>Ga0066652_100001087_pt1 | contig 13655 bp, 8 predicted proteins | sample GraSoiAngelo_101_FD_71413 | JGI IMG/M metagenome (GOLD analysis project Ga0066652, IMG submission 71413) | Grasslands soil microbial communities from the Angelo Coastal Reserve, California, USA - 14_0903_02_30cm | ecosystem: Environmental > Terrestrial > Soil > Grasslands | place: USA...
AGACTATCTGATCAAGCGGTCACTGTGGCTGCGCAACGTCGCCCTCGGCCGGCCGGTGCAGTCCATTGACCTGGAGTATGCCTTCGAGCCTTACGGGCGATCCAGCCACCTCTATGTCCTGGCGTTTGCGCAGGCGCTGGTCGGACCATCGCCGTACGGCCTGCGCCTTCTCGGAGTGCTGTTCTACGTAGTCGCAGTGCTTCTGCTCTATCGCCTTGCCCGCGCGAGCCTCGGGCGTTTCCCGGCACTGTTCGGCCTGACCGTGCTGCTCTTTCTGCCGTCGCTGTTCGCATGGTCGGTATCGGTCCTCAAAGACCCGCTATTCGTGCTGATCGGCGCGCTCGGCCTGCTCGCTGCGGCCAGAGCGGCAGACGCGACGTCGTGGCCGGCCCGGCTCGCCGCTGTTGCCGCCGTGCTCGGGCTCGCGGCGATTCTGCAGACCGTGAGGCCCGACGGCGCGCTGTTCGCGCTCCTGGGCGCATGCGGCGGCCTGGCGATCGGGTTCGTAGCGGTTCGGCCAAGACTGCTTCTCGCCGTCGCCGTTGCCACGCCATTGGTCCTCGCACTGGTGTTTCGAAATCCCGAGGTGCAGCTGAGAACGTATGCGGCGATCCAGAGCGCGGCGCGGCAGCATTGGGGCGCGGTCGCCGTGTCGCGCGGCTACAGCTACCGCCTGCTCGACCAGCGCTTCTATTCCGACGTCAACGAAATCTCAGACTTGCGGCTCGGTGAGACGGTGCGCTACGCGGTGCGGGGAGCCGCCGCTTACCTGACCGCGCCGCTTCCGTGGAACGCCCGATCGCGCATGACGGCGGCGTATCTTCCGGAGCAGGTCATCTGGTACGTCCTGGTCGTCCTTTCCGTTCCCGGCGTGGTGTTCAGCTTTCGCCGCCATGCGGTCGTGACGGGCCTGCTGCTCGCTCACGCGTTCCTGCTCAGCGCCGCGGTCGCGTTTACGGACGGCAATGTCGGGACGCTGGTGCGGCACCGCAGCCTGTCGCTGCCGTATCTGGTGTGGCTGAGCGGCGTCGGCGCATGCGAGTTATTCGCCGCCGTGCGTCGTGAGACCCCGCCCGATCTCGCCGTCCCGCGGCTGAAATGGTCTTCATCGTGATCGCCGCCACGCTGATCGACGATCGCGGCCGCGTCGGCGGCCGGATCAACGTGGTCGATTTGGCGGCCGCCATCGTCGTTCTGGCGCTGGTCCCGCTGGCATTCGCCGCGTACGCGCTGTTCCGCACGCCTGCGCCGACGTTGTCGAGAATCACCCCCGCGACGTTGTTCCAGGGCCAGCCTCAGCGCATCGAGATCGACGGCACCAACCTGCGGCCGTTCATGCGCGTCTCGATCGATACCGTCCCGGCGCGCTCGTTCCTGCTCGGCAGCACGAAGTACGCGATCGTCGACCTTCCCGATCTCAGGCCGGGCTCCTACGACGTGGTCCTCTACGACTACATGCAGGAAGTCGCGCGACTGAGGAACGCGCTCACTGTCGCCCCGGTGCCGACCGACGTCGAGCTCGACGTCGACGGTGCATTTACAACGCTCACGGATACCGCGGCGGCAGGCGTGAAAGCCGGCAACAAGCTGCCGTCGCCGGAACGGCCGCTCGCGGAGGTGCTGTCGGTCGGAGCTCCGGGTGCCGGCGATCTTCACCTGCGCTTCGGCGGCGAGACCATCACCGTCCCGCAGCGCAGCCGGAATCTGCCGGCGACACTGCGAGTGAAATGTTCCACCGTGCCGGATCGGGACGGAACGGCACACTGCACCGTACCCGGTCCCGACCAGCCGATTGTCGTGGCACCGGGTGCATTGCTCACCTGGACGACGGCGTACGGGCCCCTGGTTTTTCAGATTACGAGCGCGCGGGCACCGGTCCGATCCAGCCAGCCATGAATCGGCAGCGGGATCGCGCGTCGCCGGCCGGCCTCATGTCGCGCTGGTGGCGCGCGGCCGAACGGGTCTGTGCGGCGCTGGCCGCACCGCAGACGGATATCGCCGCCTCCGATCGCGATGTCGAAGCGCTCCTGCGCGAGAGCTGGTTGTGGCGCCGCGGGGAATCCTTCAGCGCCAGAATCGGAGCAGCCTGGCGCGACAGCACGTGCCGGCGCGTCGTCCGCGCGATTGCGGGAGCGCGAGCCGGACACGCCGCGCGGCATCGAGCATGACGATCCGCGTACTGGCGCTGTCGCCAATTCCGGAAGAGGGAGCCGGGTGCCGGTTTCGCATCGGCCAGTTCATTCCCTACCTGCGATCGGTCGGGATCGAGGTCACGCTCCGGTCGTTGTTCAATCCGAAATTCTTTCATCTGGTCTACAAACCGGGGCACTACGTCCGCAAGGCGGTGACATTTGCGGCGCTGTCGCTGCAGCATCTCGATGCCCTGCGCGACGCCGCCCGGTTCGACGCGATCCTGATCTACCGCGAGATGTTTCCGATTGGACCGGCGATCGTGGAGCGGCTGCTCGCGCTGCGGCGGCGGCCGCCGGTCATCTTCGACTTCGACGACGCGATTTTCCTGCCCAGCGTCAGCGACGCCAACCGCTTCATCCGCGCGCTGAAGTCGCCGGGCAAGGTGGCGACGATCATCCGCCACAGCGACCAGGTGATTGCCGGCAACGAATTCCTCGCCGCCTACGCCAGGCAGTTCAGCCGCGCCGTGACCGTCATCCCGACCTGCGTCGACACGACGCGGTTCGTGCCGTCGCCCGGCGCCTTTTCGAACAACGGTTCGCCGCGCGAGCCGGTTGTCGGCTGGATCGGGAGTCCCACCACGTCGCGCTACGTGCGCGGCCTGGCGCGCGTGTTTCGCGCGGTCCGCGAGCGCTATCCGTTCCGGCTGCGGGTCAGCGGCGCCGGCGAGCGCTTCGCCGTCGACGGCGTCGAGATCGAGCAGCCGCCCTGGTCGCTCGACAGCGAGGTGCAGCTGTTCAACACCTGCGACGTCGGCGTCTACCCGCTCCGCGACGATGAGTGGTCGAGAGGCAAGTGCGGGTTCAAGGCGATCGAGTTCATGGCCTGCGGCGTGCCGGTCGTGGCCGCCGCAGTCGGGGTGAACCGCGAGATCGTCCGCGACGGCGAGAACGGGTTTCTCGCCTCGAGCGAAGACGAATGGATCGACAAGCTCGGACGGCTGCTTGCCAGCCGCGAGCTGCGCCGGCGGTTCGGCGAGAACGGCCGCCGCACGATCGAAGCGCGCTATTCGCTGCAGGTCCACGCTCCGGCCCTGGCGGCCACGCTGCGTCAGGTGGTCGAGCATCCGAAGAGCGTTGCGGGCCGTCAGTCTTCTTGAAGCACCTGCGCTTACCTGCGTGCTCCGGGGACGCCGCCCTGACGCTGCTGGTGTTCGTTACGGCCGGGTTGTGGGGTTTGCACTACTGGCACGCATCGCAGGCGGCGGGCCGGCACGGTCGCTTCTATCAGGAATACTTCGAGCCGGCGGTCATGACCGCGTGCGGGCGCGGGTTCGTGGTGACCTCTCCGCCTTTTCCCGCGCTCACCGATTTTCTGGCGCTCAAGCGCGATCGGTTCGATTGCCGCGACATCCCAAGCACCGTCGATTATCGATTCGCGTCGTTCCAGGCGCCGTGGCGGTACCTGATGCTGGCGGTCGCCGTGACGTGGAAGATTCGCGGCATCGCGTGGAGCGCGCTCGGACCGCTGTCAGGCGTACTGTTCGGCGCAGCGGTCGCGGTGTCGTACGGAATCTTCAGATTGGGGATGGGCCGTCTGTTCGCGCTGGCCGGAGCGTTCGCCTTTGCCGTCTCGCCGATTCACCTGATGGAGGTTCCGCATTTGCGGGACTATGCGAAGGCACCCTTTGCGCTCGCCTGCCTGTTCATCATCGGCGTTCTGGCGGCGCGATCGATTCGGCCTCGAATCGCGCTCGCGCTCTCCGCTCTGTACGGCGTCGTTGCCGGCATCGGGTACGGCTTCAGATCGGATCTGCTGATCTATTTGCCGCCGTTCTTCATTACGGTGGCTGCCTTCACGCCCGGCGGCGTCACGAAAAATCTGCGACGAAAGGCGCTGAGCGCGAGTGCCTGCCTGGCCGCGTTCACCGCCGTCGCGTGGCCGATGCTCTCGATAGGCGCCCGGAACGGAACGTGCCTCTGGCATTTCATGTTGTTGGGACTGACGAACACGTTCACCGAAAATCTCCATCTCGTACACGGGCCGTACGACTGGGGCGATCGGTTTGCCGATCGATGGGTATACGGGACGCTCGCGGCGTTTGCAGAAAGGCGGCATCCCGACCTGGGTCTGATCCAGTACTGTTCGCTCCAGTACGACGCGATTGGCCGCGAGTACTACGCGCGCATTGCCGTCACGTTTCCGGCGGACATGATGACGCGGGCGCTCGCGTCGATCGACGGCATCCTGCGCCAACCGCTGTGGCGGCCATCGTTGCTCCCAGACTTTGCACCCGCCTTGTATCTGTGGCGCGACCGGTTCCTCAGGTATCTTCCCGGTACCGGGTTTGGCTGGGTGGCCGCGGCGCTGCTGGTTGCCGCAGCGTCGGACCTGCGCATCGCCCTGTTCCTGGTGTGTGTGTTGCTCTTCTTCTGCGGCTATCCGGCGATTCAGTTCCACCCGCGTCACAGCTTTCACCTCGATTTCATCACCTGGTGGGCGATTGGCTTCGTCGCCTGGCAGTGCGGCCGTTGTCTGCCGGTGGCCGGCAAGACCGGCCTCGGCGCGGTGATTACGTGGGGCGGCATCCGCCGTGCGGGCCTGCTGGCGATCGGGGTTCCGGCTGCTCTCGTCGCGAGTCTGTTCTCGCTGCGTCTGCTTCAGGAGCGGACGGTTCGCCGGATGTTCGACGCCTATATCACTGCGCCGAAGCAGGCGCTCGAGTACGTCGTCGCGACTCCGGGCAGCCTTCACGCGGTTGCGATGCCGGCAGGCCAGATTTATCCCGCAACGTTCCTCGAGATCGACATGCGCACGGCGGCGTGCGGTCCGGCGCCCGCGATCACGATGCGCTATGAGCCACGAGCCGACGCCGACTTGTCGCGCACAGTCGTCCTCGACGGTGCTCGCCGTACGGCGGGCATTACGCGCGTATTCGCGCCAGTCTACGAGTTTTTTCAAGGGATTGAGTTCTCGGACGAACGCGAGGGCTGCGTTGCCGGCATGTACCGGGTGACGGACCTCCGTCGGTTTCCCGTGGTCGTCGACGCGGTGTTGTCTCCGGCGTGGGCTGAGGAGCCGCTCTTCCAGCGGATGTCGAATTGACACCGACGAACTGGACAAGCCAGCCTGGCGCGTGAACTCATGCCGCCGCGCAGAATGTACGGCAACGCGGTCGCTCGTTCGCTCCAGCTCGAACAACTGCCGGTCCGCGGTTCGCCGGGGATGACCGGCATGGCCATTCGCGCGGTGAACCTGAGCAAGGTGTACCGACTCTATGCCAAGCCGGCGTACCGGTTTCTCGACATGTTCGGAATGCTCGGCCACAAGCCGGGCGCGTTCACCGAGCATGCGGCGTTGAGCCAGATCAACCTCGACATCCACTGCGGCGAGAGGGTGGCGATCATCGGCCGCAACGGGGCGGGCAAGAGCACGTTTCTGAAGCTGGTCACCAACGTGATTCAGCCGACCGCCGGATCGATCACGGTTGAGGGCGATATTCACGCGCTGCTGCAGATCGGCACCGGATTTCATCCCGACTTCACGGGACGGCAGAACGTCTACGCCTATCTCGCGCAGCTCGGCGTCATCGGCGCCGAGGCGGACCGGCGCTGTGCCGAGGCGATTGCGTTCGCCGAGCTGGAGGAATACATCGATCAGCCCGTCAAGACGTACTCGACCGGGATGGCAATGCGGCTCATGTTTTCGGCCTCGACCGTGATCTCGCCCGATCTGCTGGTGCTCGACGAGGTGCTCGGCGTCGGCGATGCCTATTTCGCGCAGAAAAGCTACGACCGCATGCGCGAGCTCTGCGAGCGCAATGACGCGACGCTGCTGCTCGTCACCCACGACGTCTATTCAGCGGTCCGCATGTGCGAGCGCATCATCTGGTTCGATCGCGGGCGCGTGCTGATGGACGGCGACGGCGCAACCGTCGTCAAGGCGTACGAAGATTCGATCCGGCAGCAGGAAGAGCACCGGCTGCGCCTGAAGAAACAGCAGCGTTTGCGCGAACTGCAGCAGCTGGCCACGCGATCTGCAGGCGGCTGCGCGATCGATCACGTCCTGCTCGAAATCGCGAGCACCGACGGCCGGCCGCAGCCCGGTCTGGTATATCTGGGCGACGTCGCGCTGCTCGCCGACGGCGAACGGGTGGCAGCGTGGCCGCTGGATGCCGGCGCTTTCGATCCGGCCCGCGGTACCCATCTCGAACCCGAGGGGACGAGCTGGGGCGACATCGCGTCGTGGCGCGGCCGCGTCTGCCGGCCGATGCGCAATTACGGGAGCCCGTTTCACAAGGTCGCCGGCGTGTTCGCCGTTCCTTCCGATCTCGTTGAGGCGGAGACGCCGCTATCCTGCTCGATCGACTATGCCTCGCCCGAGCCGTGCGATCTCACGGTGCGTCTGTACGTGAGAGGGCGGGCGCTGTCGCTGGGGCGCATTGTCGAGCCCGGCACCGATTGGACGACCTACCGCGCGGCGGCATCAGACCAGGTGCAGGATGCCGCGAACCGGCTGTTGAATATCTCCGGCGTGCACGGCACCGGCGCTGTCGTGGTTACCGGCGCCAGGTTCGTCGCCGATGATGGCCGCGAGCTGCACATCCTGGAGCACGGCCGGCCGGCGCGGCTCGACATCGACTTCGTCGTCTTTCAACCCGACTTGTGCGAGCGCTGCCAGGTGGTGCTGGCGCTGCACAAGGACGGCATCGAGGACGTGTGCCGATACATCAGTCGCGAGCTCGTGTTCGATGCCGTGCAGCGCCCGCGCGGCACGGTGCGACTGACGATCCCGCGTCTTACGCTGACCGACGGCACCTATGCGGTGACGGTGATGGTGGCGAAAGAAGGCTATTACGACAGCGATCAGACGGTGTTCTATTCGATCAATCCGTCGGTCTATTGCTGTGTTTCGAGGCTGTTTGACGTGTCGGTGGTCGGATCCGGTCTGGTCGGTTCCGGCACGCGGCACGTGCTGGACGGGACCTGGACGTCCGCGTGATGGAGCTCGGCGCGGAGCTCGATCTCGATTTTCCGCGCTGCCTGGCGGCGGATTTTCCCGACGATCTGCCCGGCGCCTGCGCTGCGTTCGAGTCCATCGCCGGCTCCATCACAGCCGCCGACTTCTCGCCGCTCGCGCGCCGCTCGCCGGCGCTGCAGGGGTTCGACTGGCGCAGTTATCTGCGCTGCAGCATCGCGCGGATGGTGCACGCGGCGGCGGCGCTGCGACGGCGCGGCGTCACCTCCGGCCGGATGCTCGACTACGGCTCGTATTTCGGGAATTTCGCGCTCATGTTCGCGCGCGCCGGATTCTCGGTCGACGCCGCCGATCAGTACCGCGCCTACGAGCACGCTTTCGACGGTCCGCTCCGCCTGCTCGGCGGCGCTGGCGTTCGCCTTCTCGATTTCGACGATGTCGGCTCCGACCTCGCCGCGCTTGGTCCACAGTACGACGTCGTCTTGTGCATGGGCGTCATCGAGCACATCCCGAGCTCACCGCGCCCCCTGCTCGATACGCTGAATCGCGTCCTCGCGGACGGCGGCCTGCTCGTGATCGACACACCGAATCTGGTGCACCTGTACAACCGGCAGAAGTTCGCGCGCGGGGAAAGCGTCCTCCCGGACATCCAGGCGCGGTACGAGACCGGGCTGCCGTTCGAAGGCCACCATCACGAGTACACGATCCCCGAGCTGGTGTGGCTGCTGCACCGGATCGGTCATCACCGGATTTCGATCGAGGCGTTCAACTACAGCTCCTACGCGCTGGGCACGCTGTCGTCACGCGACGTCTACAACCACTGGAACATGGTCCGCGATCCGACCATGCGCGAGTACCTCATGACCGTGTCGGTCAAGCCGGCGGCGGGGATGGCGGCGGAGCCGGCCGCACCCGACTGGCAGTCGCTGATCGAAGATCCGGAACAGTCATGGGTGCGCGCGCTTCCCGCGGCGATGCACGAGCAACCCGCCGGCGTCAGCGTCGGTCATGAGCTGCAGCTGGTCAAGCTGCAGAAGAACTATGACGACGTCCAGCGCGAAGTGAACGTGCGCGACGAGATGATTCGCGACCTCCACCAGCGCCTCGTGCGTGAAGTGCAGTTACGCGACGACATCATCGACGGGCTGCGGCGCGACCAGGACTGGATGCGATCGGGCTGGCGCCGGTTCGTGATTCGCCCCCGCGCGCAGCAAAAACAGTAGCGGGGAGACTGCATCCTGGAGCCACGTGCTCGTGCGCTCGCCCTGCATGGAAATTGGCTGCTGATGTCCGTCGTGTTCTGCAACTGGACGCGACGCATTGTCTGACAGGACGCTGAAGCCCTCGCCATGACCCCTCGCAGTGCGAGCGTTCTCGAGTCGGCGGTCCGTGTGGTCCGGAACCTCAGGACCATCGCGCGCGAATTCGACGACCCGCTCCGCTCGATTCTGCTCGGGCTCGCGGCCAATAGCTGCGAGCTCGACCCCGAGCGGCTGCGCCTGCTGAAGCCGTTCGACGCACCGTTTCGCAACCAGTGTCTGGCGCTGCTGATGAGCGTGCCGGGTTTCAACGTCGAGAAAGCCGTCGAGCTGCTGCCGCTCGACGAACCGCTGCGTACGCAGGCGCTGACGCTGCTGGCCTCCACGCCGACACTCGACGTGCGGTCGGTCTTCGCGCTGTATCACTTTGACGAGCCGTTCCGGTCGCAGTGCATGACGTGGCTCATCAAAGATCCGACGCTCGATGTCGCCAAGCTCCGGCTGCTGCAGCCGTGCAGCGAACCCGTCCGCCAGCAGGCGCTGGCCGTGATCGCCGGCCACCCGGCCCTCGACGTCGACGCCAGGCGGCTCGAAATCTTCACGCGGTATCGCCCCGAAGTGCCGGGCCACGCTGACGTATTCTTCCGCGACGTCCTCGGCGCCGCCGAACCGGTCCACGACGATGACGATCACATGCGCGGCGCTCTCGCCTGGCTGCTGCGCGGCCAGGCGGTGACCGGCTGCGGCGGCTTCGCCGCGGCGTACTCGTTCAAAGACGGCTGGCTGCCGCCGTACCCCGAGACGACCGGCTACATCGTCGCGACGTTGCTGGACGCGAACGCGGTACTCGGCGACGCGCGCCTGTGCCAGGCGGCGATCGCGGCGGCCGTCTGGGAGCTCGAGATTCAAATGCCGTCCGGCGCGATTCAATCCGGATATTGGGGTGCCGACCCGCAGCGGTTCTGGACCGAGGAGGCGGCGCCGGCGGCGTTCAATACGGGGCAAGTGGTGATCGGCTGGAACCGCGCGTTCCAGGAAACCGGCGACCGTCGGTTTCTCGAAGCGTCTGCGCGTGCGTGCCGGTTTCTGGTCGATTGCGTGGACGAAGCAGGGATTTTTCGCCGCGGGCTGTCGCCTGGGCCGACCAATCCGACGCGCGCCTACTACACGCGGGTCGCGCATGCCATGGCGTGGACCGGACGGCTCACCGGCGACTCCACATTCGAGACGGCCGCGCGGCGGCATCTGGACTGGGTCGTGAGCCAGCAGCAGCCGGACGGGTGGTTCCTCCACGCCGGCTTTGCGGACGATGACATGCCGCTGACACACACGATGGCGTACACGGCGGAGGGACTGCTGGGAGCCGGCGAGCTGCTCGGAGACGACCGCTACGTCGACGCGGCCCGGCGCCATGTCGTCGCCGCAGCCCACGCCTGCGAGCGGCGGCGAATGATGCTGCCGGCGCATTTCACGTCGGGATGGAAGAGCACCGATCGTTATTGCTGCGTGCCGGGCAACGCTCAGTTTGCGGCGTTGTGGTGCCGGTTCGGACATCGTGACGGCGACCTGCCGCTCGTCAATACCGGCCTCAAGATGATCGATTGGTTGAAGCAGCGGCAGGCGCTCGACAATGTTGCTCCCGAAATCCGCGGCGGCCTCCCGGGCGCATGGCCGATCGATGCCGGGTATTCGATCTACAGCTATGTCAATTGGGCGGCGAAGTACTTCGTCGACGCGCTGCTGGAAGCGCGCGCCGCCCGTGAGATGCTCGCGACGGCGGACCTGAAGGTACGCACTACGACACAGATCTGAAGGTCCGCACTACACGACATGTCCACCATGGTCGGTTCGCTGCGGGAAGAGAAGACGCCCGCCCGTGGTGCCGGCATCCTCAAATCGGCGCTGCGCGTGTTTCGTAACATGCAGTTGATCGCCCGCGAGTTCGACAATCCGCTTCGATCGATCCTGATAGGGCTTGCTGGCAACGGTATCAACCTTGACCTCGACCAGCTGCGGCGGCTGAAGCCGTTCGATCCTCGCTTCCGGAATCAGTGTCTGGCCCTGCTGATGGGCGTGCCCGGATTCAACATCGATAAAGCGGTCGAGCTGTTGCCGTTCGAGGACCCGCTCCGCACGCAGGCGCTGCTGCTGCTGGCGTCGGCGCCTGCTGTCGACGTGCAGTCGATCCTGGCGTTGAATGAGGCTGACGAGCCGTTTCGCTCGCAGTGTGTCGCCTGGCTGCTCAAGGACCCGGTGATCGGGGTCGAGAAGATGCGGCTGCTGCAGCGCTTCAATCCGTCGGTGCGCGACCAGGCGCTGGCGCTCGTCGCCGCGATCCCGGCGCTCACCAGTGCCGACGCGGCCCGGCTCGAGATGTTCACCCACTACCGGCCGGAGGCCCCGGGCCACGCCGACGCGTTCCTCCGCGATGCCGTCAATCGCATATTCGACGACGAAGTCCATCTGCGGGCTGCAGTCGACTGGCTGCTGGAGAGCCAGAAGGTGACCGGCACGGGAGGTTTTTCCGCCGGGTATTCTTTCAAGGACGGCTGGCTGCCGCCGTATCCCGAGACGACCGGCTACATCATTCCCACGCTCTTCGACGCGCAGCTGGTGCTCGACGATCCGCGCCTCGGTGAGGCCGCACGCGCCGCCGCCGACTGGGAGCTCGACATTCAGTGGCCGTCGGGCGCGATCCAGTCCGGGTACTGGGGACCGGATCGGCAGCGGTTCTGGCACGATGATCCCGTTGCCGCCTGCTTCAACACCGGTCAGGTGGTCTTCGGCTGGAATCGCGTGTTCCACGAAACCGGCGATCGCCGATACCTGGATGCCTCGGTACGTGCCTGCCGGTTCTTGATCGATTGCCTCGACGATGACGGCGTGTTCCGGCGCGGGCTGTCGCCCGGTCCGACCAACCCGACGCGTGCCTACTATACACGCGTGGCGTACGCGATGGCCTGGACGGGACGACTCACTGGTGAGCGGCAATTCGAAGAGGCGGCGCGCCGGCACCTGGACTGGGTGATGGTGCAGCAGCAGTCCGATGGCTGGTTTCTGCATGCCGGCTTTCAAGATGACGACACCCCGCTGACACACACGATGGCGTACACGGCGGAAGGCTTGCTGTATGCCGGCGAACTGCTCGACGAGCCTCGCTACATCGAGGCCGCACGCCGCCACGTCGTCGCCGCGGCGCGCGCCTGCGAGAAAGGCGGAGCATTCCTGCCCGCGCATTTCACTTCCGGATGGCAGAGTGGCGATCAGTATTGCTGCGTGCCCGGCAACGCGCAGTTCGCGACGCTCTGGTGCCGGTTCGGCCGGCGTGACGGCGACGTGGCACTGGTCCACACCGGCACCAGGATGGTGGACTGGCTGAAACACCGGCAGCTGCTCGACAACGTCGAGGCGGGGATTCGCGGCGGCCTGCCGGGCGCGTGGCCGATCGACGGCGGCTACTCGCTCTACAACTACGTCAACTGGGCCGCGAAGTACTTCGTCGACGCGCTGCTCGAGGCGCGCGCGGCCCGCCGGATGCTGGCCGATGCCGGGTAGCGTCTGGGTTCTCGGGACGTTCGATCAGCCGGTCGAAGCGCTGTTCGACGTCGACCTGATGCGGTGGCTGGCCGGCAGCGGCGTTCCTCCTGCGGGCGTGGTGTTCAAGCGATCGGGCGGCGATCGCAATCCCGCCGCCCCCGTGGCGTCGGAGTGGAGCGGCCGCACGTGCCTTCACGTGAAGGACTTCCACGACGAAGCCACGGCGGTGCGCCTGCGGGCGTTCGCGCCCGATCTGCTGGTTTACGCCGGTGGTCGCGACATCCTGCGGTGTCCGCTGCTGCAGGCCGCCCGGCTCGGATGCATCGGCGGCCACTACGGCCAGCTGCCGCAGATCCGCGGCATGGGCACCGTGGAATGGAGCGTGATGCTCGGCATCGCGCCGACGGTCGCGATTCAACGCATCGGTCCGGGAATCGACACCGGCGATGTTCTTCTTCAGGCGCGCGTTCCGCTCGTGGCCGGCGATACCTACGCGTCGATCCGCGATCGCAGCTACTTCCTTACCAAGACCATGTTGGCCATCGCGGCGCGCCGCATGCTGGACGGCGATCTCGCGGCCACCCCGCAGCCGGCCGCAGCCGGCCGCCAGTATTACCGGCTTCATCCCGCACTGCAGCGCCGCGCCGAGCGCGCGCTCGCGCAACTGCTTGCCCGCATCTCGCCGAACCTGCGAACCGGCGAATGCGGGAACCTGCGAACCGGAGAACCAAGAAACCTGAGAACCGGCGAACCCGCGAACCGGAGAACCGTTTAGAGCGATGTGCGGCATCGTCGGCGCGTTCCGTCCCGGCCGGTCCGCTTCCGGCCCGGACACCATCGCGCGCATGCGCGACCGGATGGCCCACCGCGGTCCCGACGGTGCCGGTCTCTGGCGCTCCCGCGATGAGAGCTGCGGATTGGGCCACCGGCGGCTGGCGATCATCGACGTGTCCGAGAACGCGTCGCAGCCGATGGTGACCGAAGACGATGCCGTGGCGCTCGTGTTCAACGGCGAGATCTACAACCATGCCGAGGTTCGCCGAACGCTCGAGGCTCTCGGCAAGTACCGCTGGCGGACCGATCATTCCGATACCGAGGTGCTCCTGCACGCATATCAGGAATGGGGACTCGATTGCGTGCACCGCTTCTACGGCATGTTTGCGTTCGCCCTGTACGACGGCCGCGACCGCAGCCGTCCGGTCCTGCATCTGGTTCGAGATCGTGTCGGCATCAAGCCGCTGTACCTCTCGCGGTCGTCGTCGGGTGAATGGCTGTTCGCGTCGGAGATCCGCGCGCTGCTCGCACATCCGGACGTTCCGCCGGAGATGGATCGCACCGCGTTCTGGCATTACCTCACGTTCATTGTCGCGCCGGCGCCGCTGACGATGTTCCGCGGGATTTTCAAGATTCCGGCCGGCCATCGAGTGACGATCGACTGGCGCGGCGAGGCGACGAGTACGAGCTGGTGGGACTGCCGGCCCGACCGCCTGCACCCGCTGTCGGAGCGCGACATCAGCGAGCCGGAGGCGGTTGGCGAGTTGACGCGTCTGCTGAAGCAGTCGATTGCCAGGCGGATGGTCTCGGATGTCCCCTTCGGCGTGCTGCTGTCAGGCGGCGTCGATTCGTCGCTGAACGTCGCGCTGATGAGCGAGCTGATGACGCGGCCGGTGACGACATTCACCATCGGCTACGAAGGCAAGCAGGACTACAACGAGTTCCAGTTCGCCCGCCGCATCAGCGCGCGCTACC
>Ga0066652_100001089_pt1 | contig 13638 bp, 8 predicted proteins | sample GraSoiAngelo_101_FD_71413 | JGI IMG/M metagenome (GOLD analysis project Ga0066652, IMG submission 71413) | Grasslands soil microbial communities from the Angelo Coastal Reserve, California, USA - 14_0903_02_30cm | ecosystem: Environmental > Terrestrial > Soil > Grasslands | place: USA...
TCCGACGCCTTGACGAACACCACGGTCACGACGTGGCCGGCGTCACCCGGCAGTGTCACGATCCCCACATCGTTCGTCGTCCCGCCGATCGTTCCGGTCTTGTGGGAGACCGGCGTGTCAGGCGGAAGCAGTCCCTTGATCCGTTCCGCGCCCGTTGTGCTCCGCAGCATGATGTCGAGGAGGAGATCGCTCGTCGCCGGTCGCAGGATCTCTTTGCGCCAGATCCGGGTGAGGAGACGCGCCATCGTCTCGGGAGTCGCGGTGTCCCGCGGGTCGGCGTTGAAGCGGCGCGCGGCGGCCGCCCGTTCTGAATCCGGCACCTGCTCGAATAGGTCCGAGAACTGTCGGGGCGTGTTCGGCTGGACCAGCGGGATCTCCTTGAGGCCCACCCAGTCGGCGATGAGCTGAGCGGTCGGCCGGTCGACGCGGATCCCATCGAAGCCGAGCGCCCGCATGCGCGCGGTCACCGCCGCCGGGCCGCCAGCCGTCCGCAATACGATGTCCGTCGCACTGTTGTCGGAGATCAGGAGCATCAGCTCCAGGAGGTTCCGCAGCGACAATATCACCCCCGGGTCGTCGAACAGCTCGGTCAGCGTACCGCTGCCGGGGTGGAGGTCGGCGGGCGTCAGCGCGATCAGGCTGTCGAGCCGCACCTCACCTTGATCGACGCGCGTGAGCAACTGCACTGCGATCGGCACTTTGTACGTGCTCGCCATGGGGAACGGCTCGACCCGATTGAAATACACCTCGCGGCCGCTCTCCAGGTGAACGGCGGCGACGCCCACGGTGCCGCCAGCAAGCGGCGCCAGCCGCGCGACCTCCTGTTCCAGGCGCGCCAGTCCGGGATCGCGGACCTGTGGAGCCGCGGCCGATGCCGCGACGACGAGCAGCCAGGACACGAGCGACAGTGTTCGCATGCGATGACCTCGTTGATGGCGGCGGCGCTAGGGCGCCGTCAGCGTTTCGCGGCGGACGGTGAGGTCGTCCACCCGGTCGATATCGACGGCAACACCCAAGCCGGGACGATCGCGCGGAACGGTCATGGTGCCGTCCGGAGCCATCGTCCATTCCGGCGTCACGACGTCCCGCTCCCAGTACCGGGCGCTGGGGCTGAGGTCACCCGGAATCGTGAAACCGGGCAGCGAGGCGAGCGCGACGTTATACGCGCGCCCCACCCCGCTCTCCAGCATCCCACCGCACCACACCGGGACGTCGTGCCGCGCGCACAGGGCATGGATCGCCCGCGATGGAGCGAAGCCGCCTACACGACCAGGCTTGATGTTGATGATGCGGCCTGCGCCGAGCGTCACCATGTCCTCGGCGCGCTCGAGGCTCGTAATGGATTCGTCGAGGCAGATCGGGGTCGCCAGGCGCCGCTGCAGCGCTGCATGCCGGACCAGATCGTCCCACGCGAGCGGCTGTTCGATCATAAGCAGCCCGAACTGGTCGAGCTGCACGAGCCGGTCGCTGTCGTCGAGCGTGTACGCGTTGTTGGCGTCCGCCATCAGCGGCGCGCCGGGACCGAGCGCTTCCCGCGCCGCGCCGACATAGTCCACGTCCGCGCCCGGCTTGATTTTGATCTTCACCTTGCGGTACCCGTGCCCCAGCGCCTGGCGCGCTTTCGCGACGAGCGCCGCCGGGGTAGCCTCGATGCCGAGTGAGATGCCGACTTCGATGCGCTCGCGCGTACCGCCGATGAATCGCGCCAGGCTGACGCCGTCGCGTTCGGCCGCGAGGCCCCACGCGCCCATCTCCAGCGTCGCCTTCGCCATCCAGTGGCCGCGGAAATCCCGCTCCAGGATCGGGTGGACGTCGCGGGGATGGGCGAGCGCGCGCCCCAGCAGTCGCGGGGCGACCCAGGATGTGATGGCGAGCCACGCGGTGTCGATCGTTTCGGGCGAGTAGTTGGGGGCGGCGCCTGCAGGGCATTCCGACCACGCCACGGCGCCGTCCTGGTCCCGCAGTTCGGTGAGCAGGATGCGGCGCGTCGTGACGGCCCCCGAGGAGATCACGAACGGTTCTTTGAGCGGCAGGTGAATCTCGCGCAGCGTGATTTCGCGGATGCAGATCGTCACCGCGCGAGCCCGTAGAAGCAGCGTCCCGTCGCGCGATCGCGGTAGAACGTCGCCACCCGATAGCCCTGGCTCAGGTACTGCTGGAACGCGCCGCGCGTGCGTGCTCGCCATTCGGCCGCCTGCTCCGGGGCGCTCTCCAGCACGCCGTAGATGTCGGCCGGAATCTCGATCCGCACGCGTGAACCGGAAGCGGGTGGTGGGCGCAGCGTATTGTTCACGACCGGGCTCGTCGCGAAAACGGTGGCCCCGGCAGGCTCGGGTCCCGCGATGGCGCGGAGGACGGCCTCGTCGCCCAGTCGCCACTCCACGACGAAGCGGTCCGTGCCCAGACCGGCGTGCAGTGTGCTGTTCGACTCGCCGTACATGTTCTCCACGTGCTCGACTACGACCGCACCGAGCCGGTTGAGGTTGATGTGGGCGTTTTTCGCGACGAGGGGGTCGAAGGTCCAGCGCGCCGTGTCGACGCCGTTCTTCAGCAGCAGCTCGCGCTGGTAGAGCTTCAGCCTGATGCCGAGTCCGGCGTCCCGCGCGCGCTCCCGTACCGCCAGCATGTGCGACCAATGCATGGGGCGGCCGCCGCTGTACCCGGTCAGCCCGAATATGAATCCCTGCAAACGTCCCTCGGCGTCGAAGGCGCCCGCCGTCACTCCGCCGACGCGCTGCGCGACCATGAGCACGGCGGCGGGGACGCAGGCGCTGAAATCGCGTCCCCACGTATCGCGTTGTAGCTCCACGCAGGCTTCGAAGTCGCGCCACCGGTCCAGGTTGCGCAGCGTCATGGTGCCGGTTTCCATGGTCGGGAGGTCATTGTACCGCCATGGTAGGTATCCAGCAAGGGATACAAATATTGCCTTGCGCGTATCCCGGCGCGGCGGTATGAATGGTGGCCGATGCCGAAAGCGCCGAAAGCCGCCACCAGTGACGACCGGGTCTCCGCCACGTACCGGCGGCTGCGGGAGTTGATCGTGGGAGGGCGTCTCGCCGCCGGCGCCCGGCTGATCGAGACGGAGCTGGCCAGCCGACTCGGGGTGAGTCGCACCCCGGTTCGCGCCGCGCTGCTGCGGCTCGCGCAGGAAGGATACATCCTCTCCCCGGCCGCGGGGCGACGCGCTCGGCCGGCGGTCGCGGCGCTGACCCGCGAGGACGCGTCGGAGTTGTTCAACATCATCGCCGAAATCGAGGGGCTCGCCGCGCGCCGCGCCGCGTCCCTCGCGCCGCCACAGCGGCGCCGACTCATCCGCGCGTTGCGCGGACTGAACAGCCAGCTCCTCAAAGTTGCGATGGCCCCGCGGCCGGACCCCAACCGCATCTCCCGCCTCGACGGCGAGTTCCATGCGCTGTACGTGCACGGCGCCGCCGGGCCCCGTCTGCTGGCCCTTCATCACGGCATCAAGCCGCAGGCCGAGCGCTACGTGCGCGTCTACGTCAACGCGCTGATGGATGAGATCGCGACCTCGGTTGCCGAGCACAACGTCATTATCCGCGCCATCGAATCGGGAAACCCGGATGCGGCGCAGCGCGCGGTTCAGACCAACTGGCGCAATGCCGCCGACCGGCTCGGACGCGTGATTACGAACATGGGTGAACACGGCACCTGGTAGGAGGACCTCAATGACCCGCGTCGCGCTGATTGCATGTGTTGTTCTCGCGTGTGGCCCAAAAGCAGGACCCGGCGCCTTTGCGCCCGTACCTGCGGGCTCGCCGTACGATGTCGTGATCGAAGGGGGCCGCATCGTGGACGGCACCGGCAACGCCTGGTTCTACGGCGATGTCGCGATCACGGGCGACCGGATCGCTCGCATCGCTCCCCCAGGGACGCTGCGCGAAGCGCGCACACGCGAGCGCGTGGACGCGCGCGGCCTCGTCGTCGCCCCCGGCTTCATCGACATCCAGGCGCACTCGCGCGACGCGCTGCTCATCGGCGACGGGCGCGTCGTGGGGAAAGTCACGCAAGGCGTCACGACCGAGATCATGGGTGAGGGCTGGACGAACGCACCGGTGAATGATCACGTGCTCCAGGCGGCAGACCCGAGCGATCCGTCCGACACGGCGCACGCCGGCGAATTCCGCGGGAACCATGGCTTCGACGCGTGGCTGCGCGCGATGGAGCGCCACGGGATGTCCGTAAACGCCGGGTCATTCCTCGGAGCGGCGACCATACGGATCTACGCGAAGGGCATGGCCGCCGGCGCACCGACAGCCGCCGAGCTCGACACGATGCGCGCTGTGACCCGGCGCGCCATGGCGGATGGGGCCTTCGGAGTCGCGAGCGCCCTGATTTATCCCCCCGGGAACTTCGCCACGACCGAAGAGCTGGTCGAGATCGCGAAGGTGATGGCGCCGGACGGCGGCGTGTACATCACGCACATGCGTTCGGAGGCGGATCAGTTCCTCGAGGCCATCGACGAGGCGATTCGCATCGGGCACGAGGGCGGCGTGCCGGTCGAGATCTATCACCTGAAGGCCGCCGGCCGGCGCAACTGGCCGAAGGCGGCGGCCGCCATCGCCAAGATCGACTCGGCGCGGGCAAGGGGTTTGGACGTGCAGGCCGATATGTATCCATACGTCGCCGGCGGGACGAGCCTCACGGCCTGCTTGCCGCCGTGGGTCTCCGCGGACGGCAAGCTCTTCGACAATCTCCGCGATTCGTCGACACGCGCGCGCATCAAGGCCGAGGTGCTGAGTGAGCGAACCGACTGGGAGAACCTCTGCTCGCTCGCGACGCCCGAGGGCGTGTTGGTGCTCGGGCTCCGCAAGCCCGAAGACAGCCTCTGGGCCGGGAAGCGCCTGTCCGAGATCGCGGCCGTCATGCACAAGCCCTGGCCCGACGCCGCGATCGACCTCATCCTGACGGAGCAGTCGGGCATCGGGACGATCTTTTTCCTGATGAGCGAAGACAACGTCGCGCTGCAACTGCGGCAGACCTGGATCAAGATCGGCACCGACGCCGGCGGCTACGATCCCGACAGTGCGCACGGGCTCACGCATCCGCGTTCATACGGGACGTACCCACGCATCCTGGGCCGCTACGTCCGCGAGCAACGCGTCATCGGCCTGGAAGACGCTGTGCGCAAGATGTCGGGGGCCGTCGCGACGCGCCTATCGATCCGTGACCGTGGCGTGCTCGCCCAGGGTTACTACGCCGATGTTGTGGTGTTCGACCCGGCGACGATCATTGACCGTGCCACGTTCGAGCAACCGCACCAGCTCTCGACCGGCGTGCGCTATGTGTTCGTGAACGGCGTGGCGGTGGTGAGCAACGGCCGGCACACAGGGGCGAAGCCGGGCCGCATTGTGCGCGGCCCGGGGTACAGGCGTCCCTAGAGTCTAGGGGGTCTTCACCCGCGTGAACTCGATGTCCTTGACGCTCGGCTCGAACGGGACCGCGATACGATCGATGTCACCCTTCTGGTCCATCCGGAACGTCAGGATGCCGTTCAGCGGCACGATCTCGCTCGGGTCGTCGACCTCGAACATGTCGTAGTGGTAATGCTTGAGACGAGCCGTGTAGTCGGCGAATGACACCTCGAGTGTGTTGCCGGCCGTGCGAACGGTGAGGCGACCATAGGCCGGGTGCTCGTAGATCCCGGCATACGCAGCCAGCTCGTGGGACGGTGTGGTGTTGGGCTTCCGCGCCGCGGCCCGCTCGTCGCGCTGCTTCTTCGACGCGGCTTCCGCCTCCTGCGTCTGCTGGCGGGCGCGCGCATTCCAGTCGAACGGTGCCAGGCCGAGTAAGCGATCCAGCACATTCTCCGTCACGACGTTCGGCACCGGATTGTTGCCCGACATGTTCGTCAGAACGACGACCCCGATGCGCTCCTTGGGCAGCCAGGACATCTGCGAAATGAATCCGTCGATACCGCCGCCGTGCTGAACCAGTTTGTGCCCTCGGTACGGCATCACGGCGAGGCCGAGACCGTAGGTCGCCAGACCGAAGTCGTCGGGCCAGATGGGCTGGGCACCGACCAGCATTTGGGGCGTCTGCATCTGCATGTCGTTGTTTTTCGACAGAAGGACTCGGCCCTCGTACCGCCCCGAGTCGATGTGAAACTGCACGTAGTGCAGCATCTCCTCGACGCTGGAGTTGATGGAGCCGGCGGGCGCGACCGCATCGATGTTCCGGTAGGGCACCTTCACGAGCCCGCAGGCGTCGGCACTCGCCCCCGCCGACCCCCCCGGTGCCGGCGCGACGCCATTTGCGGCCGCATGTTCCGCGGGACACGTACGCCAGACGTAGGCGAGGGCGGCGTCGTCCGAGGACGGCAGGTCACGGACCGATGTATTCGACCGCGTCATCCCCAAGGGCGCAAAGAGGCGCTCGCGGATCAGGTCGTCCCAGGATCGGCCGGTGCGTTTTTCGACCAGGTAACCGGCGGTCATGAACATCAGGTTCTGGTACTGCCAGCGACTGCGGAATGAGACATTCGGCTCGAGGTATCTGAGCCGCCGGTACATCTCCTCGCGGCCCAAGCTGCCCCCGTACCAGAACAGGTCGTGCCGGGGCAAGCCGGAGCGGTGCGTCACCAGGTCACGTGGCGTCATCTCCTGGCTGGCGAGCTCGTCGTGCAGCTGGAAGTCCGGGAGGTAATCCCGCACCGGCTTGTCCCAATCGAGCTTGCCCGAATCCACCAGCATACCCATCAGCACCACTGTGAACGATTTGCTGTTGGACCCGATCGCCATCAGCGTCCGCGCCGTGACCGGCAGTTGATGCTCCACATCCCGGAAGCCGTACCCCTTGAGCAGCACGGGACGGCCGTCCTGAATGATGCCAATCGCGAGCCCGGGGACGTGCCACTCCTTCATCACGGAAGCGACGAATGGATCGAGGCCCGCGAGCGCGCGCGCGCTCCCGCGAGGCGGCGCAACCGCCTGGGCCGCAACGGCGCGCACCGCAAGCGTCGCCAGGAAAACGGGCAACCAGCGCATTGGGAATCGAAGCATGGGCGTGTTCCCTAGATCAGAGGTTCGGGTTATTGAGATCAGAGGTTCGGGTTATTGAGCCGCTCGATGTCCGGCAGCGGCAGGCACCGCAAGTCGGCGTAGGTTCCGCCTTTGACCGGATAGGGCGTGCCGGCCGGCGGATTGAGCGGCAGATTGAATCGGTTGATGTCCCAAAAGTGGTGGCCCTCGAGGAACAGCTCTCTCGAGCGCTCCGTAATCAGATAGGCCCGCACGCTGTCCGGGTCGATCGCACCACTGTACGGTGGTAGCCCTACGCCCGCCCGTCCGCGCAGCGAATCCAATGTCGCAATCGCGGTCGTGACGTTCCCCGCGGCCAGCTCGGCCTCGGCGATGATGAGCCGGGCTTCCCGCCAGGTGGCGAGGGGTATCGGCGTGTTCAGCGCAGGATATTTGTTGGCGAACCACACCGTGTCGACCGCATCGGCGCCGAGGGGACCTTTCGTCACCTGGACCCGCGGATCACCCAGGTTGCGGTAGCTTGGCGCCACGCCGTAGAGCAGGCTCAGCCGATTGCGCTGCACGATGTTGTTCTGGGAATAGAAGGCGGCCGCGTTGTAGGGAACATTGTAGGTAAAGCCGGTGGCGATCAGCGCCGCGTCGGTCTCAGCCGCCCCATATTGCGCAAGGTCGACCGCCTGTCCGGGTAGCCGCGCCAGATCGAGTCGCGCCCGGGCTCGCCCCAGCCGCGCGGCGGTGCCGATCGCGGTCGCTCCCGCGACCTGCGCCTGCGCCATCGCCTCGGTGAAGCTGGACTCTGCCCGCGCAAAGAAGTCCTGCGGGAAGAGCTCGGGGCCCAGGTCCTCGGCTGCGGAGCAGAATCCCTCGCCCAGCAGGATGCGGCCGTATCCCAGCAGCAGGTTGGCTTCGGCCAGCAGCTGCGGCTTGTTGGTCACCTCGGCATCGGGGAAAGCGGTGATGGACTGGATCGCATCCTCCGCCGTGAAGCGTGCGGTCTGCAGCGGCCGGTACACGCCGAAAGTCTGGAAGGCGGTGCAGGTCGCTTCGGCGTACCCACTGCCCACTGCGCTGGTCCAGTCGCGGCGATCCCACGGCCACGCCGCCGCGGCGAGTTGGGTATCCTCCATCTCGTCGGTGAGGAGCGCAGCCCCGTTGATATAGGCCTGGAAGGCGCAGCCGAACGCCGCGCGTGATCCGTCGACCAGCAACTTCGCGTTGCTAGGCTTGTGCAGGTTGTCGTCCTGCACCTGGCTCGGGGCCTGGACCTCGAGCAGTCGCTCGCAGCCGGCGCTGCCCAGCAGCAGCAGCCCGACGATCGCTTGATACAGGTATCTGCTCGTCCTCATGGCGTCGCTCGTCAGAAAGTGATATTCAGGCGGGCTTGGACCGAAGCCAGCTGCGGCGTATTGTCCTGCTCCAGCCGCGTGAAGAGCTGAGTGACGAAGAAAGCCTCTGGGTCCATGCCCGTCCAGTTCGTCCACGTGTGGAGGTTGCGGGCCGCGAGCGTCAGCGTCGCCTCATCACCGCCGATCCGCCGGGCGAGCTGGGGCGGGAAGGCGTAGCTCAGCGAGACCTCGCGTAATTTCGCGAAGCTCGCCTTGTTGATCACCCAGCTCTGCGCCAGGTTGTTGCTCTGCAGCTCCGCGATGTAGAGGACATCGTAATTCTGTGGGTTGAAGTTGGCGTCACAGCGCCTGAACACCTGACACAGCGCGCGCAGGTTGTTGTCGAAGTGCTTGTTGCCGAGCTTGAAATCCACGAGGCCATACAGGCGCAGCCGTCCCCACACCGTCAGCGTGGTGCTGAAGGAACCTTCCCACGTCGGGTCCCACACGCCGAGGAACACGCCGCTCGCCGCCGGCGAGTTGCAGGCGACGCCGGTCCTGCCCCCGGGACCACTGGCGCAGAGCACGTTAATGGCTCGCCCAGTCGCCGCGTCGTAGTCGGCGCTGATCACCTTGCGCGCGAAGATGGCGTCAACGGGGAACCCCTTCTTGAATCCGAAGGTGCTGGTCGAGTCGACGCCGGGGCCGAGGTCCAGCACCTTGTTGGTGTTGTGGGAGAGGCTGAAGTCCACTCGCACATTCAGGTCGTGCGTGCGGACCGCCGTCCCGCCGAGCTGCGCTTCGAACCCGATGTTCCGGATGGCCCCGAGATTGCGGAACTGGATGCCAGGGAAGCCGGTGGATGGAGCCACGGACTGTTGCACAATCGCGTCACGCGTTTTGGCGTGATAGAAGGTGAAATCGGCGGAAAGCCGGTCATCGAGCAACCCCGCTTCGAAGCCGACTTCGAGCTCGGTACCACGCTCCGGCGCGAGGTTGGGATTCCCTACCGATGACGGAATCACCGCGGGCCCACCATCGCCGCCGGTCACCGGCTGCCAGGTGCGGAGAGCCGCAAACGACTCTGGTTGCTGGCCGGACTGGCCGTACGCCGCGCGCAGTTTGAGCGTGTTGAGGGCGCCGCTTTGGCCTTCGGCGGCGACGTAGCTGGCACTGAGCTTCGGGTAGGCGACCCAATCGAAGTTTTTCCCGAAGGCGCTGTTGTTGTCCACCCGAACAGCTCCGGTCACGTACAGCTTGTCCCGCCAGGCGACCTGCTCCTGGCCGAACACGCCCACCGTGGTGTTTTCGACAAAGTCGTCGAAGCCACGCAGCACGGCCGTACCGGCGATTGTTTCCAGGTCGGGAGCGGGGAACTGCTCGCCTTGAGCCCAGACGACGTCCACACGCCGCCGATAGTATTGCGCCCCGAACGTGGATGTCGATGCGAAGTCCTGGGTGACTCGCGCCTTCGCGCTGGCGTTGTAATCGAGCGTCAGGTACGAAATGGTGCGCCGCTGGTCGAACTTGAGCCCAAGCGCTGCCGTGCCGGGGTTGAATTGGACCCATTCGGGCGGCAGGAAGCGATTGAGCTGCTGGCTGCCCTCGTCGGTCTGGTCCTGGCCCACGGTGAGCCGCTGGGTCAACCACCCGAGGGTACGGTGGTTGACGGTGAGGGTCGTGGTCACGCGGTTGATGAGCTGCGTCGCCTGCCGCGATCCCCACTGGAACTCGGGAGGCCCGAACAGGAAGCCGCGCCGCGGGGTGAGATTGCCGAGCGTGTCATGCACGAGCGCCGGGTCGCCGAACAGTGTAGAGAACCAGACGCCGCCGGCACCGGCCTCGAAGGACTCGTCGAGTTTGCTCTTCAGGAATCCAACGGTCCCCTGCAGGTCCCAGCGACCGCCGGGGGTGATGTTCAGCGTCGTGGTGGTCGATAGCCGCGTGTACCTATTGGTCGGCTCGATACCCAAATCTCGATCGAACGTCCCGCCGGCGAAGTACCGGACCGTGGGAGTGCCCCCGGCGAGGTTGAGTCCGTAGCCACTCGTGTAGCCGTTGGTGAACAGCGGGCGCTGCACCAATCCGAGCGCATGCAGGCTGTCTTCCTGGCGTACCGGGTTCCAGGTCACGAGGGGGCAGTTGGTCGTCTGTCCGGGCGCGCACACGCGGTTGATCGGCTCCCGCAGGCGGCCCTCGGGATTCATGAACCACTGTGTCCCCTGCCGCATCACGAACGTGATACGAGGGCGCTCCGCGACGCTACCGCGCTTCGTGAAGATCTGGATGACGCCGTTCGCCGCTTCGGTTCCATACAGCGTCGCTGCAGCGGGACCTCTGATGATCTCGATTCGTTCGATCATGTCCGGGTCGATGTCGTTGAGACGGGACGCGATGCCCGACCCGAACCCCTGGACGACGACGCCCGTCGCGACGTCGTTGGCGACGCGGACACCGTCGATGTAAATGAGCGGCTGATCGCTGAGCGAGAAGCTGTTCATGCCTCGGATTCTGATGCGAGGACCGGAGCCGACTTGTCCCGTCCCAGGTATCACCACGACGCCCGGCGCCCGGCTATTGATCAGGCTGGAGACGTCCGGCGCAGGGGCCAGGTTCTGAATCGCCGCGGCCTGGATCGTCGCCGCCGAATTTCCCACGGCGCGCCGCTCCTGATCGCCGGCGGTTCCGGTGACGACGACCTCCTCGAGGTTGATCGCTTGCTGCTGCAGGGCGATGCGAATGTTCGTGTCACCGACGCTTACCGCCTGCGTCACCGGCCGATAGCCCAGGGCGGCGACGCGCAGGGTGACCTGTGACTCCAGGAGGTCGGCGAAGCGGAATTGTCCGCGCGTGTCCGTACGCACGGTGCTGGTGGTGCCCTGGACCGAGACCGAGACGCCCGCGATGGGGCGGTTCGAGCCCGCGTCGACGATGGTTCCGGCGACTTCCTGCTGTCCGGCAAGCACGGCGGGGAGGAGTGCGAGGACGCCGGCCCCTAACAGAAAAAACCGGGCGAGCTTCATGATGCGACTCCGCGTCAGGAGGAGGGCAGTGCGCCCGCGGCGGGGATACCGACTTGCATACTCGATTGCATCCAATATGCTCGGGACGCACTATTATGACCGCCGTCCAGGGAGTGCGCAATGCCTCCGATTTCGCCACGTTTCAGCACCACCTTCACCGGGAGCGCGGCCACGTCCCCATCGCCGGAAACCACCGCTCCGACGCGCGAGCTCGCCCGCGTGCTCCGGCTCCCCGATGTGATTCTGATCGTCGTGGGTACCGTGATCGGCTCGGGCATCTTTCTCGTCCCCGGCGGTGTACTGCGGGATTCGGGCGGCGACGTCGGGCTGGCCCTGCTGGTCTGGATCGTCGGCGGCGTGCTGTCACTGCTCGGGGCGCTGACCTACGCCGAGCTGGGCGCCATGAATCCGCGCGCCGGCGGATTGTACGTGTACCTGCGCGACGCGTTCGGCCCACTCCCCGCGTTCCTGTACGGATGGGCGTTGTTCTTCGTGATCGGCAGCGGCTCGATCGCCACCCTCTCGGCCGCATTCGCACGCTACATCCAGCAGTTCGTCGTCCTCAGTGCTCTCAGCGCGAAGCTGGTGTCGCTCGCCGTCATTCTCGTGGTCGCCGGCGTCAACGTACGAGGCACTCGCCACGGCGCGGTCGTTCAGAACTGGAGCACGGCTATCAAGGTCGGCGCGTTGCTGCTGCTGAGTGCCCTGCTCCTCGCGACCGGAAGCGGGCTCGCGGGCACGCAGGTGCGCGTCTTGACGACGCCGCTGACGACGGAGCTCCTCCGCGGCATAGCCGTCGCCATGGTGGCCGTGCTGTGGGCGTATGAAGGGTGGCAGTATGTCACCTTCTCCGCGGGAGAGATCGTCGAGCCCCAACGTGTGTTTGTCCGCGGCATCGTCGCCGGCACGTTGGCCATCGTGGCGATCTACCTGCTCGCCAACCTCGGCTATCTCGCCGCGCTCGGCCCCGCCGAAGTGGCGCAATCGAATCGCGTGGCGGCGGACGCCGTGAGCATGCGGTTTGGGGACACGTGGGGCCGCCTCGTCACGATTCCCATTCTCGTGTCGATTTTCGGCGCGGCGAACGGAATCGCGCTCACGGCTCCACGCGTCTTCTATGCGATGGCGCGCGACGGGCTGTTCTTCCGGAAGCTGGCCGAGGTGCACCCGCGGTTCGGCACGCCCGCGGTTGCGATCCTGGCGGGTAGCGCGTGGACGATGGTGCTCGCGGGTTCGGGTACGTTCGAGCAGTTACTGACCTACGTGGTGTTCACCGGGTGGGCATTCTACGGGCTCGCGGCTGCCAGCATCTTCGTGTACCGCCGCCTGCCGCAGGCGGCCCGGCCCTTCCGAGTCCCGGGATACCCAGTCACGCCATTGCTCTTCATCGCAGCCTCCGGCGGCATCGTCGTCTCTACGCTCGTGTCCCGGCCGACGCAGGCGTTGCTCGGGATCGGAATCATCTTGCTGGGAATGCCGGCGTATTGGTGGTGGCGCCGATCCAACCGAGCGGCCTAAGACCGTCGATTCATTTCCGCTGAAAGGTGTACCTGCCTGACGGACTGATCTGCGTCATGGCCGTCACTTGCCCGCCCTCGACCACGAACTCGATCGTAACGTCCGAGAACTCTTTGAGCTTGAACCGGTGTTGCCGCCACGGAACCAGCGCCTGGAACGGCTGTCCAGCAAACGCGAGACCGAGGGTCCCATCCTCTTTGAGCACCACGGCAAAGCTGGCGCCGGTGGGCGTCACATACGTGCCGGCGTACTGCCGCAGCGTCGCCGGAGCCGACAGCTCGGCGGGGACACGTCGGACGAACGCCACTTCGGCCTGGTCGAGCGACATCACCGCTTTATCGATCTCGCCCTGGGGGTTCGTCGCGAAGTTGACCGACCACTTGCCGTTCGCTTCGTCGTCGGGGGTGTCGAAGCGGTCATAGTGAAAGTGGGTCAACGGCAGGTCGATCTGATGAAAGGAAAACCGGAGCCCGGTTCCCTGCTTGGAAATCGCGACGACACCGTACGCCTGATTCTCGAACTCGCCGACGAAATCATCCAGCGGATGGGACGGGCGTGTGCCCTTGACCTGGCCGCCACCCGCCTGCGCCCGCGCCGCCATGCCCGCCTGCTTCGCTTTCTTGCGCGCGTCGTTGAGCCGCTGGCTCCACGGAGTCTGGTCGAGGCCGAGCAGCCGCTCGTACACGTTGTACGACACGACGTTGTACAGCGGCGCGGCATGGTCGCCGATGACCAGCACAATCACCCCCACGCTGTCGGAAGGCATGTACGAGA
>Ga0066652_100001090_pt1 | contig 13632 bp, 12 predicted proteins | sample GraSoiAngelo_101_FD_71413 | JGI IMG/M metagenome (GOLD analysis project Ga0066652, IMG submission 71413) | Grasslands soil microbial communities from the Angelo Coastal Reserve, California, USA - 14_0903_02_30cm | ecosystem: Environmental > Terrestrial > Soil > Grasslands | place: USA...
ACGAAGCGCAGCCGGACCCGGTTCCAGGTCGAGCCGGCCGATCACTTCGCCGCGATCCGGCGCGCCCGGGCCGCGGGGCTCCAGATCGTCGGCGCCTACCATTCGCATCCGAACGGTCCGTCCGGACCGTCGGAGATGGATCGCGCGCGACTGACCGATCCGACGATGTTCCACCTCATCGTCTCGCTCGCGCACGGCACCCGCACGGTGCGGGCGTTCCGGCTGACGGAAGGGAACTTCAGTCCGCTGGAACTCGTCCCTGTGCCGTGATGAAGTGGCTCCTGGTCCTGCTCGCGCTGGGAGGGCAGGCCCTCCCGGCGTCACAGGATCCGGCGCCACCGCCGCAACCCACCCTCACAGAGCTCCGCGTCGACGGCGCCACGGTCTTCACCCGCGACGACATCGTCTCCCTGCTCGACGTTCGTGAGGGCGCGCCGCTTCCGAAGGCTCCTTCCGACCTCGCGGCGGCGCTGCAACAGGCCTACGACCGCGACGGCTACTCGGAAGCGAGGGTCTCGACGGCGTTCGCCGACGGGCGGCTGACGCTGACCGTGGACGAAGGCCGGATCGACGAGGTCGAGATCCTGGGCGTCTCGCGCGAGGCCGGGGAGCGCGCGCGCCGCCACCTCGGTATCCAGCCCGGCGAGATCTACAACAAGCGGCGGATCGGGCGCGCGGTCGGCGGCTTCGTCCGCGAGAGCCAGGGAGCGCTGTCGGTGGGGCGTCCGTACGACGTGCCGGGACGCGACCCGCAGTCGCTCCCGCACGAAGTCACGCTCGAGCGCCGCGGCCCGCGCCACGTCCTCGTCGTCCCGTTCCGGTCGAAGTCCGTGCAGGGGAATCTCAGCGCCGGGAGCGGCCGCGAAGAGTTGTTCAACCCCGTCGACGGCTTTGCCCCGGCGATGGCGTATTCGACGACCATCTTCGATCCGTCCCGCTTCAATCACACGTTCGTGAACGGGTACGTGTCGTACAAGGTCGACCGCGAGGACCCGGCGTATTCGCTCGGCTTCGAACGCCCGATCTTCCAGGGGCCGCGCCTCTTCCTCGGCGCGGAGGTTCACGATCTCACCGCGACCGACGACGCGTGGCGGATCACGTCGATCGAGCAGACGGTGGTCTCGGTCGGGTTCAAGAACACCTTCCGCGACTATTACCGGCGCCGCGGCGCCCAGGTGTTCGGCGTGCTGCGGATGGGCGCGAACAACGAGCTGAGCGCGATGGCGCGGTGGGACCGCCACGGGCCGCTGCCGAACGCGACCAACTACAGTTTCTTTCGCGACGACGCCGTGTATCGGCCCAACCCGCTGGTCCTCGACCAGCACGTGAACGCCCTGGTTCTCGGCTATACCTTCGACTCGCGGCCGCTCAGCCCGGCCGGACAGGCGCAAACCTACGAGCGCCATCTCAAGGACAGCCTGTTCGGGCACGGCCTGCGCCAGCGTCCCGGGATCCGCGTCGAGTGGACGTCCGAGATCGCGGGGCACGCGCTCGGGGGAGACGCGCGCTTCGATCGCCACGTCCTGAACACCCGCGGCTACATGCCAATCGGCTCGCACACGACGCTCGCGCTCCGCGGGCTGTTCGGGTTCGCCAACGGCGCGCTGCCGATCGAGCGGCGGTTCGCCGTCGGCGGCATCGGCTCGGTCCACGGCTATGGCTTCAAGGAGGCGGTCGGGAGCGGCATGGCGCTGGTCAACGCCGAGTACCGACTCAATCTGACGAGCGCTGGTCCGTCGCGCGACGGCGCGAACGTGTTCGTCTTCTACGACGCCGGGCGGGTCAACTCGCCGCGGCCGGATCCGCGCGCCCTCACGCCCGTCGCGCCGGACCGCGGCTGGCTGCGCGGCGTCGGCGCCGGTTTTGGCGCCGCCGGCATCCGGATCGAGTTCGGCTTCCGCGCCGACGACATCCCGACGTCGCGCCAGATTCTCGTCCGCTTCTCGCCGACGTTCTGATGGCCAAGCTGGTGCGCGCGGCCTGCCTCGCTCTCGTCCTCATGCTGACCTCGGCGGCGCCGGCGCACGCGCTCGAGACGCGGCTGACCGAGTTGCGCGTCGCCGGCGGCGGCATCCGCGCAGCTCTCGAGATCCGCGACATGTTTCCGGCAAAGTTCCAGGCCCTCCTCGAGGAAGGCACGGCGATTCACCTCAGGCTTCAGATCGAGCTCTGGGAGGATCGGCCGGTGTGGGACAAGCTCGCGCAACCCGCCGTGGTGTCGATCTTCCGGATCGCGCTCGATCCGGCGACGCGGCAGGTGTCGGTCGCCGATGCGTATGGCGAGGTGAGCCGCCAGCCGGCGTGGCAGGAGCCGCTGAAGCTGCGGCCGGATCTCGGACGCGCCGAAGCGCTCTCCGACGGCGCTCGCTACTACGTCCGCGTGCTGTCGACGCTCGGGACGATCGCGGAAAAGGAAACGGAGCGCGCCAGCAAGGCCGTGTTCGGCGATGACGAGAGTGCCGTGAGCCTGGCGGGCATGGGGAAGATGCTCTTTCACGCCGTCCTGCAGGTCAACGACTACCTGCAGAGCATCTCGTCGGACATCCGCAGCCGCGATGTGAGCGGACGCGACGTCAGGATCGGCGTCAAGCTGCCGTAGGGTGCGATTGCCTCAGTGCGTGCCGCCGCCGGGATCGCCGAGGCCCGGGCGGATCTTGACCGACGTGTTGCCGCCGGCGATCGTCTTGTCTTTTTTCTTCAGCCGGAACTGGATGCGGTACTCGCCCGCCTGGCGATAGACGTGGTCGGAGGTGAACCGCCGCTTGATCTCGCTCTTGCCGGCCTCGTAGGGATCGCAGTCGGCCGACGTGGTCGACTTGGTGTCGTCGCCCCACTCCCACTCGATCGCCGGACAGTAGAACTCCTCGTAGTCGTTGGCGCCGCCATTGAGATCGGCGGACGCGACGATCCGGGCGGGGGACATCCCCATCGACGGATTCGCCTTGACCGTGATTTTCGGTTTCTTGTCCTTGTCGTCCGAACCCGCGCCAGATGCGCCGAGGGCCAGCGCGCATATCAACGGCAAGGCCATGGTCTTCATAAAAACATTATAATCCGGCTCTTATGTCCTTGACCGAGTCCTCTCCGGTGGTTCGTCTCACGACCGAGTCTCCCGCCCAGGTCGACACCGACCTGCTGATCGTCCCGGCCTTCGACGGCGAGGCCGTGGCCGCGGCGCTGCCGGCCATCGACCAGGCGGCCCACGGCGAGCTCTCGCGGGCGACGGCCTCGGGAGAATTCAAGGGTCGCCTCTATGAATTGTTCGTCACGCACGCCTCCGGGGCGGGCTGGAAAGCCGGCCGCGTGGCCCTGGTCGGCGCCGGCAAGGCCGCGGATTTCACCACGGAGCGGCTCCGAAAGGTGGCGGCGGCCGCCGCGCTGGCCGCCCGCGGCCGCCGGCTCCCGCGGGTCGCATTCGTCCTCAGGGGACCCCTCCCGGCGCGCGAGGCGGTCCAGGCGGTCACCGAGGGGCTCGTGCTGGCGGGGTTCAGCGTCGACCGGTACAAGACCGGCGAGCGCTTCGGGCCCGCCGCATCCGACCTCGCCGTCGTCGCGCCGGCCCAGGACTTCCCGGACACGGCCGCGCTGCAGGCGGCCGTCGCGCGCGGCCAGGTTCTTGGCGACTCGAGCAACCTCGCGCGCGGGTTCGCCAACGAGCCGTCCAACGTTCTCACGCCGCGGGTATTCGCCGATCGAGCGGCGGAGATCGCGAAAGCGGCGGGCGTCGCCGTCGAGGTGCTCGACGAGAAGCAGATCGAGAAGCTGGGCATGGGCCTGCTGCTCGGCGTCGCGCGCGGCAGCGCCGAGCCGCCGCGCGTCATCGTCATGCGGCACGATCCGCCCGGGGCGCCGAAGGCGCCCGTCCTCGGTCTCGTCGGCAAGGGCATCACGTTCGACACCGGCGGGATCTCGATCAAGCCGGCCGACGGCATGGAGCGGATGAAGGACGACATGGCGGGGGGCGCCGCGGTGATCTGCGCGATGCGCGCCATCGCCCTCCTGAAGGCGCCGATCCGCGTCGTCGGCATCGTGCCGACGACGGAGAACATGCCGGGCGGGAAGGCGATGAAGCCGGGCGACGTGCTGACCGGCGCGAGCGGGAAGACGGTCGAGGTGATCAACACCGATGCCGAAGGACGCCTGATCCTCGGCGACGGTCTTTGGTACGCGCAGCAGCTCGGCGCGACGCATCTCGTCGACGTCGCGACCCTGACCGGCGCGTGCGTGGTCGGCCTCGGCAAGGCCGCCTCGGGCCTGTTCGGCGTGCCGGACGCGTGGCGCGAGCGGGTGCGCACGGTGGCGGACGCCGCCGGCGATCGCTGCTGGCCGCTGCCGCTGTACGACGAGTACTTCGACCAGATTCGCAGCGAGATCGCCGACATGATGAACTCCGGCGGGCGCGCCGGGGGCGCCTGCACCGCCGCGATCTTCCTGAAGGAATTCACCAACGGCCTGCCGTGGGCGCACATGGACATCGCCGGGACGGCGTGGGCCGAGGAAGGGAAGCCGTTCCAGCCGAAGGGCCCGATCGGGGTGGCGGTCCGCACGCTCGCGGAGCTCCCGTTCACTTATAAGAGTTGGTAGGCGGTAAGCGGTAAGCGGTAGGCTGTCGGCTTCCAGCTGCCAGCTGCCAGTTGCCAGCTAAGAGGTGGGGGTAATCCGAAAGGTCTCAGCTTCGTGCGTGGCATCGAGACCATCGCGCGCCGTCAGACGCTTGACTAGAATCAAGCCTCCACCCAGCAACAGGCCCAGTATCAAGGCCGACAGCAACAGGACTCCGACGAGCCCGATCGACCCGAAGATCACATCAGAAATGGTGGTTTCGTGGACCGGCTGTTCGACCACGCGAACCATGATTGGCTGATTCGCCTGTTGAGGGCTCACAGGGCAATTGTAGCGCGCCGCTAGCTGGAAACTGGCTACTGGAAACTGGCTACTGGACCGTCGCCTTCTTCCCGGCGATCGCGTTCATCCGTTTCAGTCCCTGCTGGTAATTGACGATGCCGTCGACGAGCGCCTGCGCGATCTGCTGGCGGTAGGCCGGGGTCTTGAGCAGGGCGCCGTCCTGCTTGTTGGTGACGAACGAGATCTCGGCCAGCACGCTCGGCATCACCGCGCCGATCAGCACGACGAACGGCGCCTGCTTGACGCCCAGGTCCCTCAACGAGCGGTTCTTCGCGGCGAGGCGCTTGGCCATCGACTTCTGCACGGTCTCGGCGAGGTCGCGCGACTCGTTGATCTTGTTGTTGAGGGCAATGGCGCGGACGATGTCGGGCAGGCTGTGCATGGCGCGGCCGGAGGTGGCGTTCTCGCGGGCGGCGACGGCTTCGGCCTCGGGGTTCATCGCGAAGTTCAGGAAGTAGGTCTCGATGCCGCGCGCCGCGACGTTGCGGCTGGCGTTGGCGTGGATCGACAGGAACAGGTCCGCCCCCTCGCGGTTGGCGATCGCGGTGCGCTCCTCCAGCGGGATGAACACGTCGGTGTCGCGCGTCATCACGACTTCGATCCCCGGCTGCTTCTCGAGGAGCTTCTGGACGCGGAGCGCGACGTCGAGGGTCAGCTCCGACTCGTTGATCCCGTTGCCGTGCGCGCCGGGATCGTGGCCGCCGTGGCCGGCGTCGATCACGACGCGTGACACGCCCAGTCCGAGCTGGCGCGACAGCGAGAACTTGCCGTTCGAATTGGCGTCGGGGGCCGCCGGCGGGAGCGACGGCGGGCCGGCCGGCGCCGAGGCGAGGACCGGCGGATCGGGCTGCGTGGACGGGCGAGGATCGGCCTGCTTGATCTGCGGCAAGGTGTTGAGCGTTGCCGTGGTGCGCGCGGGCATGGCGACCGGCGGCGGCAGCGTCAACGCCGGTGTCGGTGGATTCGGCGCAGGCGGCGCCGTCGTCGTCACCGCGCGGCGGAAGTCCATCACCAGGCGATACGGCCCGTAGAGCGGGTAGACGGTGTAGCTCGACACGCCGTCCAGATCGACCACGACGCGGGTCGTGTTCTGCGGATGCCGCCCGAGCCGGACTTCCTTGACGACGTCGTCGTCGAACTTCAGCGAGACGTCCTGCAGCGCGGGCGCCGCCTTGACCCCTTTCAGGTCGAAGAACACGCGGCGCGGGTTGGCGATCTCCTCCTGGTGATAGCTGACCTCGGCGTCGAGGTCGACGGTCAGGCGGATGCCGTCGGGAAGCACCGTGCGGCGGATCTCCTTCAACAACGCCGGTGCGCCGGGCTCCGAGCGTGGCGGCTTTTGTTCCGCCACGGCTCGCGGGGCGGGGGCGGGCGGCGCCGCGGCGGCGGCGGTCGGCGCGGGTGCAGCGGTTGTCGCGGGCGCGGCGAGGCCGGCCATCGCCTCGTTGACGCGCGCGACGAGCTTGCTGGCCGGATACCCGCTGGCCAGCAGCGTGAACAGCCGCGCCGCGGTGCGGCGGTCGACGTCATTGCCGAAGCGCTCGTAGGTCAGCGCCGAGAGGTTGGCCGCCTGCCAGAGGGCGTTGTCGCAGTATCCGCTCGCCGGATGGCGCCGGACGATGGACTCGTAGGAAGCGACGACGCGGCGCATCTGCGCGGGCGTCGGCTTGGCCGCGTCGTCGCGGAGCTGCCGCTCCTGCGCCATGGCGCGGTTGTACAGGTCGCGTGGCGTATCCGCGGCCCGCGCTGGAGACGCGGAGAGGAGCGATGCCGCCGTGACGAGCGCCGCGAGGAAACGATGTTTCATATGAACCCGCCTATCGAAGCTGCGCATCCACTTCTTCGAAGTATTCCTTCTTGACGAGCACCTCGCGCGGCTTGCCGCCCGCCGCCGCAGAGACCAGCCCGTCCATCTCCATCATGTCGACGAGTCGCGCCGCGCGGCTGAAGCCGATCCGCAGGCGCCGCTGCAGGTACGAGATCGACGCCTGCCCGCTGGACACGACGATGCGCGAGGCCTCGTCGTAGAGCTCGTCCTTGTCGAACTCCGCGTGTTCCTGCGCGTTGCCCTTTTCGTCCGCGGTGACGGTGGTGTCGTAGGTCGGCTTGCCCTGCTTGCGCAGGAAGCTGGCGAGCCGCGCGCTCTCCTGCTCCGAGATGTAGGGCCCGTGCAGGCGCACGAAGCGCGACGAGGCGGGCGGCAGGTAGAGCATGTCGCCCTTGCCGAGCAGTTGCTCGGCGCCGTTGCCGTCCAGGATCGTCCGCGAGTCGATCTTCGACGTCACCCGGAACGAGATGCGCGCCGGCATGTTCGCCTTGATCAGACCGGTGATGACGTCCACCGACGGCCGCTGCGTCGCGAGGACGAGGTGGATGCCGATGGCGCGCGCCATCTGCGCCAGCCGCGCGATCGACTCTTCCACCTCGTTGCCGGCAACCATCATCAGATCGGCGAGCTCGTCGATCAGCACGACGATGAAGGGGAGCGTCTTCAGCTCGTTGCCCTTCTCGTCGATTACCGGCTCGCCCTTGCCCTCGGCGAGCATGGCGCGGACGTTGCGGTTGTACTGCTCGATGTTGCGGACGCCGAACGCGGCGAGCGTCTTGTAGCGCTCTTCCATCTCGCGCACCGCCCAGCGCAGCGCGTTCGCCGCGAGCTTGGGGTCCATGACCACCGGCGTCAGAAGGTGGGGGATGTCCTCGTACATGCCGAGCTCGAGGCGCTTGGGGTCGACCATGATGAAGCGCACGTCGTCGGGCGTCGCGCGCATCAGGATGCTGGTGATCATCGCGTTGACGCTGACCGACTTGCCGGCGCCGGTCGATCCGGCGATGAGCAGGTGCGGCATCGTCGCGAGGTCGCCGAGGAACGGCTCGCCGTGGATGGTCTTGCCCATCGCGATGGTGAGCTTTGACGTCGACCGCTTGTAGGCTTCTGACTCCAGGAGTTCGCGGAGAGAGATGGGCTCGCGGTTGGGGTTGGGAATCTGGATTCCGACGGTGGACTTGCCCGGAATGCGGTCGATGATGACCGACTCGGCTTTCATCGCCAGGCAAAGGTCGTCAGCGAGGCCGGTAATCTTGCTGTATTTTACGCCGGCGTCGGGCTTGAACTCGTAGGTCGTGACGACGGGACCCGGATGGATCTGGACGACGGTCCCTTCGACGGAAAACTCGCGGCACTTGTCCTCGAGGAGGCGGGCACCGTCCATCAGCTCGCGTTCGTCGATTTTCTGCTCGGGCTTGGCCGCGTCGAGAAGGGCATAGGGCGGCAGCGTGAACGCCCCTTTCTTCCTCTCCACTGGCGCCTTGTCCGGTTCGGGCAGCGGCAGCGGCGGCTCCTTGGTGGCCATCACCGGCGCCGGGCGCTGTTTGATCGCCGGGGGCGTCGGCTTGGACGACGCGGCCTTCAGCGCCGCGGCGGCAGCCGACACCATGGCCGCGGTCTTGGACGCCCTGGTCACCGGTTCGGGCGCCGGCGTCGGCGCGGCCGCCTTGGCCACGACGGGCGCCGCGACGGTGGCCGCCGTCCTGAGCGGCTCCTTTGCGACCTTCGCGTCCTTGGTCTCCTTCCCCAGGTGCTTCTTGAGGACTTCCTGGCGCTGTTTCTCGCGCTGCTTCTCGTCGCGGCGCTGGGCCAGCGCCGCGCGCACGGCCGTCCACCGGTCCGCGCCGATCTGCGACAGCGCGGAGAAGAGCCGCCCGAACGAGAACTGCGTCGACAGGATGATCGCCGCGAACAGCAGCGTCAGGATCAGGATGATCGACCCGGTGCGGTTGAAATAGTCAGCGAGGAACCCGGCGAGCCGGTCGCCAATATAGCCGCCGGCGCGGAACTCCTTGCCGCCGACGTCGAGCGCGCCGAAGGCGAGCGACAGGAACGACGAGATGCAGCTGAAAAGGAGGGCCGCCCCCAGCAGCTTCGTATAGGCCGCATCCATCGTCCGGCACCAGAAGTAGTTCCAGCCGATGACGACGAGCACGAGCGGGATCAGGTACGCCGAGTAGCCCAGCATCTGGTACGACAGCTCGCCGACGAACGCGCCGATGCGGCCGGCGAAATTCGCGGGCGGCAGCTCGGAGCCGGTGTTGAAGAACCACACGGGGTCGGCGGCGTTGTAGCTGGCGAGTGAAATCAGCCAGATGAGTGCCGTGGCGAAGAGCGCCACGCCCAGGAACTCGCTGACACGACGGGACAATGCGCTGGATGCCAACGTCAGATCTCCATCACGACCGGCAGCACGAACGGCCGGAGCCCGGAACGCTTGCGGAAGAACCGCTGGAGGTCCACTCGGATTTTCTCCTTCATCAACCCGGGATCGGTCCGCTCCTCGACGCTGGCGCCCTCGATGGCGGCGCCGACGAGCCCCGGAATTTCCTTCAACAGCGCCTCGGTCCGCGCATCGACGACGAACCCGCGCGTAATCACGTCCGGCGTCTCTTCGAGCATTCCGGACTGCCGGTTGATCGCGACGACCGGCACGACCAGCCCGTCGCCGGCGAGGTGACGCCGGTCGCGCAGCACCTCGTCGCCGACCTCGCCGCTGCGCGTCCCGTCGATCAGGATCCGGCCGGCCGGCACCTTGCCCTCGACCCGGGCCCCGTCCTGATCGACGCGGATGACGTCGCCGTTTTCGGCCAGCACCGACCTGGTCCCCGGCGACACCGACTTGGCGAGCCTGGCGTGCCGCGCGAGCTGGCGATACTCCCCATGTATCGGCACGAAGTAGCGCGGCCTGACCAGCGACAGCATGAGTTTCAGCTCTTCCTCGCTGCCGTGCCCGGACACGTGGATGTGCTTGATACCCTCGTAAATCACGTCGGCGCCGCGCCGGGCGATGTGGTTCATCACCCGGCCGATCGCCTTCTCGTTCCCCGGGATCTCCCGCGCCGAGAACACCACGACGTCGTCATGGTCGAGCTTGGCGTGCCGGTGATCGTCGATGGCGATCCGCGGCAGTGCCGCCTGGGGCTCACCTTGCGACCCGGTGCAGATGATCGCGACGTCCTGCGACGGGTAGCTCTTGATGTCGCTGTCGCGGATCTGCACGCCCGGCGGGACTCGCAGGTAGCCCAGCCGCATCGCGATCTGCGAGTTCTCCATTACGCCGCGGCCGACGAATGCCACCTTGCGATCGAACTGGTCGGCGAGATCGACCAGGATCTGCATCCGGTACAGGCTCGACGAGAACATGGCGATCACGATCCGCCCGCGCGCGCTCGTGAACACCTCCTCGAAGCCGTCGACGACGTCGCGCTCGGAGCCGCTCACCCCCTTGCGGTCGACGTTCGTGCTGTCGCCCATCATCACGAGCACGCCCTCGGCGCCGAGCTGCGCGAAGCGCTGGAAGTCGATCTGCTGCCCGTCGAGCGGCGTCTGGTCGATCTTGAAGTCCCCCGTGTGCAGCACGACCCCCGCCGGCGTGTGGATGGCCACCGCCACGCAGTCGGGCATGCTGTGCGTCACGCGCAGGAACTCGATGGTGAAGCTCCCGACCGTGACGCGATCCCGCGGGCTGACTTCCGTGAGCCGCGCGCGCACCTCCGCGCCGTGGTCCTCGAGCTTCGGCTCGAGGAAGGCGAGCGTCAGCTTCGTGCCGTAGATCGGGCCGTCGAAGTGCCCGACGATGTGCGGCACCGCGCCGATGTGATCCTCGTGGCCGTGCGTCAGCACCAGCGCCTGGATGCGGTAGCGCGACAGCAGCGGCCGCAGGTCCGGGATGATCAAATCCACCCCGAGCATGTCGGGTTCGGGGAACATGACGCCGGCGTCGACGAGGATCGCCGTCTCGCCGCACGCGACGAGCATCATGTTCATGCCGAACTCGCCGAGCCCGCCGAGCGGGATCAGTTCGAGAACCGGCGAGCCGGTGGCTTCCGAAGTAACCAAACGTGGTGATCCCAGTCTTGTGGAAAATTTGTCGCGTCGAAGGCACGCCGCGGCGGGCGCCGCAGAGGATGCGTGGCCAGTCCGACAGGCCGCTGGTACAGCTGTGCCGGACGACGTGGTCCGCCTTCGCTAAAGCTACGGCGGGATGCCCCGCCATGCCCTTCGCTCAGGCGGGGCAACTATAGCACAGGTCTGCCGAGAAAGGCTTTAGCTATTAGGCTTTAGGCTTTGGGGCAGAGATGGAGACGAGGCGCAGGAGCTCCGGCTGGGCCAGCGTTTCCGGACGCCGGATTGGGTCGATGTCGGCCTCAGCGAGTAGCGACCCGGAGTCGGTCCCGATTGAGTCGGCGTATTGGCGCAGCGCGTTGAGCAGCGTCTTCCGGCGCTGCATGAACATCGTCCGGACCATACGCTCGAACGCCTTTTCGCGGCCGGCCGGCAACGGTGAGGGCTTGAAGCGCAGCCGGACCACGGCCGAGTGGACCTTCGGGGCGGGACGGAACGCCCCGGGAGGCAGGGTAAGCAGCCGCGTCACCTCGGCCTGGAGCGCCGTGAAGATGGTCAGCACGCCGTAGTCTTTCGTCGACGGCGCCGCGACGAGCCGCTCGGCGACCTCGAGCTGCAGCATCACCGTCGCATCGATCAACCCGCCCGTGACCTCACTCTCCTGCAGGCCCGGTCTCCTAGACCCGGCAAGCGCGAGCAGCTTGAACAGGATCGGCGACGAGATGTTGTAGGGCAGGTTGCCAGCGACCCGAAGCGGACCGGCCTCCAGGTATGGCGCCAGGTCGATGTCGAGGAAGTCGCCGACGACGATCTCCGCGTGGGAGGGGAGTTGCGGCCGGAGCGCGGCCGCGAGATCGCGATCGATCTCGATCGCGATCAGGTGCTCGACGCGCGGCGCCAGGCGCAGCGTCAGCGCCCCCGGGCCGGGCCCAATCTCGAGGAAGCGCTCGTCGCGTTCGGGCCGGATCGCCCGGACCACCTTGTCGGCCCAGGCGGGGGCAAGGAAGTGCTGTCCGAACCGCCGCCGCGGGCTACTCATCCTCGACCGACTCGCCGCGCCAGAACTTGTCCTCGATCTCCTCGATCTCGTCTTCGCTCATCCCGAAGTAGTGCCCGAACTCGTGGATCACCGTCTCCGCGACGCAATCGCGGATGTCGTCCTCGGTCTCGCACGCCTCCTCGGTCGGGCGCTGGTAGATCGAGATCCGGTCGGGCAGATTGTTGCCGAACGCCCAGCTCCGCTCGGGCAGCGGCGTCCCCTGGTAGAGACCGAAGAGCGTGTCGCCCGGCTCGATCTCCATCTCGTCGAGGAGCTCCTGCGACGGCTCGTCCTCGACGACGACGGCGACGTTCTTCATCTCCTTGCGGAAGCGCTTCGGAATTTCCCTGAGCGCTTCCTCGACGAGCCGCTCGAAGCGCTCGCGCGTCATCGACGCGCTCGCGCAGGCTTTAGGCTTGGGGCTTTAGCCTTTCGGACGGCGGGAGCGATCACCTTCTGGTAGTAGAGGCACTCCTCGCGTACCGCGCACTGATCGCAGAGCGGCTTCGGCTTGCAGATACGCCGGCCGTGAAGGATCAGCGTGTCGGAGGTGACCGTCCACTTCTCCTTCGGCATCGCGTCGCACAGCTGCGCCTCGACGACTTCAGGATCGTCCCCCTTCGCGATGCCGATGCGGTTGGAGACGCGGAGCACGTGGCGATCGACCGGCAGGCCGGGCACGCCGAGGGCATGGCCGAGGACGACGTTGGCGGTCTTGCGGCCGACGCCCGGCAGATCGGTCAGCGCCTCCATGGTCGCCGGAATCCGCCCGCCGTGCTTCTCGCAGACGGCCGTCGCCATGCCGAGCAGCGACTTCGACTTGGCGCGGAAGAAGCCCGTCGACTGGATCTGCGGCTCGAGCTCCGTCGTCGTCGCCTTCACCAGCGCCCTGGCGTCGGGGTAGCGCCTGAACAGCGCCGGCGTCACCTGGTTCACGCGCTCGTCGGTGCACTGCGCCGAGAGGATCGTCGCGACGAGCAGTTCGTACGGCGTCGTGTAGTGCAGCTCGGTATCCGCGCCCGGGTGCTGGCGCTCGAGCTTCGTCATGATCCCGCGCGTCTCGGCGGCGGACTTGGGAGGCTTGGGAATCTTCGGGGTCTTCGCCACGGTCAGTGGCTATTGTAGCCGCCGTGACCGAGATCTAACGTGACTGTACGCGTGTCTTTGCGCAGGAGAAGAGGAGATCAGGAGACATTTTTTAGGAATCTCTTCGAGGGACTGTTCAGATGGATTCCTCCTTACCTGCCGCTAAAGACAAGCGTACAGTCACCCGAGCTCACCGACTGGCGCCGGGTTTCACTGCGGCGGTGAGTATTGCGATGAGCGCCTGGTCGCCGTTGATGCGCGACGTGCCGATCACGACAGTCTCACCGGCCGAGATGGAGAACGAGCTGTCCATGGTTTCGCGGCCGAGTGTGGCGCCGCCGCTCGCGCTTGCCGCCACTTCGCTCGGAGCGACGCTGCTCCCGCCTGGCGACCGCGCCGCGCGGAGAAAGGTGTCCTGCACCGCGTCGCGCGCTTCGTCGGCCGACCGGGTGAGGCGCCGCGCCAGGTTGTAGAGGCGGCTGTAATGCGTGTCGAAGAGCTGCCCGAGCCGTTCGCTCGCCTCGGGGCGCGGGGCGTCCGTGGTGAGCGACATCAGGAGGGCATGGCCGTCCATACGCACCTGAAACGCGCCGGCTAACGGTTTGGTTGGCGGGCGCGCATGGAAAACAGCGCCGGCTCGCCGGCGCCCGCGACCAGGCCGGCGCACGAGACGGCGACGCCGCGAATCAACCGTTCGCCCGGCCAC
>Ga0066652_100001093_pt1 | contig 13622 bp, 13 predicted proteins | sample GraSoiAngelo_101_FD_71413 | JGI IMG/M metagenome (GOLD analysis project Ga0066652, IMG submission 71413) | Grasslands soil microbial communities from the Angelo Coastal Reserve, California, USA - 14_0903_02_30cm | ecosystem: Environmental > Terrestrial > Soil > Grasslands | place: USA...
TTTACAAAAAAATCAAAAATATTTTTTAATGATTTCTTTGGCAGTGATAGCGTTGCAAGAAAAAAAGCGGTCAATTCACTATGGCAAATAGATATGGATTCGACTGACATTGTTCTTTTAGCAAAAGCAATTCATTCATTTAAATGGAGCGAAAAAAAATACCTTGAAAGGAAAATTTCATTCATCAGCAAATTGGCAAGTATTCCCACAAAAGCAAGCGCAGATCTTTTAAAAAGTATTTTCTATGAAGCGGGTGATACGGTGCAATTACAGTATGCTTCATTGAGCGCATTGCTGACACAGAAAACACAGTATTCCTATAATCTTTTCAAAGACATAATTACTGATGAACCGCCAGTACTGGAAAATGAAAACCGGTATCAAAATAATTACAGGACCTATTCCTATCGCAGTGTTTATACAAATTCCGAATCGTCCGACGGAGATTTTCTAAATGGGTTGGATGATTCATTGAAACTAACAAAGACTATTTTGATTGATCTGCTTCCCTTAATGACGCTTGATGATTATAAAAAGCCGATCATGCATTTGCTGCGAAAAATGGTTGATAGTAATCTTGTTAAGGCAAAGGAATATGAGATCTATTACAGTAAATTTTTAATAGAAGCAAAACAGCAATTAAAGAAGCAAAATATTGAAGAAAAAAGATCGGCAATAGAAAAAGCTGAGGATGAAAAAACGGAAACAAAAACTGAAAACCTTTATCATCGTAATGAAGGCGACCAGGGTAATGATGATCTTATAACCTATGCAACTTTATTGTTACCATTCAGGCAAACGAATCCTGCTGTAAATGATCTGTTGAAACAAATGCTATCATCAAACGATAAAAGATTAAAATATAATACTGTTTACCTTTTTTTGCAGCATAAAATCTCACTTCCAGATACAATCCTGACTTATTTTGCAAAACTTGATGATTACAGGTATGAATTATTTACCGATCTGAGAACATTGAAAATGCAAGACAAATTTCCGGTTCAATTTAAAAATCAACGTGACCTGTCAAAAAGCAAACTATTTTCATCTTCTTATAATAAACCTGATTCACTGGTGTTCATCGATAGTCTTCCTGCATCAGTAAAAGATAGGAATGGATTTGTGTTTTTCTATAAATACAAAACTAAAAAGGATGATTTATCCTGGAAATTAGCCACCGCTGGGTTATTGTCGAAGGACAACAGCCAATTCAATTATGATGATGAAGTCGACGAAGATGACGACGATGATATCGGCTACACTTCCATTATGTCCGGATATAATTTTTCAAGGGATGAAAATAAGATCGTTTTTACCGAATTCACTGATGAAAAGATAAAGGAAGACCTGCCTGTGAAAGAGCAAATGGAAAAACAACTGAAGAAGATTTTATATTCAAAAAGAAGAAGTGCCAGGATGTTTTATAATGAAGGGCAGGATTATTCGGATATGGCTTATCGTTATCTTGAATAGTTTAAATTTTTTCCAGGAATAGAATTAATCAGGTTTTTCGTGTATTCATTTTTTGGATGATAATATACGTCATCCGCGTTGCCTTGCTCAACAATTTGCCCTTTATGCATCACCATAATACGATCACTTATATAGCGAACAACAGCAAGATCGTGTGAAATAAAGATCGTCGTAAAACCAAATTCTTTTTTAATATCGTTCAACAAATTGAGCACTTGTGCCTGAACACTTACATCCAATGCGGAAACCGGTTCATCGCAAATAATAAAGGAAGGATTTAGTGCTAGTGCCCTTGCGATAACTATACGTTGTCGCTGTCCGCCACTGAATTCGTGAGGATATCGATTGAAATGTTTTGACTCAAGATTTACTTTTTCAAGTAAATCCATCACTCTTTCCCTTCGTTGCTTTTCGCTTTTGTACTGTCCATGCACTTTCAATGGTTCAATAATAGCCGAGCCGATAGTTAGCCGGGGGTTCAAGGATGAATATGGATCCTGGAAAACAAGTTGTATATCTTTTCGAAGAGATATTATTTCGTGACCGGTTTTTTTAGTAAGATCAATGCCATTATAAATTATTTCACCTGCAGTTGGTTCAATAAGTCGTAGCAATGCCCTGCCGAGGGTAGTCTTACCACAGCCACTTTCACCAACCAGGCCAAGAGTTTCACCTTTTATTACTTCGAAGCTAACATTATCTACCGCTTTGGTGAAAGAGAGTGATTTTCCAAGTAAATTTTTTTTAACAGGAAACCAAACCGAAAGATCTTTAACCCTAAGAAGTACAGGAGACGATTGACCACTGACCACAGTATTCTCAAGTTTGGGTGGTTTATCTATCGCCTGTGGTGTGTTGTTTGGTGTTTCCAGAAAATCACTCACAACGGGTAATCTTTCTCCTTTTTGATGGAACACTGGTCTGCAAGCAAGCAAACCCTTTGTGTATGGATGCTGCGGATTAGTGAAAATTTCTTTCCTGGAATTGGTTTCAACGATCTTGCCTTTATACATCACGGCGATCTTATCCGCTATTTCGCTTACTACTCCAAGATCGTGTGTGATAAAGATGACTCCCATTTTTTGTTCTTCCTGTAATTCTTTTATCAGCTGTAAAATATTTTTTTGAACCGTTACATCTAACGCAGTTGTTGGTTCATCACAAATTAGCAAGGAAGGTTTACAGCAAATTGCCATGGCTACCATCACCCGTTGCTTTTGACCGCCACTTAATTGATGAGGATATTTAGAAAAAACTTTTTCCGGTTCAGGCAATTTTACTTTTCTGAACCATTCTATAGCTTGTTGCTTTGCTTTACTTGTTGAAATTTTTTTGTGAAGTTGTATTGATTCTGCAACCTGGTTACCGCAGGTGAATACGGGATTTAATGATGTCATTGGTTCCTGGAAGATCATCGCGATCTTATTGCCACGGATTTTCTGTAATTCTTTATTTGGTAAACGGGTTAGATGAATTTCATTATTTCCGTCTTCAGAAAAAATGATCTCACCACTTGAAAATCTTGCCGTGCTCGCTAACAATTTCAGAATGGAAAGCGCTGTCACTGATTTACCAGATCCTGATTCGCCAACAATTGCAAGAATTTCGCTACGATTGACAGAAAGTGAAATGTTTTTTAAAGCAGCAGTTATTCCTGATTCTGAAACAAAATCAATTGAAAGATCATTTATCCGGAGTATGGGCAACATTATTTATTCACTACTTTAATAGCAATACTTTTCGCTGGTTTGGGATAATAGGCGAGACAAACGGCACAGTTGCTGACATATGTTGTATCAATCGTAAAAGAAAACTCATCACCTTCGTTAATAGTTGTAGGAAAATTACAAACACTTCCCAAAGCAAAAACATTATTATGTGTTTTGCCTGTCACTTCATCTTTCCATTCAGCAACAAGTTTTGAAGCATCAATATTTCCTTCCAAAAGTTTGATCGTATAATTCATGCACATGCCCTTTACTTCCAGCTTTCCCTTATAAACAGAATTTTCATTTTTGTTCTTGCATTTATCAGTAGTAACCATTAAAATGAAAGCCAACGGGGCTAAAATAAAAGTTTTCATGATCAAGATTTTAAAAACGAAGATGACGGACAGTGTGGCCCTTATTAATTAATTGTTTCAATGAATCAATTCCGATCTTTAAATGGGTGTCAACAAATTTTGATGTAATCTTTTTATCACTTGCCTCTGTTTTCACTCCCTCCGGTACCATTGGCTGGTCACTAACAAGTAACAATGCTCCCGTTGGTATATGATTGTAAAATCCAACCGTGAAGATCGTCGCTGTTTCCATATCAATTGCATAGGCTCTGACATCCAGCAAATATTTTTTGAATTTTTCATCATGTTCCCACACTCTTCTATTGGTTGTATATACTGTGCCTGTCCAATAATCTATTTCATATTCATTGATAGTTGTAGAAACCGCTTTTTGCAAAGCGAAAGCAGGCAATGCAGGTACTTCCACGGGAAAATAATCATTACTGGTTCCTTCACCACGAATAGCGGCAATTGGTAATATAAGATCACCAAGCTTATTTCTTTTTTTCAAACCACCGCATTTACCAAGAAACAAAACTGCTTTAGGATGGATGGCTGCCAGCAGATCCATTACTGTTGCAGCAGTTGGGCTTCCCATTCCGAAATTGATAATTGTAATATCATCTTTGGTGGCGCATTGCATCGGTTTGCCTTTGCCCACTACTCTTACTTTATTCCACTTTGCGAACTTCTCAACATAATTACTAAAATTTGTAAGTAGTATATAACTTCCAAACTTTTCAAGTTTTTGGCCAGTGTATCTGGGTAACCAGTTTTGTATTATCTCTTCTTTCGACTTCATCCTGCTAATTTAATCAATACTTTTGACCGATGATAAAAGTTAACTATCCTGAACCTGTATTTCGATTCAAAGAAGAGAATGGTAAAGAGATGATCTTTGATTTTATCAGGAAACAATGGCTATTACTGAATGAGGAAGAATGGGTGCGACAAAATTTTATTCAATTCCTGGTACAGGAATTAAAATATCCTTTGGGATTGATTGCAGTAGAAAAAGAAATTCAATTGGGGGAACTAAAAAAAAGATTTGACATACTTGTTTATGATCGTGATCACAAGCCATGGATGTTGGTTGAATGTAAAGCAGGCGAAATTGCTCTTGATGAAAAAGTTTTACACCAGGTCTTACGATACAACATTTCAATGCCAGCAAACTTCTTAGTGATCACAAATGGACAATTTACTTGCGCATGGGAAAAGATTAACGACGAGTTGAAAGAGATTTCGCAAATGCCTGTTTGGAAATGATAATTAAAAAATCCCTTTCATTTTCATGAAAGGGATCGTGCAGTTAGTATTGGTTTTGTTTTATGGGAAGATACCGAGTTCAGAATAGCTGGTTGCAACTTTATTTATTGCAACTACATACGCTGCGGTACGCATATCAGGTATTTTGGGATTGCTTTTCCATGTATTCATTATCTCGTGAGTGGCAGTGATCATGGTTTCTTCAAGTCCGCTGTAAACAAGATCAGCTTCCTCAGGGCCATGCATGATAAAATCTCTTTCACGCTGACTTACTTTTTTTGTTGTCAGATCTTCAATGGTGCCAAGTATATGTGCATTTAGATTTTCGGTAAATCTTTTTTCCATTCTTCCATAGCGAACATGGCTGAGGTTTTTTAGCCATTCAAAATAACTAACCGTAACACCTCCTGCATTCAAGTACATATCAGGCACTACTAATATTCCTCTTTGTACAAAGACCTCATCAGCTTCTGGAGTAAGTGGTCCATTGGCGCCTTCTCCAATGATTTTTGCTTTTACCCTTGGTGCATTTTCTCCATTGATCACATTTTCCAATGCTGCAGGTATAAGAATGTCACATTCTAATTCAAGTGCTTCCGCACTTGTGGGAATAAATTTTGATCCGGGAAAATTCTTTACAGAACCTGTGTTCTTTTTATGCTGAAAGACTTCCTCTTCGTTTAATCCATCTTCACAAAAAACAGCTCCATCATGTTCGGCAAGACAAACAAGCTTAGCGCCATTTTCACGGAAAAACTTGGCTGCATGATATCCAACATTCCCTAATCCCTGTACAATAACTCTTTTACCTTCTACACCGGTTGATAAACCAAGTTTTTCCATCATTTCAGGTATTTTACATACTTCCCGTATTCCATAAAAAACACCAAGCCCTGTTGCTTCTCTTCTTCCGCGAACCCCACCTTGAGTTACAGGTTTGCCAGTCACACAACCCGCAGCATCAATCTCGCCGGGACGCATAGATGTATATGTATCGAGTATCCATGACATCTCTCTTTCGCCAGTGCCATAGTCAGGAGCAGGTACATCAGTGCCTGGCCCTATAAAATTTTTCTTGATTAGTTCAGCAGTGTAACGTCTTGTGATATTCTCGAGTTGATAAGCAGTATATTTTTTAGGATCAATACTGATACCGCCTTTAGCGCCACCAAAAGGAACGTTTACAATGGCACATTTAAAAGTCATCAATGCTGCAAGAGCCATCACTTCATCAAGATTTACAGAAGTTGAAAAACGAATACCACCCTTGCACGGTGTTTTGTGATGACTGTGCTGAACACGATAAGCCTTAATGACCTCTATCTTATCATCGATCTTTACAGGGAAGTTCATCCTGTAAACGGCATTGCATTGTTTTATTTGTTCGAGAACACCGGGATCGCAATTGGTAAACTTAGCGGCTTTGTCAAAGCTTTTGGAAACCGCTCCAAAAAAACTATAGTCAGACATATGGCAAGCATTTAATTTAAAAAATAGTTTATTTATTTTTTTCTAACCGGGAAATTTTTCTGTCAAGTCGAATAAGATATAATATAAGTCCGGCAAGTATTGTGAGCATCACAGCGATTACCACATATATCTTTCCATTCTCTTTCATTGCATCAGCCATCTTTACTTCCTGCGCATTAGTGAAAAATGTTAGAAATATAAAGGTTAAAATGGCGATCAATTTTTTCATTGCGACAATTTTTGTTCATGAATAATTTTCATCCTGATCTTTAATGTAGCGATCCATACACCTATTAAAGTCCATCCTGCAATAGCCGGATAAAAAACAAGCCGCATGTTTGCAGAAGCGCTACCAGGATCCAATGCAGGATTTCCCTGGCTGCCTCCCGGATGCAAGCTATCTAATAAACGTGGGATGATCCAGATAGAAGGGAAAAGCATTGCAAATGCAAAGATGTTGTAAACGGCGCTTATCCTTGCTCTTTTATCGATATCCTGGATGGAATCTCTTAATACCAAATAAGCTGCATATACAAGCAATGCAATAGCAGCACCAATCAATTTGGGCTCACGGGCAATGCTATCAAAAGAATTAAAAATAGATTTATTGGAATCGATCCAGGTATAACTCATCCATATGGCACCGGTTAAATAACCAAGCAAGCCAAATAAAATTCCTACACCCGCATATTGACGGGAGGCGATATCATGAATGGGTTTGCTTGTTCTTAAATACATGATAGCCCGAACAAATGAAACGATGAACAAGATCATCATGCCAAACCACATACATACATGAAAGAAAAGATTACGTATGGTTTCTTCTAATTGAGGGTTACGGGGAACCTCAATTAGTAAGCCCGCAATAAATGTGTAAACAAGAAGTAAAACGCCCAGAATTTTCCACCAGGATTTACGCATATAAAAATTTGTGGCTCGTCATAGGAAAACTGCGACAGGCACAGTGATAAATAAGTGATTGCAAAAATAAGGGGAAAGGAATGAACAGGAAATAAACATTAAGGAATTTTGAACAAGTCATCAATCTTTCCATAAAAAAGGAAAAAGGATCACTGCAAGCATGACCACAAGCACATCAAGCGCCATGATCAGAAACAGAGTAGAAAACGCAATTCCAGTTTTATCACTAAAAACAGTATTGGAAAGTTGCATTAAAAGCATTAGCTGAGGAATAATAATTGGAAAACCCAATATTGCCATTATAGCTGCATTTTGTTGCGCCTTTGCGGCAATGGCTGAAAGAAATGTAAAAACAAGACTAAGACTCCATCCGCCAAGTAATACTAATCCAATAAATGGGAGTATTTTTTGAACTGGGTTACCTAAGAAAAGAGAAAAAAGTAAAATACTAAGAAAACTCATTAGTAACATCAGCACTGAGTTGAACACAAGTTTTGCCAGGATAAAATCCCGGGGGTTTACGATAGAATAGAAATAAAGCATGCGACCGCGGGTTTCTTGTAAAAAACTTTTTGCAACAGCATTTATGCAAATAAACAATTGAATGACCCAAAATAATCCGTTCCAAACTTTAGCTTCCGGCTCTCTTATGGTCATATACAAAACAAAAATTGTTGCCATGATATATAAGAGTATGCCATAGAAGCTATACTGCTGCCTTACTTCAAGCAGCAGATCTTTTTTGATGAGAGTATATATGTAGCGGGGTGAGTTCATCAGAGTTTATAACATGTTCTGCATCTTGGTTCGTAAACATCTTTTGCCCCGAGCATTACCTGGTCATCGTTTGGTACTTTGCGATAGCTGTAATTTGCAATATTGCCGCAACGAACACAAATTGCATGAAGCTTAGTAATGTAATCAGCTTTTGACAAAAGATTAGGAATTTGGCCAAATGGATTGCCGAGATAGTCCATATCCAGTCCTGCAACGATCACCCTGATGCCGCGGAAAGCAAGTTCATCACAAACATTGGCGATCTCAGGATCAAAAAATTGAGCTTCGTCAATTCCAACAACATCCACATCCTGTGCAAGTAACATGATCGTCTGGGAACTGTCTACTGGCGTGGATTGTATCGCATTCTCGTCATGGGAAACGATCTTGATCTCGTCATACCGAACATCTATTGCCGGCTTGAATATTTCGGTTTTAAGGTTCGCAATCTTAGCTCTTTTCAACCTTCGTATAAGCTCTTCGGTTTTACCACTAAACATTGATCCGCAAATTACTTCGATCCATCCACGACGGTCGCCTCTGATATTAGGTTCTATAAACATCGTTAAAATCTGGTATTATTATAATTGTTGGTAAACTGTTTGTAATTTTAAAGACGGAACAATTTTTGCGACTATCCGTAAACTTTAAAATCCTTTCATCCGCGGTCAAAAGTAGTATAAACAAATGGAAAGAATTCAGACTTTGATTAACCGTTTGCAAGAGCAAGTAAGGCAAAATGCTGATGTCTCTCAAATGCAGATGACGCTTCAATTATTGCAATCTGAATTGAATCAATTACAAAAAACTTCAGTAAGAACATTGGGTACTTCTAAGGTATCAGTTGTATTACCAACACGTGTCGCGATCACACCTGTTTCAGTTGCAAAAAAAGAAGTTGAAGAAGAACAAGAGGTTATTTCCGTTCCCAAAATAAAATCCAAGCCAAAGAGCCAACTTGATCTTCATTTTGATCCGATGAATGAGATCCCTACATTTTCACAATATAAGATTGGGAAAGAAGTTAATGAAGCGGTTGAACAAAAGGAATCTTTTAACGACCGGTTAAAAGAAAACAGGAATGAATTAATGCATTCATTAAAAGAGACACCTATACGTGATCTTCGCAAAGGCATCGGGATAAACGATCGGTTTGTTTTTATAAGCGAATTATTCCGTGGTGATGAACCCATGTATGAACGCAGCATAAAAACTATTAATAGTTTTAATATTTACCCCGAAGCTGAGTATTGGATGAATCGGGAATTAAAGATCAAACTCGGATGGGACGATACCAGGGAAATAGTAAAACACTTCTATCAACTGGTCAAAAGGCGGTTTGCTTCAATGTAATGAAGGATCTTTGCTGTAGCTCCTCCACTTTGTTTTACAAACTCAAATGAATTTTTGCTGCTTAATTCTAATTCAGTCTTATGGTCGAGAAATTTTTTCAGGTCTGTTGAAAGCTCATTGCCGGACTCAATACAGATCGCTCCGCCTGTTTCTATTAACCCAACAGCTTCTTTAAATTTTTTATAATTAGGCCCAAATAAAACAGGCTTGCCATAAACGGCTGCTTCGAGTGTATTATGAATGCCTTTATTAAATCCGCCGCCAACATAAGTGACAGTTGCATAATGATAGAGTTTCGAAAGCATCCCAATATTATCTATGATAAGGCAGGTTGCGAGCTGCGAGCTGCCCACTGCGAGCTGCGAGTATAGAACAGCACCCGGGAAAATTGATCTTAATTGATCAATATGTTCTTTATGTATCTCATGTGGAGCAATGATGATCTTCAAATCAGGAAAGTTGTTTGTAGCGTCTTTGATGATCTTTTCATCTTCTGGCCATGTGCTGCCGGCAACAAGTATTTGCGAGCTGCCGCAAAATTTTTCTATTTCTTCTAGGGGTTTAAAGCTCTCAGCAATTTCTGATACACGATCAAACCTGGTATCGCCTGCAACAGTTACATTGTTTATATTAATAGACTGTAATAATTGAAGCGATTCTTTATCCTGTACAAAAAAATGTATGAAACGATTCAGCATGCGGCGATGCAGATTGCCATACCATTTAAAAAAAGGTTGCTCTTTTCTAAAAATCCCGGAAACTATCAATAATGGTATATTCCTTTTTTTACATTCAGTAAGATAGTAATACCAGTAGTCATACTTAACAAAAATGACAAGCGATGGATTGACGATTTCAAAAAATTGTTTTGCATTTCGTTTTGAATCCAACGGCAGATAAAAAACCCAATCAACGCCTTTATAATCTTTTCTTATTTCATAACCTGAAGGGGAAAAGAAGGTAAGAAGGAATTTAGAATCGGGAATTCGTTTTCGGAGGTTTTCTATTACTGGCCTGCCTTGCTCAAATTCGCCTAGTGATGAACAATGAAACCAGATGAGTTTCGAGTTCGATCCGAGTTTGAATTTCAGACGATAGAATATATCTTTTCTTCCATTCAACCATAATTTGGCTTTATTATTCCATAAAGATGCAATACGAATACCCGCCTTGTATAAAACCAAAAAAATATTGTAGAAGAATGTCGCCATAAAGAAAAATACCAATCCCAATAAGAATTGGTGCGGAATAACAAATGTAAAGGCAAACGGATAAACTATCTTTAATTCATTATTTTTGCGTCGCAAAAAAATAAACTCAAATTAGTCATGGTAGTATTAGTACCCTTTAATTTTTGACCGCGATGACTTATTCGAGCAATAATACTGTTATCGAAGCCTAAACAAAACCAATAGCTGATGATTCCTATCCAGATGGTCGACCTGAAAAGGCAGTATCATAAAATAAAAAAAGAAGTAGATGAAGCCGTGCTGAATGTAATTGAAAGCACTGCATTCATTAATGGAAAGCCAGTTCAGGAATTTGCAAATAATCTTTCTGCTTATCTGGGCGTCAAACATGTTATTCCCTGTGCCAACGGGACCGATGCGCTTCAAATTGCCATGATGGCGTTGGATCTGCAGCCGGGTGATGAAGTGATCACACCTTCTTTTACTTTTATAGCAACCACCGAGGTGATCGCCTTACTAAGACTTACACCAGTTTTTGTTGATGTGGATCCTAAAACGTTTTGCATGGATCCTTCGACATTAGAAAAGGCAATTACTCCTAAAACCAAAGCAATAGTTCCTGTTCATCTTTATGGACATTCAGCACCGTTGGATGAATTAATGGCGATCGCTAAAAAACATAACCTCGTTGTCATAGAAGATAATGCCCAGGCAATTGGCGGCGATTACCTTTCTAAAAGCGGGAAAAACAAAACGGGCACTATAGGTCACGTGGGAACTACTTCTTTTTTCCCGTCAAAAAATCTTGGTGCGTATGGTGATGCAGGTGCTATTTTCACTAACGATGATGCATTGGCTGATAAAATGAAAATGGTAGCCAATCATGGGCAGCGAAAAAGATATTATTATGAAATAGTTGGTTGCAACAGCCGCCTTGACACAATCCAGGCTGCTGTGTTAAATATCAAATTAAAACATCTTGATGAATACGTAAAAGCAAGACAAGCTGTAGCTGATTTTTATGATAAAGCATTTGCAAATAATCCAAAGATCACAACACCTTTCAGGGCTTCATATTGTAGTCATGTTTTTCATCAATATACATTGGTGCTTAATGATGTGAATCGTGATGGGTTAAATGCTTTTCTTGGCGAACATAATATTCCTTCGATGATCTATTACCCGGTACCCGGACATCAGCAACAAATGTTTGCGCATTATGAAACAGCAAAAGTTTCGTTACCTGTTACCGATTGGCTTACTGAAAGAGTTATTTCATTGCCGATCCATACGGAGATGGATAAGGAGCAATTGAATTTTATAACAACAAAAGTTTTAGAATATATAAACAAATAAGACCCTTTTATGAAAATTGCAGTCGTTGGTACAGGATATGTTGGATTGGTGACAGGCACCTGTTTTGCAGAAACAGGTAATACGGTGACCTGCGTTGATATTGATAAAAACAAAGTTGAAAAATTATCGAACGGGCAGATCACAATTTATGAGCCCGGACTCGAAAAACTTTTTTTAAGAAATCAGCGGGAAGAAAGACTAAAGTTTACAACGAACTTAGAAGAAGGTATTGCCGACGCAAAAGTTATTTTTCTTGCTTTGCCTACACCGCCGGGGGAAAATGGTTCGGCCGATATGAAATATATTTTGGGCGTTGCCGAGGAACTCGGAAAAATTTTAAAAGACTATAAAGTAATTGTTGATAAAAGTACTGTGCCGGTAGGTACTGCTGAAAAAGTACGTGATGTGATCGCCAAAAATTGCGAATGTGAATTTGATGTTGTAAGTAACCCTGAATTTTTGCGTGAGGGGGTAGCGGTGGAAGATTTTATGAAACCTGACAGGGTAGTGATCGGCACCGAATCGGAAAAAGCAAGAAAGATAATGGCAGATCTTTATGCACCGTTTGTTCGCCAGGGAAATCCTGTAATTTTTATGGATGAAAGATCTTCCGAACTTACCAAGTATGCAGCTAATTCATTTCTTGCGACAAAAATTTCTTTTATGAATGAGATCGCAAGATTATGCGAGTTGATGGGAGCAGATGTTGATATGGTGCGTCGCGGAATTGGAGGTGATGAAAGAATTGGCAAAAGATTTTTATTTCCGGGTATTGGTTATGGTGGTTCCTGTTTCCCAAAAGACGTACAGGCATTAGTAAGATCAGCATCTGATGTTAAATATGATTTCAAAATACTTGATGCGGTGATGGAGGTGAATGAAAAACAGAAGGTGTATTTAATTCCCCGCATAAAAAAATATTTTAATAATAATGTGACTGGTAAGAAAATTGCTCTGTGGGGACTGGCTTTTAAACCAAACACAGATGATATTCGGGAAGCTCCGGCTCTTTATCTTATTGAAGAATTATTGAAGGCTGGTGCAACGGTTGCCGCATTTGATCCTGAAGCAATGAAAAATGTGAGGGACGTGGTTGGGGACAAAATATCTTTTACCGAGAATCAATATGATGCTTTAAATAATTGTGATGCATTGATCATTGCAACGGAATGGAGTGAATTCAGAACACCCGATTTTGAGAAAATGACGCAACGGATGAAGAGCAAGGTGATCTTTGATGGCAGAAATGTCTTTGATCTTTCACAAATGAAAGACTTAGGATTTTATTATGAAAGCATAGGAAGGAAAACAATTGCCCCTTAACCAACAACTATGGAGAAAAAGACGACATTAATAACTGGTGCTGCTGGTTTTTTAGGTTCTCACCTTTGCGATCGTTTTATCAAAGAAGGCCATCATGTTATTGCGATGGATAATTTGATCACCGGAAATATTAAGAATATCGAACCTCATTTTTCAAACGATCATTTTGAATTTATTGAACACGATGTTACAAAGCATATTGAAATAGCCGGTAAGCTTGACTATATTCTTCATTTTGCATCTCCGGCTAGTCCGATCGATTATTTAAAAATTCCAATACAAACATTGAAGGTTGGAGCATTAGGTACTCATAATTGTCTTGGACTCGCAAAAGCAAAGAATGCAAGAATGTTGGTTGCTTCAACAAGTGAAGTGTATGGCGATCCTTCAGTGCATCCGCAAAATGAGGACTACTGGGGAAATGTAAA
>Ga0066652_100001097_pt1 | contig 13611 bp, 16 predicted proteins | sample GraSoiAngelo_101_FD_71413 | JGI IMG/M metagenome (GOLD analysis project Ga0066652, IMG submission 71413) | Grasslands soil microbial communities from the Angelo Coastal Reserve, California, USA - 14_0903_02_30cm | ecosystem: Environmental > Terrestrial > Soil > Grasslands | place: USA...
GGTTTCGCGCAAGGTCACTATTTCGCTATGTACGACCGAAAACCAAAGGCTAAAGCGCCGTCGGAACCGGGAACCTCGGTTTTTAAACGACTCGACCTTAGTTTTTTCTGAAAAAGTAGCCATGACTCCAACCCTCGACGCGGCCCAGCTCTGCGGCTTAACCGGGATGATAGACGCGACGCACCGGAAGCTTGCAGACCAAGGATGGTTTCCAAAGCCGGTTAAAGGCCAATACCAGGCGGTTGCCACGATCAAAGGAATAATCCGGTATTTGAGGCAACGCACGGACGACCCGCTAAAGAAGCGAAACGCGGAACTCAAAAACGAGATGATTGCGCACTCCCTCGGAGTTAAGCGCGCCGAGTATGTAAAAGCGACCGAGGTAAAGCGGGAACTCACGCGAGCAATCGTTGCCCTCAAGACGCGGATTATGGGAATACCTGACGCCCAGGCGCCGCGGTTGGCATTAACGACGGACGCGCGCGAGGTAAAAGAGATATTGCGAACCGAGCTTATAGCCGCCCTGACGGAGCTCTCGAAAACGCCGTTGATGGAGGCGGAGGAACCGCAGCCGGCGAACAACGGCCACGAGCTCGAGCTACCGAAACCGCGGAAGGCGCCGAGAATCGAACACCTAGTTTAAAATTTTGAGGTACCCTAGTTTTTAATTTTTCAATGACCGCCGAGGAACTGGTTGCCGAGACGATAGCCGCCGCTATTTCGCCGCCGTCCACCTTGCCTTGCTGGCGATGGTGCGAAGAGAACATCACCCTCGACAATACCGGCCCAATGCCAGGCGCCTACAATACGAGATACACGCCGCAAGTGCGGTATTTCCTCGACGCTTGCCAAGACGGCCGCGCGAAACGGGTTGTTGCGATGGTATCGGCCCAAAGCGCCAAGACTCAGACGGTAATAAATCGGTTGCTGTATTGCATAGCCGAAGACCCTGGGCCGGCAATGTGGATAATGGCCAACCAAGACGCCGTAGAGGAATTTGCAAAAAAGAGGTTATTTCCCGCGGTTGAGACCTGCCCGCGAACCGCGCCGTTATTACCGGAAGCCCGGACCAAACGAAGCAAGCGCCTCATTCAATTCGATTCAATGAACCTTATGTTGCGCGGAAGCAACTCGCGCGCAGCACTCCAAAGCGATCCTGTCAGATACCTATTTTGCGACGAGCGAAGGGAATGGAAAGCCGGAGCAATTGAACTCGTGCGGAAACGAACGCGGACCTTTCACAACGCAATCGAGATTTCGATAGGAACGGCCGGCAATGACGGCGACGAACTACACCGGGATTTCATGGAGGGTAATCAAGTGCATTTCCATTTTGCCTGCCGGAAGTGCGGAGCCTCGCAACCGTTTCGCTTTGGCCGTCGGCGCTCGATCCTTTTCGACAAGCCGCGCGACCGAGGCGGGCTTGTATGGCCGAAGAATTCCGAGACCCAGCCCGGCGGGAAATGGAACCTCGAGGCGGTCCGACGCGCAACGCGCCTCGAGTGCGAACAATGCGGCGAACTGTACGCGACCTCGGACAAGCTTGCCCTGCTTGGAACCCTCGCGCCGGTTGAGTACAACCCGGCCGGCCCGCGCGGGTTGCGTACGTTTCATTGGAACGCCCTGCAGATGCCCTGGTCAGATTGCGCTTTCGGCGAAGTAGCCGCCGAGTTTTTGCAAGCCAACGCCCAGGCAAAGAAAGGCAACCTCATTCCGTTGATTGAGTTTGTGACCGAGACCCTCGGCGAGCCCTGGAGCGAAGCCTTATTCTTTGCGCCGGAAGAATTAAGCATAAGCCAAACCGATTTTGTCTTGCACGGCGCCGAGGTTGCACCCGGCAAGTTTTGGGAAAAGGAACACACGCGGTTTATGTCGGTTGACGTACAGCTCGACCATTTTTGGATTGTATGCCGCGCCTTTACGCCGAGCGGCGAAAGCCGGCTTGTGCGCGCCTCGCGCCTCGATACCTGGGCCGACGTTCGAGACCATCAAAAGGCGCTCGCCGTACAGCCGCAGCGGACCCTGGTTGACCGCCGTTACCGAACCGACGAGGTAGACGACCATTGCGCCCTGTACGGTTGGCAAGGAATGCTCGGCAGCCCAAAAACCGGGTACGCCCATTACAATGCCCGGACGCGTAAGAAAACGGTTTTACCTTACTCGACCGTGACCCAAGGCAAGCCGCGGGTTTACGTAATAGAAGGAAAGCAAAGTATCCGCCGGCCTCGCTGGTTTTTCTGGAGCAATAAACCGATAAAGGACCAACTCGGAAGGATGCAACAAGGGAAAGGGTTGTACTTCGGAATACCAGGCGACGCGCCCGAGTTTTACTTGGACCAGATGAACGGCGAGCGGTTGCGCGAAAAACGGTTGCCGAACGGAGCAACGGTTTTTGAATGGGTGGAGGTTGGCCGGCAAGGTTGCCATTGTCGCGACTGTGAAGGAATGATTTTGACCTGTGCCATTGCGGACGGATTAATACCTCATGGAATTGTAGCCGAGGAACAAGCCGAAGAATCGAATTTTATTCCGGCGGACACATGACAAAGGAACTTCCAGAAGGATTCGGGAACCGAAGCGGATTTTTGACAAGGTTCGGGACTTCGGTTTTTGCATCATGGACTCATCACCAAACTTCTGGCCGATGCCGCCCGCCGGAATGATTTAGCCGAGGAACCGAGACAGCAACCTGGGCCGGCCCGAATTTCTCGCGGAGCCGGCCCTTTTGCTTTTTTCCATCGAAAAATAATCGAAAATCTTTTGCAAAAATACTTGCAAGCTAAGCCGCTTAGGTTATTCTATATCCATGAGCGAAACCTCTCTCTCCAACACCGGAACCGAAACCTCAACCTTAACCCGCGGCGAAAAGAACGCCGCTCTGCGAGCAGCGCGCAACGCCTGGACCGATGGTTGGCTTAAATTCGAGGCAGCGCACCGGGTATGGTTCAATACCTCGACTTTCGCGCCGAACGCCCTGGCGATTAAGCAGGCGATGAAAGACGCCGAGAACGAGTACGACGAGGCGTTGACCCAGTACCGCCAACTCCAAAAGGCGATGCAGCCCGCCTAAACCCACCGCCGCCCGCCCTCGGCCGTCAGCCAAAAACTGACGGCCTTTTTGTTTCAAAACCCGACAAACGCCGGCTTTAGGTAGAATGTCCGCTTTTTACGGCTTGCCGATTGAAACCCTCAAGGAATTGCAAGCCGCCTACCTCGCCGCCCTCAAGGCGCTTGCGACAAGTAGCAGCTACGAAATGACGGACGGAGTTTTGAGCCGCCGGCTTACGCGCGCCGACTTGCCCGACGTAAAGGAAACGCTCTGCGAGATAAACGGCGAGATTGCGCGCCTTGAGCGGACCAACCTCGGCCGGACCGCTTACGCCGACTTTACCTATTTCGATTTGTGAGAAAGACCCGACCTTAGTTTTTCGTGAAAAGAGAAAGCATCATTCTTGCGCCGAACGGTAAGCCCGTAAATTACCTGACACTGTACGAGGCAACCATACCCTCGAGGCACCGCGCGCCGCTCTGGCCGCAAGACACCGACAGCAAAGACAGCCTCGACCCTTGGACCCGGACCGAGCTTTTGACCGCGGCCCGCACCCTTTATGCAAACGTCGGTTTCGTAAAAGGCGCCGTTCGAGGTATCGCCCGTTATTCTTTCGGTTGCGGTTGGGTACCTCAAAGCCTCGCGACGACCAAGCCCGCCCGCGAAGCTTATGAAAGCTTTTGGGCCGATTGGAGCAACATTGCGGACCCTAACGGCCAATGGACCTGGGCCGACTGACTACGGTTGCAAAGTATCGGCCTCGATGTTGATGGCGACGTTGGCCGGCTTTACGTAATGACCGCCGGAGGGTTTCCGAAAATTCAGTTAATCCGAGCCCACCGGATAAAGAACCCGCCCGACTCAAAGAGCGATAAATGGGTTGATGGAGTACGGCTTTCAACTCGAGGCAGCCCGGTAGCCTATTCGGTAACGAGCGGCCCGGACGATTGGAAGGTTTACCCGGTTGAAAGCTTTGCTCTGGTCCGCGACCCGGACGCGCCCGACGAGTACCGCGGGAAGACCTCATTACACCACGGCATTAACGGCTTGCGAGATGCGAAAGAGATTCTAACCGCCGAGAAACAAGGCGTTAAAATCAACTCGAGCCTAGCACTAGTTATAAAAATTCTGCAGGCAGCGCAGCCCGATCAACCCGTTTTCGGTCCGCAAGGACTCATCCAAACCGAATCCGGCGACCTTAGCCTGGACCGGATTTTAGCCGGAGCAATTCCGAGGTTGAACGAAGGAGAGGATATTTGGAGCCATAAGAGCGACCGGCCGAGCCCGACGTTTACCGGCTTTCTTGACTACCTGTTGCGAGATGTAGCAATCGGCCTCGGGTTGCCCTGGGAATTCGTTTGGGACTCGACAAAACTCGGAGGCAGCGGAAACCGCCTCGCGATTGGCCAGGCACAATGGAAATTTGAGGAACGCCAAGCCCAATTCAAGCCGCACGCTAACCGAGATTGGCAATTCGTTATCGGCGCCGCAATCGACCGCGGCGACGTACCCGCCGACAAAGATTGGTTTCGCGTTAAATGGCAGATGCCTCGCCGAATCAGCGTTGACGCCGGCCGCGACGCCAAAGCGAACCTCGACGATTTAAAGTATGGAGTGCGGACCCACTCGGAAGACGCCGGCGAACGCGGCGAATTTTGGGAAGACGAACGCCGCCAGACCGAGCTCGAGACCCTCGACTTAATTCAGCGCGCGGACCGTATCGCGAAGGCGACCGGCAAGCCGTTCGAGTTAATTCTCGGGTTGATACAGCAACGCAGCCCTAATCCAGTAATACCGCCGCCAACCTCGGCCGAACCGCCGACCGGAACGCCGCCGAACCCGACAACCGCCGGCTAATGGTTAAGATTGAAATCCTGGTATAACATCAAAGGCCAAGCCGGCGACGCCTCGGCCGAGGTTTATATTCTTGATGAAATCGGCGGTTTCGGAATTAGCGCCGCTCAATTTATCGGCGAGGTAAAAGCCCTCGGAGCAAAAAGCCTCACGGTTTATATCGACTCACCCGGAGGCGACATTTTCGGCGGGCTCGCAATTGCTAATTGGCTAGCCGGCCAACCGAACGTTACGACGCACGTTTTAGGCATGGCCGCAAGTATGGCCAACGTTATCGCCCAGGCAGGCAGAGTACGCCGGATGGCTGAGAACGCCTACCTAATGACGCACAATCCGATTTCGCCTTACTTCGGTGGAAACGCCGACGATTTCAGAGACCAGGCAGATTGGCTCGACCGCCTCGGCAACACGCTTTCAAAGACGATTGCAGCCCGGACCGGCAAAACCGCCGAGGTTGTTAGCAAATGGCTCGATAACGAAACCTGGTTCGACGCAGCGCAAGCCAAGGAAGCAAACCTTACAGATGAGGTAATGCCGACGGCACCAGTACAAGGGAACTTCAACCTCGCAAGATTTAACGCAGTACCGCAGCCGCTACAAACGGCAATGACAGCTCGCAACTCACAACCGCATACAATTATGAGTAAATTTGCCGCCCTGTTCGGCCTCGCCACCTCAACGCCGCCGCCCGCAGCGCCGCCGCCCGCGGCCCAGGCGCCGACGGACAAGGAAAAATTCTATGGCGCCGCCCTCGAATCTTTCGGAATCGAGCCGCCCGTAATTGCCGCGGCCCTCGCCGACAACAAGCCCGATTTTGCCTCGAACTTTATAAAAGAGAAAATCGCCGGCCTCGACGGCAAGGTTTCCAAGGTTGACGCAGCCTTTACGGCCGCCGGCCTTGCCATTACCGCGGCCGATATTGCCGAAGGTAAGAAAGACCTGAAAGCCTTGCTCGAGGAATCGGTTGCAAAGGCGACCGCCCGCCAGGCAGCCGCAGCCGGCCGAGACCCAGCGCCACCGGACCGCACCGCGGAAGGCAGCGCCGGCAATGACGACGACCTCGACACAATCCGCGGGTTGATTGAGAAGGAAGAGAACCCGGAGAAGCGCGCCTGCCTCGCGCGCCGAGCCCGGAAAGCCCGAGGTATCACTAGTTTTTAAAAAAGAGGTACACCTAGTTTTTAAAAATCCGTAGCGCGCAAAACTCAAACCGCTCAACTTATGCCAGCAACTCTCTCAACCTCGGAAATCTTAACGGACGTACTCGACGCCTTTAAGGTTCTTTACCCGCAGCTCAAATCCTTTTCGACGGACTTCTCAAGCGCAGGCGCCGTACTCAACCAGACTGTTATTGCGCGAATTTCAAAGGTGCCCGCGGTTGCCGCTTACGATCCTGTGACCGGCTACAAAAACGGCGCGACGGACGTTAACACGATTGTAGAAGACGTGCCCGTGACGATTGATTCTCACCAACACGTACCCGTAAAAATCGGCTACCTGCAATCAATTTCCACGAAGCGAGACCTTTACTCCGAGGCAATCAAAAATATCGGTTTTGCGCTTGGCAAAGCGATGGTTGATTCCTGCCTCGCGAAAGTAGTAGCCGCCAACTTTACCAACCAAACGGTAGAGACAACCGCCGCGACGAGCCGCGACACGCTTTCAAAGGTGACGCTCGCGATGAACATAAAAGGCGCCGCTCTATTGCGGTATGGCATCACGAGCTCGGCCTTTTACAACAAGCTAGACGAAGACGCCCGGATAACTTCAGGCGACTACCACGGCCAGCAACGCTCGAGCGGCCCTTACGGCCACCTTACTAACGTCGCCGGTTTCCAAGATATTTGGGAATACCCGGCAATGCCCGCGCCCGCCAACCTTTCGGCATTTTTCTACGACAAGCGTGCAATTGTCGTTGCTACCAGGTTGCCGGCGGATATTCAAAATATTGCCAGCTCTGCAGGCATTCCAAAGATTGCCGCTTTTGAAACCGTACAAGACCCAGACTCCGGCCTTTCGCTACTCGGAATTAGATGGATGGAACCGGGAACTTTCGACGTTTACGTAACAATTACCATTCTCTGGGGAAGTAAAGCAGGCGCCCAGGGTGGAGCAGCCGGAAGCATTACCGACTACGCCGGACACCGGGTTGTTACAGCTTAACCGCGCCGGCCGCGGCCAACTAAAAGGCGCTATGATTTACGTCTTGCTAGGTTTTCCAACGGGTACGATGGATGAAACGCCCGACGTTCTCTATTTATCCAACGACGCCGACGGCTTACAGCCGGCTATTGACCTCAATTGGCCGACGTACGGCGAGAGGTTGAGCCGTTACCAATTGCTCGACCGCGGTTTTCCCGTTTCACCGAGCCCGACGCCCGAACCGCCGCCGCCGCCCGAAGGCAAATCGCACGCACACGCCTCGCACGCCTCGCACGCCTCGCACGCGACCAGCTCGCACGCGACCGCGGCGAAGCCTAAAAAGTGAATCAGTTTCTTACGGACATAGACGCCGACGTTACAAACGTCTTTTTAAATGCCGAAGAATTCGGAACAAAAGCGACCTGGACCGACTCGAGCGGAAATGCAACCGAGGTTAATTGCATTTTCGGCCAACCTTACGTCCCGCTCGAGGTTGGCGACCCGATCCAAAGCGACAACCCTAGAGCAATCGTTCATTCGGCCGACCTCGCCAATTGCCGGCAAGGCGACGGTTTCGACGTTGAAGGAATTGCACACGAAATCCTCGAGGCGCACCCATGCGGAACGGGAGCAACTGTTTTGATTTTAAGCCGTGACCCAGCGCCGAGACCTAAACCGTAAAAATGGGATGCAATGAGACCACGACAAACGGCCCGCCAATACGCCAAAGGATTGTTGATGCCGTTGCGCGGACCCTCGGCACCGTTCCAACTATTGCGAGCAGGGTTTACGTTTTTTGCCCGACTGCTTTCGACGAGCGGAACTTACCCGCGGCGAATGTCCGCGACCTACGCGAAACCGATGAGGGTAAATGCGGGAATTGCTCAATCAAAAGCCTCGAGTTTTCTACCGATTTACTTGTTGCCGAGAAAGCCGGAAGCGATGCCGTTGTCAGGGAATTATTGCAAGCCGCTCAAATTGCCTTGCTCGGAAACCCAAACCTCGACGGCCTCGCCGACGAAACCCGGCTTTCAAGTAATCAAATGGCCGTCGGCCAAGCGGGATTTTGCGCCGTTGGTTGCCGCCTCGTTTTCACTGTTCGTTATCGCGTTAAACTCTAAAGCCCTTTCGATTCTATGGCCGGACTTATACTAAACGAATTCTGGGTACCGACGGCGGAATGTTGGTTCTGGCCGGAAGGCCAAACTTTTACCGTTGGCGACTCGTCTAACGGCGGAACCGGAAGCGGAACTTGCGCGAAGACCGCCAAGCCCGGAGCTACCGACCCGCTTTGGAATTCTCGCTTTAGAATGGGTTGCGTCAGCGCCGGCAGTATCAAAAGCGAATCCGACCAGACAGACGTTTATTGCGCCAATGGCGCCGCCCTGGTCCGCGCGCATACTTACCGAATCAAACAGAAGCTAACGGTTGAATTCACCTCACAAGAGGTTGACCCGATAGGTTTCCAGCTCGCGTTTGGTTCTCAAACAATAACGGTTGGCACCGTCCAATTTAACCCACTCGTTAAAGCGCCGTTTTCTAATGGCTGGTTGAAATTGCAGCTCTACAACCAAAACAATTCGGCCTTGCGAATTGTGGCAGATTTATGGGGTCAGCTCGCCTTGCCGAATGGGTTGCCGTTCGAGCAGGAAGGCCATATAGAATCCCAATTCCAATTCGACGTTTTAATCTCGCCGCTTTCGACGATTTCAGCCCTTTAACTTTTCGCCTCGAGCCGGCCCGCCTTTCCCTGGCAATGAGCACAAGCACACAAACACCGGCGACACCGATAGGCGGAGGCGGAGCACCGCAGCCGCCAACCTTAGTACCTGCCGACCCGATTTCTATGGGTGGAGGCGGAACGCCGCCGACTACCGGACTTGCTCAACCTATCGGCGGACTCGAGGCGGTTGCGCCCTCGATTTCAAGCCAACCGCCAAGCCGGACCGTGACCCAAGGGTTGCCGGCGACGATGGCATTGATTGCGGCCGGAACGCCGCCGCTCTCCTACCAATGGTACAAGGACACAAACCCACTAACCGACGACGCCGTTACCGCCGGAACGCATACCAACTCGTTGACGTTCATTAATGCGCAAACCGGCCAGGCAGGCACTTATCATTGCGTAGTCACGAACGCTTACGGCGAGGCAATAAGCGACAACGCTTTCTTGACCGTGAACACCTCGGCCGGGTTGCCGCCTACAATTTTCTCGCAGCCGCAATCGAAAAACGCGCCCGTCGGAGCTTCCGCAAGCTTTACTTGCTTAGCCAATGGCAGCTCACCGTTTACTTACCAATGGTTCAGAAACGATGTGGCAATGGTTGGCCAGACCTCGAATTTCTTAACGATCAATAATATTCAGCCGGCCGACGCCGCAGACTACAATGTTATCGTCACGAACCCTTACGGAACGGCGACGAGCAACAAAGCGCACTTAACCATCATAACCGCGCAGACCTTGCCGGTTTACCTCGGCAACGGCGGAACAACGGCACCCGGAAGAGAAGGAGAACCAGAACCTCAAGCCGGAAGCACCTATACCGCGGCCGAGCTTAAAGCCCTGGTACAAGTCTTCCCGCAGGTTAACCCGGTTAACCGCAGCGCCGCCCAAGGAACTTACGAAATCTCGGCGCCCTCGCCGCCTACGAATAACGAATACCGGGTACTAGCTTTTCCAGCTTCCTTTGTACCTGGAGCTCTTACTTTCACAAGCGCCGGAGCGAATTTGCCAATGACCCAATTGGCCGACACGATTGTTGACGGCATAAACTACAAAGTTTACCGGACCGTTTCGCGCTCGGCCGGCGACTTCACTATTGCCGGACAGACCGCAATTAACGTCACATGAACCGAGCCGCCGCCGCTTTTGTTGTTTCCCTTTTCGTTTGTATCGGGTTGCTTTTGGCGCAGGTTGTACCGCCGAGCTATCCGTACCCGCAACCGCGGCCGACAAGCGGAAACACACCGAGCGGCCTTATTCGGTACTCTCAAACAATGGCGCCCAGCGCGCACGCCAACGAAAACCCGTTGCTCTGGTCCATCGACGTAGCCGGCGGACTTCACTCAAGAGCGAATGCGGCCGACCGCCTCGCCTTAAATCCGAACTGGACGCAGGAAGGCGCCATCGTTTACGACGCCTCGGATAAAACTTACTATACCGTCGGCCCGGAGCTAATTGCCACAAACCGACTTTTCGCGGCGACGAACGGCGGCTTTTCTATGATCCTGCCCGGCGACGTTGTAGTAGCTTCAACCAATCATGCTTTCGTTGCCGGAAATCACGTTGATATAATCGGAACTAACGACCTCAACCTGGATGGAGCCGGACAGTTTACGGTTTCGGGTTTAGACGCCTCGATTAGCTTAACGCGAAACGTTTTTATTGGCGGCCGAGGTTCTTTAGCCCTCGACGCGACTAACGTTGTTATTAGGACAAACCTTGCGATCCAATCGCCGAAGGTATTAGCCGGCCAGGCTCGAGTAAGGCAAGTTTGGGCTCTTTCAAATACCAACGGCCAGGGAGAATGGAGCGATTCAGAGGTTGGAGCCGTTATTGTGACGAACGTTGCTCAACTCGTTTTGACGCCGACCGGCCCGGCGACCGGGTACCAAAACGCGACCACCCTGGGCTATTACACAATAAACGACGGTGGAGGCGGAACCTATTACGCGCACCCGATAGCCGGCAGCACCACTAACCGCGGGAATTTTCAATCGCTTTACAATACGAATTATATCTGGAGCCTATTGCAACCGCGCGACGGAGTTTACATCAAACAGTACGGAGCCAAAGGCGACTACGGAGCGACAGACGACACACCTAGTTTTAAAGATTGGCTTACGGACATAAACGGCAAGGTAGGAATTCTAAACGTCGGAATTTACGGAATTTCCTCTATTACCAATAACCCAGGCGACAAGACCACAATTCGAGGTATTACGCCGCTCGGCGAGGTTGCCGGTATAACGCCGGGAGGTTCTTTCTATTACGACAACTGCGCAGTTTTGAAACGGTTGCCAGGCACAACCGCGAGCCTCATTAATTGTTACCCTTCCGCGAGTAGCGTTTTTAATCTTTTCAACGTTGTACTGGACGGCAACGCCGCCGCCGATTCGGTTAATTCAGCCAACTACCTTTTCTTTAATCTAAACGGCGGACCTTGCACCCTTCGGAATGTCACAATGGGAAACACCGCCGGCCACGCCGTTGTAATTGCCGCAAGCCGGAACACGCTCGACACCGTACAAGTCTTTAATTGCCTCGGCAGAGGCGTACGAATCAGCGGAGGGAACTATTGCCGATTTATAAACGGCCGAATTGTGAATTGCGGCGACAATTGCCTGACAATACGGAGCTCTGACGACGTTTTAGTTTCCAACGTCCAAATTACGGACGGAGGTTTAAACGGTATTTTCCTCGAGAATCAAAATAACGGAAGACTTCACGCGGTAACGGTAACTGGCCATAAGCGAACCTGCGTAACGATGGATATAGGCGTTGGGAATGTTTACAGCATGATTTTTTCGGAGTGCATTTTCCAAGACGCGAATTGCGCCGTAAACCTTTGCACAAACGTTGTCGCCTCACCCTCGGGAACCTGGCCGGTTGTAATGACGCAAGGAAACAACACCGCCCAATGCGCCCAGAATGCTTTCGTTAATTGCACTCTTGGTTGGCACGTAATTGACAACCGCTACGGCACGAACCTGCCAACCACGATTTTCAAATGGACGGCGACGCAGCAACCCGGAATTCCGACCTGGTACAACTGGCGCTTCCTTAACAACATTTATTTACCGGGAACCTCACAAAGCGGAAACCTTGCTAACTACGATCCTTACCCGACCAATTGGGTTTCAGAATTTGGCAACCTCTACACGGATTTGATAATGAGGACCAAATTCAACCGCGCCGGCCAACTCGACAGCGTAGACGGATTTATATTGCACAAGGCGCCGGCGACCGGCGGAGGCGACCAGGCTCTGATGGTGAACGACGTAACGCACCTAGTCACAAAACAGGGAGCCGCGATTATACCGCAGCTTTCCTCGCCGTTACCGGAGATTGTACCGCCGATTAAGCGCCCTTCCGTTAACCCGCTCGACCCGTAAGCCCTCACCCTATGCCCTCGGCCTTGCCAAAAGAACCGCCCGTAAAGGCGAAGGCAAGCAACGCGAGAAACGGCCGAGCCGCTTACCTCGCACTCGAGCCGATAGCTAAAGCCGCTTTTGAAGCGTACTTTTCCGAGCAAGAGGCAAAGAAGCTTATCGGGAATTGGGACACCTTAACGACCCAGGCAAAGCAACGCTGGATTAGAGTTTCGCTCGCCGTACTCGAAGCCGCGGAAATTGCCGCCCTAAAATGAATCAGACGACCCTAGTTTTAATTATTGGCGCCGCCGTCTTGTTGTTTGTAGCAAGCTTTTACCTGTGGCGCCGCAAACCACCGGAACCACCGCTTAAATAAGCAAAGGCGAGATAGAAAGAAACCAAATGGCAGCAACCAAGGAATCGAAAGACCGCCACCCTTGCCGCATTCGAGGTATTACCGTTGATTGGCCTGAGCCGCCCGTACCCTTTCAAGAAATCGAATTCGGTTGGACCTCGCCTAAATTTCCCGCCTTGCTTGTACCCTGGAACGGCGGCCGGCAGATCATTTACTCAACCGACGACCGGCAGACCTATTTCAAGAAATTGCCGCCGGCCTGGTGGATCTATCCGAATTGTTTAAACCACCTCGCCGGCGAAGAATACCGGCCGAATATGGGCGCCGCGAAGTTAATGGGAGCCTGGGTTTACAACAGCCGGAACCCGAACTCCGACGGAATCCAAATTGACGCCGCGACCTGGCTTATTAACGACGTTTACCTGGCCGGCCAAACCGCCAACCAACGCGCCTATGCAATGGTTAACCTCGGCCCGCAACCCGAAGGTGCCGCGGTTGCCAAAGTTTATCAGGTTAATAGCACGGACACTTTCAACCAGTACCTCGAGAGTTTTCAAGCCGCCGGCTTTCAAGGCGCCCTGGTCCGCGACCTAAACGCCAAATACGAAGACACGCAAGCCGCGGTAATAAACCCGCTTTAAGGCAATGGCCAAAACAACCCATTATTCATGGAGGGTTTACGGCCCAGGCGGACTGGAGGCGCCGTCTTGCAAGATGGTTGCCTACCACGACGACCCGGCCCACACGCCGCCTAAATGGGATGAAACCCTTTCCGGCGACGCAAAAGCCGAGGCAATCGCGATTGTTGAAGCCGACCGGAAAGCAGCCGAGGCAATACCGAATGGCGAAGGGTACTACCAAGGCGAGATAAACGGCCCGGCCCGTTGGTACTACCGAACCAGCAAGGCAAGCGGGAATACCTGGGAGGTAGTTTTAAATGAAGCCGGCGACTCATTACCGAACCCTTGCTTGCCGACCTCGCCACCGCCGCCGCCCGATCCTCGAAACGGAACAATCGAGCTAAGTTATTGCGAACTCAAAACCGAGATTCGAGGCAGAATGTTAACGCTAACGCTTACCGGATTAATCGCCGAGGCATGAAATGGGCCGCCGAATA
>Ga0066652_100001099_pt1 | contig 13604 bp, 10 predicted proteins | sample GraSoiAngelo_101_FD_71413 | JGI IMG/M metagenome (GOLD analysis project Ga0066652, IMG submission 71413) | Grasslands soil microbial communities from the Angelo Coastal Reserve, California, USA - 14_0903_02_30cm | ecosystem: Environmental > Terrestrial > Soil > Grasslands | place: USA...
CCGCCCTCGTCTGCGGCTGGGCCGAGCTCGACGAGGTGTTCGAGCGCGTCCTCGACAAGCTCCTGGCCCTGCCTCCCGCTCACCCCGATGTGGTCGAGCCGTCTTGGGACGAGCAGCTCGCCGAAGGGAAGCCCGCCGAGCCGCGAGCGAACATGAGCGACGCCCCCGCGTGGACGCTGGAGTCGCGCGACGGCGACACGGTCGTCGGCCCCGCCGGCACCGTGGGGGTTTTGATTCGCTCCGACCGGCGCCACGCCCTCATCGTCGAGGACGGGCGTCCGGTGCGCGCGCACTCGCGCTGCGAGTGCGACCCCGCGCGCCGGCGCGGTCGCGCCGAGGTGGCGTTCGAGCGCATCGCGTTCGGGCGCCGACGCCGGATTCTCGACGTGCGCGCCGGCCGCGTCTGTCCGCTCTGCCGCGCGCCGGTCGACGGTTAGTCGCTACGGCCCAGGCTGCGCGCCCTCGGCGGCCAGCGTCCGGCCGACGTCGGAGCCGATCCGGGTCCCCCACTCCTGCCCCATCGCCATCCCCTCGCGCAACAGCACCGGCTGCACCTCGACGAACCGCTTTCCGATCGGCGACTCGTAGAAGGCGATCATCGCCCGGAGCTCGGCCGCGGTGAAGTTGCGGTCGTACAGCGCGACATAGCCGTCTTCCAGCTCGCCGCGCCGTGCGCGCGCCTGCTCGAGGAACCGGTCCCAGAACGCGGCTGGAACGCGCGGGTTCGCGGCACGCTGCGCCGGCAGCGCCTGCTCGATCACCTGTATCGCCTGCTCCGTCAGGTGCGCCGACGCGATGAGCTGCCGGACCAGGCGGAGCTTCGCCGAGTCCGGCGCCGCCGCGGTCTGGGCATGCGCCGGAGCGGCGGCGAGGGCGCAGCTCACCGAGGCGAGGGTGAGTGCGAGACGAACGGCTGCTCTCATGAAAGGATTCTCCGAAGGGAAGCCCGACTGCACGGGTGCTCGAGTCCAGACCTCGACGATCCGACGGGCCGCCCGCCACGCGGCGGTCATTGACGCCGCGCGTGGTCATGTGCAGCCTCCGCCCATGCAAATCAGGCACGACGTCGTCTGCCCCACGCTGATCGGCCGCGACCCCGAGGTCGGCACCGTACGCACGCTGATCGAGCGGGCGCGCGAGGGCCGCGGCCAGGTCGCGCTCATCGTGGGCGACGCTGGCGTCGGGAAGTCGCGCCTCCTCCGCGCGATGATGGAGGAGGCGCGCACCCAGGGCTTCCTCCTCATGCGCGGACAGAGCTTCGAGGCCGACGCGTCGATCCCGTACGCGCCGTTGCTCGACCTCGTGCGGCTGTTCAGCGAGTCCGCGTCGCCGGCCGTCGTAGCGCACGTCCTCGCGCCGGCCGCCGCCGAGCTCGCGGCGGTGTTCCCGGAGCTGCGCCCGGTCCTCCCCGACGTCGTGCCGAGCGCGCCGTCGGATCCCGACTCCGACAAGCGCCGGCTCTTTCACGCCCTCGCCCGCACCGTCAGCGCGCTCGCGCAGACGCAGCCGGTGTTCATCGCGTTCGAGGACGTCCACTGGAGCGACGACGCGACGCTCGATCTCGTCTTCCACCTCGCGCGGAGCCAGGCGTCGCAGCCGGTCATCATCGGGCTCACCCGCCGCACCGACGAGGGGACGCCGCGACTGGAGCAGCTCATCTCGGAGCTCGAGCGCGCGCGCCTGCTCACCGAGCTTCCCGTGCGCGCGCTCGGGCGCGACGACGTGCGCGCGATGCTCGCGGCGATCTTCGGGCCGGCGGCGAGCCTCGGCGACGATTTCGCCTCGCTGCTGCACAACCTCACCGAAGGCAATCCGTTCTTCGTCGAGGAGACGCTGAAGGCGCTCATCGTCGCGGGGGATCTCGCCCCACGCGATGGCGCGTGGCGTTCGCTCTCGCTCGAGCGGGTGCGCGTGCCGCGCACGGCCGCGGAAGCGGTGCGCCGCCGCCTCGCCACGCTCACCGTTCCCGCGCGCGCGCTGGCGTCCACCGCCGCGGTGGCCGGTCGCCGGTTCGACTTCGCCCTGCTGCAGGCGCTCACGCAGTCGGACGAGCGCGAGCTGCTGGCACTCGTGAAGGAGCTCATCGCGGCGCAGCTCGTCGTCGAGGAATCGGCCGAACGGTTCGCGTTCCGCCACGCGCTCACGCGCGAGGCCATCTACGCCGATCTCCTCGCGCGCGAGCGGCTCGCGCTGCACCGCGACGTGGCCGCCGCGCTCGAGCGCACCCATGCCGCCCAGCTGGACCCCGTGGTCGAAGCGCTGGCGTACCACGCCTGGGAAGCAGGGGAATGGGAGCGCGCCGCCCGCTACTCGGCGCGCGCCGCGCAGCACGCGATGTCGCTCTCCGCGCCACGCGAGGCGGTGGCGCATCTCGACCGCGCGTTCCAGGCGTCGGAGCGTGCGGGTACCCCCGTCGGAGTCGAGCTGCGGCTCGCGCGCGGCTGGGCGAACGAGACGCTGGCGGAGTTCGAGCGCGCGAACGAGGACTTCACGACGGCGCTGCAGCAGGCGCGCCAGATCGGTGATCAGCGCTGCGCGTGGGAGGCGCTCCACGCCCTGGGGTTGCTCTGGGCCGCACGCGACTACGCGCGCGCCGGCGAGTACCGACGCGAGGCGCTCGCGCTGGCGCGCGCGATCGGCGATGGCTCGCTCCTCGCGCGCAGCCTGAACCGCGTCGGCAACTGGCACGTGAACCTCGACGAGCCGCAGGCGGGCCTCCCGCACCACGAGGAGGCACTCGTCATCTTCGAGCGGCTCGGCGATCGGCGCGGCGTGAGCGAGACGGTGGACCTGATCGCGATGGCGCACCACATCGGCGGCGACCAGCAGGCGGCGACGAAGAGCTTCGAGCGGTCGGTCGCGCTGTTCAGCGCCGTGGACGATCGGCGCGGGCTCGCCAACGCGCTCGGACTGCTCGCCCTCGCGAGCGGATCGTTCCACGTCGCCGCCACGACGCCGTTCATGAGCGCCGCCGTTCCCGACGAGCTCCGTGCGCCGCAGTCGCTGCGCCTCGCGCGCGAGATCGGCTGGCGCGCCGGCGAGTCGTTCCTGCGCTACACGATCGGTGATGCGCTCGGATGGCGCGGCGAGTACGACCGTGCGTTCCCGATGGCGCACGAGGCACTCGAGATCGCCGAGCAGCTCGGACACTTGCAGTGGACGGCGGCCGCGCGACGGCTGCTGGGCGAGCTGATGCTCGACCTGCTCGCGCCGGAGCTCGCGCGCGAGCAGCTCGAGGCGGCGCACGAGATCGCGCAGCGACTCGGCTCGCGCGTGTGGATGCGCTGGACGGCGGCGCGACTCGCCGTCGCACGGATTCGCCTGGGGGACAGCGCCGGCGCCGCGGCGCTGCTCGACGACGCCGCGCAGCTCGGCGACGCGCGTCGCTCGCAGGCGTCCGCCGACGCCTACTCGCTCACGCTGGGCGAACGCCATCTCTGGATGGCACGCGCCGAGCTCGCGCTGGCGGATGGTCGCGCGGAGGATGTGCTCACGATCGTCGATGCCCGACTCACGGCAGAGCGCGCGTCGGAACCGGACAGCCGGCTCGGCGTCCCTCGACTGACGCTGCTGCGTGTCGATGCCCTCGTCGCGCTCGAGCGGTTCGACGACGCCGCCGCCGCGCTGGAGCGCGCGCGCGAACAGGCGACGCGTCAGGGTGCGCATCCGATCCTCTGGCGCGTCGACGCCGCCGAGGGCCACCTGCACCGGGCGCGGCGCGAGCGGCTGGAGGCGCGCCGCTGCTTCGACAGCGCGCTGGCCGTCGCCCGCGAGCTTGCCGGTGCCGTGCCGGACGAGGATCTGCGCGCGCGGTTCGAGGAAGGGCTGGCCGAGGCCATCCCCGCCGGGCCCGCCCCCTCCGCCGCGCGGCTGGCGAAGGAGGAGTTCGGGGGACTCACCCGCCGCGAGCGCGACGTCGTGCGGCTCGTCGCCCAGGGGAAGGCGAACAAGGTCATCGCCCACGACCTCGGTATCAGCGAGCGCACCGTCGAAGGGTACGTCACCAGCGCGCTCGCCAAGCTCGGCTTCGACTCGCGCACTCAACTCGCGACGTGGGCCGTGTCGCGCGGCCTGCTGCCGAAAATTTCCGAGCGCACCCGCCCGCGCGACTGAAAATCCCCGTACCGCCCGCTGGAAATCCGCGTGGATTCCACGCTGTGGCGCTTGCGCGGTCACGATATCCTCCTGTCGCGTCCGAGCGCCGGCATGTACGGCCCACGCGGGGGACGCGATCGCGAAGCTTCGAGGCAACATGACGCACGCATTTCTCGGCAGAAGCAACTTCTCCCGATATCCCTCCCTCACTCCGACCATCTTTATGCTCAAGCAGCAGCGTCAGACTCCGGTCTCCGCCGAGCCTGACCCGCTTGCGGCGCGGGTTCGGGCGACCTGGACGTCTGGTGACTTCGGCCGCATCGCACGCGGCTACGAGCTCGGTGCGGCGCAGTTCATCACCAGGCTCGGGCTCGAGCCTGGCGAGCGGGTGCTCGACATCGCGACCGGTACGGGCAATCTCGCCATCCCGGCGGCGCGCACCGGCGCATTGGTGACCGGCGTCGACATCGCACCCAACCTCGTCACGCAGGCGAAGGCCCGCGCGGCGGCCGAAGGGCTGACGATTCGCTTCGACGTCGGCGACGCCGAAGCGCTGGCCTATGACGACGGCGCGTTCGACACCGTGGTCTCGATGTTCGGTGCGATGTTCGCCGCGCGTCCCGAGCGCGCCGCGTCCGAGTTGCTGCGCGTCGTGCGCCCGGGCGGCCGCATCGCCATGGCCAACTGGACGCCGACGAGCTTCATCGGCGAGATGTTGAAGGTGACGTCACGCTACTCGCCGCCAGCCGCCGGCGTTCCCTCGCCGCTGCTGTGGGGAACGGAGCAGTGCGTGCGCGACCGGCTCGCTGCCGGCGTGTCCGCGCTCACGCTCACGCGCCGGCTCATCACGTTCGAGTTCGCGCTCGACCCGGCGGGCGTGGTGAACGAGTTCATTCAGTGGTACGGCCCGACGCTGCGCGCCTTCGCGTCGCTCGACGAGGGCGGCAAGGCGGCGCTCCGACGCGAGCTCGAGGCGCTGTGGTTCGACCACAACCGCGCCGACGACGGGACCACGCGGGTGCAGTCGGAGTATCTGGAGGTGGTGGGAGAAGTGTAGGCCGGAGTCCGGCAGTTCCTCATACGTGGTACAGTGTACGTCGTACAAGGTACGCCCGATTCGGCGCGCGTCACCGGCTTCTACACGCGGAAGAGCGTATCGCCCGGTAGGCGTACCTTGTATTTCGTACCCCGGGTCTCGAGGGGTCAGACTCCTTGATCGGGGTCAGACTCCTTGAAAAACGCTCATGCCGTTGGGCGTTTGCTCTTTGGGGTCTGACGCCGATTGATCGAGCATCGAGAACGGAGGGGCCCAACCCCAAGGTCACCGCCTCGGTATCCACTCCTTCGCGGTTCCCTCAGCCACGAATCCATTTCACCTTTCGCTGCGTCATGACGACATGACCCATCGTCGTCCATGCGCTCCGCGCTCCTGACGCTCGTCCTCGTGCTGAGCTGCGCGTCGTCGGCCACAGAGCCCGCCGCTGCGCGGACGCCGCGCACCTACCGCATGGGCTTCTCGCCGATCCCGCCGCGGCTCAGCGTGCCCGAGGTGCTGCGCACGATCGACTCGGTGAGCAAGCACGCCGACGCCGCGCTCATGGTGGTGGAGGTGCCGTGGAAGGCGTTGCTCGCCGACACAAGCGCGACGTTGCTCGTGCGGCGCGACAACCTGCCCGTCGCGCAGCTGTTCCGTCAGCACGGGATGCCGATCGTCGCCACGATCGAGCTGGCGAACGGGCTCGATCGCGGCGCCGAAGCGGACGCGCTCGTCGCCCTCGGACGGTCGATCGCCGAGCCTGCGGTGCAGCGCGCCTATCGCGAGTTCGTCGTCGCGTTCGACAGCATCGTGCACCCCGACTGGCTCGCCCTCGCGATGGAGACGAACCTCATCCGCGCTGCCGCGAAGCCCGGGGTCTACGCCGCGGTGGTGACGATGACCAACGCGACGGCGGCGCAGCTGCGCGCCTCTGGCTCGGCTACGAAGCTGATGGTGAGCGTGCAGGTCGAGACGGCGTGGGGGCGGCTTGCCGGCTCCGGCGGCGGCAGCTTCGTCGGCATCCAGCAGGACCGCGGCGACTTCCCCTTCGTGCAGCTGCTCGGTCTGTCGTCGTACCCGTATCTCGGCGGCTTCGCTGCTCCGGAGCAGATCCCGCTCGACTACTACTCGCGTCTCGCGAGCGCCACGACGCTGCCGATGATGGTCGTGGAGGGCGGCTGGTCGTCGGGCTCCGTACCCGGCGTGGCGTCTTCTCCCGACCTACAAGCGCGCTACATCCGCCGACAGATGCAGCTCGCCGACGAGGCGAAGCTCCTCGGCGTCTTCCAGATCACCTTCACGGATCTCGATCTCACGTCGTTCCCCGTGCCCAGTGGATCGATCCTGCCGATTTTTGCGCAGCTCGGTCTGGTGGACGCGAGCTATCGCGCGAAGCCAGCGCTCGCGGTGTGGGATTCGGTGCTGGCGAATGCACTGGCGACTCGGTGACTCAGTGGAATGGCCTCGGGAAGCTTCTGCCTTCCGGCGCCACTTCTGAGTCACTGAGTCGCGGCACGCTCCGCGCGTCCGCTCAATAATCGAGCATCTCGCCCGACATCACGATCTCCGTGGCGGCAATCGACCGGTCGCGCACCGGAGCGAGCGCGAGGCGACGCTCGTCCTTCATGTACGCGTCGATCTGCTCTCTCGTGGCGATGCGAAGCAGCTGCACCTCGTCCGCCGCCCGCGCGCCGTTGGCCCAGGGCGCAGGCCGGAACACGGCGATCACCTCACCGCCATGCTCGCGGAAGAAACCGAGCACGGTGCGCTCGTACTCGGAGGCTTCGGCCTCGTGGCCGGGCACGTAGGTGAGGCGGACGTCGAGGTAGATCACCGGGAAGCTGGCTGAAGATCGTTGTGCACGCGCTTCACGAATTCGATCAGCGCGCGATGAATGGCCTCGCCGTGCTGCGCCTCGGGTGCCGGGATCAGCGACGTCGCACCGAAGGTGTAGCTGTGGTAGCGCACACCGGTCCACGCCTCGGTCGTCACGCCATCACCGTCCACGCTGACGACGTTCGCGAGGCTGGGCAGCTCGCTGTTGTCCGGCAGGGTCCACACGTGATGCGCTTCGAGCTCCCGAAGGAGCGCGCGCCAGTCCGGCTTGCGCGTAAAGCGCGACGTACATACGGCGACGAGCTCGTCGCGATAGCCTGGCTGCGCCGTGGGATAGTGAAGCGTGTCGGTCGCGACGGTCCCGCAGCCGAAACGCTCGCGCAGCCAGGCGGGCACGGAATCCATGAACGCACGCCAGTGTGGGTCGGCCTGGCTATCCGGAAGAGTCTCCACGAGATAGCGCACCACCTCGCCTCGAACGCGAGGCCCGTCGATGGTGAGTCGGACGAGCTCCATCGGGATTGCGATTCCACCGCCGATCCAGAATCGAAGCTCTCGTCGTCCGCCGGTCGGGGGCCGGGCTCTCAGAAGCGGAATCCTTCCAACGCGCGCCACGAGATCGATCGTCTCGCTTTCGGCCGGCGCGGTGTCGGGTCTCGTCCCTCGGGCGAAGCGCGGCGGCAGGGTCTCCACGACGATCGGGATCAGCCGCAGCGCGAAGTGGACCCGCGTCGTATCCCCCGGAGCGACGACGACGCTGTCCCGAGCGGGACGCGCTCCGATCATCGTCGCGGTGAGGTGATAGGCTCCCGGTTTCAAATGTTCGAGCAGGAACTCGCCGTTGGCGTTACTGATTCGCCGAATCTCGGTCTGCGCGATCCGGATCGTCACGCCCTGCATGGGCCTGCGCGCCGAGTCGGTGACGATCCCCGAGATCGCGCCCGACGTCGTCTGGGCTTCCGCGCCGCTGGCCGCGGAGAGGGCCAGCGCGAACAGCACGAAAGGTCGCGCACCCTCGTACCCGCGCGCCCCCGCGCTACCGCAAGAACATCCCATCGTACTTCCCCGTCGCCAGCGCCGCGTCGAACCGCGCGGCGACCTCGAGTACGAGCCGCGAATCCACACCACGATCCATGTAGACGCCCACGCGGCGCGTGCTCTCGTCATGGATGACGTACACGTGCTGTCCCTCGACGGTCACGCGGTATCCCACTGCCCGCTCGTCCTCCGTCGAGCGCGTCGCACCCATCTCGTCGCGCAGGAAGGCGACCAGCGCCTGGAACATCGCGTCACCCGCCGGCTCGACGTGGTACTCGCGGTACGCCCCGCTCGACGTCGTCACCGTGCCGCGATAGGGCAGCGGCGCCACCTGCTCGCGCGCGACGAGTCTGTAGGAGCCATCTCCCTCGCGGTGCCACTCGTAGTAGTGGGTCAGCCATTCGGGGTCGAGCGCGCTCACGGCACCGAGTCGGGTGCGCGCCGCGTCGATCGGCACGGTCAGCGTCGTGTTTCGCTCGACGTCCGTCGTCACGAGCACGTGACTCTCGTGGTCGTCGGCGAAGCCGAGTCGCACGAATGACCGGCCGTCGGGCGAGATGCCGAGCGGGCGCACGTTCGGATCGAGCGTCACGTCGCTCGGCGTCGTGAAGCGGCGGACCGCGGGCGGGTTCGTCGTCACCACCGCGTCGTGGAAGTAGTAGACGCCCGGTTCGGCGAACGTCGCCTGGTCGACCGTGCCCGGCGCCACGCGTGTCGCACGCGCCCGCTGAAAGCGGACCATGTCGTTCGTGATCGGCGGAACGTCGCTCAACGGCAGACCTTGCGACACGAGCTCGATGCGTACGTGGTCGCCCTTGGTCGTCACGAGGTACACGGGGCCCGTGTCGAGATCGGTCGCGGCGTGCACGAGCAGCGCGTCCGGTGCGCCCGGCAGCAGTGCGACGGACGCCGCGCGGTCGAACCGCACGCGCAGGGTGTCACCGTACTCGCTCGTGCCGTCGATCGTCACAGCGTGGCCCCGATGCTTGATGAGGAATCGGCCGCTCGTCGCGAGCGTGTGGAACCCGTCCGTCGTCTCGTAGTCGTAGAATCCGTTGGCGACGGTGGCGATCTCCCACGGTCCGAACGTCTCCGTCCGCACGGGCTGGCTCACCGGCACGACTCTGAACCGCATCGTGAAGCCGTCGGGAAGCGGCGTGTCGTCGCGCGAGCGCGGGATCCACGGACTCCACGCGAGCTGCGCCTTTCCCGGATGAGCGGGCATCGGAATCAGCCAGCCCTTCGCGCCCTCCGGCTGCGGCTCGATGGTGAGCAGCCGACCGCCACGGCTCGTGTACACCGCCACCGCGCCCGGCACGATCCACCGCCCCTCCTCGCGCCGCGCGTCCTCCGTCCACAGCGCTCCCTCACGGCTGTTGCGCGCCGTGCCTCCCGCTACGGAGTAGAGACGGAGCCGGCGGGGCGTGGTGTCCGTCGCCGGCGAGACTGCGGCCGACGCGGGCCACCTGATCTCGACGGCGAGCAGCATCGCCTCGCCGCCGAGCGTCGGCGGCACGTCTGCCGCGAGTCGCGCGATGCCGCCGACGATCGCCGCGATTCCGACGATCGTGAGCTGCGACGCGAAGAACGCGTTCCAGAATCCGAAACCGACCGAGACGGCGACGACGCGGCTGACGAAGAGTCCCAGCGCCAGCCCCACGACGAAGCCGACCAGCGCGAGACCGACGACGAAGTAGCCCGCTCCTCCCTCGAACGACGACACGCGGTACCAGCCCACCGCGAGCGACGCGAGATACCCGCCGAGCATGAGCCCGACGGCTGCGGTGAGGAGCGCGATCGCGATCGACGCGAGCCAGGACATTCAGGGGCAGACGTGAGGGATCGGCGCCGCGCTCAGTCCACGTCGACGTGAATCCGTGTCACCGCGGCGGGATCGGCGTCCCAGCCGCGTAACGCCTCCGCCGCCTCTTCCAGCCGTACGACGCGCGTCACGGCGTCCGCGACCGGAAACGCCTTCCCCCGCAGCATCGCCAGCACGGCGCGGAAGTCGTCGGCCGTCGCGTTGCGCGCGCCAAGGATGTCGAGCTCCTTCCGCACGAACTGCGTCGTGTCGAAGCTCACCGGCGCCTTCGCGTAGCCGATGTAGACGACGCGGCCGGCCACGGCCACCTCGGTCACCGACGCGACGAACGTCTCGGGCAGCCCGACCGCCTCGATGACGACGTCGGGCCCGTCGCCATTCGTGAGCGCCTGCAACTGGTCGTGCAGCGAGGCCTTGCGACTGTTCACGACATGCGTTGCACCGGCGCGGCGCGCCATCGCGAGCTTGCCGTCGTCCACGTCTACCGCGACGACGGTGCCGCCCGCGCGCACCGCACCCGCGACGGCGCCGAGTCCCACCGCGCCGGTGCCGATCACGGCGACGACGTCGCCCTCTCCAACGCGGCCGCGCGCCACCGCATGGAAACCGACGGCGAGTGGCTCGACCAGCGCGAGCTCGCGCCGATCGAGTCCCTCCCCGAGCAGCAGCGTCTGCCAGGGCAACGTGATCCGCTCGGTGAGCGCGCCGTCGCGCTGTACGCCGAGCGTCTGGTTGTTGCGGCAGGTGTTGACGCGCCCGCGCCGGCATGCCGAGCACTGGCCGCACGCGGTGTAGGGCACGACCGTGACGTGCGCGCCCTCGCGAATCTCGCGCGGCACACCGCCGCCCACCGCCGCCACCACGCCGGCGATCTCGTGTCCCGGCACACGGGGGTACGACACGAGCGGGTTCAGCCCGCGAAACGTGTTGAGGTCCGAGCCGCAGAACCCGACCGTGCGCACGCGCACGAGGACCTGTCCCTCGCCGAGCGCGGGCTCGGCCAGTGTGCCGAGCCCTGCGCGGCCCGGCGAATCGATCACGACGGCGCGCATCACGATCTCATCCTGCCACCAGCCCGCGCCCGGAGATCTCGAAAGTGTACACGTAGTCACCCGGCCGTCGCTCCGGAAGCTTGATCGTCAGACCCTCGGCGGTGCGCGTCTGCTCGAGGGGAGCGGACGCACCGAGCAGCTCGACGCGCTCGACCTGCCCCGCCGCATGCGGCGCGCCCGTCGCAAGCGACCTGATGGTGAGCACGCCATTCTCCGGCCACGCGAGCGCGAACGCGTAGAGCTTGCCCGCCTTCTGCACGAATCGCAGATCCTCGCTCGTGTACGGCTTGTTGCGTCCCTCGTTGAACCCCTGGGCGCGCAGCGGCTCCTGCGCCTTCACCGACGGCCCCTCGCCGAACAGGGCCCACGGCCGGCTCGCGTAGATCGCGCGCGAGTTCGCGTTCATCCATCGGCCGAAGTCGGCGACGAACGCGAGCTCGTCGTCGTCCGGCGTGCCCGAGCCCGGCAGCGGGATGTTGAGCATGAGATTCCCGTTCTTGCTCACGATGTCGACCAGCATCTGCGCCACCATCTGCGCCGACTTGTACCCGTGGCGCGCGAGCACGGGGCGCGAGTAGTGCCAGTCGCCGATGCAGGTGTCCGTCTGCCAGGGCAGCGGCATGACGTCCGTGGCGGCGCCGCGCTCGATGTCCCACACCATGCATTTGCGCTGCTCTTCGTTCAGCACCTTGCCCGTGAGCACCGCTTCGAGCCGGCCGCCGTGCCGCTGCATGTTGGTGTTGTAGAAGTGCGCGGCGATCCGCAGGCCCACGTCGCTCACGGGATCGAGCGGCAGCCGGTGATCGTCGAAGTACAGCACATCCGGCTGGTAGCGATCGATCAGGTCGATCGTGCGCGCGAAGTAGCGCTCGCAGTACGCGCGATCAGGGACGCTGCTCCCCTTGCTCACGTCCCAGTCCCACTCGAGCTGTCTGCCCGGCGCGTGGCGCTGCTCGTACAGGTCCTGCGGGTCGAGCCCGTCCCACCACTGCCCCTTCCCCTGCGCGCGCGTGAGCTTGCCGTCGTACGGCACGCCGGCCATCGGCCCGTCCTTGTCCGCCCCCTGCGCCACCTCGTACCAGCTCCACGCGCGCGAAGCGTGCACCGACACGCCGAAGCGCATTCCGGCGCGGCGCGTCGCACGCGCCCAGCCGCCGACGAGATCCTTCTTCGGACCGACGCGTACCGAGTTCCACGGTTGGTGCTTCGAGTCCCAGAGATCCATGTTGTCGTGGTGGTTCGCGAGCGCCATGAAGTACTGCGCGCCCGCGCTCTTGTAGAGCGCCACGAGATCGTCCGGTCGCCACTCCTCGGCGCGCCACTGATGGATGATGTCCTTGAACCCCGCCTTCGACGGATGGCCGTAGCGCGCCAGGTGCGCCACGTACTGGCGCTGGCCGGGGATGTACATGTTCCGCGCGTACCAGTCGCCGTACTCGGGGACGCACTGCGGACCCCAGTGCGCCCACATCCCGAACTTCGCGTCGCGGAACCAGTCCGGCGTCTGGTATTGTGCGAGCGACGCCCACGTCGGCTGGAAGTCGGCGGAGCGTGACCCGCGTGGCAGACTCCGCGCGACGCGCGGCAGACAGAGTCCGGCGGCGGCGACGGCGCCGGCCTGAAGAAATTCGCGGCGAGTGGGCGGCATGATGCTCTGGTGGAGTGGGATCGATCGCAGCGAGCGATCTTGAGACGCGGGCGACTTTGCGTCAAGTCGCGGACTGCGCGCCGACCACCAGAGGGACGTTACCTCCGCCTCCACCACTTCGCCCACCGGGTGTTCCGTCAGCGCGCCACCCGCGCGGAGCGGAGGGCCGCCCGGCAGCGGAGGCTCACCCAGGCGAGCGAGACGATGAGGAGCGCGGCAATCGCGAGGTTGCGAAGCTCCGGCACCCACGCCGCGCTCCGTGCGTCGATCACCCACGTGCCCACGGTGGCGAGCGCGCTGGCGATGGCGAGATCTCGGCCGCACGCGGCGTTGACGTCGTACCAGAGCGTTTCGTCGGCCATCGTGGCGCGTGTGCGCACGCCGTACAGCACGTTCGGCGGCACGATGCGCATCCACAGCGGGATGGCGAGCACGAACAACAGCGGACCACTGACGACCAACAGTGTATGCGGGTTCATCGCCGGACTCCGGACTGAGGGGCGTAGACCATCGGTGCCATGAGACAGGACGTCCGATGCCGTGCGAGGTTTCCGGCTCGCCGATTCACTCGCGAAGGTGCGGAGCGCGGCCCGACACGGCCGTCGCAATCGGGCCGACCGCGCCGCATACTGTCCTCATGCGCCACTCGATTCCTGCCACCGCCCTGATGGCTGTGCTCGGCCTCGCGTCCTGCCGTCCGGCAACGCAGCCCGCTCCGTCACCCTCGTCGTCGACCGCATCAGGGACTGCGTCGGTCCCCGAGCCGCTGCGCTTCCAGCAGGACGTGCTGCTCGAGGGCGTGTTCGACGAGCCGACCGAGCTCGCCGTCGCGCACGACGGCCGTGTCTTCATCATCGAGCGTCACGGCACATTCTCCGTGTACGACCCACGCACGCACGCGCAGCGCGTGATCGCGAAGCTCGCCGTGAACGACGACGCCGAGAACGGCCTCATCGGCCTCGCGCTCGATCCGGCGTTCCTGCGCAATCACTGGGTGTACTTGAACCGGACCGTCGGCTGGAATCATCGCCTCGCGAGGTTCACGCTCGACGGCGACTCGCTGCGCGACGAGCGCGT
>Ga0066652_100001100_pt1 | contig 13600 bp, 11 predicted proteins | sample GraSoiAngelo_101_FD_71413 | JGI IMG/M metagenome (GOLD analysis project Ga0066652, IMG submission 71413) | Grasslands soil microbial communities from the Angelo Coastal Reserve, California, USA - 14_0903_02_30cm | ecosystem: Environmental > Terrestrial > Soil > Grasslands | place: USA...
GGAGCCGCGACGGTCTCGCGTACGAGGCGCCCGTGCAGCCCGAGCTTCGGCTCGACACTGGGCGCCTGTCACTCGACGAAGCTGGCGCGGAGGTCATCGCGTGGCTTCAGGAATGGAGCAGTCAGTCATGAGCACGACACTCACCGCACCGACGGCCAGCCGCGCGAGCCGGATCGATCACCTCGACCAGCTGGAGCATCGCAGCGTCCATCTGCTGCGCGAGGCGTACGCGAGCTTCCCGCATCTGGCCATGCTGTGGTCGATCGGGAAGGACAGCACCGTCCTGCTGTGGCTCGCACGCAAGGCGTTCTTCGGCCATGTGCCGATGCCGCTCGTGCACATCGACACGAGCTTCAAGATCCCGGAGATGATCCAGTACCGGGACCGCCTCGCCGCGGAGTGGCGGCTCACGGTGATCTACGGGCAGAACGAGGAGGCGCTCGCGGCGAAGCAGACCTTCCCCGATGGGAACGTCGACCGGCTCACGTGCTGCGGCAACCTGAAGACGGAGGCGCTGCGCCGCACGCTGTCCGGCGAGGGAAAGCGGTACCGCTTCGACCACAAGCTGGGCAAGTACGTCGTCGACACCAACACGGAGCCGTACACCGGCGTGATCGTCGGCGCGCGGGCCGACGAGGAAGGCAGCCGTTCGAAGGAGCGCTACTTCTCGCCGCGCTCCGGAGAGAACAACTGGAACATCGCCGATCAACCACCGGAGTTCTGGAATCAGTACGCGACGGAGTTCGCGCCGGGGACGCACGTGCGCATCCACCCGCTGCTCGATTGGACGGAGCTCGACATCTGGGAGTACATCGAGCGCGAGCGCATTCCCACCGTGAGCCTCTACTACGACCAGGGCAAGGGCGAACGCTATCGGTCGCTCGGCTGCTGGCCGTGCACCAAGTCGGTGACGTCGGACGCCAGGAACGTGCAGGAGATCATCGTCGAGCTGAAGAGCGGCCGCTTCGCGAACATCGCCGAGCGCTCGGGCCGTGCGCAGGACAAGGACGACGGCGGCGGCCTCGAGTCGCTCCGCCGCGAAGGCTACATGTGATCGCGTTGCATTCGCCATTCGGAGCTTCATGTCACACACCACACACCACACGTCGGTGACGGTCGCACCGGGAACGCTCCCGAGCGGGAACACGCGCCGGGGCTTCACGCTCTGGCTCACTGGGCTGTCAGGCGCCGGCAAGTCGACGCTCGCGGGCGCTCTCGCCGAGCGGCTGCGCGCCGACGGCGCCGCGGTCGAGGTGCTCGACGGCGACGAAGTGCGCGAGCACCTGTCCAAGGGGCTCACCTTCTCGCGCGAGGATCGCGATCTCAACGTGCGACGGATCGCCTACGTGGCGAAGCTGCTGTGCCGTAACGGCGTCGCAGTGATCACCGCGGCGATCTCGCCGTATCGCGCGGCGCGTGAGGAAGCGCGGCGCGAGATCGGCGACGCGTTCGTCGAGGTGTACGTCAACGCCTCGCTCGAGACGTGCATCCGCCGCGACGTGAAGGGGCTGTACGGGAAAGCGCTCGCCGGGACGATCACCGCATTCACCGGCGTGTCTGATCCGTACGAGCCGCCCGCCGCCCCGGACGTCGAGGTGAACACCGAGCGCGAGACGATCGCCGAGAGCGTGGAGAAGGTGCTCGCCACGCTGCGTCGGCGCGGATTCATCCCTGCCCTCCAATCGCCCTCGGCGGCGTGACGCAATGACGATCGACGCGCGCCCACTCGCTTCGTCGCTCCTGACCCCCGCCGGCCTCCAGTCGGCGGCGGCCGAGCTGCGCGCGCAGTCTCCGGACGAGATACTCGCGTGGACGCTGCGAGCGTTTCCCGGCCGCACGGCCGTGACGGTGAGCTTCGGGGGACCCGGCGTGGCGTTGGCCTACATGGCGAGCCGGATCGAGCCATCCACGCCGATTGTGTTCCTCGACACCGGCTTTCTCTTCCCTGAGACCTACGCCCTGCGCGACGAGTTCGTGCGTCGGTACGGCATCAACCTCGTCGAGTACAAGCCGCTGTCCGATCCGGGGCCCCTCTACGAGACGGACACCGACGGCTGCTGCGCGATCCGCAAGGTCGAGCCGATGCAGCGCGCACTCGGCGACTTCGATGCGTGGGTGAGCGGTGTGCGGCGCGATCAGGGCCCGACGCGCGCGAACACCGACGTCGTCGAGCATCACGTGATCGACGGCCGGCCGCTCGCGAAGGTGTATCCGCTGGCGTACTGGAGCCGCGGACAGATCTGGAGCTATCTGCTGGACAACGGAATCCCGTACAACCCGCTGCTCGACCAGGGCTACTCGAGCATCGGATGCTGGCCGTGCACACGTGCCACACGGGCCGGCGAGGACGAACGCGCCGGCCGCTGGGCGGGCACAGGAAAGACCGAGTGCGGCCTTCACACCTTCACGTCGATCGAGCGGTCGACGCCAACCGGGGGCGCGACATGAGCGGCATGCTGTTGAATCTCGTCGTGGCGGGCCTCGTCGTCGGGTTCATGATCGGACTCACCGGCGTCGGCAGCGGCGCGCTGATGGCGCCCGTGCTGCTGCTGCTCGGCATTCCGCCCGCCACCGTCGTGGGCAGCGACCTGCTCTTCGGGCTGCTGACGAAGGTCGTCGGCGTCGGATCACACCTGCAGCACCGCACGATCTCCTGGCGATGGGTGTGGGTGATGGCGATCGGCAGCGTGCCCGGCGTGCTGGTCGGCACGCGAATCCTCGCGCATTTCGCCGGGGCGCCGAAGACGATCCGCTTCCTGATCGGTCTCGTGCTCGTGATGACGCCGTTGCTCGCGCTCGTGATGGAGATCGCGCGGCGCCAGGATGCGCAGTGGGTCGAGCGACTGCGTCACCCCAGCGGGCCGGCGATCGCGGCGATCGGCGCCGCCATCGGCATCACCGTGGGCGCGACGTCGGTGGGCAGCGGGAGCCTCGTCGACATGGCGCTCGTGCTCTTCTCGCCGCTCTCCGGCGTGGCGCTCATCGGCACCGGGATCGCGCACGCCGTTCTCATCACCGGGACCGGTGCCGCGGCGCACTGGAATCTCGGCAACGTCGACCCTGCCCTCGTCGGGCAGCTTCTCATCGGCTCCATCCCCGGCGTGCTCGTCGGCGGATGGCTCGCCCGTCGGTCGAAGCCCGGCGCCGTGCGCTGGGGCGCGACGACGCTGGTTCTGCTGAGTGGCCTCACCCTTCTTTCCCGAGCCTGAGACATGACCGGACCCACAACGACCACCCCCGAGACCTCGACCGAGCTGACGCCGGTCAAGGAGACGCCGGCGCAGCGCGTCGAGCGCATCAAGCGCGAGAAGGCGCCGTGGTCGATCATGGACGACATCCGTCGCTACTCGCGCGAGGGCTTTTCGGCGATCTCGAACGAAGACCTGACCGTCCGCTTCCGCGCCTGGGGGTTGTACACCCAGGGTGACGGCCGCGGCACGCGCGGCGACGAGATGCCGTTCTTCATGATGCGCGTGCGGACACCCAACGGCTTCGTCACGTCGGACATGGTGCGACGCATCGCCGACATCTCGGACACGTACGCGCGCAGCAGCATCGACATCACCAACCGGCAGAACTTCCAGCTGCACTGGCTGCGCATCGAGGACATCCCGACGATCTGGGAGTCGCTCGCCGAGGTGGGGTGGACGAGCATGGGTGCATGCGGAGACAACCCTCGCACGGTCACGGGTTGCCCGCTCGCCGGCGTGGAGCACGACGAGCTGATCGACGCGAGCCCGATCGCGATCGCCGTCGACAAGCACCTCAACGGCAACCCGGAGTACGGGAACCTGCCGCGCAAGTTCAAGGTCAGCATCACCGGCTGCCAGCACTGGTGCTCATATCCCGAGATCAACGACATCGGTGTGACGGCGGTGCGGCGCGCGGACGGCGTCGTCGGCTTCCACGTGCGCGTCGGCGGCGGGCTGTCGACGAAGCCGCACCTGGCTGTGCTGCTCCCAGCATTCGTGCACGCGGAGCAGGTGCCGGAGGTCGTCGAGACAATCACGGCGATCTTCCGAGATTCGGACGAGCTTCGCGTCAACCGCGCGAAGGCGCGGATGAAGTTCCTCTTCGTCAACCACGGCTGGACGGCGGAGAAATTCCTCGCCGAGATCGAGCGTCGTCTCGGCGTCAAGCTCGACCCGCTCGCCGAAGAGCATCCGCCCGAGGGACACTATCGCGATCACCTCGGCATCCATCCGCAGAAGCAGGAGGGTCTCAGCTACGCCGGATACTCGGTGGTGTCGGGGCGGATCTCGCCCGCGCAGCTGCGCGGGCTGGCCGCGATCGCCGACGAGTTCGGCGACGGGTCGATGCGGCTCAGCGCGATGCAGAACATCCTGATCACGAACGTGCGGAACGAGCGCACCGCCGAGTTGCTGGAGCGGAGCCGCGCGCTCGGTGTGGCGCTCGATGGTTCGCCCTTCCAGCGCGGCACGGCGTCGTGCACGGGCAGCGAGTACTGCAAGCTCGCGATCACCGAGACCAAGCTGTTCAGCATCCGGCTCGCGCAGGAGCTCGAGGAGCGACTGCCCGGATTCACCGACACGGTAAAGCTGCACATCGCCGGATGCCCGAACTCCTGCGGTCAGCACCCGATCGCCGACGTCGGTCTGCAGGGCGTGCTGCTCAATCAGGGAGGCACGCAGGTGGAGGGATTCGACTTCTTCGTCGGTGGCGGCCTCGGAAAGAACAGCACACTGGGTCATCGCGTCGGCTTCCGCGCCCCCGCCGACGATGTGCCCGAGGTGCTCGAGCGACTCTTCTCGACCTACGTGGCGCAGAAGCAGGACGGCGAGAGCGTGCGATCGTGGACGAGCCGCGTCGGTGATGCGACGGTGAAAGCCGTGCTGGGAGGCGCGGGGCTCTCGTGAGCACGCTGGCGCATCCTGCCACCGACCATGCACCCCGCCCCGAGGGCGCGGGCGCCGGTCACCGCGTCGACGCGGTGATCGGACGTACGCCCGTCGTCCGCCTCGAGCGCGTGGCGACGCCGGCGATGGCGGAGGTGTGGATCAAGCTCGAAGGGGCGAATCCGGGAGGCTCGATCAAGGATCGCACGGCGCTCGGGATGATCCTGGATGCCGAGGCGCGCGGCATCCTCAAGCCGGGCGACACGATCGTCGAGCCGACCTCGGGGAACACGGGAATCGGTCTCGCGCAGGTGGCCTCGGCGCGCGGGTACCGGTTGATCCTGTGCCTGCCCGATTCGGCCAGTGACGAGCGCAAGCGCACCCTCGAGGCCTATGGCGCGGAGCTGGTGCTCACGGACCCCGAGCGCCGGATGCTCGCGGCGATCGAGGCGGCGGAGCAGATCCGCGACGAAACGGGCGCCTGGCTGCCGAATCAGTTCTCGAATCCGGCCAATCCGCGCATTCACTACGAGACCACGGCGCCCGAGCTCTGGGCGCAGCTCGACGGGCGGATCGACGCATTCGTGTACGGCTCGGGAACGGGCGGGACGATCACTGGCGTGGGGCGATTCCTCAAAGAGCGCCGACCGGAGACGCTGATCATCGCGGTGGAGCCGGCGCGGTCGCCCGTGCTGTCCGGCGGCCAGCGCGGCCAGCACCAGTTCCAGGGGATGGGCCCGGGGTTCATCCCGGACAACCTGGATCGCTCGCTGCTCGACCGGGTGATCCCGGTGTGGGAGGAGGATGCGTTCCCCGTGGCGCGCCGGCTGGCGCGCGAGGAAGGGCTGTTTGTAGGAATGTCGAGTGGGGCCATCGCCTTCGCGGCGCTGCAGGTGGCGACCGCGTTGGGTCCTGGCAAGCGCGTGGCGATGATCGCACCGGACACGGGAGCGCGGTACCTGTCCACGGTGCTGTTCTCGCCCGAGGACACCCCGGACCCCACGCACGTGGTGCTGTAGCGCCGTTCGGCGTCGAGCGAAAGATCACAAAAGCGAGCCCGCGGTGCGGGCTCGCTGTTTTTTTGCCATTTCGCGGGGCGCCGGTCGGCAAGGGATTGCTGGATGACCGTTCAAACGTGCAGAAACGGCCGGACAACCAGCACGAGAATACACTTTTTTCGCCGAATTGCCGATAAATGCGGCACTATTTTGCATTTTTTGCAATCTTGGCTTGACACCCGGATTTTGTTGTCCTACTTTGCCGGCGTGACCGATCAACCTGCTGTGCCGGCCCCCTCCTCCCCGTTCGGTAAGCGCTCGGACGCCGTGTCGCGCGCGCGTCATCGCGCCGGCACGTCGAATCGCGGCTCGAACCGACTTGGGCGGAGGGAGAAGGAACCGAACAATCGCACGGCGGGACGGGCTGCACGCTGAGCATGACGCAGGACCGAGCGTGAGCGCCGCCCGCCCCCGTGCATCGCCAGGCGACATGGGGGCTTCGCATGTGTCCGACACGGACCGGCGCGCAGGAGTTCGATAGACCATCGCAGAGCGGCCCACTCACCATCACTGAGGAGCGAACATGGAATCGCGGGGACACTCACCAATGCGGCGAGCGTTGATCGCAGGAGCGGTACTCGCCGCGGTTGCGGCGCCGACCGTTCTCTTAGCCCAGGCAGCGGCGCCCGCGCCGCCGAAGATCGAGGACGTCGCCAAGGCGGTTGCGGACAACGGCGCGGCGCTGAACATGGTCTGGACGCTCGTCGCCGGCTTCCTCGTGATGTTCATGCAACTCGGCTTCGCCATGGTGGAGACGGGCTTCACACGCGCCAAGAACGCCGGCCACACCGTGACGATGAATTTCATGGTGTACGCGATCGGCATGCTCGCCTACTGGGTCGTCGGCTTTGCCATCCACATGGGCGGCGTCGGCGCACTCGGCACGCTTGGCGGCTACGATGGCCTGAACTCGATGTTCACGATCACCGTCGGTGGCCACGAGTGGGGCCTGTTCGGGATGAAGGGCTTCTTTCTGACCGGCGTCGCGTACAACGCGTCGGTGTTCGCCTTCTTCCTGTTCCAGATGGTGTTCATGGACACCACGTTGACGATTCCGACTGGCGCGCTCGCCGAGCGGTGGAAGTTCTCGTCGTTCTGCATCTTCACGGTGTTCCTCGGTGCGATCATCTACCCGGTGTTCGGCAACTGGGCGTGGGGTGGCGGGTGGCTGTCGGCACTCGGGCGCAACGTCGGCCTCGGGAACGGCTACGTCGACTTCGCCGGCTCCGGCGTGGTGCACCTCACGGGCGGCGTGATCGCCCTCGTGACCTGCAAGTTGCTCGGACCTCGGCGCGGGAAGTTCAACGCCGACGGGTCGCCGAACGTGATCCCCGGCCACAACATCCCGATGGCGATCTATGGCACCTTCGTGCTCGCCTTCGGCTGGTTCGGCTTCAACGCCGGCTCGACACTCGCCGGCACCGACGTCCGCATCGGCGTCGTCGCGACGAACACGATGCTCGCCGGCGCCGCCGGTGCGATCTCGGCGATGGCCTGGGTGTGGATGAAGTACGGCAAGCCTGATCCGTCGATGCTCGCGAACGGCATGCTCGCGGGGCTCGTCGCCATCACGGCGCCCTGCGCGTTCGTCACCGCGCCGTCGGCCGTGGCCATCGGTCTCATCTCCGGGCTGCTCGTGTGCTGGGCGGTGGTGTTCTTCGAGCGGACGCTCAAGCTCGATGATCCCGTCGGCGCGATCTCGGTGCACGGCGTGAACGGCGCGTGGGGTCTGATCGCCGTCGGCATCTTCGCTGATGGCACGTACGGTGGTGGACTGAACGGGGTGGCGGGCAACGTCACGGGCCTGCTCTATGGCGGTACCACGCAGCTCGTCGCGCAGGTCGTCGGCATCTTCGCGAACTTCGTGTGGGTGGGCGCCTCTGCCTACGCCGCGTGGAAGATCACGAGCGCCGTCACGAGCGGCAGCCGCGTCAGTGCGGCGGTCGAGGAGCTCGGGCTCGACATCCCGGAGATGGGCGCGCTGGCCTACCCCGATCGCGGCGACATGACGACGGGCGTGGTATTGGCGCACGCCGAAGCGCCGTCGCTCAGCAGCACCGCCAGAGACTTCGCCCCGGTGGCGGGCGACTGAGGTGCGTGGGCGAGTGGAGTGACGGAGACTCGTCGCTCCATTCGCCCGACTCTGCCCCCTGCCCGCATTCACTCTCGTCACCCAAGGATGAACTGAGATGAAGCTCATCACCTGCGTCATTCGTCCCGAGCGGCTCCCCGCCGTGAAGGAAGCCCTGTTCCGGGCCGGCGTCACCGGCATCACGCTCAGCCGCGCGAGCGGTCACGGCGGCGAGCAGGATCGGCTCGAGCATTACCGCGGCGGTGCCGTCGTGCTCGAGTTCCAGGACAAGGTCAAGATCGAGATGGTGTGCTCCGAGCCGTACGTGCAGCCCACGATCGACGCGATCGTGAAGGGAGCACGCACCGGCGCCGTCGGCGATGGCAAGATCTTCGTGCAGGCGATCGAGCGCGTCATCCGGATTCGTACGGGAGAACAGGACAACGCAGCGCTGACGCCGGTCACCGCGGACGAGGTGCGTCGCAAGGCGCTCGAGCCTGCGCACGTCTGACCGGTCGTCGTCGCCAGCAATTCATTCGATAAACTCGCCGGAGCTTCTGCTCCCGCACGCACTCTCATCGCCAGGAGGTCCCTTGCAACGCCACCGATCCGCAGCGCTCGGCCTGATGCTCGCTCTGATACTGGCCGCGCCCGTCGCGTCCGCGCAGACGACTCCCCCCGCGAGCGATTCGGCATCGAAGGCCCCGGAGGCCGTGCCGAACTTCTTCCGTGACATCCAAGCGAACGCGTTCGCCTCGCTCGGCTACATCAGCAACCTGAACAAGCCGCAGGACCAGAGCATTGGTCTGCGCTACTTCGACAATCGTGCGAACACCTTCAGCGTCGATCTCGCCGAGCTCGTGGTGCAGAAGGCGGTCGCGAAGGCGGGTGACGCCGGCTTCCGGCTCGATCTCACCGCCGGAACCTTCGCCGGCCTGACACAGTCCGCAGGGCTGCGCATCGGTGACAACGCCGATCTGCAACAGGCGTTCGTGAGCTACATCGCCCCCCTCGGCACGGGGCTGCGGTTCGACTTCGGCAAGTTCGTGACCCACCTGGGCTATGAGCTGATCGAGGGCTACGACGGCTACAACGACAACTACAGCCGCTCGCTGCTCTTCAACTATGCCATTCCGCTCACGCATACCGGCGTCAAGGCGAGCTATTCGATCAGCCCCAAGGTCTCGCTGATGGCCATGGTGGTGAACGGCTGGGATGATGCGATCGACAACAACTCGAGCAAGTCGGTCGGCGCGCAACTCATGGTCAAGCCGGCCGATCCGGTGGCGCTGTACGTCAACTACATCGGCGGCCCCGAGAACTCGGATGACAACAGCAGCATCCGACACGTGATCGATCTGGTCGGGACCGTGACGGTGAATCCCGTGCTGTCGCTGGGCGTGAATGCCGATTTCGGTCGAGAGGATCGCACGAGCACGGTCGTGCCGGGCAAGGATGCGAAGTGGAATGGCTTCGCGGGCTATGCGAAGATCTCCACGCCCAGCCCGTTCTCGCTCGGCCTCCGCGCCGAGACGTTCAAGGACGAGGGAGGCACTCGCCTCGGCATCGGGGAGGCGCGGGTGAACGAGTTCACGATCACTCCGACGTTCAAGTTCGGCAGCAACTTCGTCGTGCGTGCCGAGGGCCGGTACGACTCGTCCGACGTCGCACCGTTCCTGGACGACAAGGGGTTGGCGAAGAAGGGCCAGGGCACGCTCGGACTCAACACGATCTGGGTGTACTGAGAAAGCAGCTTGCTGGGGGCAGCAAGCTGTGGTCCCACAGTGAAAGGCGTGCCGAAAGGCACGCCTTTCATTGTTTCTCGCGGAAGGTTGCCGAGTCCGTTTCGTCGGACGATGCGCCAGCGCGACGATCGATCGTATTGCTGGAGTCAACGTTCCGACGTAGCGTGGTGTCTAATCGACGCTCGCGTTCGTTCGCTCCACTCCAGCGCCCTCCCCCCATGGACCCGATCCGCCTGCTGCGTCAACACTGGCGTCCCGCCGCTGTTGCCGGGCTCCTCGTGCTCGGCACCGTCGCCTGGTACGCGTGGCCCTCCTCGAGCTCTGCGGCCGAAGCGGTGCTCCTGGCCCCGGTGAAATCGGGAGAATTCAAGGTGGTAGTGACGACGACCGGCGAGCTGCGCGCGCGCAAGTTCGTCCAGGTGAGCGGGCCCGCCACCGCGCAATCGGTGCAGGTCTATCAGACGAAGATCGGGTCGATCGTTCCCGAGGGCTCCGTCGTGAAAGCGGGCGACGTGATCGCCGAGCTGGATCGCCAGCCGGTCGCGACGAAGATCGCCGACGTCACGCTCACGCTGCAGAAGGCACAGGCCGACTTCACCACCGCGCAGCTCGATTCCGCGCTCAACCTCGCCCAGGCGCGTGAGGACGTGCGCACGGCGGAGTTCACCCTCGAGGAGAAGAAGCTCGCGCGCGAGCAGGCGAAGTACGAGGCGCCGACCATCAAGCGCCAGGCGGAGATCGACTACGAAAAGGCGCAGCGCGCGCTCGAGCAGTCCAAGCGAAACCTGCTGACCAAGACCAAGCAGGCAGTCGCCAAGATGTCGTCGGTGGGCGCGGACCTGGGGCGCCAGCAGAACAACCTGCAGAACCTCCAGACGGTGCGCGACCAGTTCTCGGTGCGGGCGCCCGCCCCCGGGATGGTGATCTACGTGCGCGAGTGGAACGGGAAGAAGAAGGGCGTCGGGTCGATGTGGAATGCCTGGGAGTCGACCGTGGCCACGCTCCCCGATCTGACACAGATGGAATCGGACACGTACGTGAACGAGGTCGACGTCCGGAAGCTCTCCCTCGGGCAGAAGGTGGTGGTCTCGCTGGATGCGGACCCGACGAAGAAGCTCTCCGGCAGCGTCACGCACATTGCCAACGTCGGTGAGCAGCGACCGAACCAGGACTCGAAGGTGTTCGAGGTCAAGATCGAGATCGCCACGTCGGACACCACGCTGCGGCCGGGAATGACGACGTCGAACGCGATCGAGACGGCCTCGATCGCGAACGTGCTGTCCGTCCCGCTCGAGGCGGTCGTGAACGAGGCGGGCTTCTCGTACGTGTTCAAGAAGAGCGGGCGCGGCGTGGTGAAGCAGATGGTGGAGACCGGGGCGATGAACGACAACGAGATCGTCGTGCGCCGTGGGATCGAGGCGGGTGACCATGTGCTCCTCGCGCCTCCGACCGACCGGTCTGGCATCGCGACGTCGACGATTCCGGGCCTCATGCCGACGACGGCTCCCATCGCCGGCGGCGATACGGCGCGAAGCGTGAAGATGCCGTCCAAGGCTCCCGCGCCGCCCGCACCCACGGCGCCGACGTCTGGTACCGCCGCGCCTGCGGCCAAGACCAAGCGCTGAGCGATGACCGCCATTCCGCTCGGCGCGGGGGCCCTGCCCTCGCGATTCCGGGCACTGGTCGCGCACGTCGTGTTCAGCGGGGGGATCGCCGCCGAGGCCGTCGTACACAACAAGTTGCGCGCGAGTCTCACCTCGCTCGGCATCCTCTTCGGCGTGGCGTCGGTGATCGCCATGCTGGCGATCGGCAATGGCGCCGAGCAGGAGATCCTCGCGCAGATGAAGCTGCTCGGAGCCAACAACATCGTCGTCACGCCGATCGTGGAACAGAAAGAGGGGAAGGTCGAGAAGGACGACGGGAAGAAGCAGTCGAAGAAGTTCTCCCCGGGGCTGTCGTACCTCGACGCGCAGGCGATCAAGCGCTCCATCCCCGCCGTGGCGGCGACGAGCGGCGAGGTGGTGGTGAACAGCGTGATCACGCGCGAAGGCCACCATCGTTCCGGAAAGGTGGTCGGCGTGGACTCGACCTACTTCCGCGTGATGAATCTGCGCATCGCCGAAGGTGGCGGATTCGCCGCGCCGCACTTCGTGAATGCCGCGCCGGTCGCGGTGATCGGCAAGGGAGTGAAGTCACGTTTCTTCACCACCGAGGATCCGATCGGCCACACCGTGAAGCTGGGCAGCCAGTGGCTGTCCATCGTCGGCGTGCTCGAGGACCGGAAGGTGTCGACCGAATCGGCCAAGCGACTCGGCATCCGCGACGCCGACATGGACGTGTACGTGCCGCTGCCCACGATGCTGCTCCGATTCCGTAATCGCAGCGAGGTGACCCAGAGCGACATCGAGGTCGCGTCGAAGCAGGACAACTCGGTTGATTCGACGGAGACGGACGACCAGCGCACGGAGAAGAAGAACTACCACCAGCTGGACAAGGTGGTCGTTCAGGTCGCGCGGTCCACCGACGTGACGGCCGTCGCCGAGGTCGTGCGCCGGATGCTCCAGCGGCGGCACAACGACGTCACCGACTTCGAGATCAGCGTCCCCGAGCTGCTGCTCAAGCAGGAGCAGCGGACCAAGACGATCTTCAACATCGTGCTTGGCGCGATCGCGTCGATCTCGCTCGTCGTCGGTGGGATCGGGATCATGAACATCATGCTCGCCTCGATCCTCGAGCGCATCAAGGAGATCGGCGTCCGCCGCGCGATGGGTGCGACGCAGGGGGAGATCATGGCGCAGTTCCTCGCCGAGGCGGTGATGATCAGCGTCGCCGGCGGCGTCGCCGGCATCATCCTCGGCGTCGTCTTCGCCTCGGCCATCGAGCGGCTCGCGCACATCAGCACCATTGTGTCGCCGCTGTCCGTGGTCCTCGCGTTCGGTGTCTCGGTGGCGGTGGGACTCGTGTTCGGGATCGTCCCGGCGTCCAACGCGGCCAAGCAGGACCCCATCGTCTGCCTCCGCTACGAATAGTCCGTCGCGCCCGCGTGGCGCGGCTCATCCGAAGGTTTCCATGCGAACCTCCGCCCTGCTCGCCCTCCTGCTCCTCCCCGCGGCCATTCACGGGCAGGAAGCGGCACCGACCACGCTGACGCTCCAGGAGGCGATCCTTCGTGCGCAGCAGCAGGGGCCCGCGGCCCAGGTGGCACGGAGCGCGCGCGACGCGGCGCACTACCGTGACTACGCGTTCAATGCGCGACTGCTCCCGCAGCTCGTCCTGTCCGGCGAAGCAGCGAACCTGAATCGTGCGATCAATCCGATCGACCTGCCCGACGGCTCGACGCAGTTCGTCAGTCAGGCGAACAACCGATCGTCGCTCGGTCTCGGGTTTAGTCAGGAGATTCCGCTCACCGGCGGGCGGGTCACGGTCGGCTCGCAGATCAGCCGCATCGACGAGTTCGGGAGTCGGAGCTCGCGGATCTACCAGACATCGCCGATCCTCGTGCAGCTCGAGCAGCAGCTGTTCCGCCCACGTGAGATCGTCTGGGACAAGCGGATCCAGAGTCTCGACGCGCGAGTGGCCGAGCAGGCGTACCTCGAGGCACGCGAAGACGTGGCACGGGCGACGGCCGATGCGTTCTTCAATCTGTACGCGCAGCAGATGACGCTGCGGAACGCGTCCAGCAACGTGGCGATCAACGACACGCTGTTCACCTTGAACAAGGGTCGGTACGAGGTCGGCAAGATCGGCGAGAACGACCTGCTCAAGAGCGAGCTCGCGCTCCTGCGGGCGCGCGCCGCCGTCGAGGACGCGCGCGTCGCACGAGCCCGTGCGGAGGCGGCGCTCCGCCGCCAGATCGCCTTCCCCGAGGGG
>Ga0066652_100001105_pt1 | contig 13572 bp, 10 predicted proteins | sample GraSoiAngelo_101_FD_71413 | JGI IMG/M metagenome (GOLD analysis project Ga0066652, IMG submission 71413) | Grasslands soil microbial communities from the Angelo Coastal Reserve, California, USA - 14_0903_02_30cm | ecosystem: Environmental > Terrestrial > Soil > Grasslands | place: USA...
CGCAGCCATCGATCGAGACCGAGCGCCAGGAGGGCGTCGCGCTGGGTGACCGTTGGGAACGCGGTGAGGCCGAGCGATCCCGCGTAGGACCCGATCAGCTCGAAGTCCACGCCGGCCGTGATGTCCGTCCGGCCGGGGTTCGCGAGCACATCTTCCACGACCCTGTGTCCCCGGTAGCCGTGGACCGGACCGCCCGTGGTCCCGAGCCCGCCGTAGTCGATCAGGAGCGCATAGCCGCGCTCGATCGTGCGATGCAGCGTGTCGATGAAGGCGAGCGCGCCGACCGGCGCGATCCGATCCAGGCCGGTGTCGGTCGACGCGAGCAGCTCGGTTCCCGCCGGGACCAGCACCTCGACGAGGTGCTCGCTCTCGAGCCCGATCCGAACCTCCCGCTCGCCTCGGAGGATCCTGAACGGGAGGTTGTCGAGCAGCTCGTTCGCGAAGACCACATCGGTCTCGGGAGGAAGCTCGCTCCTCACCTCGATCCCCTCGATCGCCGAGAGCGCCGTTCGGGCGCCAGAGCTCCGTTCGATCGCGGTGTAGGCGATCGGTCGATCGCCGGCCCCGGCGAGCACGCACCGGGCGAGCGTCCCATCGCCGGCTCCCACCTCGGCGATCCGCAACGTCGGCCGTCCCAGGCGGTCGCCCAGCTCACGGAGCGCGTCGCTGACAAGCTCGCAGAAGACGGGATGCACGTGCGGGCTCGTGACGAAGTCACCACCAGCCCCGACCGGGGGCGTTCGGTAGAAGCCTCCCGGCCCGTACAGCGCGAGCTCCATGAACTCGGCGAACGTGATCGGGCCCGCCGACTCGATCGCCGTTCGGATCGTGTCGAACGCCTGAGACGGTGCATCGGTCATCGTGGGCCAGTATGCCCGGGTGCGGCAGGCTGGGAGGATAGATGTTGTGGTTGAGCGAGCGATCCGCGAGGCCGCGGCCGCGATCTGTGTGCGGGACGGCGGGACGGGCGAGCCCGAGGTGCTCGTCGTCGAACGAAGCCCCGAGAGCAGGTTCCTTCCCGGATACGTCGCGTTCCCCGGGGGCGCCGTGGAGGCGGGAGACGATGCTCGCGCGGAGCGCTGGTTCGGTTCCGCCGACGACGGGCACCGTGCGGCGGCGCTCCGTGAGCTGATCGAGGAGGTCCGCCTCGCCGTCACTTCCGGCGGCGTGGTCAGCAGTGAGGAGATGGCGCCGATCGACGATTTCCCACCGGGACCGGGCGCGATCCCGGAGGTCTGTCACTGGGTGGCGCCTCCCGAGGTGCCGGTCCGGTTCGATGCCCGCTACTTCGCCGTCTCGGTCGATCCCGGCATCGAGCCGGTCGTGGACGGGCGGGAGGTGGTGTCGGCATGGTGGACGTCGCCGCGGGCGCTCCTGTCCGGCTGGACCGCCGGCGCTCACAAGCTCTACTGGCCGACCTGGTTCACGGTGAGCGAGCTCGCGGCGTGCGCCTCGCGCGATGAGGTGCTGGCGCTCCGCTTCGAGACGCGGGAACCGAGCACCGGCGAGCAACGGAGCATGCCGCGCCACGTGATGGAGCACGAGTCGTGACGCTTGCGGTGATCCGCGTGCTCGCCCCGAACCCGGGCATCGCCACGCTCGATGGAACGAACACGTGGATCGTGGGCGAGGAACCGACGATCGTGATCGATCCCGGGCCCGAGATCGATGAACATCTGGAAGAGGTCGCGAGCGCCGCGGGGCGAGTGGCGCATGTCCTCGTGACACACGATCACGAGGACCACGCCGCGGGTGCCGTGACGTTCGCGCGGCTCGTCGGCGCCAACGTCGCGGCCTGGCGGCTGCCGGGGACCTCGAAGGTGCGCGACGGGCAGGGGTTCGCCGCCGGCGGGGTCGACCTGATCGCGATGCACACGCCCGGTCACAGCGCGGACCACGTGGTCTTCTCGGATGCCGGATCCGGGACCCTGTTCACCGGGGACGCCGTGCTCGGCCGCGGCACGAGCTTCATCGACGCGCCGGACGGGGACCTCGGGAAGTACCTGGCCTCGCTCCGGCGGATGCTCGAACGCGATCCTCGAACGATCTATCCGGGTCACGGTCCGATCGTCCTCGACGCGAAGGCCAAGCTCCGCGAGTACCTCGGACACCGGGCCGAGCGCGAGGAGCAGATCCTCGCCGGCCTCGCCGCCGGCGACCGGACCGTCGAGGCCCTCGTCGAGCGGATCTACGCGGATCATCCGTCGGATGTGCAGGAGCTCGCCGCCCGATCGGTGACCGCGCACCTCCTCAAGCTCGAGACCGAGGGTCGCGTGGCGAAGGCGGGCCCCGCATCCGCGCGGACGTGGACGATCATCGAACCGAAGGCGTGCGCGCGGTGCGGCCGGCCGGTGAAGGGCCGCGCACGCTACTGCGGGTCGTGTTCGCTCGCCTTGCTCCAGGGCGACGCGGCCGGGTCGGTGTAGCTGCTCAGGGGCGCAGCAACCGCAAGGGCGAGCGGACCACGTACCGACCGCGACGCTCCACCTGGACGCGGCCCCGTTCGATCAGCCGGCGGAGCGCGCGGTTGGCGGTCTCGCGCGACGTGCCGGCGAGTGCGGCCAGGTCTTCCTGGCGAAGCGTGATGGGGATGGCCGTCCCACCCGGAATCGGGCGGCCGAACCGGGTCGCTAGATCCTGCAGCCGGCGCTCGATCCGGGTGCCGACGTCGAGCCACGCGAAGTCGCACGCCAGGATGGAGGCTCGGCGGGCGCGCTCGGCGAGCGCCGCGGTCAGCTCGCCGGCCGCGGCGGCCCGCAGCCGTGCCGGCCGAAGGGTGACCAGCGTGCACCCGGCGACCGTCCCCGGAGGCTCGCCGGCGACGTCCCCGGGACCGAGCAGGTCCACCACCAGCTCGCGGCCGTCCGACGTGACGAGCGACGCACGCAGGATCCCGGTCTCGATCAGCCACGGCCCGGCCCCCGCATCGCCCTGACGGACGAGGGTCCTGCCGGACCGAACGATCGTGAGGGGGAGTGGTTCGACGACGGCCATCGACCGTTGGCCCATCCGCACCACCCCGCCGGCACGGTAGCGAGCGGCACCGACATCGGACGGGATAGGCTGAACCGTTCGCTCGCAAGGTCGCGCCGCACCACCGCGGCCAGGAGGAGGGATCGCCGTGGCAAGCCAGAAGCTCGAGACCGTCCTCGCGTACGTGCCGATGTTCCACGAGCTATCGAAACGTGAGATCCGCAAGATCGCGGCCCTGTGCGACGTCGCGGACTACATGGCCGGCGCCTCGATCGTGAAGCAAGGCGAACCCGGCGACGCGTTCTACGTGGTCCTGAAGGGGCAGGCGAAGGTCTCCACGAACGGCCGCTTCATCGGCCGGATGATCCCGGGGGACCATTTCGGTGAGATCGCGGTCCTCGACGGCGGGGAACGGACCGCGACCGTGACCTCCGAGACGCCGATGACCCTCGTGATCTTGCGCCGGAAGGATCTCCTGAAGGCCCTGCGCTCCGATCCGAACCTCTCGCTGCAGTTGATGACCGAGCTTGCGAAGATGATCCGCCGGGTGACCAAGAGCACCACCCAGTAACGATGCGGGTCGAGTTCGCTTCCCCGGAGGACGAGCAGAAGGCGACGGTCGCGACCGCCGAATGGCACGATGGCGCGGTCACGATCTGGTCGGAGGACGAACAGATCCGGATGAAGCTCGCGCATGCTTTCCGGCGGACCCCGGTGGTCACCGACGATCCCTCGTATCGCCGGTTGGGAACGTCGGGGCCGGTGGTGCTCCAGCCGGGGGACCTCGCATGGTTCCGTTCGGTGGCGAGGGGCCGCGCCGAGGCGGAGACCGGTCTCACGGCCAGGTTCGTGCCCGGCGGGCCGGTCGGCGGGTTCGATCCGGCCGCGGGGTATCTCCCCTTCGAAGAGCAGGTCGAGCGACTGGACGCGCGGGCCGGCCGCTAGGCGTTGGCGACGAGCCAGGCGCGGCCCGCGTCGCAGAAGCCTTTGAAGTCGCAGTGCGTGCACCACGCGCCGGGGATCGGGTCGAACGCGCCGGCGCCGATCGCCTCCAGCGAAGCCTCGACGCGAGCGCGAACGTCGGCAGGGTCGCCCATCGGCTGCGACACGATCTCGTCCTTCGCGAGGTAGCAGTAACTGAGGGTCACGTCTTCGGGAGCCTTGCCCCAGATCTCCACACACGCGAGCCCGTAGAGCTCCAGCTGCATCGGCGCGGCGATCCCGGCCCCCGTCTTCCAGTCCACGACCTCCCAGGCTCCCGCGGGATCCCCGTAGATCGCGTCGATCCGTCCGCTCACGGTGAAGGCTCCGACGCGCAACAGGAACGCCCGCTCGGCGAACAACGGCACGACGCCGGCGAACCGTGATGCCAGGAACGACTGCCGGAGCCGTTCCACCCGGCCCGGGTCGCCCGCCAGCTCCTCGTGCGTCAGGTCGATCGCGTCGTCCGTTTCGAGCAGCTGCCCTTGCCCGGACGCGCGCCGCTCGATCCACCGGTGGATCTCCGTGCCGATCCGGGCCGCCGGTCCGCTGAAGCGCGGGAGCGGGCGCACGCTGGTCCAGTAGAAGCGCTTCGGGCACGTGGTGTAGTCGACGACGCCTCCGACACTCACCGTGGTCGGCGGGCGCTCGCCGCCCGGCCTCGCATCGAGGGCCTCGCGCTCGCGGAGGTGGGCGGCGAGCGCCCGCCGTTCGGCGGCGAGTCCTTCGAAGGCGGTCCGGTCGGCCGTGGGGAGGGCCTCCACGAGCGAGGGTTGGATCCCCTCGATCGCCGCCGCCCGCCATCCGCCCGTGAACAGCGCGTCGGCTTCGTCTGGCCGCGCCGGGCCCGGCCACGGCCGGACGAAGCCCTCGCGCAACCCGAGCATCGGATTCTCCGGGCCCGCCTCCTCCGGTCCGTGCTCGACCGACGCGGAGCCGGTGGACGCGCCCCAGGCCATCAGCTCATCGAGGAACAGCGACGGCTTCTTCGGCATGTTGTTGTCGCCGTACCAGAACGCGCCGCTCACGTTGAGCGTGTTGCGCGCACGGGTGAGCGCGACATAGGCGGTCCGGCGCTCCTCGACGATCTCCTGCGCGGCGAGCGCGGCCTTGAACCGGCTCACGTTGCCGTCGAACGACGGCAGGACCTTCGCGTCCCCTCGCAGCTCGAAATCGAGTGACTTGCCGCGCTCAGCCGGGTTCTGCGGGATCGTCGGGTTGGGCAGGTTGCCGTGGGCGACACCGGGGACGAAGACGTGGTCGAACTCGAGCCCCTTCGCGACGTGGATCGTCATCACCTTGACGGAGTCCTCGTCCGACGGTTGGACCGGCGCCCAGTCCTGTTTGTCGAGCTCCTCGACGGCATCGACGTAGTCGAGGAACGCTCGGAGCGTGAGCTCGCCCTCCACGGGCTCGAACGCGTGAACCTCGTCGAGGAACGCCGCGAGGTTCCGCCGGGCGCCCAGCGCGCGCGGCCGATCGAGGTCAGCGTCGAGCTCGTCGAGGATCCCGATCCGCCGGATCACTTCGCCGAGGAACTCCCCGACCGGCTTGCGTGCCTCCTGGCGCAGGACGCGCAACTCGTCCCGGAACGCGGTGAGCCTCGTCCGTGCCTCGTCGGAGAGGTCTTCCACCTCGTCCAGCCGCTCGAGCGCCTCGGCGAACAGGAACGGCTCCGCCTCGACGTCGTCCTCGGTCATGTACTCGAGCATCAGCTTGGATTCCCGCGTCGCCAGGCGGGCGACGAGGGCGAGGTCCTTGAACCCGACCCGGTACCGCGGGCCGAGCAGGATGCGCGCGAGCGCCACGGACGCCCTCGGGTCGTGGACCGCTCGCGCGTACGCGAGCACCTCCACCACCTCGGGCTGTTTCAGGAGACCCGCGAGCCCGACGATCTCGACCGGCACGTCGTGCTCGTCGAACGCCCGCTGCAGGAGACCGAACAGGCGTGAGGTCCGGCACAGGACCGCGATGTCGGACCACGCGGCGCCGTCCGCATGCAGCGCCACCGCGCGCGCCGCGATCGAACGAGCTTCGGTCCACTCGTCCATGTGCCGGGCGACCGTCACCTCGCCCTCGCCGTTGGCCGGATCGGGTCGGAGCTCCTTGTCCGGATCGGGCCGCTGCGCGTCCGGGATGGGCCCGATGATCGTGTCCGCGGCGGCGAGGATCCGGGCCCCCGAACGGAAGTTGGTGTACAGGGGGAGGCGGGCGGCCGGCCTGCCGTCGGACCGAGGGAACCGCTCCGGGAACTCGAGCAGGTTGTAGAGCGATGCACCTCGCCACGCGTAGATGTTCTGGTCGGGATCGCCGACCGCGGTCACCGGATGACCTCCGCCGAAGAGCGCGTGCATCAGGTCGGCCTGGGCCACGTTCGTGTCCTGGTACTCGTCCAGGAGCACGGCGCGGAACCGCGCGCGGTGATCGGCGACGATCTGCGGATAGCGCTCCGCGATCTCGATCGCGCGATCGATCTGGTCGCCGAAGTCGATCACACCCAGCTCGCGCTTGAGCTCCCGGTACCGCGCGCACGCCTCGGCGAGCTCCAGCCGCTCCTCGGCGGCCTCGTACACGCGGTTGGATCGCGCGTTCTTGAGCAGCTCGAGCCTGGCCGCGACATGGGCCTGGATCTGCACGGGCCGCACCCGGTGGTTCTGGGCCTGTTCGTCGAGCTCGAGGATCTTCGACACGAGCGACGGCTGCCACGTCGCCGACGCGTGCTCGAACGTCATCCGGTCGAGCACGCGCGAACAGAGCTCGCTCCGCTGCGCCTGCGTGAGGACCCGGGCTCCGGGCTCGAACCCCGCGAGCACGCCATAGCGCTCCAGGAGGGATGCCGCGAACCCGTGGTAGTTCTGCACCTCGGGCTCTTCGCCCTCGGCGAGCTCCAGCGTGGAGAGCGCACGACGGACCCGCAGCCGCAGGTTGTCGGTGGCCTTGTTCGTGAACGTCAGGCACAGGACGTTGCCCGGGAGCACGCCCTGGTCGGGGTCGACGCCGTCGATCCGGCCGAGGGCGGCGAGCGCCAGGTACACGACGCGGGCGGCCATCACCGATGTCTTGCCCGAGCCGGCGCCGGCGATCAGCACGCAGGGTTCGAGCGGCCACGAGATCGCCCGCCACTGCTCGTCGGTGGGCTCGGCGCCCATCGCCGCGGTGATCTGCGGCGGGACCACGGTTGGACGGACGGCGCTCATCGCGTCCCGACCTCGAAGACCTGTCGTCCCTCCGGCCAGATGGGGCAGAGCGTGCGGAAGTCGCACCAGAAGCAGTCGGCCTGTGGGTTCGGACGGTAGACCTCGTCGACGATCAGGCGCTTCTGCTCGGCGATCAACGCCGAGAGCGTCTCGCGCACCGCTGTCTGGTACTGCTCGGCGCTGCGATGCGAGACCTGCCACGCCTTCACCACGATCTCGTGCGGCGCCTTCCAGTGGCCCTTGATGAACGCGAGCTCGACCGCGCGGACCGGCCGGAACCGCTCCAGGGTCGGCGACTCGTTCACCGCGAGGTAGTAGATGCCGAGCTGGAGGCTCTCCTCGGCCTTCGGCGCGTTGTCCGGGTTGCCGGTCTTGAAGTCCGTGATCCGGGTGCCACCGGACGCGAGCGAGCCGATCCGGTCGATCACGCCGACGATCGTCACGCCGTCGAACTCGAACTCGAAGAACTCCTCGACCGCGAGCGACTCGCCCTCGCCGTAGTTGAACCACCAGTTCCGGAGCATCCGGTCCTCGACGAGGCGTCGGTATGCCACCGAGACCGCCTTGGAGGGGAACTCCTGGTCGCGCCAGCGCTCCGCGATCGCGGCGACGATCGCGTCCTTCGACTTGTCGAGCTCACCCTTCTCGCATTGCTCGATCAGCCCGTGCACGAGCTTGCCGACCCACGCCTGGTAGCCCGCCGTGCGGCTGAGCCCGAGCTCGTCGCCGAGCACGTGCTGCAGCTCGCAGTTCTCGAGCGTGGACAACCGGGAGTAGCTGAGGCGTAGCTGCTCGTGGAGCGGTCGCCCGGTCTCGGTCCAATCGCGCTGGAACCACCAGCTGGACGGGTCCGCGCCGAGCGCCTGGAGCCCGTCGAGCGCGGCCAACCTGCGCCAGTCCTCCGCTGAGGGATCGGCGAGCTGTCGGCGCCAGAGCGCCGTCGCCTCGCGGGTGGAGACTGGTTCGTCGAACGGCGAGCCGGGCGCCGGCCGCCAGGTGGCACCGAGCTCGCCGCCGAACCGTGTGCGGAGGGTCAGCTCGTCGGCGTCGGGATGCGTGTCGGAGCAGACGAGCACGACGCCGCGGCGCGCCCTGCCGACCACCACGTGGAAGAGCCGGCGTTCGTCCTCCAGCCGGGCGCGGACGGATTCGGACCGCGACGGCGTCCGCTCGAGCGATGCCAGGTCGAACATGGGCTCCGACCGGCCGAGGGAAGGGAAATTGCCTTCGGCGGCGCCCGCCACGATCACCGTGTCGAACTCCAGTCCGACCGTGCCGTGCGCGGTGAGCACGGCGACGGCATCGGGACCCGCGCGGTCCCATGCGGTCCATCCCGGTCCGTGCTCCCCGGCGTCCAGGGCTTCGAGGAACCCCTGCACGCCGGTATCGCCACCCTCGCTCGCCTCGGCCACCGCGTTGGCGAAGGTGACCACGGTGTCGAGGTCGCGCCGATCGTCCGCGCCCTCCGACCCCGCGGCCTCGACCAGCCGGCGCGAACAGGGAAGCTCCTCCCAGAGCACGCGGAAGGCGTCCTGGACGGACATCCCGGCGAAGAGCGACGACTTCGCGAGGGTCTCTCGCGCCGCGACGACGACGTCGGCCTCGGCCGGATCGAGGCCCTCGGTGACGTCGAGCGCCTCGGCCGCCGCCCGCCCCTCTACCCGCGCGCGGCGGATCAGGCCCCGCGCCGCCGCCGGTGACAGTCCGATCACGTCGGACGTGAGGAGCGGCTCGACGAGCTCGTCGCGCTCCGGCCCGCCGGCGACGAGCCACCGGAGCGCGAGGACGTACGGGTGCGTCGACGGCGCGGTCCCCAACGACAACCCGCGCTCGGGAACCACGCGAGGCACCTGCGCGTCGTCGAGGGCGCGGAGCAGGTTGCCGACCGGCGCGCCCTGTCGCCGGACCACGACGGCCAGGTCGCTCCAGGCGACCCCTTCGTCCACATGGAGACGGCGAAGCTCCCGGGCCACCGCCGCGTGCTCTTCGGAGGTGTGCGGGGCGATCCAGGCCATCACCGCAGGTTCGGCGACGGAACGATGGCGGGTGGCCAGCTGGATCCGCTCGGCGCCGGGGAAGGCCTGGGTCGCGAACCGATCCAGGGGCAGCCGCGTCGTGCCCTGGAACGAGAAGACGTGCGCGTCGGGATCGGCGGCCACGACGAGGTCGGGAGCGGCCAGACCGCGAAGGACCGCTTCGGCCGCCAGCGTCGTGTCCTGGTAGTCGTCCACGAGGATGTGGTCGAACAGCGGCGGACCAACCGGGGCGGCGAGCGCCGCCCGCTGGAGGAGTCCGGCGAAGTCCACCTGGTTCGCGGCGTCGAGGACGCCGAGGTATTCCGCAGCGAAGCGCGCGAGCTCCGCCCACCCGCCGAGCCCGGCGGCCGCAGCCGCCTCCGAGAGCTCCTCCGGGGTCCGGAGCGACTCCTGCATCCGCGACAAGAGCTGCCGCACCTCGTCGGCGAACCCACGGAGGCCGAGGAGGCCGCCGTAGGCCGGCCACTCCCGCGCGTCCTGGGCGGCGAGCAGTTCGCGAACCTTCGCGAACTGCTCGGCCGCCGACAGGACCTCGGGGGGCTCGCCCTCGCGCTCCTTCAGGAGCGCGAGGGCGAGCCCGTGGAACGTCAGCACGCGCAGACCCGGGAGCGAGGCGTGGAGCCTGGCGAGCAGCGTCGCGCGCGCGTCATCGCGCGCGCGACGCGACCCCACGACCAGGGCGACCCGTTCGGGCTCGGCTCCGGCCTCGATCAGCCGCGCGAACCGTTCGCGGAGCACGGCGGTCTTGCCCGTGCCCGCGGGGCCGGTTATCAACAGGGTCCCCCCCGGGTGGTCGAGGACCTGGGTCTGCGAGGGATCGGGGGAGAGGGACGGGGCCTCCATGGAGCCGATGCTACCGGCAGCCGCCGACAGCCCCGGGGGCGCCCCGATCTACAGATCGGGGCGCGGCGGCACCTCGCCGGATGTGGTCGCGACGCCTTGGCTCCGTTCGCGGAACCAGCGGTCGATGTCCGCGGTGCCGATCGCGCCGACGAGGACCCCGTCGTCCAGCACGAGACCGTCCCGGCCCGCGGTGATCTCCAAGACGTCGTAGAGGGGATCCGTCGGAGCCACGACCGGCGTCTGCGACAACGGGGCCATCCCGTCGCGGACCGGACGGAGCGGATCGCGCGAGCCGACCTTGCGCGCCGACTCCATCGACACGGTTCCGACCACCCGGCCGGCGTCCACGACCGGGAACGAACGCTCGGGGTTCGCGCGCAACCAGCCGTCAAGGGCCTCCGACAGGCTGATGGTTGCGGGGATCCGGTCGGGTATCGGTCGCATCGCGTCCGCGGCGGTCCCTGCCGACAGGAGATCGCGGAGGGCCAGGCGTTGCGGTGTGCCTCGCCCCGTGGAGATCATCACGAACCCGATGTACCCCAGGAACAACCACAGGCCGGTGCCGTTCGAGAAGCTCAGGACGGCGGCGCCGATCATCAAGGCGCCGACCGCGATGGCTCCGTAACCCGCGACCTTGACCGCCGTCCGGCGATCGTGGGTCGCGCCCCACGTCGCCGCCTGCAGCATCCGTCCGCCGTCGAGCGGGAACCCCGGGAGCAGGTTGATCACACCGATCAGGAGGTTCAGGGCGGCGAGCTCGCGCACGATCTGGCGCATCAGCCCCGGCGCGATCTGTGTCGCCGCCACGGCGAAGATCCCCGAGAGAACGAGCGTGGTGAGCGGACCGACCGCCGAGACGATGAACTCGGCGAGCGGCCCCTTCGCGTTCGCCCGCGTCTCGGTCGCCCCGCCCCAGAACACGAGCGTAATCCCCATCACGGGAAGACCGAACGCCCGCGCGGCAATCGCGTGCGCGGACTCGTGGAGCAAGATCCCACCGAAGAACAGCGCGCCTTCGAACAGCGTTAGCCCGGCCGCCCCGACGGGCGTCGGTCGCCAGATCGAGTTCGTGAAGCTCGTGTAGACGAGGAACGCATAGAGGGCCGCGACCCAGAGCCACGAGGTAGCGACGTAGATCGGTATCCCTCGGACCGAGGCGACCTTGAACCGATTCCCGATCGGCATCCATCGAGGGTACTTCAGCGCGTGTCGTTCACCTTTCGGGCGCAGGAACGCTCTGTCATGGTGACGGAGTGGAGGGCCCCCACGATTTCGACGAGATCTGGCGAGCCGACGGTCCCACGCTCTGGCGAGCCGTCTACGCCTTCACGGGCGGACGCCGGGACGTCACGGATGACGCGGTCGCCGAGGCGTTCGCACGCGCCATGGCGCGCGGCGGGAAGGTGCGTGATCCCCTCGCGTACCTCTTCCGGATCGCGTTCCGGGTCGCCGGGGCCGAGCTTGCACGACGGAGCAAGGAGGTGCAGGAGGTGACCGAGGTGGGTCTCCCCGACCCGACGCAGAACGGGCTGCCGGACCTGCTCGGGGCCCTTCGCGAGCTCTCGCCCTCCCAGCGTGCCGCCGTGTACTTGCACTACCAGGCGGACCTGTCGGTCCGCGATGTCGCACACGTCATGGGGTCAACGAGCGCCGCGGTCAAGGTGCACTTGATGCGCGGGCGACGCCGGCTCGCTCAGCTGCTCGGGACGGAGGACGAGCCGTGACCGCACGGTGGCGCAAGAAGCTGGAGGGTATCGACGAGGTCGCGCCTCGCGACGACGTCTACGAGCGAGCGAAGGCCGGCCCGACGCTCCCGGAAGCGCAGTCGCCGATGCAGCGGACCTCAACGCGGGTCGCGACGGCGATCGCCGCGTTCGTCGTGTTCGCTCTCGCGATCTCGTTGTTCGCGATTCCGACCCTTCGCTTGCACGACGAGTCGAGCGCACTCAGCGCGGGCGGCCAGCTCCTCCCGTTGTGGCCCGCCAGAACCGTTGAGCAAGTGCAAGCTCTTCAGGACGAGGCCGATGCCGGCCGAGCCGACTGGGCACTCGATCCGCAGCAGGTTGCCACCCGCTTCGGACAAGTCGTTCTCGGCTGGCCTGACGTCTGGGTAAGTCCGCTGACATCGAACAACGGATGCAACGTCGCGTCCGGTCCGTATCCATCCGGCTCCTATGCCGCTCGTGCCTTCGTTCGTCCGTTGTGCCCAGCGGACTATGCGCCGACCACTTACCCACCGCCGGACGTATGTGACCCATCGATGCTGTTGTGTGGCGGCCTCTCCTCGCAGCCAAGGCCGACCAGCTCGTCGGCCGGTCAGTTCGTGGCCTTCCAACTTTCCCGATGTGATCCGACAACGTCGTGCAACCTCGTCTCGATCCTCCAGACAGTTGAGCTCTTCCAACCCCTCGGGACCGACGAAAGCAACGTCTGGTCGGTCGTCGAGGCGAGCAGCTCATCCATCGACCTCGCCGTCTCGCCAGGCCAGACCGTTTCCAACGGATCCTCGGTCTCGACCGGCGTCCGTATCCCTGTCAGCCAGCAGTTCGGCTTCGGCGTCCATGTCGGGGCATCTGGATCTTGCAGCCTGGACACAGCAACGGACGTCTTCCACGGGCCGATGTCAGCCGACGGGCTCACTACTGCGGCGGGTTCAGAGCTCGCGACCGATTTCGGAACATCGTCCGGGAAGTCGTGTCAGCATGCTGAGCCCGGCTACGTATTCGTCGCGACGTCGGAACGGACGATCGTGACCGGTGGTGTTGCGATCGATCCGCTGCAAGGAGCCGGGGGGGCTGGTCTGTTGCTCACGTCCTTCGCTGCCGTTCCTATCATCTTCGAGTGGTCGGACGCGGTTGCCTCGTCGGTTGCTCCGACGCCTACGACGTCGACCGGTTGGACCACGTACACGGATCCGCTCGGCTGGACGATCGACGTGCCAGATGGCTGGTCAACCGGAACGATTGCGCCGGACCAAACGGGCTCGGCCGGGATCGCTGCTGGGGGTTCCGGAGCATGGTTCTCGAGCGGCGAGCCGCTTCCGATCCCCTCTGGAACGCTGGCCCTCTTCGGCCCAGATCCCGCGCCCGGGCAGGTCATCCTCCGGGTCTTCCACGATTACAAGAACCCCGTCGTCACGGACGATTCGCCCCTTCCACTGGATGCCGATGCTCTGTTGCGGCATCAGGGGAACGAGTGGGATGGGTTCTTCATCGCCGACGGCCTCGAGTTCGGCGTCGCGACAGCGACCGGTGAAGGAGGTTCGCTTTCGCAGCACACGAGGTGGTCTGGCGGATGATCTCGTCCATCCGATTCCAGCCGTGGACCCCCGGGGAGACTCGTGGTGATCCCAGATCGCTGAAGTTCACAGCACTCGATCCGACCGCTAACCGACCGGCTGCCTGGAAGCAAGCCGGCCTCGATTGGCAAGAGCTCGGGGGTCTCACCTACGTCTATATGGAGAACGGCGAGAACGGAGTCCTCCTCGGGCCGATGCCCAGCTGCGGCGCGGATGAAGTCCAAGATGCCGGGACTAACGTCCG
>Ga0066652_100001107_pt1 | contig 13564 bp, 13 predicted proteins | sample GraSoiAngelo_101_FD_71413 | JGI IMG/M metagenome (GOLD analysis project Ga0066652, IMG submission 71413) | Grasslands soil microbial communities from the Angelo Coastal Reserve, California, USA - 14_0903_02_30cm | ecosystem: Environmental > Terrestrial > Soil > Grasslands | place: USA...
CCGCTTGAGGGATGGAGAAGCACGCATAAACAAGCTAGCAAGAGGTATGCGAAGTTTGAGGTTAAGTGCGCCGTTGCCTCGATCTTTATCGTGAGAGGAAGTGGGCTGCGCCAGATGGTGGGAAGCAATTTTTTGCAGGTTTGCACAGAGCCCTTCGTCCAGCGGTGTTGCTGCGACTTGAACCCGTTCATATCCACCGGGAGCTCCGCCGGGGTAATCACGTCCGGAAGGAAGATGAATTTCCATCCGGCCAGCTGCGCGCGATAACTTAAATCCAGATCCTCAGTCAGCGTATCGTGCTGCCAGCCCCCCGCTTCTTCAATACAGGAACGTCGCCATAAGCCAGCTGTTCCGTTAAAATTAAAGAACCGGCCGCTGCGACTTCGCGCCGTTTGTTCCAGCAGGAGGTGACCATCGAGAAACATCGCCTGCACGCGGGTCAGCAGAGAGTAGCCGCGGTTCAGGTGACCCCATCGGGTTTGGATCATGCCTATCTTCGGGTCGGTGAAAAAATGAATGGTCCTCCGCAAAAGATCGGGTGGCGGGACGAAATCGGCATCGAGAATACAAACGAAATCACTCTCGGCGGAGGCCAGACCGGTTTCCAGAGCGCCCGCTTTAAAGCCGGTGCGATCAACCCGATGAATCAGCTCAACGTTAAACCCCCGGCGTTCAAGGCTCTCCACGCAGGCAGCGGTCAACTCTCGCGTGTCGTCGGTGGAATCGTCCAGGACCTGAATGTGGAGCAATTCGCGCGGGTAATCGATCTCGCTCACTGATTTGAGCAGGCGCTCGACCACGTAGACCTCGTTGAAGATCGGCAATTGCATCGTAACCTTGGGCAACTGCTGGAAATGGCCCGCGGGGGTCACCGGTCGCTTCCGGTTTTTCAGGAAAAGGTAAATAATCACATACCGGTGAATCCCGTAGGCGGACAAACCGAAGAGCACTGTTAAGTAGCAGGTTGTCCAGATGATAGAGCCGAGGCTTCCTTGCATAGCGGGATTAGAGAAACTTCCCCGAAGGCTTTCGGGACAAGGGCGACATGATGCCGCTTCCGTCGCATCCGTCAAATCAAAAATGGGGCCTGAACCCGTGAGAGCCTGGGCGTTTTTCGCTGGCCAGACGGCGTTAAGAGAAGTGGAGTTGGTTCAGCCGAAGTGGTTTACTTGGTCCATGCGAGCAGCCGACAACTATTACGCGATTCAAAAGGGATGAAAGCTGCCAACCTATCCGGGCTTCCCGTCGCTGTTACTATATGTACATTGCTCGTTGGCCCGTTGGGCCGGGTCTCCGCTGTCGGCGCGGAGAAAGCTCCCCGCGGAACAGATTATGAGCGGGAAGAGCTCGGCGTAAATCCCTATACCGCGCCGTCTGTCGCGGAGATCTTCCAACAGCTCGACGACCTCAAGCCCCTCCCGTTTGAGCAACTCAAGCGCGACTTCCCGCAGGCCACGCACTCCAGCCGGGAGCAGATGGGAATGGTTTTTGGCGGATTGGTCGCGGACGGCTTCCTTATTGTCGAATGCGAAAAGAAAACTCTGGTCGATGAGCTTGGCCGCGTCCTGCTCCGCCAGGCGCGCAGTCTCGGGGTGGGCGATCGCGTCATGCGCCACAGCGCGAGTTTGACCGAACTCGGCCAGCGGGGCGATTGGACGGCCGTGCGGCGCGAGTTAATCGCCACGCAGAACGATGTCGAGCGGGCCATGACGGCATTGCGCGATCAAAAACTAGCGCACTTGATCAGTCTGGGTGGCTGGCTCCGCGGTCTCGAGATTACGTCGGGAGCCGTGGAATCCAAATACAGTCCGGAGCGGGCCGCCGTTTTGTGGCAGCGCGACTTGATCAACTATTTCGCTGAGGAGCTCGAGACCCTTCCCCCTCCTGTTGCTCATACGCCACTTTTCGAAAAGCTTCGTTCGGGCGTTGGCACCATCCGGACACTTCTCAACCACGCATCCCCCGATCAAATGAGCCTCTCGGAGGTAAAGGCGCTCCACGAGCAAGCGCGGGAGCTGAATGCCGCCATTGCCGCGGGAGAGTAAGCTGGCCCGCCCCCACATATAGAGCCTTGCCGGAGCCGGATAGACGACCGAGTTTTTGATGCCGATGTTCCGGACCCAATCCATCCCTTCTTTGGCTGGCGTAAAACGCCGCTACCGATTCGAGCGCTTCCATATTGTCGTCGCGATTCTCCTGGCCGGCTGGTTCCCGTGCATCCTGATGCCGGTCATTTCTTACCGGATCTTGTCGAATACGCTCGAATCAAAGATCCTCCACGACCGCCAAACCTTCGTCCAATTGGTCGCGCATCTCGTGGGCGATGATCTCAGCCGGACCGGCAGCGTCATCGAGTACTACCAGACCCAGCCCGAAGTCGTGAAGATGTTATCCGGTCCGAACGCCGGGATTGCGGCCCAGCAATGGCTGGCCCTGACCTTTTATGCGCATGCACGGATTGATGGCATGTTCATCGCCGCCCCGGACGGCCGATTGATCGCTTCGCTGCCGGCGATCCCGGCATCCGATGCCCAGGACAATTCGTCGGTTCTCTGGCGGGAAGGCGCTGCAGGCTCAACCGACGTGTATGTCTCCCCGGTTCATCCACGACTGCCCGATAACCGCATGACGACAGATATCGTCGGAGCCGTTCGGACCCCGGAAGGGGCAATCGTCGGGTATCTTGGAGTGTCGGTCCTGGTAGAACGAATCGGGCGGAGGCTTTCTTCCATCGATTTCCATGGCGCAAATTGTCAGGTCATCGACCAAAGTGGCATGGCGCTTTTCACGAATAATTTCGTGCCGAACATGAGTGCCGCTGCGCCGCAACCGCGGGGGCTCTACGAAGAGATTCGCCAGGGGCAAACCGGCCACCTCGAACGCAACGGAAACCTGTATTCGTTCACCACGATCGATACCACCGGCTGGATGACGGTCGTCGACGAGCCAAGAGCCGTGGCCTACGCACCGGTGCGCGACCTGTTTAGCAAGCTCATTTTTCCGGCGGCGTGGTTAATTATTCTCACCGCGATTGGCGCCTGGCTTGCGGGAAAATTCACGCGGCGCCAGGCCGAGACCGCGCGAAGGATCGAACGCGAAGTCATCTTCAACGAAAAGATCCTGGCCAACATGCCCAGCGGCATTGCCCTGGTGGATCCGGAGTCGCGCCATTTTTTGCAAGCCAACCAAGCCTTTGGCGAAATGGCCAAGCGTTTCGGTGCGCTGCCCCCGGAAAAGGATATTCACGAGGCCAGCTACGACGACGTGAAGATAGCGCCGGCGGAAGCGATCGAGAGGGTGCTGGCGTTCGGAGCGCCCTTTCAACTCGTCGAACAGCCGTTCCAGGATCAAAACGGCATGACTCGGTTCGTAAACGTAAATCTGCTCCGACTCCAAGGTTCCGAACAAACCATTCAAGGCGTGCTCTATCTGGTCGAAGACAAGACACGCGATGTTACCCTGCGCCAGGAGCTGATCGGCGCCAACGCGGCCAAGGATCAATTCCTGGCCTTGCTCTCGCATGAGCTGCGAAACCCGCTATCGCCCGTTATCGCCATGGTCGGCGAGTTGGAAGCGAGCGCTCCGGATACACCTGACGTGCGGCGGGCCCTCGAAGTGATTCGGCGCAACGTCGAATTGGAAGCACGCTTGATCGATGATCTCCTCGATGTCACGCGAATTTCAAAAGGCAAACTTCAGCTCAGCCTGGAAACGGTGAGCGTGCATGAAATATTGCAGCGGTCCTACGAAATTTGCCGTGAGGACATCGCCGCTAAAGATCTCAAGATCGAATTCCGTTTGCGCGCGGAACACGTCTATGTCGAAGGCGATTCGGCTCGGCTTCAGCAGGTCTTTTGGAATTTGATCAAGAACAGCGTGAAATTTACGCCGGAAAAAGGCCGGATTGTCATTGAAACGCTCAACCCTTCCTCCGGTGCGATTGAGATCCGGACCACGGACACCGGCATCGGCATCGAGGGGGACAAAATGCAGACAATCTTTAACGCGTTCGAGCAGGGGCAAAGCTCCATCACGCGGAGATTCGGCGGGCTTGGACTGGGCTTGGCCATCTCAAAGGCGATGGTTTCGGCCCACGGCGGGATAATCCGGGCTGAGAGTAACGGAAGGGACCGGGGGGCCACCTTTACCGTAACACTCAAGACCGTGGCAGCGCCAGCCGCGGCCTCTGTCGATCGGGACAAGAAACCGCCCAAGGAAAAGCCAGTTCGAGGAGCTCAACAGGCGAGGCCAAAGCGCCGCGTCCTCGTGGTCGACGATCACTACGACACGTGCACCGGGATGAAGATGATGCTGGAACGCCGCGGATACCGGGTCACGCTCGCGCATACTGCAGACCAGGCGGTCGAACGAACCCGCCACGAGGAATTCGATTTTGTCATCAGCGATATTGGACTGCCGGATCGGTCCGGATATGAGCTGATGCAGGAACTAAGCAAATCCAAGGGACTCCCGGGGATTGCCCTCAGCGGATTCGGGATGGAAAATGATGTCAGCCGCGCCCGCGCCGCTGGGTTTTCCGAGCACCTGACCAAACCGATCAACTTCGATCGTTTGGAGGAATCGATCCAGAATCTGTGGGAGGCGGAACCTGCGGTCGGTCCGTAAACCGATCTGGGGGACTACTACGTTTTCCCAACAGCTTCGCGTTCCGCTTCCTGCTTGTCCGAGGCTTCCTTCAGCTCGCGCGAGAGTTTCTCCACCCGCTGACGCATGATTTTCCCCGCCTTGAACTTGACGGTGGCACGCGGCGGAATGACAAAACTGCTGCCCGGTTCGTTCGGATTGCGGCCCACACGGGGCTTGGTCAGGCGCGGTTGAAAGACGCCAAAATTGCGCAGTTCAACGGCGACATTGTTGGCCAGACTGTTAGTAATATGGTCCAGGGTTCGTTGCACAACTTCAAAGACGTCATGCTGGACCATCCCAGTCTGATTGCTGATGGCCACAACGATATCCCTCTTGGTTAGTTTCGGCATATCACTAGTGAATCGTGTCCCGACCCCAGGGTGGTGGGCATAATCGCAACAAAATTAATGGTCTGCAAGGGGCAGACCACCTGCCAGGACTCTGCAGGGACTATAGCGGCTGGCTTTTAGCGCCTGCCGGCCGGCTGCAAGGAAGGGAAAAGGCGGCTTAGATAGTAGGTAATGGGAGTCTGGCCCGCCAGCGCCTTACGCCGGGACTTTAGCTGACCCTGCACCACGCCAAGCTTGGTGAAGACGCCGTTCCACTCCGATTCGAGGCGTCGGACTTCTTCGTTGGTGAGTTCGCGCACCCCGCGCACAGAAACGCAGCGCTGCAGCACATTCATCGCCCGTCCCGAGAGCTCTGCGAGGATGCCCAGCTCCTCGAACACATGCTCGGTCTCCTGCAGCAGGCTCGCTCGTATTTCGGTGAACTGACGTTCCCGATCCGCCGAGATCATCGGCTTGGTTTTGTCGAGACCATAGGTGATCACGTCATGCAGCTTCTTCCAATTATCCAGCTGCAAGGTGATCAGTCTGAGTTTGGTTTCGACGGCTTTGTCTCTCATGATGGTCCGGCCGCTGAAAGTTCAAGGGTTTCGTCGAGCTTCTGCAGGTTGTCGATTAGAAGGTGTGCCCAGGGGCGGTCGACGCTCTGCACCTGGCTGATGATGCCTTCTTCAAAGTAAAACCGGCCCTGGCGCCAACGGAAAATTTCGGCGACGGCGGACTCGCCTTCAAGCGATCCAAACACGGCGTGCCGGACAGATCCGTGAGCAAGGTAGATTTCGCTATTGCCGCGCCCCGACTTGAAGGTAAAGCGGCCGCTGCGCTGGCCCAGGCAGCTCATCTGGAGAATTTCGGCGGCGGAAAACTGGTTGAGATTGCCGATGAGCGAATGGCAGGGGTCGATTCCTTCAGCCGGTATCCCGCCTTGCGCGAGAGATCGCACAAAACCGTGCAATTGTCGGCGCAGCCACCGCTCGCTGCCATTAGCCACTACCCGCATGATTTTTTGCTGCTGAGCCACGCTCACGAATTCTTCGTCGTGCGGTCTCGGAGCGAGGCACATGATATTCAGCGAAGGGAAATGTTGGCGGGCGTTCGTCGCCTGTTCCAGGGCCATGGCTGCCTCTCCTTCCACCACAAAGCCGTCGAAATTCTCGGCCAACAAGACGGAAACCGCATCGGACAATCGTCGGACGACGCGGATCTCGATATCGTCGATCTCATCGAAAATGCCAAGGGCACGGTCCTGAAAGACCGGATCAGCATTCAGTATTAGAAGCCTGGTTTCCACAAATGCGCTTTTAGAGGCAAAGCGTAGATAGCAGGAAGCCTGCCTACCGGGGCGGGAAGCTCCCGCCCCTTTATCTGCGCCACTCGCGCCGGGGAGGCGGGGCCGCGTAGCTCTCGGGAGCGATCTCGTGGGCCGTGCGAAAATGCACCTTGGCTACCTTGCGCAACGCCTCGGGACCCCCGGCCTCTACCAGCTTTTTCGCCACCTCCTTTACTTGGGCCGAAACCCCGCGTCCCAACTTCGCGCCCACCGCTTTTCCTCGCCGATCCAGCCAGTCAATAAAGGCTTCACGCGCCAGGATAGACGCCGCCGCCACCGCGAGATCGGACTCTGCCTTGGTGCGCTGTTCCAGACGGATATTCTTTCCGTGTTGGAGCAGCGACCGTTCAATCACCCGGCTGTCCGCAAATTTGTCCGACAAAGCCCGCGGGCAGTCCGGCTTTTTCGCAAGCAGGTTCTCAATTACGCGAGCATGGCCCCAGCCCAGCAAGCTGTTCAGGTTGCCAAACTTTTCATAAAGATCGTTGTAGCGCTCCGGCCCGATCGCAACGGTATCAACCGCGATTCCAGCCGTAGTCCGAATGATCTTGGCGAGAGCTCGAATCCGCGCATCCGATCCGATTCGCTTGCTGTCCTGAATGCCGGACTGGAGAAACGTGCGCGCGATTGCGGTATCTACGTAGACGCCCGCGATGACCAGCGGCCCAAAGAAGTCGCCCTTCCCGCTTTCATCGATCCCGAAATGCGGCTCGAACATTTCCGGTGAATGAACCTCTTCGTAGCCGAGCTTTGCTTCCTCAAGAATCTTCGGTTCCAGCTGGAATTGGACAAATTCCTCCAGCCCTTTGCCTTGCAGCAAGACTTTCGGGCCTTTCTCGTAAACCGCGACGCTGAGCTTGTCTTTCTGGGCGAAAAAGAGGGTGTAAGGCCTCGTTCCGAAGTCGAAGCCAAGCTCTTGCAGCAGAACGCGCAGCTTCGCGGCCTGGTCCGGAGAAAGCGGGTGAGTGTACGAGTTCATCCTTCGCGGGGAAGAACGTCCAACGTCCAACGCTCAACGTCCAACGCCCAATCGCAGAATCAGCCGGATTAGCCGGGGCACGTTCGATCGTCGACGTTGGAAGTTTAACCAGTGCTTCATTTGAACGTTGGACGTTGAGCGTTGGACGTTGGACGTTCCCCTCCATCAACGCGAACCCTGTCGCACACCCTGCATCATTCCGCCGCCGCCTCCTCGCCTGGTATCGCAAACACGGCCGTGATCTCCCCTGGCGCCGGACCACGGATCCCTATGCGATTCTTGTGTCGGAACTGATGCTTCAGCAGACTCAAGTCGCCACCGTTATTCCCTATTATCAGATGTGGCTGCGGCGTTTCCCCGATTTCAGCTCGCTGGCCGTCGCGTCGGAACAGGAGGTCTTGCACGCCTGGCAGGGCCTCGGCTACTACACCCGCGCCCGTAACCTGCGCGCAGCCGCCCAGACCATAATGAACAAACACGGTGGCCGTTTTCCACGGTCGTTGAGCGCGATTCACGATTTGCCGGGTGTCGGTCGTTACACGGCAAACGCCGTGGCCACGTTCGCCTTCAATCGAACCGTTCCGATCGTTGAAGCGAACATCGCGCGTCTGCTAGCCCGGCTCGTCGACCTTCAAATTCCGGTCGATTCCAGCATGGGCCGCGACGCATTGTGGCGTTGCGCCACCGAGCTCCTGCCCAGTCGCAGTGCCGGGCTCTACAACTCGGCCCTGATGGATTTGGGCGCATTGGTTTGCTCCTCGCGGCCTAAATGTGTTCTCTGCCCCGTCCGAGATTTCTGCCAGACCAGGGATCCCGCCCGGCTTCCCCTAAAGAGAATGCGTCCATCAACCAAGCGGCAAACGGAGTACCATGGACTCGCGGTGCGACGGGGCAGCGTCCTGCTGGAGCAATCACAGAATCGCTGGCGCGGGATGTGGATGCTGCCGAGATTGGCTGCAGCGGGGCCGAAAAGCAGGCCGCTTTACGTTTCGGAGTTTGCCTTCACCAATCATCGGATCACGCTGACTGTCTTCCGGCGGCCGGCCGTCGAGGGTTCGAGAAAATCCAAGCAGCGTTGGTTTCGGATCGACCGCCTTCAGTCTGTCCCGTTACCTTCTCCCCACCGCCGGGCATTAGAGATGTTGATTTCGGCCGAGCCGCACAGACTTTACGCCCCGGTCACTCCGACCTAATTTCGCCTAACGAACCTCGATATCTAAGATCCAAGAATGCGAAGCATGACCGGTTACGGCCGTGGCGAAGTCGACCACGGTGGAGTGAAGTTGAGCGTAGAGCTTAATTCCGTAAATCGAAAGCAGAGCGACATCGTCGTGAATCTTCCCCGCGATCTCGCTGAGCTGGAACCGCGCATTCGCCAGACGCTGAACGAGAAAATCTCGCGGGGCCGGATGAATGTCCTGATCACTTTGCAGGAAAGCCCAAATGGGGCGCGCCAGCTCGCGCTCGACACCGCTCTGGCGCGTTCCTACCACGAAGCGATGCTCACCCTGCAAAAAGAACTGAGCGCCCCCGGCGAAATCACCATCGGCACAATTCTCCAGGCGCCGGGCGTAATGCGTTCCCCCGAGCATAGCATCGACGCCGCCAAAGCCTGGCCGGCTCTCCAGCAGGCTCTCGGGGAGGCTCTGGGCGATTTGATCAAGATGCGGGAGCGCGAGGGGAAGCATCTCGCCAAGGATTTGATTCATCGCCTGAAAGTTTTGCGCAAGGAAATCAAGAGCGTTCGCGCGGGTTACCCCGAGGTGGTAAAGAAATATCGCGGTGCGTTGCTCGAACGAATCGAAAAAGCAGGCCTCAATCTCCCGATCGACGACGAGCGCCTGCTGAAGGAGGTCGCCTTCTTCGCCGATCGCTCCGATATCTCGGAAGAAATGACGCGCCTCGAAAGCCATCTCGCCCAATTCGCCCATCATCTGCGCAAAAACGAGCCAGTTGGCCGCACGCTCGAATTCATCACGCAGGAAATCTTCCGGGAACTGAACACGCTCGGCGCGAAATCCAACGACGCCGCCATTTCCCAGCATGTCGTGGCGTGCAAATCGGAATTGGAGAAAATTCGTGAGCAAATCCAAAACCTTGAGTAATCAATTCACGCGCACCGGAATCTTGTTCGTGGTTTCCGCTCCCTCGGGCGCCGGCAAGACGACCCTGTGCGACGCTCTGCGCCAGACGCCCGACTTCATTTACTCCGTTTCCTGCACGACGCGGCCGCCGCGCGCTGGTGAAATTGAAGGCGAGGATTATCATTTCTTGTCCGAGTCGGATTTCCTCGATCGAGTCAAGACGGGAGAATTTTTGGAGCATGCCAAGGTGCACGAGCATTATTACGGCACCCTGCGAAAGCCCCTTATCACCAATCTTGAGAACGGCGTGGATGTCCTGATCGATATCGACATTCAGGGCGCCGCCACTATTCGGGCCTGCGAGGATCAGACCGTCCGGCAGGCGCTCTGCGACGTTTTTATCATGCCCCCCGATCTTGAGGAATTACGGCGCCGCCTGAAGAAACGCGGGACGGAAACCGCCAAACAAATCGACCTGCGCATCGTGACCGCCGCGCGCGAAATGGCCCTCTGGCGGGATTATCGCTACACGATCATCAGCAAATCGATGGAAGAAGATTTGCTAAAGTTTCGCCATATCATGGGCGCCGAACGCTACTTGAGCCGACGCCTTTCCCTTGCCTGATTAATCTTCCATGTCTGCCAATCCGAAATCTGATCCGCCGCCGGCGAACCGAAAACCGAAATGTGTCGTGCTGGGCGTCACAGGTTCCATCGCCGCCTATAAATCCGCCGAGCTCGCGAGCCTGCTGGTCAAGCAGAGTCACGACGTTTTCGTAGTGATGACGCGTGATGCCACGGAGTTCATCACGCCGCTCACACTCCAGACGCTTTCAAAGAATCCGGTGACCACCAGCTTTTTTGACGAGAAAGAAAATTGGCGGCCGGGACACATCGAACTCGCCGATCGCGCCAGCCTCCTGCTCATCGCTCCGGCGACCGCGCACATAATTGCCGAGCTCGCCCACGGACTGGCCGGTCATCCGCTGGCGGCCATCGCGCTCGCGACGCGCGCCCCCATCCTGATGGCGCCCGCGATGAATGGAAAGATGTGGGAGCACCCGGCCACGCGCGAAAATGTCGAACGACTGAAAGGGCGCGGCGTCGAATTTATCGGTCCGGAAGAAGGCATGCTGGCGTGCGGTTACGAAGGCGTGGGCCGTTTGTGGAAAGTGGATGACATCGCTTTTCGCGCGGAATTCCTTCTCGCCCGCCAGGACAATTTGATCGCGTGAAGTTTGTCGTCACTGCGGGTCCGACCCGTGAAGCGCTCGATCCTGTTCGCTTCATCAGCAATCGTTCCTCCGGCAAAATGGGGTACGCCATTGCGGAGGCAGCCCTCGCCGCCGGACACCAGGTGAACCTGATTTCCGGCCCGGCGACGATCGAGCCACCGAAAGGGGCGCGCTTTCTTGCGATTACGACAAGCGACGAACTACACCGCGCGGTCCATCGGGCGGTGCGTGACTGCGACGTTCTGGTCATGTGTGCCGCCGTATCGGATTTCAAGCCCGCGAACAGCGCATCGCGGAAGCTGAAAAAGCAAAATGCTCCGTTCACGCTCGAATTCGTCCCGACGCGCGACATTCTCGTTTCGCTCTCACACGAGAGCCGAAATTATTTTGTCGTCGGTTTCGCCGCGGAAACTCATGACCTGGAAAAAAACGCGATGCAGAAACTGCGGAAGAAAAATTGCGACATGATTGTCGCCAACGATGTGAGCAAGGCTGATTCCGGAATGGAGAGCGATGAAAATGCGGTATCGATTTTCTGCCGAAACGGTGAATCGCGAAAGATTTCGCGCGCGCCGAAAAAAAATATCGCGCGCGAGCTCGTGAAAATAATTTCAAAGATGTCAGAAAAATGTTTGACAAAAAAATCATGATGATTACTGACACAGGTAAGTGAAGCACATCAAAATCCTTCACCAACCCACCGCGTTAGCGGATCGAAAGGGGGGATCGTCTCATGGCAAAGAAAAAAGCTGCAAAAAAACCGGCCAAGAAAAAGGCCGCCGCGAAGAAAAAGAAACATTAGTTTCTAAGTAATCCGGCCACGAGCTGCGAAAGTTTTTCGTAGCTCCAAACGATAACTTCAACCCGGGAGGAGGATTCATTTCTCCTCCCGGTTTTTTTTGTTTCGCGAGTCTCCGCCCCATGAAATGATTCGGCAGCGCCGCCCTGCCATCCCTATGAGCTACTTCCCATGACGCATTACCTCGACGCGGCCGTCGACGCCGCCCGCGCTGCGGGCGATTTGCTTCGGCACAATTTTCAAAAGCCGCTTCGGGTCAATTCCTCCGAAGCGCACGACATCAAACTCGAGATCGACGTGCGCGCGCAGGATTTGATCACCGAATCGCTCTTGAAACAATTCCCCGAACACGCGCTTTACGGCGAGGAAGGAATCGTGGGCGATCAGGCCAGCGATCATCAATGGGTGGTGGATCCGCTCGACGGCACCGTCAATTATTTCTACGGCATTCCACATTTCTGCGTTTCGATCGCGCTTCGTCTCATGGGAGAAATCATCGTCGGCGTCATTTACGATCCGATGCGGGACGAACTCTGGGCGACCCAAAAGGGAGGCCAGACGACGCTTAACGGGAAAACAGTCCGGGTGAGCGAACGCGCCGATCTTGCGGAAGCGGTCATTTCCGTGGGGTTGTCCAAGACCGGGGTGACGATCGAAGCGGGTCTGCCTCTTCTTCAGGAAATGGTCCATCGCGCCCGGAAATGCCGACTCATGGGAAGCGCGGCGCTCGACATGGCGTATGTGGCGTGTGGACGTCTCGACGCTTACATCGAACAGGGAATCAGTCTTTGGGACATAGCGGCCGGATGGATTCTCGCGGAGAATGCGGGCGGCGCCGTGGAAATGAAGCCGCGAACCGACATGAAAGACAAATACAGCATCATCGCGTCCAATGGCGTGATCGACTTGAAACTCTAAGGCATGATCAGATGTGGCAACGGTTACGACGCGCATCGGCTTGAGTCCGGCCGCCGCCTGATTCTGGGCGGCGTCGAGATTCCGCATGATCGCGGATTGGAGGGGCATTCCGACGCGGATGTTCTCAGCCATGCCATTGCCGATGCTCTGCTCGGCGCCGTCGGCGAAAGCGACATTGGCCACCACTTTCCGAACACGGATGAATCGATTCGCGGAATCAGCAGTATCGAAATCCTGCGGAAAGTGAACGCGCTGCTTGGTCAAAAGAACGCTCGGCCCGTAAACGTCGACGCCACCTTGATCGCCGAAGCGCCGAAGATCGCGCCCTATATTCCCGCGATGCGGGAGAAGATCGCAGCTGCGTTGAATTTGGAGACCTCACGGATCAGCATCAAGGCGACGACGAATGAAGGGCTCGGCGCAATCGGCCGGGGCGAAGGAATGGCCGCGATGGCGGTGGCGACCGTGGAAATGGATTTGATGGAGTAAATGCAAGCCGCTCCATTAATCCATCGCTCCATCGCTCCGTTGTTTTTCTGATCGCGATGCCGCTTCGACTCTTCAATACCTACTCGCGCACGCTCGAGGAGTTTCACCCGCTCGATCCGGCGGGAAGCGAAGTGAAGATGTACACGTGCGGACCAACGGTCTACGCCCACGCGCACATCGGAAATTTTCGCGCTTATCTCTTCGAAGACCTGCTCCAACGGCATCTCGAGTCGCGGGGATTCCAAGTGCGCCGCGTCATGAATATCACCGACGTGGACGACAAGACGATTCAAGGTTCAAGGAGCGCTGGCATTCCGCTGGCGGAATTCACCTCGTCTTTCAAGCAGGCTTTCTTTGCCGACCTCGACACGCTTCGAATCAAACGCGCTGACCATTTTCCGGAAGCGACAGAGCCGGGCCAGATCGCGGCCATGATCGAAATGATCAAGACGCTGGTGGAGCGCGGTCTCGCTTATCAAGCGGAAGACAAGTCCGTTTACTTTCGGATCAACAAATTTCCGGGATACGGGCAGCTGGCCCATTTCGATCTGTCCGAACTTCGCTCGACCGGACGAGTGAAAAGCGACGAGTACGACAAGGAACACGTGGGCGATTTCGCCCTTTGGAAAGCGTGGGATGAGGAAGACGGAGCGGTCCGATGGGAGAGCCCTTGGGGACCGGGCCGGCCCGGCTGGCATATCGAGTGCAGCGCGATGGCGACTCAACTCCTGGGCGA
>Ga0066652_100001109_pt1 | contig 13558 bp, 11 predicted proteins | sample GraSoiAngelo_101_FD_71413 | JGI IMG/M metagenome (GOLD analysis project Ga0066652, IMG submission 71413) | Grasslands soil microbial communities from the Angelo Coastal Reserve, California, USA - 14_0903_02_30cm | ecosystem: Environmental > Terrestrial > Soil > Grasslands | place: USA...
CCTGCTTTTTTGCCATGTCGGCGGATGTTTGAACTTGACTTCGGTCAAGTTTACGTCTCAGTACCTAGGCTCGCAAGAACTGGATTGACAGATTGGTCAGGTTTCTAGTTTCTTAGAGCCGAGGTGTGGCGGGCCGACCCGGATACGAAGCCTATCCAGTGGGGTCCGAACTTCGAGTTCAAAACCTCGGGCGTGGGAGCAAACGCAAGTTCAAACCCCTCTGACAGACTCGCAGACTCGATAGATCCGGCTTTCGAGAAGCCAGGCTTATATAGTTATTACGTAATAACGGAATCATGTCTCGTGTGTTGACCGGGAAGATTAGGAGAGTTGGAAACTCCATGGCAGTGATAATACCGAAGGAGCTGTTGGACGAAGCGGGTGCGAGCGAAGGGGATACGATTAAGGTGTCTTTGGCGATCCCGAAATCTACGCGCGATTCTTCCCTGGAAAGCATCGCAGGCATGGACCGAAAAGGCAAGCCGTTCACGAGAGAGAAACGAGACAGATTCTAGTTGCTTCTCGACACCAGTGCCATTATCGAGATTCTGCGGCATTCCAGAACCTCCAAAGAGTTCAAGCTGATCCAGGAACACATCGGGGCGGAGGAAGTGTACATGCTTGTTGTTCAGCTCGGCGAACTCTCGGACTGGTGCATTGCGAACAGAATACCTGTTAAGGAGAGAGTCGAAGCGGTAAAGACTCTAGCCAACATTATTCCAGTCGATGAGGAAATCTGTCTGGAAGGCTCTAAGCTCAAGAATGAGCGACGCAAGAAGGGATTTCGAAGTTTCGGTCTTCTCGACGGACTTGTCTTGGCGGCCGCGAGGTCAGTTGGCGAACGAGTGCTCACCTTCGACCGGGACTTTGAAGGTGAGGAAGATTGTATCCTCATCGCGTAAGGGCTTGGTCGAGTCATCATCCATCGTGGATGAATAAAATGCTTCTTCCAAAGGATAGCTCTAGATTCGGGATTCAGGCCGGGCACTCGTGACTCGGGACCAGTCTTGTGCTATTGTTGGTGCCTGGGGTAAGCCTCGGGCGTGGGATCAAGTGCAAGTTCAAACCCCTCTCTTGCCGGGCGTCTCGGCTGATTGGGCGGGATCCGCTGACCATGGACAGCGGGTCGTGCTGAGCGGCAGACGGTAAAGGCTTCCAGTATTATTGAAGATACCACCAACGTGAGGAAGAGGCCGAGGCCGTTGCTGATTGGGCTGTCAGGGGGAGATAGCGGTGACCGTGTTCGACCCGAGATTTGTGATGTAGAGCAGTCCGTTCGCCGTATCCAGTGCAATGTTCCACGGGCCATTGCCAGCACTAAGGTTTGCGATGACAGTGTTGGTTGCCGGGTCGATCTTAGAGAGCATGGCAGAGGTATAGTCTGAGATGTAGACTTTCTGGTTCAATGGATCATAAAAGGCTCCGAAGGGATTGTTTCCCACGGCTATGGTGGCTACAATATTGTTTGTCGTGTCACTGATCACTGAGACCTTGCCCATGCCAAAGTTGGCCAGATAGATTCGACCATTCCCAGGGTTGAAGGCCATGCCTGAAGGATCGCACCACTGGCACACCGGGACACTCTTGATCAGCTTGCCGGAAAGAGTGTTTACTACGAGTACAGTGTTCGCGTAATCGTCGGATGCGTACAGGTAGCTCTTGTTCGAGTCAAAGGCGAGATTGAATCCGGATACTCCACTGAACTGTCCGGTGACTTTGTTGGTAAAACTGTCGGTATCATGCGACTACGGTAGTAGTATTTAACCGGGTGAAGGGACAGATTGTTCCGTCGACTCAACAGAGTGGTGTTGGTAGGAGGGTGTGATCGTGCCTCGAAACCGCGTGTTGGTTCGACACGACCGCCAGCTACCGCGATTGTAATGTTTGTTTTCGGGTTTGGAGCGTGGGCTCGCATAAAGAACTAGGCGAATACCACCCTTTCCCTCGAATTTTATGTGCTCATTCTCTCAGTTACAAGGAGCCCGTGAGGGCAGGACGCCGCCTCTATTTGCCGGGGACTTTTTCCAAGTTCCTCCCTTTCGTGAGCGTATCGAAGCAGGCTGCTTATTCTCTCGCGGGAGACTGACGTGGCAGGTAGAATGATTTGGATTAGCGAAGAAACCGTCGGGGCAGTATGAGTAGCGCCTACTACTCATTGCAGACGGAAGAGCGAACGAGCTACAGTTTTCTTTCGTAAAGCAGGTGCCAGCATGTCTTCCCGGCCGTTTGAGAAACAGCTTTCATGGGAGTGTCATTCTCGGCTATGACCGAGTCTTACAGAGAGAGGCTCTGGAATCCTTCGAATAAACTTGCTGGCTAGGTTACGACTATTACGCCAGTGAGGCCGGGCAGGATAGATTGGTGCAGGGAAAGCTTGGATACAGTTACGATGCCGGGGTAAGTTCCCAGGGTCGTACTCTGAGGGTTCAGGGTTAGGGGGCTGAAAGAGGGGCCTCAACAGTTCAAAATCCTAAACTTCTGCTCATGTCACTCATTCGAGTGTGATCTTCCCCACTGGAATCGCCGAGGTTTCGATTTGCCACCCTTCTTCACCCCTTGTATGCTCGAATACTCTGCTGCTATATCACGAAGCTCCTTCTTGTCGAAGGTGAGAATTGCAATCTCCAAAAGGGCCGCGTCTTTCACAGAACGTCTACTTCCAACCAATGTACATGCGAAAATCAGTGCACTCAAAATGACTATGACGCTCGATTTCAGAAAAAGTATCTGAGGTTGCTCATATGGAACAATCGGTACGAGTTCAGGCATGGGTTCCGGGAAAAGCAGGTACACGCCAAGCCACAGTGCGGAGGCTAGCCGCCGATATTCGAGGTCGTACGTATCTTTCGAGAGGTTGTCCACGACAACTAATCGAAATTCCGATAGGTCTGCCCATGCACGCTCTCCAGTGACGTAGGCCTGAACAGTGGCCTCATAGTACCATGCCAACCCTCCCACACCGAAGCTTTCCCGAATAATTGGTATCGTTCGATCTGCAATCTTGCTAAGCCCAGCAGAGGAATAGACTTCTGGGTCAAGAACAATCCCCATATCCCAGTGCTCTAGATCATGTCCTCAGTTCGCCGATCGGCCGGAAGTCTCGGAACTGATCAGTTCAGAGTGGGGGTATGACCTCAACCGAAAAGTTTGAGCTTGTACTTCTTCGTAAGCTCCGGTACCCACTCGTCCCATCCTATACTCGTATCGTACCTGGCCGCGAGGGCTTTGACCTGTTCGAGCTCAGGTGGACCCTTCAGGAACAGATCTCCTGCTTCGGCGAAAAATTTTTCGAACCCTGCAGGCGAAATGATTTCCACCAGCCGGGCCACTTTGTCTGTTGGATTCCAGAACGTGTGTGGGATTCCGCGAGGCTTCAAGATGTACTCACCTGGGCCCGCCAAGAGAATTTCGTCGCCGATTCGAGCGCCGAACTGGCCCTCCACTACGTAGGAATACTCGTCCGTGTCATGGTGGAGATGTGGTGGGACGAGAGTTCTTGGCTGGACGGGATGCTCCACTATGGAAAAAGCTCGGTTTGTCTCGTCGCCGGAGATTTTGAACTTGACCCCTATTCCACCCATCGAGACAAGCTTGCCTTCCTTAGCCGGAATCGCCAGACGGCCATGGTGCTTCTTAACCGGATCCATCCTATTCAACAAACTTGGTCCAATTCGAATCCTGTTAATGAGTTTTTTTGGAGCTTGGGCCACAGTGCCGATCCATAGGGAAAGATGCCCAGACTATTAGAGAGACGTGAGGAGGCTCGCTGAGCTTTCAGAATAAGGCCTTAGAATGGCCCGAGCCTCAATTTTTCAACCGACGATAGCTAGATTTTCAAGTCGACTTTTCGTTGGCGATTAAGGTCAGGAGTTGGTGGAGGCCCGAAGAATTTTTGGCCGTACTTGACAGCAACCGCTTCGATTTGCTCGGGGGAAGGTATGCTCTCCAACGGTGGAGGGAGCGTGAGAGATTTCGCCGGCTTCCCAATTTCGTCGAAGAAAGACTCCAGCCCGCTTGGACTGATCAAAACAAGGAACTTAGCCTCTTCTGATTCAACGACAAATCCGTGCTTGGTTTGCTGCGGCACATAGAGGAATGAGCCGGGGGTAGCTGAAATGGTCTTGCTTCCCAGTATGAAAGATACATTTCCTTCGAGTATGTAGAAGCCCTCGGTCTCACGTTCATGCGTGTGTATTGGCGAGGCGAATCCGCGTTTCCCAAGTTGCTCCACAAGTTCGTAGTGTCCTTGAGTGTCGCTCCCGACCGCTTTCCAAGTCAGCAGGCCGCCGAGGAACCATACCGCTCGGCCTTGCCCTCGCTTGAAAGCGTGCCCGGCCGCTGTTTTACGAATGGTCAACTTAGATCAAGTCTTTTCAGGGTTTCTTTTTTAAAACTACTCGACGGGCGCATCCGCCTGACTCTGGCATGAGTTGGTAGCTTCGACTGAAAAGTGACCTTGAGCAATCCCAACCAATTGTAAGTCGCGAAAGAAAGCGTTGTTGCCGACTAGCTTAGCTTTGGTTCACTGCCTCCTCCACCACCCCCGCCTCCTCCCGTTGGGTCTAGGAGAGTAATGTACACCGTTGTGTTGTGACTCTAGGAGAGGTTACTGCCTGTTATGATGACCGTGTAGGTTCCCACCGGTCCACTGCAGGCTAGGGCCGAGGTTTGTGAGGCTCCTTGAACGATACTGTTCGGGGTTAGAGTGCAGGTAAGACTTGCGGGCGAGACAAGTATACGTCAACGAAACGGTCCCATTTGAACCCGTTAACCGGTGGGACAGTGATTGTCGATGTGGCGTTATTTCCGGCCATGGCCCACACGCTAGTCGGATGCTTCTTGCTCGTTTAGCCCGTCGACTGTGACTCCCACGGCTTTCCGTGTACTGAGCGTTCATACGACTTCAGCCACGCCAACAGGATCGTTCACGATCCGTGTGACGGGTGATCCAACGGGTGAGACGACCGTTCCGACAGCTTTCACTCTAACTGTATTAGCATTAACTTCCCCGATGTCCAGTGGCCCGGGAAGTATGTTCGGCATGAACTCCACAATCCTCTACGGAGCCACCGGTGGGATAGTAGCCCTCCTTGTCTTTGTTGGTGCAGCAATCGCCCTTAGGAGAAGAAAACACTAGTCCTTTGAGCTAGTAACTTTAGGCGGTCGCTTGCAGTGTCTATGTGCACCTCCGGATGCTGCGCGGGGGTTTACAATCTAAGACAGCTGGAGCGTAAATCAAATCCGAGAATCTGTAAAGGTGATGCCTTAGAAGGGAACCGGACCTCAGATTAGACTCCCCGTTTTCCGCCTGAATGGAAGCATTGGGGAGTGTCCATGCTAAGTGAAGTTAGTTCCTCAATGACGAGTAACGCCTACTAATCACCGTTTCAGGAGGCGGAATTGAAAATCGGATTACGTGGTAAGAACGCAGGATAGAAAAATGGACAAATAAAGGATTGGGGAGTTTTCCGGACGTCTCTTTCCTATAGTGCTGGTAGGGTTTCTGTGGTGGGGGCCGTCAAGAGAGCAGTGTTCAATTGAGAAAGTTCTGCTTGGAGGGCCGTTGCCTGGCTTGGGGATGCGGTTAGTAGTGCGGTCTGTATCTGGGTGATGCGTGTTTGGATGTCAGATTGTGTTGTAACCCAGCCGTCGAGCCACTGGACAACGTAGCCGTTGGAGTCGATTATCACGAGCTGCACGACTTGGACGACTTGTCCCTGTGGCTGGTGTAGTGTTGTTGAAATCGATAGTAGCGTTCCCGTCGTTACGGTGCCGAGAGATCGAGTGCCTTGAGTTGTTCCGAGATAGCCTTGGAAGACTGCTTCCACGTTCCCTGACTCGTCAGCTGGCCCGGTTTCATCTGTCTCGATATCTTGGCTGTTGTCGCCGTTGGTGCCGTCTCCCATGCGCATGTGACCCGTTTGCGCATAGTGTACCTGGATGTTGGCCTGATATGTTTCTGCAGACTGAGTATTGTAGACTATGACGTCCCATGTCCCCATTGACTGGCCGCGGTTATTGTAGGATGCGATTAGCGAGGCTCCGGAAACGCTGAATGAGATGCTCTTGCTCCCGGCTGTTGAGTAGACTCCATTGAGACCAACGACGCCTCCGGGCAGTGGGGTCCTGACGACTCTCGTGTCGTTTGGTGCGTAGAGGCGGACGTTCCATCCGTGTTCACTGCTGGGGTTCTGCCAAGAGACTGTGACGTTGAAGTACTGTGCGCCTGTAAACGTGGGAAAGTTATTGTCAACGGGCGTGCTGGCTAATGGAACCTCGAGGCCTAACGCCTCGAATGCTTTCAGATTGTATGCTTGTATTCCTCGGTTTTGTACGGTTACGGTTCCGGGCGTGAAAGAGCCTGTTAGCGCAGCATGTACAGCTCTAGCAGTGTTGACATGTCCTCCTCCGACTTGGAAGGGTAGATAGCCTGCCATGGGGTCTGCGGTCGCTGTCAGTGTGGACTTTACCTGGTCAGGGTTGAGCGCCGGTTTTGCTGAGAGCAGAACGGCTACCGCTCCGGCTGTGAGCGGTGAAGCGGCGCTTGTTCCTCCGAAGGTCGTGTAGTAGGGTAGGTATGCGGGTATTATGTTGCCTGAGTCTTGTGCGGTGTTTAGCGAGTTGTCTGTTCCGCCTGTTAGAGATTTTGCGGCGATGACGTTTTCGCCGGGTGCTACGATTGTGGGCCAGCGACTGGGGTTGGTTGAGAATCCTCTGGACGAGAATCCTGTCAGACCTTTGCTTATCTGGCTGGCTCCGACTCCTATAACCCAGGGCTGGACGGCGTAGCCGCTGATTGTTGCATCACCGTTGCCACTGTTTCCTGCGCTGAAGAGTACCGTAATTCCGGCGTCGTGCATTGCTTTGGTTGCGACGTTGATGGGGTCGGCCGTTGTGAAGCAGGTGTCGCAGCTACTGGCTGGTCCCCAGCTGTTGCTGTTGACCCGTATGTTGTACTGGACGCGGTGGGCTAGAATGTATTCGAAGCTGGATATGATGAAGAATATCGCTATCGTGTCGCCGGCGCCGAGGCCGATGATGTTCGCTTGTGGCGCGACTCCCATATAGACAAAGTTGCTTCCGTCGCCTGTTCCCGCTGCGCTGCTGCTTGTCCCGGTCCCGTGTCCGCCTGTAGTGTCCGTGTCAGGCACGTTCTCGGCATAGATCTCGTCACCGCAAGGTCCGGGGAAGATGAGTTCGCACGCGCTGAGAACTTTGACGTTTTGGACAACCCGGTAGGGTGCTTTTGGAGGAGGTGGAACTGGAGAACTGGTGGTGGGGGTGAAGCTGTATCCTAGGCTCGGGTTTGTCGCGTCGACCCCTGAATCGACTATCGCAACCCCGATGCCCTGTCCTTTGAATCCTTGAGCCCATGCTGGGCGGACGTTCATGTTGTCGACCCACCACGAGTTGCTCACTGGGACTGTTCCGAAGTTGTGGTTGGTAGTTGTTACTTGGGCGTAGTAGGCTTGGGGCGTGTCGTTCCAGAGCGAGATTATTCCTGGCTGGCTGGCGATTGCCCGGGCTTGGGCTGGGGTTCCGACGGCTAGGGCCATTGGTAGCTGGTGCAGAACGAACAAGGCTGCGAGTCCGAGGTTGGTGAGGTATGCCTTGTCGGAGGCGGTGGGTTGGTGGTCGTATGTTACGACGAATTTTACCTGCGAGGCTCCGCTGTTGATCGCGTTTGCGAGGTCTGGGTCGATGAATGTTGTGGATGCTGCTCTTACGGGGTGGATTGCTCCTGAGTATAGGGGTGTTGAGAGTATTATCAGAGCTGATAGTATGGCTAAGCGTTGAATTCGGTTCATACCTGGGATGCGCGGTTATCCAGGTTAAAGGGAATATCTTGTCCGGCAATATTTTCGAGACTCGACAATATCGGATTTCGATATTATCGAAGACCGGAATATCGTGCCAGATAGTAAGCTAGACCGGCTCCCCGAGCGCGGCGTAAAAACGAAAATGGCCACGCTGAGCGAGGCACTAGATCTAAGAGGATTCGATGGTCCTACGCGATGTCTCGATTAACGCGAACTACTCGGGCCTTGCGGTCGAGTAACGCCTACTACTCTATAGAATACTGTCGAGAAGGGCCCTGCTTTTTTGCCATGTCGGCAGAAGTTTGAACTTGACTTAAGGTCAACTTTACGTCTCAGTACCTAGGCTCTTGCCATGACATGCATCGCGAATCTTCTCGGCAGACTCGCTCCCACTGTTGAGTCTCAACTGAAGCCCAACCTCGTTGGATTCACGGGCTTCTTGGTCCGGGGATACCTTTCCCAGAGATGGGTGTTCGAGACTGGACAGGAACGTGCCTCCCTGATAGTGGATATCGACGGAAACACTGAGGTGACTTTGAGGGTAATCGAATCCCCAGACGTTCTCATAACGACAACTCATGACACACTGTCAACTGCCCTCGAGGCCGCGAACGGGTTACGTTCGAGAGACTCCGTGATAAGAGGCCAAATCACGCCCCGGTTCTATACGATAAAGGGAGAAATTGCCTTCAACTTTCTGAGGAGCAGGTTGCTCTTGTGAGCTTAGCGGATTTTACGGTATGAGCAAGTACGGATCCTTGGCGTTCAGCCGGGCGTAAACCGGTCCTCCCCCGTTATTCGATGCAGGACTTTAGGCAGAAGAGCTGAAAATTCAGGCAAAAATGTCAGGCGGCGCAATCAGGCAGACCCGAGCAGTGTCAGGCGCGTGAATGAGGGTAAACTTGCGCCTGATGAATGCCTGAACGTCTTAGGCCCGCATTGATCTGCAAAACTTTCGGTGGAACCGTCGAAGTTCGGCGCAAACGGGCATGTACGGAACTATATCTCTAAACGAAAAGAGAGCCTTGGCGCCCTGGATACCTCGCCGTTTTCTCCCCTGTTCAGGCCGCCCGACCGACCAATTTACGACCAGCATAGCTGTGGGGCTCGTGTAGAAAAAGCGGGCAACTTGTATATCCTGCTATCAGACGATACATTCGTATACCATTTTTTCGATAGTTTTTTCTGCGTAGAAATTTCAAGTAAGAACCATGGTGGTATACATACGGCGCGCCCCGACCAGAAGGTTTTCCGCCGTACTAGTGACCTGTGTCCTCGTCTTTTCATTCTTCTCAATTTTCACTCCTCGGGCGACAGCCTCCACGCCGTCCCCTCACTCTCCCATATCCATCCTGGGAAATGCTGCTTTCACGGCCGCGAACGGCGTGACAGGCGGAACTGGCACAGCCTCTGACCCTTACATAATCGCAGGCTGGGACATTAACGTCTCCCAGTCGCCCTGGCACGGGCAGTACTACAACGGGCCTTATCCGGGTATTGGGATTTCGAACACAGACGCTCATTTCGTGGTCCTGAATGTCGACATTCACGGTCTGGAGTGTACTTGCGATGGAGCGGCTGCGATCGACATTGATTTCATCAACGTTACCAACGCCGTTGTAGAGACTTCAACACTAACATCCAGCAATCAAGCCATCTATGCATGGGGCTCTGCGAATCTCATCTTCAAAGAGAATAGCCTGTCGAACGAACAGTTGCCCGGTGTAACAGCGAGCGCTTGCGTGCAAATAAGCGGTTCAACAAGTGTCGTTTTTTCGGGAAACACCTTCTCTCAATGCCCTACCGGAGGATTATGGGTTGACTCGAGTAGCATACTGGTTTATCATAACAACTTCCTTCAAGGAGGAGTCGATGGTGACCTGGGAAGTCAGGATCTCTGGGATAATGGCTATCCCACGGGCGGCAACTACTGGTCCAGCTACACAGGCGTGGATAATTGTAGTGGGTCGCAGCAAAACGTCTGCACTGGCCCGGACGGGATAGGAGATACACCGTATACATTCACAACATGGCAATCAGTGGTAGCTCAAGACCGTTATCCGTTAATGAAGCCCTTCAGTGCTCAAATTAACGACCAGCCTCCAACGGTCACTATTAGTAGTGTGTCGCCGAATCCTGCAAACACCGGACAACTAGTCACAGTATCTTTCACTGGTAGCGATATTGATGGCTCTATCTCGTCGATTGGCGTGAACTGGGGTGATGGGACGCCGACCCATAACTTGGCGGGCACGGCCACCTCTGATGCTCACTCATACACGGCTACTGGTACTTTCACGATTACGATCGTCGCGACTGACAATAGCGGATCGACGGGTCAAGTTACTGGCTCGGTTACTGTCAATATTCCGACCGCGGCTCCGTATGCTTTGGTCGTTACGGCTGAGGGGAAGGTTTACACGTTCTATCAGAACGGGACGTTGACGTTGGTCGGTCAGCCGGTTACGACGCCGCTTCGGCAGGTGGCGTGGAAACCTGACGGATCTTACGCGCTGATCGTCGGAGACTTTGCTACATTGCTGAAGTACGATGGAACATCGCTTGCAACTGTTCCGACAGGTATCTCAACCGGTTTCAATTTCTGGTCTGTCTCCTGGAAACAGGACGGATCATACGCGCTTATCGGAGGTTCAGTTGGACTGCTGCTAGAGTATGATGGCGTGTCGGTGACACAGATCAGTAATCCGGGCGGGACGACGATTCTATCAATGAGCTGGCATCCGAGTGGAACCTACGTTGTGTTATCGGGCAAGAGTGGCGGTCTCAGGACATATGATGGATCAACGATCAAATCGTTCGCGACGGGCACGACTAACGATCTGAATACTGCGGCGTGGAATCCGAATGGCCAGTACGCACTGATCGGTGGGCTCAATGGTGTTGTGCTCAAGTTCGACGGCACCACGGTCACGTCGATCAGTACAAACGGATTGACCGGGACTAATGCGATAAAGTCGATCGCTTTCAACCCCTTAGGCACACTGGCACTGCTCGTTGGAGACAATGGCATGGTCCTCACCTACAACGGTTCAACGCTAACCCTTCTGACCCAGGTGACCTACAGCTGGCTCCGCGCTGTCAGCTGGTCTACGTCTGGAACCGCGTATATTCTAGGTGGCAGTGGAACTGTTCTGACATATGCGAATGGCACAGAGGCGAAACTCACGACATCGCCTGTAACGACGTCTCAGTTCCGTGGAATAGCCTGGAAGCCTCAGTAAGAGGGCGGCTTCTAAAACAACTGGACTTTTCCAAAAAAGTCCTTCAGGAAAAAGACTGATCTCGGAGAATCGCTTCTCCGATTGCTCCATCTAAGCAGAACTACCACACCCTGCTGAGAACAGCTGCCCTCAAGGACGCGTTGAAGAAGGGCATACTGCACTCGGCATAAAGTCGTGGCCAGATTTGAACTCCCGTCGACGGGTTTCTTCCCCTTGGTAACGGTCCAAAGCCCGTCACTGGCCGGGCCCGCGGCCCTTGCTAGTCCGCTACACCACCGGACCGGTGGCAGCGGAGCAGCCAGAAGGTTCGAAGGCTGCAATGACAAAAGCATTCGGCGCTCGGCTGAGACAAGCGGGGGATTGTCAGCAGAGTTCTTCGAAAAAGTCTACCTGACAAAAGGCATCACAGTTGGAGAGGCACCAAAGTACTCGGCTTGGGAACATGAATTCGCAAAATACAAAGGCCAGATCCCAAAGACAAGGTCGCTAACCAAGTATACACCGGACGCGGTCTTCTTGCCAGAAGGTAAGAAAGAAGCCTGGGTAATCGAGACGCAGTTCGAACTCAACTATGAGGCAGTTGGCCAAGCCTTGGCATATTGGTACGCGTACGAGCGAGTAAAACGTGGAATCTCCGGGCTAACATTCTCGAAACTGTCACGTGAGAAGGAGACTCAGAATGTGTCAGAAATGCTTCAAGGTGCGTTGGTGGCGGATGGCTAGCAGTCGTATCCTGAACCTGTTTGTGGGTATGGAGTCGCAGTGTTACAACCCTCCATGCTGGCCGGGTTGAGGAACATCCCGGCCACAAGTAGCGGATCATTCTCTTGCAATTGTGGTGCTGGTATGCCTCAAAGCTGTTGGCCGTGCCCGGCGATGCCTGTTAGACTCGTCCACGGGAAGGGGCTGGTCCAGTTGAGCAGATAGAACCTGGATACGCTGCTGATCTGGGAGAGACCGACGATTGCTAAGCCGCCAAGTGCGCCTATTCCCTGCTGCCAGTGAGTACGGAGAGCAGTGCCTAGAGGCTTGTTGAAACAGTTGGCGAGTGTGCTGATATTGATTAGGTCGTGGCTGACACTGCCCGTGTTGCCGGACCAGAACCATCTCGCAGCGTTAGCGCTACTCCTAAAGTACTGGCTCTGCAAGGAAGCAGTAGTGTTCGGAGCAGCAACGCCGAGAAGCCGCAGTCTTTGCTCGGGGTCTCACAACACCAATCCGTTTGGAATTTTGAACTCCCTTTCGGGGTCTGAACACTAACAGCAGATGTTTCTGAGTAATCAGCATTCAAAGAGGTTCGACGATCCACCAGGCGATGAAGCGGAAATAGCATCACAGAGCAAGAACCGAAACGTGAAAGACCTGCACAGGGTCCGGCCTGCGACAATACATCAAATTACTGGCCAAGATCGGCCTGGCCACCAGGCTGCCGGATCCCATATCGGACGGACGTTCGCGTTCGTGCCGTAGCGTTCGAATCGTTCGACCGTTCGAGCGTTCGAGCCACTTGGTTCTCCTTGCGAACGCAAGGATTCTAAGCTAGATCAATTCTCGATATGACTACGAGTTACAAGTGGGGGCTCGCTAGAACAGGAAAAGCTGGGAAGAAATGCCCATTTGCTCGTAGATGCAAATGTCGAGCGAGCGACACTATTGAGTTGCGACACTTGCTATCCGGCGAGCCCAAACTTGTGGTGCGGCCTTCGCCAGAGATCTTCTCCAACTTCCCGTTGCAATCACAGAACGAAGTTATTGGTCGCCCGACTGTTCTGAGTGCGACTGAATGTCGTTTCCATATTTGTGCGCAGACGATTTACTGATCATCATCAGGAAGGAGATTTCGCCATAACTCAAGCCGAGATAACGGTAATGCTCGATCCTTTCAATCTGAAGAGGACTGAGTGCTCCGTTGGGCATAATGCCTCCCGATTGACGACGCCTCCGACGTTTTCCAGGCGACCCTCCCCTCTCTAGGCTCTTGACGCGATCTATAAGGCTCCGATATTCTGCCGCTTTCGCCGCATCCATCTCCGTAATTTGTCTTTGGAGGCGACGCAGACCCTCAAGGTCTCGATAGCTATTATCCGCGGACATGATTCTTCCCCACTCTGGAGTAGTCAAGTTCAGGAATTTTCTAGTATAAAAAAGGCAGCTAAGTCAACCGGTCATCCTCTTTCTGCTTCCAAAGTGCCCATTTCGAAACTTCTTCTCGGGATTCGTCTTTCGGTGGTATGAGTGTTCCTCACCAACCCTGTTGTGGGTAGAGACGTTTTCTATCTCTCTCCCTTTTCTTTGACCCTGCTTATTGACGGCTCAAACCCTGGTTACATTATCCTATTCTGCACTACAAGCCTAGTATACTCGCCTGAGGGTATACACAATGGACTCACCCATCATACCGTTTCAGAAGAAGAAAAAGAGGACCCACGACGTGGCCATTCTCCTCATACTTCTGGCAGTCCTCCTCGGAACATTCCTCTTCGTATCAGTCGCGGT
>Ga0066652_100001110_pt1 | contig 13557 bp, 8 predicted proteins | sample GraSoiAngelo_101_FD_71413 | JGI IMG/M metagenome (GOLD analysis project Ga0066652, IMG submission 71413) | Grasslands soil microbial communities from the Angelo Coastal Reserve, California, USA - 14_0903_02_30cm | ecosystem: Environmental > Terrestrial > Soil > Grasslands | place: USA...
AGATCGAGGCGACCGCGGTGGTGCCGGGCTAGAGTCCCCGACGCTGCGTCGTGTCCGGTAGGGCCCCGATGCGGGCCTGGGCGAAGAAAAACCCGCGGCGGCCCGTGCATCAGCCTAACTTGCAGGAGTGCCAATGTCGGCATGAGCCTGGAGAGTGTGGATGCGAGTCGTGCCCGAAGTCATCGATTGGAACTGGATCACTACGCTGACTGACGAGGACCTGCTGGACGTCGAGCGTCGCGTGCACGGGAAGTTCGTGGTGTTGGAGCGGCGCGAGAAGAAGCTGCGCGGCGCCAAATACGAGCTCTGCCGTGGATCAGCGGAGCTGATGCAGGCGTGGGATCGATGGGGGCGTCTCGCCAACGCGACGCGCGAGCGGTCGCTGCGACCGGTCCGCGGTACGAAGGCCGAAGCGGAGGAGTAGCCGCGGCGCACCAGGCCGCGGCCCCGCGAATCAACCGGCTGCCTTCGCCACGAGCGCCCTGATCTTCGTTTCCTCCGCGGCCGTCAGCGTTTTCAGGGCGAAGGCAACCGGCCACATGACGCCGTCGTCGAGGTCTGCCACGGGCCTGCCACTACGCAGTTGACTGCTAACGCGGAAAACGCGGACAGACACGGAAATCGCGGAGACTGCAAACGTCGTTGACAACAAATTGTTCGTTCTTTCGCTTCATGCCCTCTCCGCGGCGTCCGCGTCATTCCGCGGCATCCGCGTCGGCAGTCAACTGCGTATGAGCCAGCCCGAGCGTTTGTGCGGGTCGACGGACAACGCTTGAATGACGTGCGCTGTGTAGGCTGTAAGCGCGAACGTCAACGCCGCTCGGCGCGGACCGCGATCGCGATGGCCGCGGCGCGGGAGTCGACTCCCAGCTTGTCATAAATGCGCGCCAGGTGCGCCTTCACGGTGCGCTCAGCGATGCCGAACTGCTCGGCGATCTCGCTGTTGCGGCCGCCCTTGCTCAACGCGGCGAGGATCTCGGCTTCGCGCGCGGTGAGGCCGAACTGAGGTAGATCGGCGTTCAGATCGCTCCCGTTCGGGACCTGATGCGAAGCGCGCGGAGCGACAACAGCAGTGGCGGGGGCGGTGCGCGTGGAGCCGCGACGGAGCACGGCTGCGAGCGCGTGGCCGACGATGCCCGCTGCCGCGAGCATCAGTCCCGCCATCGATCCCTGGTACAAGTTCGACGTCATGATGGCGTTGAGCGCGAAGACGGCGATGGCCGCGAGTGTGATGCTCAACATTCCCCAGCGCTCACCGGCGATGACCACGGTGTACATCGTGAGCGCCAGATACAGTGCGAGGCTCACCGGGAAGAAGGCACCGGTGACGCCAAGGGCGAACACCAGCACCGCCTGTCCCGCGACGTAGCGGCCGTCTCCAAATCGCGTGCGCAGCCGCGCCGAATACCAGTAGGCGACGGCATGTGCGACCAGGAGTGCGGCCCACAGCACGACGAGCCCGGGCGCCGGCGGACGATGGTCCGGCTGCGACAAGCCCGACAGCGTATTGAACAGCGCGATGGCAAGCACGCCCGTCGCGAGCGCCTGGCTCAACTTGGCTTCGAACATCGCCCCGAAGTTGGGAGCGCGCACTCAAAGGGCAAGATGCCCGTTGGTGCTAGACCCTCCGGACGATGTGGCGAACGCGCGCGGTCGACATCGTGTCGTTCCAGTCACAGGGAGCATCGATGGAGCGCGCGCGGATCAAGTCGATCGCGAAGGAGGCACTGATCTGGGTGCCGACGCTGTTTCTCGTCTTCGTGTTCACCATGCAGGGTTTCGCGAAGTTCTCCGACTCGAGCGGATGGGCGCGGGCGTTCCAGCACTGGGGATACCCCGACTGGTTTCGCTGGACGATCGGGTTCGCCGAGCTGCTCGCGGTTGCGTTCCTGTTGTGGCGACGGACCGCGGCGCTCGGTGCCGCGCTCATAATCATCGTCATGATCGGCGGGATCGGGACGCATGTGGCGGCGGGGGATCGGTTCTGGTGGCGCAGCGAAGCGTTGCCCATCCTGCTCGCGACGATCGTGTTTCTCGCGCGCCATTCCCGGCTAAGACTACCGTACGTACGCGCGAGCCGACGCGTGGATGAAACGATCGTCAGGGCAGGATACCCATGACGGCACGTGCATTCATGGTGAGACCGTGTAGTGTAGAGTGAACGTGTGACGCAGCTGGAACTGCACGGGCGGGCCACCACGCCGTTGACTGCCTCGGGCTGGTTACTACGCAGTTCGCTTCTGAACGCGGAAGTCGCGGAATGACGCGGACAACGCGGAAACAGCAAGAACAAAAGAACAAAAGAACAAAAGAACAAAGGAAAAGAAGCAGAAGTGATTTCTTGTTGGTAACGACGTTTGCAGTCTCCGCGATTTCCGCGTCATTCCGCGATTTCCGCGTTAGCAGTCAACTGCGTAGTGGCTAGACGGAAGCGGCGACAGTGGTGTCGAGGTCTGAGTGATCGACGGTCTGAGTGATCGACAGTTTGAGTGATCCTGTTGAGTCGAGAGGAGATGGAGCCGCTGAGCGACAAGAAGGTCGTCGATTCCTGGCTCAAGAACGCCGAGCCCTGGACGCGGGCGGTTCGCGCGGGCGAGATCGCGAGTCGACGGCTGGTCACCGACAACGCGATCACCGAGGCGGTGCTCGCAACGTCACCACGCACTGCGCTCGACGTCGGGTGTGGCGAAGGGTGGCTGGCTCGAGCGCTTGTCGAGCGCGGCATTCAGGTCACAGGCGTGGACGTCGTGCCGGAGCTGGTCGAGCGGGCCAGGCAAGCGACTCCGGGTGGCGACTTCCGGGTCGCATCATATGAAGAGATCGCGCGCAGTGCGCTTCAGGCTCGCTTCGATACGGTCGTCGCCAATTTCTCCCTCATAGGTGCCGCGGTCGTCGATGACCTCATCGCCGCAACGCCAGACCTCCTCAACCCGGGCGGCGCGCTGGTCATCCAGACGTTGCATCCCGCGTTCAACGCCGGCGACCGATACGAGAGCGGGTGGCGCACGGGATCGTGGACGGGATTCAGCGATGACTTCGTGGACCCGCCGCCCTGGTACTTTCGAACCATCGAAGACTGGATCGGCCTGCTTGTCAGCAGCCGCCTGCGTGTCGAATCCCTCCGCGAACCGATCCATCCCGAGACTGGCAAACCCGCATCCATCATCTTCACGAGTCGGGTGCTGGCTGTCTCGCGGTAACGCGACTATTCTGAGCGTCAACTGTTTTCCCGACCGGAGACACCATGAGTCGCAACGTCTTGCGGCGTAGCGCAGCCATAGCTGCGTTGCTCTTCAGCATTCCACTCGCCCTCGGCGCGCAGGCAGCGGGAGTCGTTCGCGGGCGCGTCGTCGAAAGCAACGGCGGCCGCGCGATCCCCGACGCGCAGGTCATGATCGTCGGCACACGGCTCTCGGTGCTCAGCAGCGCCACGGGCGAGTTCACCCTCAGTGGCGTTCCACTCGGCGCGCGTGAGCTCAGCGCGCGGCGGCTCGGCTATCAGGCCGTGACGCGGGCGATCACTGTCACCGACGGCCAGAACAACGTCGGGGACATCGCGCTGAGTGTGAGCGCGGTGAACCTGAGCGAGATCGTCGTCACCGGCACCGGCACCGCGACGGAAAAACGGAAGCTCGGCACCAGCGTCGCCACGGTGGATTCCGCTTCCCTCGCGCGGGCCGAGGCACTCACGGTCGACCAGGCGATGCAGGGCAAGATCGCCGGCGCGCAAATCACGCAGAACTCCGGCATGCCCGGCGGCGGTGGCGTCTCGGTCCGCCTGCGCGGCACCAACTCCTTCATCTCGGGCTCGGATCCGCTGTACATCGTCGACGGCGTGATTGTGGACAACGGTTCGGCGCAGCTCGCCGACCTGGGCACGCGCGCGAACCCGCAGAACCGACTGGCGGATCTCAACCCGAACGACATCGAGCACATCGAGGTCATTCGCGGCGCAGCCGCGGCGGCGTTGTACGGCTCGCGCGCCAACAACGGTGTGGTGCAGATCTTCACGAAGCGCGGCACGATCGGCAAGCCGCGTTACGCGCTGACCAATCGCTTCTCCACGAGCGAGCTGCGCGAGGAGCAGCCGTTCAACTTCTATCCCTTCGACGTCAACGGGCGTCCGATCACGCGCTTCAACTACCAGAACGACATCTTCCGTCGCGCGCCGGGCACGGAGCACAACCTGTCGCTCGAGGGCGGGAACGAGCAGACGCGGTACTACCTGAGCGGCAACTACGCGTACGACGGGGGCATCATGCGCTCCACGTCGTCGGAGCGCACCGGCGGCCGAGCCAACATCCAGCAGCAGCTGGCGCCAGGACTGATCGGCAACGTGACCGCCAACTACATCTCGACGCACAACGAGATGCAGGCGTTCGGCGAACAGAACGACTTCGGCATCATGGGGTCGCTCTTCTTCGCGCCCACCAGCGTCGACTTCCGTCCGGTGAACGGCGTGTATCCGCTGCCGCCGTCGCTCGGCACCAACCCGCTGCTCGCGATCGCGCGCATCCGCAACCCGCAACAGATCGATCGCTTCATCGGCTCGACGAAGCTCACGTGGACGCCTACGACGCGGTGGCTCGTGGATTACACCGCCGGCCTGGACAACGGCTCGTTCGAGCAGCGGCAGTTCGTGCCGCGCGGTGCCGTGCTCGGCACGACGCTCAACTCCACGGGACGCTCGCAGTCGGTGGTGCAGGGCAACCGCGTCCTCAACCAGGACGGCGTCGCGAGCTACACGTGGCCGGGACTCATGCAGGACCGGCTGGAGATGCGCACCACTGGCGGCGTGAACTTCACGTCGCAGCGCGTGCACATCACGAACGCCGTCGCGAACGGGCTGGCCCCCGTCGGTGATCTCGTGAGCGCGGGGTCCGTCTTCGCCGCCAGCGAGTCGAACACCGAACTGCGCACCCTCGGGTTCTACGCGCAGCAGGAGGCGTCGATCGCCGACCGGCTGTTCCTCACGGCGGCGGCACGGTACGACGCGTCGTCGACGTTCGCGCCGTCGGAGCGGTGGCAGCTGTTCCCGAAGTTCTCGGCGTCGTACGTCGCCCTGCAGGACAAGCCCGGACTGCTGAACAGCGCGCGGCTGCGCGCGGCGGTGGGCTGGGCGGGCAGCCAGCCCGGCATCGTGAACGCGTACTCGCAATACATCACGTACACACAGCTGCCGTTCGCGAATCGGCCCGGTTTCGTGAACGACGTGATCTACGGCAACCCGAACCTCAAGAACGAGCGCGCGCGCGAGTGGGAGGTGGGCACGGACGTCGGCCTCGCGAGCGGCCGGGTGGGCGTGGACGCGACCTTCTACGATCGGCTCGTGACGGACCTGCTCTTCTTCCGCCCGCTCCCGACGAGCACGGGATTCTCGCGGCAATTCGCGCCGATCGGATCGATGTCGAACCGCGGCCTCGAGCTCGTGCTCAACACCACGAACGTCGAGCGCAGCAACGTCACGTGGAATTCCAGCATCACGTACGCGCACAACAAGAACAACGTGGAGTCGCTGGACATCCAGGACTTCCAGTCTGCCGGCGGATATCCGAACCGCATCCGCACCGGCTATCCGGCGGGCGTGTTCTATGGGTCGTATGCCGGCCGCAACTGCGTCACCGGCGCGCTGCTGGTGGACTCGCTCGGGCGGTACCGCCGCAGCAACCAGACGGTGGACATGGGCGCGACGCTCGCCGCGCGGCAGGCGCTGAGCGGCGGCACGTGCAACGACTCGCTCAACGCGATCATCGGCGACCCGAATCCGGACTGGATCGGATCGTTGATGAACGAGGTGACGCTTTTCCGCAAATTGCGCATGCGCGCGCTGCTCGACGGCGTGTTCGGCAATGACATCATGAACCTGTCCACGCGCGCGCAGAACGCGGGCATCGCGAGCAACTCCAAGGAGTACGAGCGTGAGCTGCTGCCCTATGGCGATCCGCGCAAGCTGGCGCCGGGCTTCAACGCGCGCACTCAGGGCATCTTCGAGTACTGGATCGAGGACGGCACCTACGTGAAGCTGCGCGAGCTGTCGGCGAGCTACACCGTGGACCAGCCGGCGGTGCGCCGCTACTTCCGCGACGGCGTGGAGCTCACGGTGTCGGGACGCAACCTCGTCGTGTGGACGAAGTACAGCGGCTACGACCCGGAGATCAACCTGTTCGGAACGAACGCCGCGGGCCTCGGCTCGGTGCAGACCACTGCCGCCGACCGCGGGTTCGACTTCGGCGGCTATCCCATACCGCGCGTCTGGTCGTTGACCGCGCGCTTCACGTTCTAGTCAGCGGAGACGACGAATGCACAGCAGAATGGTGCGCCGCGCGCTCGCGCTGGCCGGAATGACGGGTGGGGTCCTGACGGCATGCAGTCTGGACCTACAGAATCCCAATCAGCCGACCGAGCAGCAGGTGACGACGACGGTGGACGGCGTCATCGCGCTGGCGACGGGATTGCAGTCACGCTTCGCGCAGTCGTACGGCAACTTCGCGTACATGGCCGGTCTCGTCACGGACGAATTCGCCTCCGTGACCGCCGCGCTGGTGTCCATCAGCGACGCGGAGCAGGGCGCGGTCGCGCCGGGCACGGCGATCGCGGACAATGTTTTCAATTCAGTGTACCGCACAGTCCGCACGGCGGACGATCTTCTTGCCGGGTCAGACGCGCTGGAGTCGCAGTTCGAGCCGGGTACGCGGAGTGGATTGCGCGCCCTGGCATTCGCGCTCAAGGCGGAGGCCCTCGGCGAAGCGCTCCAGTCGTATCAGAAGCTTCCCATCGACACGTACGGCAACATCGCCCCGGAGTACGTGGACCGGAGCATCGCGTTGCAGCATGTGCGCGACCTGCTCGATTCGGCGGCGAACACACTGAGCGCGACGCCGACGAGCACGTTCTTCAACAACACCATCCTCACGCCGGGCGTGAGCCTGCCGAACGTCATCCAGCTCTTCCGAGCGCGGTACGCGCGCATCGCGAATGACGATGCCACGGCGATCTCGGCGTCGAACCTCGTGGCGCGATCGGGAAGCGCAGCGCTGTCGGTGCTCACATTCCCCGCGCCGGGCGTCAACTTCTTCGCGAACGTGACCGGCGGAACCAACGGCATCGCCCCGCGGCGCTCGTTCCGGACGTCAATGGCGGCCGGCGACCAGCGCTTCACCTACTTCGTGGTGCCGTCCACGACGCTCGTCGGGCGTGTGGGCGCCCTGCTGGATCCGTGGAACCGCTACTCCAGCACGAACGCCCCGATGCCGGTGTACATGCCGGACGAGGCGCTGCTGATCAAGGCGGAGGCGCTGGCGAACCAGAACAATCTGCCAGCCGCGATCGCAGTGCTCGATTCGGTGCGTACGGATTGTACGGGCGGACGTGGCATCGACGACCCGAAGGCGTGCCTCCCGGTCTACAGCGGAGCAGTCACGCAGGCGGCGGTTCTCGCCGAGATCTACAACCAGCGCCGTTACGAGCTGTTCTCCACGGGCTCGCGGTGGGAGGATTCGCGCCGGCGCTCGGCGATCCGCGGTCCCGTCGCCACGCCCGCCGTGCCGCTCGACGGCCAGCGCTGCTGGCTGCCGTACGCGGTCGGTGACCGGAACGCGAACCCGAACGCGAAAACCGACGTGTTGCCGGATCCGCCGGAGCCGACGACATATCCCAACGGCTGTCCCACAGCATGAGGCCGCGCACAATGAACCGATACTTCCTCGCGAGCCTTGCGGCCGCCGCGGCGCTTGCCTGCGGGACCGTGGACGCCCCGGGCCCACTCGAGCCGGGAACGACGGGCCGCATCCGTTTCGTCAATCTGGTCACGGATCCCGCGCGCGTGCCGGTCAACGCGATTCTCGAGAGTGTACCCTTCGGTGTGAACCTCGGGTACGGTGGAACGACACCGTCGTCTCTGCCGTCGCCGGCGACGGCGAACTATTCAGCGGTGCTGGTCGGCGACCGCACGCTGGTTGTGCAGCGCACCGCGGATCCCACGGTTACGCTGGGCACGTTCACGATCCCGATCGTGGTGGACCAGGACGTCACCGTATACGCGATCGGCGGGACCGGAGGCAGCGCGGTGACCACGACGTCGACCGTCGACGACAACACGGCGCCGGCGACCGGTCAGGTGAAGCTGCGCGTGGCGCACATGAGTCCCACGATGGGCGCAGTGGACGTGTTCATCACCGCGGCGGGCGCAGACCTGACCGCGGCGACGCCGGTGGCATCAGGGCTCGCGTACAAGTCCGCGTCGACGTATGCGACGGTGGCGCCGGGCAGCTACGTCGTGCGATTCGTACCGGCGGGAACCGCGGCTGCGAGCCGGAATGCAGCCGTCGTGCTGACGAGCGCGACCACCGCGGTCACGGCGAACACGGGGCGGACGTTCGTCGCGCGCGACGCCGCGGCAGGCGGCGCGCCGCTTGGCGTAACGGTGATCGCGGACCAGTAGTCTTACAACGTCGCCCGAATCCAACGGGCGAATCCGTGGATGAGTCGCGACCTTGGCGGCAACAGGCGATCCAGCTCCTGTTGCCGCTCCACCCAGGTACTCCGCGCCATCATATAGAACAGATCGACGAGGCCGACTGAGGCCTGTGGTCCGGAAACGATGAGCATCGCCTCGCCGTCGGACATCAGACCGCGCTGGTCCATGTTCTGGCTGCCCTCGGCGAAGAAGAAGCTGACGCGCTTCCGCTCGGCGGCGGGGATGCTGGCTTCGTAGCCGCGCATCATCTCGTCGGTACGGCGTGTGGCCGTGGTATCCAGCGCCGGGTGCGTGTCGCCCAGCTGGTCGGCGAACGTGGCGGTCTGGCGCGACTGCGTGCGCATGGCGGAGGCGAGCACGTCGTCCCACCCTGGCTGGCGCACGAGCGCCGCGATGGCTCCGGGACGCGCGACGACCTGCGTCTTGCGATGCGGCTGTGGTGGATGCGGCTTTTCATTCGGGGTCGTGGTCGTCGCGTCCTGTCCTTTCGCGATGTCCAACTCCATGCGCTCGAGCACGGCGAGCGTCTGGTCCTCGAACGGAATGAGCTCCCGAATCCACGGCGCGCGCGCCAGACCGGCGCGCACCTCACGGAGGCGCGCCGAGGCATCGTTCGCGCCCGCGCGGGCAGCGAAGAGGCCCACGCGCAGGTCGCCGCCACTCTCGCGCAGCTGTGGCGCGAGCTCCTGGCGCAGTACCAGGAGCCGTGACAGCACGTCGTGCGCGCGAGCCATGGCCGGTGCGTCGGGCACGGGAGCGTTCGCCAGCGCGGGAGCGATCACATGAACGCGAGCGCCGCGTGCCGCCGCGCCCGCGAGCATCCCGGCCCACGTCTCGCTCATCCACAGCTGGTCGGGAACGATGACCACGCTCCCCGGCTGGGCGAGGTTGTACAGGATCGCGCGAGCGACCGACGACTTCTTGTCGGCGAACCCGACATCGTTGTGAACCTGCAGCACCCTCCCGACGAAGTCGCCGGCGTTGCTGCTCTGCTCCTGTGCGCGTTTGCTCGCGACGGGACGCAACGGGACGGGAATCTCGGCGTCGGAGAATCCGTTCTGTCGCAGCGCACGGATGAGGGCCGCGCGGGCTTCGAGGGTCGCGGGGCCGCGCATGCGGAAGCCACGGTCCTCCCAACCCGCATTCGCGTACATCTCGCCGATGCCGATGCCCATGACGAACAGCGCCCCGCGATTGGGATCGGCCTCGTTCACGTCGTACATGACGAGCTTGCGGTGATCGCGCATGAGGTTGTCGGACGCGAACGGAATGCCGGGAATGATGTGCCGGCTGCGGAAGGAGAAGTCCGACTGGTTACCGACGTTGACGTGGACCTTCACGATGTTGCGCAGCCAGCGATCGGCGTTGCCGCTCGCGCGCGCGTCACGCTGCAGCCGGGACGACGCGGCGACCGCGGCGCGCAGCGCGTCCTGACGGTCCCGCAGATGCCACGCGTGCGTGCCGTCGTCTCCCTTCATGTACATCGATGCGCCCAGCGGATCCTCGAGAATCGACAGCCACAGCCGTCCGTCGGACGTCTCGTAGTAGAACTGGTCGTGCAGGATCATGAAGAGGGGGAAGACGCCGGTGGTGTCGTAGCGTTTGACGGCGGCGGTGAGCGCGGGCAGATATGCTTCCGCGACCATCTGGTATCCGACGTTGTCGATCGCGCGGCTGTACCACTGCCGCCCCATGAATTCGTGGGTCCAGAGCACGTGGTAGTCGCGCGCGGCGGAGATGGATCGCGCAATCTCCAGCGGCAGGTCCTGGCTCCGCATGTACGCGAGCGAGTTGCCGTCGGTGAACGGATGCCCGACGACGCGCCCGATGAGTGAGTCGACTTCGATCTGGTCGTCGTACTGATCCAGCGTGAGCGCGAGATCGAGGGGCAGCCAGACCAGGCGCGTGTCCGAGGTGCGGGCCACGATTGCGCGCAGCGACGGAAGCAGGGCGTCGACCCACGCGCGAAAGGCGCCACGGGCAGCCGGCCACGCCGTGCTCGCCGTATGTGAGGAATCCACGAGCCACCGATCGAAGGCATCGGAGGCTCCCAGAGCGAGGCCGTCGACGTCGACCCGCTTCGCGCGCCCGAAGAGCGAGTCCACCGGGATGATCATGCGATCCAGCACCGCGGCGCGGGCTCGCCCGGCGGCGATGCGCGACGCCGTGCTGTCGAGGGGCACCGCGGCGAACAGCTCTTCGAGCGCGGTGCGCGACTGGTTCATCGCATTCTGATACGATTCCGTCCGTGTCGCGCGCACGGCATCGTCGGAAAATGCGTCGCTGTATGCGACGATCACCGCCGCCAGCCGCGCCAGATCCCGCGCACGCCTGTCATCCTGAGCGACACGAAGGATCTGCACTTCGGAGTTAGCGTGCAGGGCCCTCCCTTCGCTGCGCTCGAGGGCAGGCGGTGCGCTCGGGATGACAACGGTGGTAGCGAGAGGCCGGGTGCGACCGGCCAGAGGCTGGAAGAGCGGCGCCGAGACGCCGAGCCGCCAGGTACGACCGCGCGTGGGCAGCCAGTCGGCGCGCAGCATCGTTCCGTGTCCGAGCAACCCGCCGCGTCGGATGGCGCTCTGCCAGCTCACGATCGCGTCGACGCGTCCGTTGCGGACGTCCCAGTCCGCGCCGAAGCTGGTTGCGAGCAGACGCGAGGTTGCGAGTGCGCGAACGCCTGCGTCGGCGCCGCCTCCAACGCTCCCGTAGCCTTCCAGCGTGCCGCCGATGATTCCCAACAGGGGGTTGAACGCATTCCCCGGTGGGATGTGGAGCGAATGAAACAGCCCGTACGTGGCCGTCGCCGCGCCTGTTCCGCTCTCAGTGGCGGCCCCGACCTGCAGTGCGACATGCTGTCGCCAGATGGGCGGCTGGCCGATGGAGAACACCGGCTGTGCGGGAATCGCGGTGCTTTGCGCGCAAAGCGGTGCGAGGGCAAGAAGGAGAGCGAGCGTCCCGAACACGACGCTCGCGATAATCGGCCGGCGCATGGCGGACACAAGAGCAAGGTCCGTGCGAGCGGTGGAGCGCTCCACCGCTCCACGATCTACCGAAGGCGCGCCATCCCCTGCAGCATCGCCCAGGCCTCGAAGTGGCCGTCCACGATGCGATGCGTCGCGACGAGCTGCGCCAGCGAATCGCCGCGGGCGGGCTCGCCGGCGGCCCGCCACGCATCGGCCTCGAGTTGCGCGATCGTCGCGAGCGATCGCGAGAAATACACGCCGTGCCGAGCCTGCTCGGCGAGTCGCGCTGACTGCGCATACTGGCCGCGCACATACGCCAGTGCGGCATCCAACGTTCTGAGGGCGAGCACGTAGGTGGGCAGCGATCTCCGGGCGTCGCGCTCGCGCACGAGCGCGATGCACGCTCGTACCGTCCTCTCGTCGCCGGCGCGCGCGGCGAGATCGCCGATCCGTTCACACAGGCGACCGATCGCCGGTGGCGATAGATCGCGCGCGCGCGTCCACGCCAACGCCTGTCGCGCGAACGCCGTGGCCGAGGCGCTGTCGCCGGCGAGATGGAGCTCCGCCCACCCCTGGTTGATCATGGCATTCGGCGCGATCTGCGCGCGATCGTCCGCGATCGTCGAATCGAGCGTCACGCGCGCTGCGGTCAGATCGCCACTGGCGACCTGCGCCTGGTGCCGGCGCCAGTGTCGCGAGTAGTCGAACCGGGTGCTGTCCGCCCAGGGTAGCGCGGCGCGCGGCTCGCGGAACAACGCCGCGTAGTAGTGCGCTTCCGCGAGCGCCTCGGGATACCGCTCGGCTGTGCGCGTGGCGAGCGCGATCGCGCTGGCCGTATCGCCGACGGCGAACCAGCTGTACATCGCGTTCGTGATGTTCGGGAGGATCGCGCCGGGGTCGAGTGTCATCGCGGTGTCCGCCGACGCCGCGGCTTCCTCGTGGCGGCCGAGCGCGCGCAGCGACCAGCTCCGGCCCTCGTAGGCGAGCACGTTACCGGGCGAGGCATCGTGCAACAGCTGCCAGTAGGCGAGGGCGCTGTCCGGACGATCGCGCACGAGTTGCTCGTACCGAGCGCGGATCACCAGCTGCTCGCGCGGCGGCGCGGTGTTGATCAGATCGAACGCCTTGCGCAGATGCGCCTCGGAGTGGGTCTGCTCGTCGAGAAACCAGAGCACGTCGCCGAGGAAGTAATGCGCGAGCACGAACGTACTGTCGTGCGTCACCGCGCGTTCCGCCGGAGCCACCGCCTCGCGTCTGCGGCCCATCGCGGCCATCCGGCGCGCGAGCGCGTAACTCTTGAGCGCGGCGAGCGACGCGGTCGTCACCGCCGGCAGCGGATGCGTCGAGGAATCATGTGGCTCCCGCGAGATCTCCGCGCCGATCGCGCGTGCAACGCGATCGACGGCCGCCAACAGCGCGGGTCCATCCGTCGGCCGTTCGGTGAACGTGCGGGTCGACCGTCCTGTCTCGGGCTGCAGCAGCTCGACGACGATCTGTGCGCCGTCGCTCACCGGCACGACCGAGCCGGCGACGACGACGTCTGCACCGGCGCGCTCAGCGAGCGCCAGCAGCGCCGCTCCGAGGAGCGCCGAGTCGGTGGGAAGTCGCATGAGCGTCTTGAGCTCGCGGATGCCGATGTCGCTCGTGAGCAGCACCCCCTTCGCGTTCACCAGCTCCGCGCGCAGTGCTTCGCGCACCGCCAGCGTCAGTGACGGATCGGGTCCGTCCAGATCTCCGATCACGACGGTGACGTTGCCGCTGCCACGAGCCGAGGCATCGGACGTCGCGCTGCGCAGCTGACGTGCGAGGAGGATCGCAATCGCGACGGCGACGCCGACGATCGCCGGCCAGAGGCGAAGGCGGGGGCGGGTCGTCGGAGCGGGCGCATTCGCGACGGGAGGAGCCGCGGCGCTTGGCGCGGGTATGACCGGCGTCTGCGGGGAAGGCGAAGGGATGCTGCGTGGCGGCGCAGCCGCCGGCGGCGCGGCGCGCAGCGCGTCTGCGAGCTCCACGACCTCACGATCCGGCTCCGCCTCGAGCTCGGCCCGAACGTACGCCTCGTAGGCGCGCGCCGAACGCAGCGCACCCTCACGATCTCCGATCGCTGCCAACGATTGC
>Ga0066652_100001111_pt1 | contig 13552 bp, 13 predicted proteins | sample GraSoiAngelo_101_FD_71413 | JGI IMG/M metagenome (GOLD analysis project Ga0066652, IMG submission 71413) | Grasslands soil microbial communities from the Angelo Coastal Reserve, California, USA - 14_0903_02_30cm | ecosystem: Environmental > Terrestrial > Soil > Grasslands | place: USA...
GTACGTCGCCGCCATCCAGCCCGCGAACGCGATCGCGGCATGTCCGGACGGCAAGCCGCCGCGCAGCGGCGTGCCGCGGCCGGTCCACGCCTTCGTCGCGATCACGACGATCACCGTGATCACGAGCGCGATCACAGTGATCTCGGCGGGTGCGTTGCGGAGCTTGTCGAGCACGCGCGCCGACTTGTCCGCCGCCTTGCCGGCGAAGACGAGGTAGCCGACGGCCACCGCGTTCACCGAGGCGATCAGCACCGCGCCCGCGGCAATGTCCTTCGCGAGCTTCGCCATCGGGTCGAACGACGTCGTCGCGGCGTCGATCGTTCCCTCGACCGCCGTGTTGATCATCTCGGCGACGAGCACGAACGTGATCGAGAGCAGCAGGACGATCAGCTCGATCTTCGAGACGCCGACCGCCGCCGCGATGATCAGCACCGCAACAGCGATCGCGAAGTGGATGCGCATGTTGCGCTGCGTGCGCAGCACGTGGATCACGCCCTCGATCGCGTAGTTGAAGCTCTCGATGATCGACGGCCGCGTCCTCATGCGTGGGTTCGCTCCCTCGCCTCCATCTCGGCGCCGTGGTCGTAGCCGACCAGGTGCAGCACCGCGTGCACGAGGGGCGCACGCCACGCGTCGCCGACCACCTGCGGACAGATGACGACGTCGCCGAGCTGTCGCGGGACACCCTCGGGCAGGGCATCGCGCCCGTCGATCGGGAACGCGAGCGCGTCCGTCGCCTCGTCGATGCCGAGGTGGTCGCGCTTGAGAGCGCGGATCTCCTTGGGCTCGACCAGCTGGAGGCCGAGCTCGCCGTCGTCGACACCCTCCTCGTGCAGCACCGCGCGGATCAGCTCCGCGGCCGCGGCGGTGTCGAGCTCGGCGCCCGAACGGTTCGCGACCTCGATCTCCACCATCGCCGCTACTTCCGCCGCTGCGTGCCCGTCTCCTCCGCGTGCAGCTTGTACGCCTCGACGATCCGCTGCACGAGCTTGTGCCTCACGACGTCCTCGTGTCCGAAACGGATGAACGCGATGCTGTCGATCGAGCCGAGGATGTCCTGGACCTGGATCAGCCCGGACGCCTGCTCGCGGGGGAGGTCGACCTGCGTGACGTCGCCGGTCACGACGACCTTCGAACCGAAGCCGAGCCGCGTCAGGAACATCTGCATCTGCTCCGGGGTCGTGTTCTGCGCCTCGTCCAGGATGATGAAGGAGTCGTTCAAAGTTCGACCCCGCATAAAGGCCAACGGCGCAACCTCGACGGTGCCGCGCTCCATGTAGGTGTTCAGACGCTCGGCGTCGAGCATGTCGTACAGCGCGTCGAAGAGCGGCCGCAGGTACGGGTCGACCTTCGCGAGCATGTCTCCCGGGAGGAATCCCAGCCGCTCGCCCGCCTCGACCGCCGGCCGCGTGAGGATGATTCGCGCGACCTGCCGTTCCTGCAGGGCCGCCACGGCGAGCGCCATCGCCAGGTAGGTCTTGCCGGTGCCGGCGGGCCCGATCCCGAAGGTCACCGTGCAGCTGCGGATCGCGTCGACGTACCGCTTTTGCGTGACGGTCTTCGGCGTGATCTGTTTGCCGCGATGCCGCCAGACGACGTCCCCGAAGACGTCCTGCGGATTCGCGGCCTGGTCGAGCGCCTTGACGACGGCGTCGACCGTGGCGGGGCCGATCTCCTGGCCGGTCTCGACGAGCTCGACGAGCTCGTCGACGACGGCGCGGGCGGAAGCCACGCGCCTGTCGTCCCCCGCGATCGTCAGCCGGTTGCCGCGCAGCAGGATCTGGATCTCCAGCCGGTCGCGTAGCGCGTCGAGGATGCCGTCGCCGATCGAGGCGAGCTCAGCCGCCACGTCGTTCGAAACATCGAGCACCTGTTCCGTCAGGCGAGCTTCTCCTTGACGAGGAGACGCGAGCTCCGCTCGCGGCTCCGGGCGGGTTGAAGCGCTCGAGTCACGCCAACTTCTCTTTGACTAGCTGGCTGACGACGGAGCCGTCCGCGCGGCCGCTCACCTGTGGCATCACGTCGGCCATGACGCGTCCGAAGTCGCGCATGCTGGTGGCGCCGTTCTCCGCGATCGCGTCGTCGACGATCTCCTCGAGGTCGTCTTCCGAAAGCGGCTCGGGCATGAACTCCTCCAGGACGGCGAGCTCACGCTCTTCCGCATCGGCCTGCTCCTCACGGCCACCGCCGCGGAAGGCGTCGGCCGCCTCGATGCGGCGCTTGCGCTCGCGCTGCAGCACCTGCAGCTCCTCCTCGTCCGAGAGCGGCCGCTGCAGCTCCTTCTCGGCGGAGCGCAGGCTCGCGAGGATCAGCCGCAGCGCGTCGCGGCGGTCCGCATCGCGGGCGAGCGTCGCCTCCTTGAGGTCGTCCTCCATGCGGGCGATGAGGCTCATCCCGGAACCCCCTGCAGCCGGCCGCCCAGGACGTGCCAGTGCAGGTGGAAGATCGTCTGGCCGCCGCCCTCCCCCACGTTGACGACAACGCGGTAGTCGTCGAGGCCGGCGTCCCGCGCGGTGTCGCGGACGAAGTCGAGCATGCGCTTCGCCTCCTCCGGCGGGAACTCGCAGATCTCGCGGAAGGTCGGGACGTGGCGTTCCGGGATCACGAGCAGATGCGTGTCCGCGCGCGGGTTGATGTCCCGGACCGCCACGAAGCCGTCGCCTTTGCGGACGTGGTCGCCTTCGCGCACGAGCTTGCAGAAGAGGCAGTCGTCAGGCAGCGAGGATCCCCTCCTCCGAAACCGCGGCGCCGCGAACGTGGACGAGCTCGCCGACGCGGGCGTCGACGAGCCACGGCGAGTAGTCGTCTCCATAGCCCCGGCCGGGCCGGTCGACGAGCACGAGGTCGTCGGCGCCGACCTTCGTCTGCCAGCGGGCGCGGCATGCACGGTCGGAGGCGGTGCGGAGGCGCGCGCTGCGCTCCTTCTTCACCGCCGGCGGGACGGCATCGCGCTGCGCGGTGACGGTGCCCGGGCGCGGCGAGTAGGGGAAGACGTGCACCTTGGTGATGCCGGCGGCCTCGACGACTGCGAGCGTCCGCTCGAACGCCTCGGCTGTCTCGGTGGGGAACCCGACGATCGCGTCGGTCGTGACGTTGAAGTCCTCGAGTGGCTCGAGCCGGCGCAGGAAGGTGGATGCGGAATAGCGCCGGGCCATGTCACGCAGGACTCCGTCGTCGCCGGACTGCAGCGGCACGTGGAGGTGCCGGCTGACCGCCGGTGTCTCGCGTAGCGCCTCGACGAGCTCTCGGTCGACGTGGTTGACCTCGATCGACGAGAGCCGTAGGCGGGCCAGCCCGGGGATCGCGCCGACCTCGCGCACGAGCCGCGGCAGCTTGTACCCGGCCTCGCGGTCGCGGTAGCAGCCGAGGTTGATTCCCGTGAGGACGATCTCCCGATGGCCCTGCGCGACGCGACGGCGCGCCTCGTCGAGCACGGCGGCGGCGGCGCGGCTGCGCGAGGCTCCCCGCACGAGCGGGATCACGCAGAAGTTGCACGAGAAGCTGCAGCCGTCCTGGATCTTCACGAAGGCGCGGACGCGGTCGAGCCGCGCCTCGGCCTGGACGCAACCGAGCGCGCCGACGTCACCGGCGACGAACGCGGGCGTCTCCTCGCTGCGGCGTGCGACGACGGTGATGTTGTCAGGAAGGCCGCCGAAGGCGTCGGGCGCGAGGTTCGCGGCGCAGCCCGTGACGTACACGCGCCGGTGGGTGCGGGCGGCGCGGGACGCGGCCTGGCGCGACTTGCGGACGGCCTCGTGGGTGACGCAGCAGGTGTTCACGACCGCGACGTCCGTGCCGCCCTCGACGTGGCCGTCGGCGAGCAGGGCCTCACGGACCTCGTGGGCGTCGGTGTGCGACACCTTGCAGCCCAGAAAACGGATGGAAAAGCCGGCCATCGGCCCGAGATGCTACTCGGCTGCTTCGTAGACGTCCGCAGCCCAGCTGTCTCGCGTGACGCGGCGAACGTGTCGATAGCCGGCCAGCTCGGTCGCTTCGGTCGGCAAGTAGCCGGAGCCGATCAGCCGCTGCGAGTGCAGCCGCGGCGCCAGGGCCTCGAGTGTCTTCCGCGTGATGTTCGCGATCGCGAGGTCGGTGTGAGGCAGCTCGACCGTGAGGATGTCCGCGACGGACACGTCGACGTCGACGTCGTTCGCGGCCACGTTGGCGCGTGTCGATTCCACGGCGTGCGCGTCCGCGTCGAGCGCGACGATCGGGCCAAAACCCAGCTTCGCCGCCGCGATCGAGAGCACGCCGGAGCCGCACCCGAGGTCGACGACGCTGCCGCGGTCGAGCTCCAGCAACAACTCGACGCATTGCTGCGTCGTGGGATGGGCCCCCGTGCCGAAGGCCCGCCCGGGCTCGATCACGACCGTCGACGCGCCCGCAGGCGCCTCCGCCCAGGGCGGGCCGATCCAGAGCGGCCCGATTTGCACGGGCTGGTGAAACGCCTTCCAGCGGTCGCGCCAGTCGGCGGCGACGTCCTGCCCGCGCGCACCGCCGAAGACGTGCCACAACCGTTCCTCTCCGCCTGGATCGGTGTATGCGACGAGCTCGACGCTCCCGCTCGAGTCCACCTCCTCGAAGCCCTCGGGGAACAGCTCGAGCATGCGGGCCCGTGCTTGTTCGACGCGTTCGGCGGGGACCGTCACCGAGACGCGACGTAGATCGCTCAGCGGAACGCGCTCTTGAGCTTGTCGAAGAACCCCTCGCTCGGCTCGTACGCTTCCTCGCCCGCAAGCCGTTCGAACTCCTCGAGCAGCTGCCGCTGCTCCTCCGTGAGCCGGCGCGGGACGGTCACGTTGACGAGCACGCGCTGGTTGCCGCGACCGAATCCCTGCAGGACGGGAAGTCCGCGGCCGCGCAGCACGACGATCTCGCCGGGTTGCGTCCCGGGGTCGAAGGTCAGCTCGGAGTCCCCCTGCAGGGTCGGGACCGTCACGGTCGCGCCGAGAGCCGCCTGGGTGATCGTCAGGTCGACCGTCGTGTAGACGTCGTTGCCCTCGCGCACGAACCGCTCGTCCGGACGCACGTGCACCTCGACATAGACGTCACCCGCGCGCGCGCCGGCAGCGCCGGCGTGCCCCTCGCCGCTGAGCCGGATGCGCTGTGCGTCGTGGATGCCTGCCGGGATCTCCACCTCGAGCGTCCGCTCCTCGATCACGCGGCCGGCGCCGTGGCACTTCTCGCACGGCTGCTCGATCAGCTTTCCCGCGCCGTTGCACGTCGGGCAGGTTCCGGCGCGCACGAACTCACCGAACACGCTGCGCGACACCTGGCGCACCCGGCCGCTGCCACCGCAGGTCGGACACGTGCTGACAGGCGTCTCGGGCTCCGCGCCCTGCCCGCCGCAGCGGTCACAGGGAACGGCGACGCCGAACGGCACCTCCCGCGTGGTCCCGGTTGCCACCTCGGCGAGGTCGATCTCGACGCGCGCCGCGACGTCTCCGCCGCGGGCGCGGCCCATCCGCCCGCCCATTCCAAAGAGGTCGTCGCCGAAGAACGCGGAGAAGAGATCGGAGAGGCTGCCGAGGTCGAACGCGCTCGGCTGAAACCCGCCGCTGCGCAGCCCGGCGTGGCCGAAGCGGTCGTACAGCTCGCGCCGCTCGGAGTTCGAAAGCACCTCGTACGCCTCGACGACCTCGCGGAAACGCTGCTCCGCGTCCGGCGCGCTCGACACGTCGGGATGGAGCTCGCGCGCGAGCCGGCGGAATGCGCGCTTGATGTCGTCGGCAGTCGCGTCGCGCTGGACGCCCAGGAGCTCGTAGTAGTCGCGCTCCGTGCTCAGTTGTCCTCGTAGACCTGTTCGACGAAGCGGGACAGCTCCTGCGCGGCGCCGCGCACCGAGCGAATCGCCTTCTCGTAGTCCATCCGCACGGGGCCGAGCAGCCCGACCGCACCGAGCGCACGGTTCGTGAGCCCGTAGGTCGCGCCGACGAGGGCCGCCTCCTGGAAGGCGGGGTGGTCGAGCTCACCGCCGACGCGCACCCACGTCCGCAGCGGATCGAGCGCCTCGCCCAGCAGCTCGAGCAGCGCCGCGCGCCGTTCGAGCGTGATCAGGACGTGGCGATACAGGTCGAGCTCGTCGTCCCGCGCCTCCTCGAGCAGCTCGGCTGCGCCGCCGAGGTACAGCCGCTGCTCCGACTGCATGACGTCGGTGAACACCGGCGCCAGCGCGGCCAGGAAGCGGCGCTCCCCGGGCGACAGGCTCGGCTCTTCGAGCGTGCGCCGCACGGCGTTGGTGCCCAGGCGCAATCCGGCGAGCCGCTCGTTCAGGTACTCGCTGGCCCACTTGGCGAGGCCCGCGTCGACGGGATCTCCGAACGTCACGACGCGCTTCGCGACGCCGCCGGTGGACGTGATCACGACGGCCATCACCGTGCGCAGATTGAGCAGCACAACCTCGACGTGGCGCACCGAGGTCGCCTGCAGCGGCGGCGCCGACACGAGCGCCAGCATGTGCGTCGCGTGGGACAGGACCTCGCTCGTGGTCTCGAGCGCGGAGTCGATCTCGCGTCGCAACTCGGACAGGTCGAGCGGAAACGCGCCGGGCCGCTGCTCCTGCCGTGACAGCAGGTCGTCGGCGTGGAGACGGTAGGCGAGCTCGGTCGGGACGCGACCTGCCGAGGTGTGCGGATGCGTCAGCAGGCCGCGCGCCTCGAGCTCTGCGAGGTCGTTGCGGACGGTCGACGGCGACACCTTCAAGCCGGCGCGCTCGACGAGAGAGCGCGAGCCCACCGGTTGACCGGTGGCGATGTACTCCTCGACGACGCGCGCGAGGATGTCGCGCTGGCGCGCGGTCAGGCCCGCTGCGGGATCACGTGCCATTTGCAGCCAGTTTAGGCCAGCAGGTCCGCTGTTACGCCGCCGCCGAGCATGCGGCCGCGGGGAGTGAGTGCAAGCGTCGCGTCAGCACGGTCGACGAGCCCGAGCCGCTCCAGCCGCTCGAGCGCGGCGCCGTCCAGCACGTCGCCGAGGCCGTCGACGAGGAGCGGTTCGTCGAGCCTGAGCCCCAGCATCACGCGTTCACGCTGCCGCACGTCGAGCGGCAGCGGCTCGAGCTCGCGCTCGGGGCGGCGCCTGTCGGCCAAGGCCGCGAGGTAGGCCGGAAGCCGCGGTGTGTTGCGCCAGCGGCGGCCCTCGTTTGTCGAAACCGCTCCGATCCCGAGGCCCAGGTAATCCCGGCCGAGCCAGTAGGCCAGGTTGTGGCGGGAACGAAGGTCGCGGCCGTCTTCGGTGCCGGGCGTCCGACAGAAGTTCGCGGTCTCGTACCAGCGGTAACCGGCCGAGGTCAGCTGCTCGACGACGAGCTCGAAGTACGACTCCATCGCGTCGGCCTGCAGCGCCAGCTCGTCGCCGTGGGCGTGGGTGAAGCGCGTCCCGGGCTTCGCCTCGAGCTCGTAGCAGGAGAGATGCTCCGGCTCGAGCTCCAGAGCGTCGCCGAGGTCGGCCTCGAGGTCGGCGGCGCTCTGGCCGGGGATCCCGTAGATGAGATCAAAGGAGATGTTGTCAAATCCGGCATCACGAAGATGGTAGAAGGCGCGCCGGACGGTGTCCGGTTGGGCAACACGTTCCAAGGTGGCCAGCAGGTGCGGACGGAAGCTCTGCACCCCTAGGGACACCCGGTTCACGCCGAGCCGACGGAGAGTGCGTGCGAGCTCCTGCGTCAGCGTCTCCGGATTCGCCTCGACGGTGACTTCCTGTGCCGCAGGAAGCGCGCGGAGCAGGCGCTCGAGCGCGGCGGGCTCGGTGAACGTCGGCGTGCCGCCCCCGAGGAACACCGTCTCGAGCTCGGGCGCCAGGAGCTCCCGCTCCAGCGCGAGCTCGGCGAGGAGCGCGTCGACGTAGGCGCCGTGCTGTTCGGCGCGGCCGAGGACCGTGACGAAATCGCAGTACCCACACCGGTGGGCGCAGAACGGCAGGTGCACGTAGAGGTGGCGCGTCACTTCTTCTCCGCGTCGAGGTTGAGCACCGCGAGGAACGCCTCCTGCGGCACCTCGACCATGCCGACCTGCTTCATTCGCTTCTTGCCCGCCTTCTGCTGCTCGAGCAGCTTCCGCTTGCGCGTGATGTCGCCGCCGTAGCACTTCGCCAGCACGTCTTTTCGCCGCGCCTTGACCGTCTCGCGCGCGATCACGCGCGCGCCGATCGCCGCCTGGATCGCGACGTCGAACTGCTGGCGTGGGATCTCCTTCTGCAGGCGCTCGACGAGCAGGCGCCCGCGGTCGTACGCCGAGTCGCGATGGATCACGAGCGAGAGCGCGTCGACCGGCTCACCCGCGACCAGCACGTCGACGCGCACGAGCTTGCCGGGCCGGAAGCCGGTCACGTCGTAGTCGAAGCTCGCGTAGCCACGCGTGCGGGACTTCAGCTGGTCGTAGTAGTCGAGGACGATCTCCGCCAGCGGCAGCTCATAGGTGAGGTGCACGCGCTCCTCGGAGAGGTACTCGAGCTGATCGAAGCGGCCGCGGCGGTCGTTGTTCAGCTCCATCACCGCGCCGACGAACTCCTTCGGGACGATGATCGACGCCTTGATGTACGGCTCCTCGACCTCCTCGACCTCGTTCGGCATGTCGGCGGGCGTGTGCACCTCGACCCAATCGCCGACCGGCGGCTTGACGCGATACGCGACATTCGGTGCGGTGACCAGGAGGTCCAGGTCGAATTCGCGCTCGAGCCGCTCGCGGACGATCTCCATGTGCAGGAGCCCGAGGAAGCCGCAGCGGAACCCAAAGCCGAGTGCCTGCGACGTCTCCGGCTCGTAGAAGAGCGCCGCGTCGTTCAACTTCAGCTTCTCGAGCGCGTCGCGCAGCTCCGGATAGTCGTCGGAGTCCGTCGGGAACAGGCCCGCAAACACCATCGGCTTCACGTCCTTGTAGCCCGGCAGCGGCTCGGCCGCCGGCCGGGTCTGCGACGTGAGGGTGTCACCGACCCGGAGTCTGGAGACGTCTTTCAGCCCCGTGATGACGTAACCGACCTCGCCCGCCTCGAGCGTGCGCATCGGGCTTCTCGTCGGCGAGAAGAAGCCGAGCTCCTCCGCCTCGAAGCGGGTGCCGAGCGCCATCGCCCGCAGCGGCTCGCGCGTCGAAAACGTGCCGTCGACGACGCGGACAAACGCGACGACGCCGCGGTACTGGTCGTACGAGGAATCGAAGATGAGCGCGCGCGCCGGCGCGTCCGCGGCGCCGGACGGCGGCGGTACGCGCTCGACGATCGCGTCGAGCACCTCCTCCACCCCCTGCCCGGTCTTCGCCGAGATGCGCAGGACGTGGTCCGGTGAGTCGCCGATCAGGTCGGCGATCTCGGCGGCGGCCGCCTCGGGATCGGCCTGGGGCAGGTCGATCTTGTTCACGACCGGAACGATCTCGAGCTCGTTCTCGATCGCGAGATATGCATTCGCGAGCGTCTGCGCCTGGGTCCCCTGTGCGGCGTCGACGACGAGCAGTGCGCCTTCGCACGCTTGCAGCGAACGCGACACCTCGTAGGTGAAGTCGACATGCCCCGGCGTGTCGATCAGGTTGAGCTGGTGACCCTTCCACTCGACGCGGACGGCCTGCGCCTTGATCGTGATTCCGCGCTCGCGCTCGAGCTCCATCGAGTCGAGCACCTGCGCGCGCATGTCCCGGCTCGCCACGGCGTGCGTGAGCTCGAGGATGCGATCGGCCAGCGTCGACTTCCCATGGTCGATGTGGGCGATGATCGAGAAGTTGCGGATACGGTCTTGGGTCATCTCAGGCCTGCGATGTTCGGCGTCGCAAAGCTAGCAACGCACCGAGCTCGCGAACCTTGAGCGCCTTGCAGACGAGCAGGTAGGCGGCGATGCCGGCGGCGAGCCCAGAGACAACGGCTGCGAGCTGCGCCGGGAATGACCGTCCCAGTGAGTGGTCGAGTAGGTACCAGGTGCCGTATGCGGCACCGGCGAGGGCAGCCGCGCCGAGCAGGATGCGCACGACCGAGTGGGCGATCGCGCGGCCGCCGAGCCGGCCGAGCCGGCGGCGCATGAGCACGAGCAGAATTGCGCTGCCCACGAGGTTGACGCAGGAGGTCGCAAGCGGAATGCCCCACGTGCCGAAGCGATAAAAGGCGGCGTCGAGGGCGGCGTTGATCCCGAGATTGCCGAGCGCGACCGCTGTCGGGATCCAGTTCGACTGCAGGCTGAAGAAGCCCCGGTTGAGCAACAGCATGATCCCGTTGAAGAAGAGCCCTGCCGAAAAGGCGGCGAGCGCGGCGGCGACGACCGGAGTCTGCGCCGGCTCGAAGTGGCCGCGCTGGTAGACGATGCGCGTGATCGGCTCCGCGAGCACCGCGCTCATGACGCCGGCCGGGATGAGCAGGAATGCGATCTGCCGCAGTCCGAGCCCGAGCGTGTCGCGAAACCCGGCCGTGTCGTTGCGCGCGGCGAGTCGCGACAGCGCGGGGAACAGCACGGTCGTGATCGCGACGGAGAAGATCCCCTGCGGAAGCATGTAGAGACGGAACGCCTTGTCGATCGCGGTCGGTGCCAGCTCGGGATCGATCAGCCTCGACGCGAAGATCGAGTCGATGACCGCGTTGAAGTTGATCAGGCCGAGCCCGAGGGTCACGGGCAGCATCAGCTTGAGCACGCGCCAGACGGCCGGGTCGTGCCAGTCGATCAGGACGCGCAGGCTGCCGTCGAGCCCGCGCAGCCAGGGGATCGGGAGCAGCACCTGGATCACCGTCCCGATCAGGATCGAGAAGGCGTAGACGTAGAGCTTCGCGTCCAGAGTGTGCGCGTTCGGGACGCCCAGGATGAGCCCCGCGATGATCGCGAGGTTCCAGAAGACGGGGCTGAGCGCCGGCACGGTGAAGCGCTCGTAGCTGTTGAGGATCCCGACGATGATCCCGGATACACCGAGCAGCGCCACGATCGGGAAGAGCACGCGCGACAGCCCGATCGCGAGCTCCTTGTCGCCGCCGGGATCGCCGAACAGGCCGATGATCCACGGCGCCGCGACGATGAAGATCGCGGTCAGGCCGGTCAGGAAGAGCAGGACGAGCCAGAAGAGGCTCGAAGCGACGCGCCAGGCGCGCTGACGGTCGCCGCGCTCCTGCAACTCGGTGAAGACGGGGACGAATGCCGACGAGAGGGCCGCGTCGGCGACGAGGGCACGCACGAGATTCGGCACCTGGAACGCGACCGTGAAGGCGTTGATCTTGCCCGCTGCGCCGAAGTAGTAGGCCGCAACGACCTCGCGGACGAGACCGAGGATGCGGGAGAGGCCGGTGGCGAGCGAGAAGATCGCCGTCGACCTCGCGAGCCGGCGGCCGGAGCGCTCGTCCACGCGCGCGAGTATAGGGAGGGCACCCTCTGGTACCATGCCGCCGCCCGCGAACTGCGGGCCTTTTCACGCGATGCCGAATATCCGACAACAGAAGAAGCGGGTCCGCACTGCCGCCAAGGAGCGGCTCGAGAACCTGCACTACCGCTCGACGACCAAGACGCTCGCCAAGCGTCTCGAGACTGCGGTGAAGGACGGCGACAAGGACCGCGTCGCCGCCGAGCACCGTGAGCTCGTCCGCTGGCTCGACCGCGCAGCCGCCCGCGGCGCGATGCACCGCAACACTGCCGCGCGCCGTAAGGCGCAGGCAGCGCGCATCGTCAAACCGTAGGCGCGTCGCGCCTACGGACTGGGGACGGCGCTTCGCGCGGAACGCGCGCAGGCGCAGCCCGCGCGCTCCTGGTGCGGTCGGCGGTTGTTCCATCCCGTGCGGCGCGCCCATGCTTCGCGTGGACGCGTCGCATCAGTTCGCCTGCGCGTAAGCCTCGCTTCGCGTCGGCTTACGCTCCGGCCCCCGCGGTCGCGAGGGTCGAGGGTGTGGTGATGTCGATCAGACAGCGTTCGAGCTCGAGGTCTACTGCCAGCCGAGAACCGCCTTTGACCGCATGGTCCAGCTCGGCTAGACGGACGACCGCTCCACGGAGCTCGTCGGGGCCGTAGTTGCGCGCCTGCGCGTACAGCTTCTCGACGTAGAACGGGTGACGCTTCAATCGTGAGGCGGCCTCGCGGGAGGTCAGTCCCTCCTCGGCGAACATCTGGCAGTCCCGCACGCGGCCGACGTGCGCGACGAGCATGCCGATCAGCATCGGCACCGTGCGCGAGACGGGATCGCCGGAGCGCTCGAGCAGCGTCTGGCACGCCGCGAGTGCGCCGGGAAGGTCGCGACGTCCCCATGCGTCCGTGAGCTCGTAGCCGGGGATCTCGGCGCAGCCCGCCGCGAGCAGCTCGATCTCTTTGGTGCCGACCGGCTCCCCACCCGACCAGGTCGCGATCTTGTCGACCTCGCTCGCAAGCTCCTCGGGATCGTCGCCCACGACCTCGATCAGCAGGCGCGCGGCTTCGGGGTCGACGCTGACGCCGCGGTCCCCGAACTGCTTCGTCACCCAATCGCCCATCCGCCGCTTCGGCACGTCGTACACGAGCACGTCGCCGGCCTTGGCGCACGCTTTCGCGAGCGCGGAATCCTTCTTCAGCTCCGCCGCGACGAGCGCGAGCACGGTGTCGGGAGCGGGGCTCGCAAGGTACGCCGCGACCGCCTTCGTGTCCGCGGCCTTCCAGCGATCGACGTCCTCGACGATCACGAGCCGGCCGGCGCCGCCGAGCAGGCCGAGCGAGTTGCAGGCGGCAACAGCGTCGTCACCGCTCACCTCGTGCGCCGTCAGCAACTCCGTTGCGTCCTCGCCGACACGGTCGCGCAGCCGCCGCAGCGCGCGCAGGATCTTCGGACGGTCGCCGCCGGTGATCAGATAGACAGGCTTGAGCTCGCTCGCCGCCACCGGGGGACGACCTCAGGCGCCGACTTGGCGGCGCCGCAAAGAGGCCGGGCGGGCTTTGCCCGGCCGGCCGCTTCGATCAGCGTCTAGGGAGCGGAAACACGCGAGCCTGACCACGGCCTGAAGCATAGGCGGCGGCCAGGAGCGCGCCGGCGCCGAGTAGGAGCACTGCACGAGTCGACCGGACCTGCGCGAACGGGAGCCCGCCGACGATCCGCGCGACGGTCGCGAGGTACGCGGCACACCACCCGTTGAGCCAGGCGAGCGCGGCCGCCGCGCTCCCGGAGAGCGGCGCGACCGCCGTCGCGGCGAGCGCGAGCACGAGCAGCGGGACAATTGCCGGCGCAGCCAGCACGTTGGCGGGAATCGCGAGCAACTGCAGCGAGTGGAACTGGAGCCAGAGGATCGGCGCGGTGACCGCGCTGCACGCGGCCGAGACGGCGATCCCGGGCCGGAGCGACCCGAGCGGGTAGCCCTCCAGCAGGCGCTGAAGCCGGGGAACGAGCACGAAGATCGCCGCCACGGCCGCGAACGACAGCTGGAAACCGGCATCGAACAGCGTGTACGGGTTCCACGCGAGCAACACGATCGCGCCGACGAGCACGAGATGCCAGCGATCGGTTGCCCGTGCCGTCAGCCACGCGATCGAACACAGCGCGCCGGCCACGCCCGCGCGAACCACGGACGGCTGCGCGCCGACTGCCAGAACGTATGCCACGATCGCCGCGAGCGCACCGAGCTGCGCAAGCAGGCGCGGGATCC
>Ga0066652_100001114_pt1 | contig 13542 bp, 11 predicted proteins | sample GraSoiAngelo_101_FD_71413 | JGI IMG/M metagenome (GOLD analysis project Ga0066652, IMG submission 71413) | Grasslands soil microbial communities from the Angelo Coastal Reserve, California, USA - 14_0903_02_30cm | ecosystem: Environmental > Terrestrial > Soil > Grasslands | place: USA...
CTGCTTTTTGGGGCGTTGTCTTGCTTTGCTCAAAAGGACAGTATAACTAAAGTTGGCGCGGAGGAAACGCATACCGTAAAGGTTGCAGCTAACACTTCATTAAAAGGCAGCAGCGCTGGAATATTCTTTACCGGCAGAAATTACAGGAAGGAATGGATCACTGCGATTGAAGTTCCTGTTCTTGACCTCTTAACGGCTTATGGTGGTCTGAAACCTACCAGGCTGGGCGGTGGCAAACAAACGAAATCGTTGCGGGTAGAGAATGCAGATGGTAAAGAATGGGCTTTGCGATCTGTAGAAAAATTTCCTGAGAAAGCCGTGCCACCGGAGCTCCGCGGAACAGTGGCCGCAAAAATTGTAGCAGGTGGTATTTCAGGCTCCTATCCTTACGCTATTTTATCCATGCCTCCTCTTTCAAAGGCAGCGAAGGTGCTTTACTTAAAAGATAGTCTTGTTTACATAGGCGATGATCCGGCACTGGGAGAGTACCGCGAAAAATTGAAGAATACACTCGTTTTAATGGAAGAAAGGAATCCTTCGGGGTTTATCAATGATATGAACGGAGGCAAGAAGGAAAAAATGATCAGTACGGAAGAGCTGGTCTATAAACTCGCCAATGATAAACACACAAGAGTAGATCCCATCGCTATACTTCGTGCACGGCTACTCGATAATTTTGTTATGGATTTTGACCGTCACCAGGGTCAGTGGGATTGGGTAGCCCTGGCTAACGGCGAGGATAAAATTTATTACCCGGTGCCTATTGACCGGGACCAGGCTTTTTACCGTTTGAGCGGTGGTTTCGTGTCAATGTTTGTAAAGGGCAAAAATGCCGTTCCTCAGCTCGAGGGATTCAAGGAAAAAGCAAAGGACATTACCCGGTTCAATAATCCTGAGCAAGGCTTTGACCGTTATTTCCTGAACAGCTTATCTGAACAAGACTGGAGCAAAACCATTGATGAGTTCCTGAGCGCGATGACGGATGAGGTCATAGAAACAGCATTGCATCAGCAGCCAAAGGAGATCCAGCAGTATTCGGTCGAAAATATAATCAGCACGCTTAAGAATAAAAGGAAATACTTTAAAGACGATATGATGAAGTATTACCGGTTCCTCACCAAAACAGTTTCCATCGTTGGAACCAATAGACGGGAGTTGGTCATTATTTCCAAAGATATCGATGGGAAAGTTGCGGTTGTAGTAACTGATCCGGGCGAAGAGGGACATGCATCTGGTAGCGTTTACGAACGGGTCTTCGATCCGGCTACCACCAGTGAAATAAGGATTTACGGTCTCGAGGGAAATGATAAGTTTGAGTTGCGGGGAGAAGGGACATCTATCAAAACAAGAATTATCGGCGGACCAGGCGAAGATGAATTTGTCAACAATAGCAAGGGCGGTAAAACCATTGTGTATGATGTAAGCTTTGAACAGAACAGTTTTTCGGGCGAACAGGGTTTCCGGAAAAAGATTTCAGGAGATCCGCAGAATAACAATTACAATCGCCTCGAATACATCTACAATAAAACCGGGTTAGGGCTCTCCGTCGAATACACAGTCGGGGGCTTATTCCTTGGTCCGCGGTACCAGGTCACCAGGCAGAATAATTTCAGGAAATCACCTTACAGCGCTAAACATTTATTTGTCGTGACCAGGTCGTTGACAGCATCGGCCTATCACTTAAAATATTATGGCGAATTTATTCATGTATTCGGGAAAACCGACTTATTATTTCATAGCGATGCATGGCTACCAACCAGCCGGACCTTTTTCTTTGGTATGGGAAACAATACTGTCTTTGATAAAAGCAAACCGGGAGGATTCAGGTATTATTTCAATCACTATAATCTCGTGGAAGTTTCATTGATGGCCCGCAACCGGCCTAATTCCTGGTTCGAGATCAGCTATGGTCCGGTGTTCCAGTATTTCAAGCTAAAACAGAAACCAAATGAAGGCAAATATGTAACTGAAGTATATCCGCCCGGCGAGACGACCAATGTAGCTTATATCGGTAAATCATACGCCGGCGGAGCGTTGAGCATCACGATAAACACGAAGAACAGCGAGGCAATACCCACAAGGGGAATTAAACTAAATATGTATGGTAAGTCCTATGCAGGTTTAAGCAAATACAGTAATTCCGTAACCGAAGCAGGGGGTCAACTGGACCTGTTCACTGATTTTATTGCAAAAAGAAATGTAGTTATTGCCACCAGCTTCGGTACCAGTCATATTCTCGGTGATTTTGAAATTCAGCAGGCGCAATATCTCGGTTTCCGTCAAAACCTGAGAGGATTTCAAATGGATCGTTTTGCAGGGCGCACCAGGGCCTACAATAACTCGGAAATACGCTTTATGAAACGGGACGCCAACCTGGGTCTTTTCCGTGGTTCAATGGGCTTGCTGGTATTTAATGATATCGGCAGGGTTTGGGCCGATGATGAAGAATCAACACAATGGCATGATGGTTATGGATGGGGAGTTTTTATTGCTCCTCTTGACAAGATAGCGGTCACCGCCACATTGATGTATTCAAAGGAGCAAAAAAATCTCTTTTTTGTAAATTTTGGATTTCAGTTTTAATTACTATGAAGTTTATAAAATATATATTATTTGTTTTGATGCCTGTCGCACTTCATGCACAGACAGTTCATGTTGATGAGGACCGCATTGTTTACAAGGATAAGAAGACCGTAATACAGGCAGATAAACATGAACTATTCGAAAGAGCACAAATTGCGATGGAGCGAATTAAATGGAATAAGCAAAGGATCGTAGTCGAAAACAGGGACGAGGGATTGATCACCGCAAGAGGCACAATGAAACTGGCCACGCCTTACCATACAATTAGGACGGTTGAATATCTTTTCGAACTCAAAGTAGAAGATGGTGAGTATAAATACAGGATCGATAGTGTGTACATGGAAGAAAAAGAGCGAGGCGGCAAAACAATGAGATTGTCTTCGGAAAAGCTACTGAAAGCAGTTGAAGAAACAGGCAAAGTATCAAAAGATGCCGAAAAAGTTTTGAATGAGATTGACATGAATTTCCAGAAGCTACTGGCGTTGATACAGGCCGACATGAAAGAGTCGGTTTCTACAGAGGTGACCTCCAAATGATAGAACGTGAGCGGTGAAATACTTACTATTCACCGTCAGCTCCTGTTTCTTTTATTTAAATCGATGTGGGAATAAAAGCCCAGGTCGATACCCGTTAATTGTTTTGTCCAAAATATGATCTGGCCGGTATGATAGGAATAATGTTCCGTCACATGGACAATGATACCGGCGCCCGAGTAGTTGAATCCCTGTGCCGAATAGATCTTTAGCAAACTTACTTCATCCGTATTCCTGATTATTTCAATGGCTTCCTGCAGGGTATCAACCAGCTTCTTTAGCAATTCTTCTTTTGTATAACCGCTGGTCGCGGAGAACTCCTTGTCTCTTTCCCGTATATCGGGTTGGTTGCCCAGCGCCGAGATGGAGTACTGGCGGATATTGCCGCATAGATGCAGCACGATATTACCGATACTATTGGACGCTTCGTTAGGGCGCATCCAGACCTGTTCATCAGTTAGCTGGTCCAGGCATTTAGTGATCTTGGGCGTATTCTTTTCTATCCTGAAAATGCTTTGTTCAATAAATTCAGCGGCTACCTTATCCATGGCAACAGGGTTTGATTACCTGCAAATTTATTTTTTTAAATAATAGGTTTTTTTGTTTTCTAAAAACTGATCTTTCCCCCCGCAGTTATATAAAATAGTTGTCGTCCTCTTTCGGAAAGCTCAGCATTGCCAGCTACTGTTACCAGGTTTTGCGGTATAACGTAGGCAGGCATCACCAGCAACTGCCATTTATTGCGAGATAGTATTAGAGGGATGGAAAACTCATAAGAAAGAACTTTTAGCTCACTCACTTGCTGGCTTACTGCCTGCTCAGTTCCGGGAAGAAACAGGAATCCATTTTTTTCATAATAAGTCCTGGTAAAATGCTGTGTGCCGATATTGATCATTGCGGCAGGATCGGCAACAAATATCCATTGGCCGGTGAGCTCGCACCTGAAAACATGATCCAGGCCCGCATTGATACCATAGTCAAAACCGTCAACATGTTTTATATCGCCACCAATGCTGGGGTTTACGAATTTATTTTGCCAACTGAATGTTGCACTGAGCTGTTCTTTCAGCGCCGACTGCACCAATTGGGTGCGCTGCCTGTAGATGGGCTTTGTGAAATAGAGGTGCGTGAAAAATTTTTCATTATCAGTTTTTGCCTGGTAACCGGCTGTAAATACAGTGCCAGCATATTCAAAACGATTAGTGGCATTACTGGTAAAAACCGGGGCTGCGTTGATATATAAGTTCTTGTTGAACCACAGTTCAGCTAGTGGAAAAAAACCACTGCTTCGCAAACTATCTGTGCGTCCATAATAATTCAAACCACTGTTATAAAAGGCGCCAAGCTTAAAACCGGGCCTTTCTTTCGTTGCTTCCTCTTTCTCCTGCGCATTGACAATTCCGGTTATAAAAAGTAAAATAGTGATCAGCGAGGCGGCAATAGTCTTTTTCATAAAGAATGCTTTATGGTTAAAGAAAAGGGATGTAACGATTCGAGACATCCCTTTATCAATCTTCGATCTTAATGGTTCTTACTGTTTGCTGGCTGATGCGGATGTGTTGGATTTTGTTTCAGCCGATGCCTTTACTTCGGGTTTTACGGAGGTAGCTCCGGTTGCCGCGGTCTTTACATCTGATTTTGCCTCATTCTTTAATTCTTTAGCCTTTTCTACGGTAGCATTTGTCTTGTTTTTTACCGGGGCTGCTGTGCTGCTGGTTGTTGCCTTTGTATCGTTTACCACTTTTTTTGCATCTACGTTCACACCAGCATTTGCATCTGTGGAAGCATTGCCACCGGCGCTGGCCGATCCGGCGGAACTGGTAGTGCTGGTTTGTGTTGAAACCGATACTCCCGGATTCACATCGGCGCTGTTTGACAGTTTGCCAGTCGTGTTGCTGGCTGATGAACCTGTTTTTTCAGCACCGGTTTTTACAGTAGATGCTGTTTTTGTTTTTACATCGGAGACTTTGGAAGTCGAGGCTTTAACTGTGCTCTGGGTGGCTTTGGTCGCCTGGCCAGTGGCTTTTGTTATTGTACTTGTATTAGCGGTGATCGTGGTTGCAGCTTGTGTAGTAGATTTTAAGCCAAGGTTGACCTGGGCATACATGCACAGTGAACCAAAGCTTGCCAGGGTAAGGATCAGGGTCTTTTTCATTGCTGTTTTCATAACTTGATTTTTGGGTTTAAGAATTTAGCGATTGAAAAACATTTGTCAGGGTGATCAATCGTTCTTCAATGAGAACGGCGAAGTATTAAAAGGTTTAAGAAACGTTAATAACTTCTTTAATAAATTTTCAAACTGCCTCATTTTCAATTTCTCTCATTTCAAATTTTTAAAATACTCATAGCAACTTTTTTGCTCTTACTTTCGATATAATAGTGTAGAATTTTCTCCATCCTCATCTCCTCCAAAGGTTTTCAAAACGGTCATCGCCTTTTCCTTCACCAGGAGTATTTTTTACTATCTAAAACCCGCAAATATGAAAATGATTCAGCAATCCTTCATTGACCGCCGCTTTTATTTCTTTGTCATTATTATTCCTTCGCTGATCATCCTGGCCCTTTTACTTACACGATGTAAAAAGGATGATAAAGGCGATACCGTTGCCAACACTTCAGTGGATGTAAAACAGGTAGCCGATGGTTTCGTTTCGCCTATTGGTTTGGTCGCTTCGCCTGATAATACGGGCAGGTTGTTTGTAATTGACCAGGCTGGAAAAATATGGATCGTCGACTCAACTGGAGCTAAACTACCTACCCCTTTTATGGACATCTCTTCCACGATAGTAGCACTAAACCCTGCCTATGATGAACGTGGATTGCTGGGTCTCGCTTTTCATCCCCAATTTGCTACAAACCGCCGTTTCTATGTTTATTATCAATTACCACCAAGACCCGGAGGCCCCACACCCACGACTTCCTGGAATAATTTAAGCCGCATCTCTGAGTTCAAGGCTTCGGCGACAAACGGTAACGTGGTTGATATGACCAGCGAAAAAATCCTCCTCGACATTGATGATCCGCAAAGCAATCATAATGGAGGTACGATCGCATTCGGACCTGATGGTTATCTATACATTGCTATCGGCGACGGAGGCGCAGCCAATGATGTCGCACCCGGCCATGTGGATGACTGGTATGCAGCTAATGCGGGAGGTAATGGGCAGGATGTAGAGGCAAACCTGTTTGGCAATGTTTTGAGGATAGATGTGAATACCGGTTCGCCTTATGGTATTCCACCGGATAATCCATTTGTTGCCACTTCCGGCAAAGATGAAATTTATGCCTATGGTTTCCGAAACCCGTTCCGGATGTCATTCGATATGGGTGGTAACCATAGCCTGTACCTGGGTGATGCAGGCCAGGTATTGTACGAAGAAATTAATGTTGTAACGAAGGGCGGCAATTACGGTTGGAATGTAAAGGAAGGCCGGGTTTGTTTCAACGCGGCGAATAATGATACCGCATTAGCTTCCTGTCCGACTATGGATAATCTCGGCAAAACATTTACTGATCCGGTAATTGTAATTAATAATACGGCAAACCCACTGGGCGGGCGGGCACTGACTGTCATTGGTGGAAATGTGTATCGCGGCAATGCCATACCTGCTTACCAGGGCAAATATATTTTTGGCACCTATGCGCAGAGCAATGCACCCAATGGAGAACTGTTCATTAGTACACCGTCTTCGCAAAGTTCATGGGATTACCAGGAGATAAACCTGGCCAGTCATCCCGATGACATCGGGTATTATCTTAAAGGATTTGGCCAGGATAATAAAGGTGAGATTTACCTGACTGTTAGTTCCAATGGAGGCCCGTCCGGTACTACCGGTAAAATCCTTAAACTGGTAAAAGCGCCTTAACCTCGCTGTTACCTGACATGATTGCAGGGATCGCACTACATGCAAGGAATGTATAGAACATACATCCCTTTTTTATGCTCTTATAGACGTCAAACTGTTGTTTCAACTTCATAATGCGTGGCCTTTGCGTCATACCTGATCATCATGGATTGCACGATTGCCGGCACTACAGCTTTTTCATAATGGTCACCAGCAAATTGTTTTATCGAATCGAGTGTTTTCCATTCAGTAATGATCAGGAATTCAATCCCTTCATCAAGCTCTCTTTTCAGGATGCTCGCCGATATAAATCCATCGAGTTGTTTTAATTGCCTGAAAGTATCGGTCTTGAGATGAATAACATATTCAGGCGCTTTGTCCTTTTTGGCCAGGCCAGTCCAATGCCGGGATATCATTTTTTATATTAAGATAGACAGAATTAACTACTGGAAAATTATTCTATTTTACACACATAATGCGTTACATTATTTACCTGTTATTGTCGTTGGCCCTGGTTTCATCCTGTATGAAAGAGAAAAATTGGGACAGGCATAATATCAAGATAAAATTGAAAGCTATTTTTCCTAATTCTGCGAAGGTTGAAGTGCTTGACTCCACTGAATACCGGCTTGTAAGATCCGATAGCTTGCAGATGCCGCCCCCGGCATACAAAGCAATTATCAGGGAAAAAGAATATGAGGGTTATAGTTTCATTCTTTTTTTTACAACAGTGGGATTGAAGACACAGCGGTTTTTGGTCCTGTGTTCAGGGCTCTTATGATCACCGACCTTAGTGCGGGTTTTGGCACCAGGAAGCAAGAACATTTGTTGGTTATGCCTGCTTTCAATAAATCAGCAACAAAAATGGTGGCCTGCGCAATAGCAGTCGGCCTTCCTGATAAGGGCCATATTGTAGAGATGGAAAATAAAATCATTGAAGTTTTCGACCTGCAAAAAACAGGATATAGCGGAAATATGACTGATCCCGCAAAGGACAGCAAACAGCACCGGCCACGCGCGAATGAAAGGGAATAAAATACCGGGATAGACTAGCGGGCCCTTTCTCTATAGCCGCTATTAAGCACTTCAAATTTTGTATACCTGAATACCCTCGCTTGGGTTCCCTTTTCAGATGACTTAAACCCCTTCGGGAATCCTTTCGCCTTATAAAACTGGCCGATAAACCTGATACGGTCATTGATATATCCAATTGTATCTGGAAGCGCAAGGGATGGATCGGCAGGCTCCACGAAAATGCTGAGAGTGGCGAGCGAATCGTCTTTGTTGTCATTATACCTGTCTATATCTTCAGGGCTGGCCCAGTTGGCGCAATCACAGGCCCATGGTATATATTCCAGTTCGATCGTCTGTACTTTATCCTCCAGTTGATCTGTGTTGCAGGAGAAAAGAAGAAGTAACATCAAAAGAGACAGTAGACGACTCATGATTCAAATTTAGGTATTACCACAGATGAATATACTTTCAGTATCGCCTCAGTTTTAAAATAAAGCTCACGCTTCCCGCAAATATGCGGGACGACGACGCAACGATTAACGGTCGGCACTTACGTTGCGCCTTTGCGTCCAAGGAACGCCAGGAACCACTAAGATTATTTTGAGCCGCGGATACACCTTCGTTTTTTTCCGTGAATCCGGAAAGAGAAAGGGTTGTACTTTTTTTTCATCTTATCTTTATCCTCCTGTCCAATCATACAATTCAACATGAAAAAACTATTTATTCTCTTCGTGCTCTCAGGCATCCACGTCAATTTATTATTCGCGCAGGCAGACAGCATAACCGGTGCGATGAAATCAGAAATGATGATACCCATGCGGGATGGAATAAAACTACATACGGTTATCATCAGCCCGGTAAATGCCAGGCAGGCGGGCCCTATATTGCTGACACGAACTCCTTATGGCGCATTTCCAGCTTTTATAAAAAACGACACAACATTAAGCCTTGCTTTTTTTGGACGTAATTATGGCTCATTCCTGAAGGATGGCTACTTTTTGATCTTCCAGGATATCCGTGGTAAATATAAAAGCGAGGGCAAAATGCAGATCCATCAGCCTTTGATACATGCTACCGATAAAAATGCGATTGATGAAAGCACTGATACCTGGGACACGATAGACTGGCTTATTAAAAACCTTAAAAATAATAATGGTAAAGCCGGCATATTCGGGATTTCTTATCCCGGGTGGCTGGCCCTTGTGGGTTCAGTGGATCCACATCCTGCTTTGAAAGCTTCTTCCGAGCAGGCCTGCATGGGCGATCTTTTCCTGGGCGATGATTTTCATCATAACGGAGCATTCAGGCTAAGCTATGGAATGGAATATACTTACGAGGTGGAGTTTGACCCGACAACAGACAGCGATTTTGATTTTCCCCGTTATGATCTTTACGACTGGTATCTTCAACTGGGCTCTTTAAAAAATGTCAATGCCAAATATTTTCATGAACGCATCCCGACCTGGAACAATTTTGTCAAACACCCCAGCTATGATGAATTCTGGCAAAAAAATTCTCCGCTGAGCTATGTACAGTCGGCACAGGTTCCGCAATTGCATGTCGGTGGTTATTATGACCAGGAAGATATCAATGGACCGCAGCTGATGTATGCACATATGGAAAAGAAGGATGCTTCCAATTTCAATCATATTGTACTCGGGCCATGGTATCATGGACAATGGGCCTCATTCAAAGCGGATAGTATCGGTAGAATATCTTTTGGAAGTAACACTGCCGCCTGGTTCCAGGAATTGCAGAAGAAATGGTTTGATTATTATCTCAGGGGAATAGGGGATGGAAAGTTCGAAGAAGCCTACACCTTCCAGACTGGTAGCAACGAATGGAAAACCTATTCCAGCTGGCCGCCAAAAGAAGCCGAAATAAAAAAATTATATGCCGGAGCTAACAGTAAATGTTCGTTCAATAAGCCGACGTCGGCTAATGGCTTTGTAAGTTTTACCAGTGATCCGGCCAAGCCTGTCCCTTACCGGCTTCCGCCTATTGAAGCTACTTATGGACCCGGCAGTCGCTGGCGTCCCTGGCATGTGGAAGATCAGCGTTTCGTTTATTCGAGACCCGATGTGATAAGTTTTGCAATGGATACGCTGACAGACGACCTGGTAGTGACAGGAAAAATTAAAGCCCATCTTTTTGCAAGTACCAGCGCGACTGATGCCGACTGGATCGTCAAGCTGATCGATGTTTACCCCGACAAGACCCGGCCTTTGTCGATGAGTGGCTACCAGTTCCCCGTTGCCATGGAAGTATTCCGGGGCCGCTTCAGGAAAAGTTTCAGCCAGCCTTCCCCGCTCACACCAAATAAGCCGGAGGAGTTTGTAATTGATCTCCACGATATCAATCATGTGTTTAAAAAAGGTCACCGGGTCATGATCCAGGTGCAGAGTACCTGGTTTCCTGTTATTGACCGCAACCCGCAGAGGTATATCCCGAATATCTTTGAGGCCAAAGAATCGGACTATATTAAGGCCGAACATCGCATTTATTTTTCCTCACAGTACCCCACTTATATTGAATTGCCGGTGATGAGGCAATAATTGGCCTGATGAAGTCTTGCACATTCGGCTTTTATCATAGCTTTTACTCAGGTTGTGTCTTATCCGATAGCCCTGGCTACCGGACAGGCAGGTATCGGATTTGAATTTAGCTACAGGAGGACCACTAAGGAGACACTGAGTGCTGCAAAGAAGAAAGGCTCTGTGGCCATCCTGATTTTTCAAACCTGGACACTTCCTTACGCTGATAATTCCGTCGCAAATCGTTCTGTTTCTTAAATTTGCAGTCTTATGGCTGAAGAAACAAAGAAAGAGGAACGATCCCTGAATTTCCTGGAAGAGATTATTGAAGAGGATCTCAAAAACGGCAAGTACAAGAGCATTGTCACGCGCTTTCCCCCTGAACCCAATGGATATCTGCACATGGGCCATGCAACCAGCATTTGCCTCAATTTCGGTCTTGCTCAAAAATATGGCGGTTATACCAATCTCCGTTTTGATGATACAAATCCCGTGACGGAAGAAACCGAGTACGTAGAGAGCATTAAAGAAGATATTAAATGGCTGGGTTTTCAATGGGAGAATGAACATTACGCTTCTGATTATTTCGATGAGCTATACCAGTTTGCCGTCAGCCTGATAAAAAAAGGACTGGCTTACGTTGATGATCTTACAGCCGAAGAAATAGCTGAAATGAAGGGTACGCCCACTGAGCCTGGTAAGGATAGTCCTTATCGCAACCGCAAAGTGGAAGAGAATCTTGACCTGTTTGAGCGAATGAAGAAAGGTGATTTTCCGGATGGCACACATACGTTGCGGGCAAAGATTGACATGGCTCATACCAACATGCTTATGCGGGATCCGCTGCTTTACCGGATCAAGCATGCAAGTCATCACCAGACTGGTGACAAATGGTGTATCTATCCAATGTATGATTTCGCGCACGGGCAAAGTGACAGTATCGAGAATGTCACACATTCCATTTGTACAATGGAATTCGTGCCTCACCGGGAACTATATGACTGGCTGATCGAAAAACTCGAAATATATCCTTCGCACCAGTATGAATTCGCCCGGCGTAACCTTTCTTATACGGTGATGAGCAAAAGAAAACTCCTGCAACTTGTCAACGAAAAATACGTGGATGGCTGGGATGATCCACGTATGCCAACAATAAGTGGAATGCGTCGCCGGGGATACACACCTGAAAGCATCCGCGATTTTTGCGACAGGGTAGGGATTGCCAAACGCGAAAACCTGACCGACCTGGGATTGCTGGAGTTTTGTGTACGCGAGCATTTGAATAAAGTGGCGCTGCGCAGAATGGTAGTGTTTGATCCATTAAAAGTAGTACTGACAAATTATAATGAACAACCCGGGGAGACTGAAATGCTGACCAGTGAAAATAATCCTGAAGAGGAAACGGCGACCCACCGCGATATACCATTTGGTAAAGAGCTATACATTGAGCGGGAAGACTTCATGGAAAACCCGCCGAAAAAATTCTTCCGGCTGGCTCCTGGTAAAATGGTTCGTTTAAAAAGCGCCTATATCATCCGTTGCGATGAAGTGATCAAAGATGCCAACGGTCATATTACCGAGCTCCATTGCTCTTATATTCCTGAAAGCCAGAGTGGCAATGATACGTCGGGTATAAGTGTAAAAGGGACTTTGCATTGGGTAAGCCTCAAACATGCTATCACCGCAGAACTTAGGTTATACGACCGTCTATTTAAAGTTGAAGATCCTTCAAAAGAAGAAGGTGATTTCAAGGAGTATATCAATCCTGGTTCGCTGCAAACGATAAAAGCGGTCTATGCAGAGCCGGCTTTAAAGAATGCAAAATTCGATGAGCGCTACCAGTTTTTGCGTAAAGGATATTTCACATTGGACAAAGATTCCAGCACCAGCGGCATGATCTTCAACCGCACGGTAACCCTTAAAGACAGCTGGAAAGCGGGAGACTCAAAGGCAAATTGAGTTTTTACTTTGCGTGAAACGATAACTTTACTATTATCGGATGATAAATTATCTCTAAAGAAGAAGCATTTGCTACCTGCAACGCCTCTTTTGGTTTATCTTTATTGATATGAAGAAAATCCTCGTCGTGTTGGTGGCGCTGGCCTGCTTCTCCTTTATCAGCGCCGACAATCCTCTGAAGAATACGAAATGGGATGGAGAAAATGGATTACAGGTTTATTTTACCTCATCCGACACCATCAAGCTGCTAATAAATGATCAGCTTGTTGCATCAGCACAATATAAAGTGAAAGATAGCACGCTTACCTGGCGTGATCTTGTTCCCGCTCCGGGTTCCTGCGATACTTCCATCCGGGGTACTTATGTTTATCGCATAAAGGATAGCATCCTGACCTTCCGGCCAGTTTCTGATCGATGCGAGGTGAGAGCAAATGTGATTCAGACCCTGGTGCTAACCAGAAAATGATTAATAAATGGCTGCTTTTTTTGTCCGACTGAAAGCATGGCAACTTATAAGGTCGGTCAACCAGTAACTTACTGCTAATAATAAGTGTAAAACCGGAACTCCTTGTAGTAAGACAGCTACACATATGTAGTCGCTATAAGTACCTTCGAATCATCAATCATCTATTGTTTTACCCTGCCTGCTGATACTATATTTGCATTGTCAGTGAACGAGAAAATACAATATCCTAAACCCTGTATCCTTAAACTAATTACAGATCCCAGAACGAAGCACAAATCCTAACGATCAGTATCTATGAAAACCAATACCGGCTGATTCTCTACAGCGGTCCAAATCCATGAAAACCACAAAGTAAACCGTCCTTTACTTTTTTAATTATCCCGACCTGGTGTCGGGATAATTTTTTTTTGCCTCACCCTCTTATCCCTCTCCAAAGGAGAGGAACGATACCTCAATGTTTCTTCAAACATCACAGATCAGATCAACTTCATTTTTCTCGGCATTCTTGGCCTCACCCTCTTATCCCTCTCCAAAGGAGAGGGACGATACCTCAATGTTTCTTCAAACATCACAGATCAGATCAACTCCATTTTTCTCGGCATTCTTGG
>Ga0066652_100001115_pt1 | contig 13540 bp, 12 predicted proteins | sample GraSoiAngelo_101_FD_71413 | JGI IMG/M metagenome (GOLD analysis project Ga0066652, IMG submission 71413) | Grasslands soil microbial communities from the Angelo Coastal Reserve, California, USA - 14_0903_02_30cm | ecosystem: Environmental > Terrestrial > Soil > Grasslands | place: USA...
ATCGAGGCGATCGCCTGCGGCCTGCCGGTCGTCTACCCGGCAAGCGGTGGGACGGTCGAGCTCGTCGGCGACGAGGCCGGGGTCGGCGTTCCGCACCCGGACGGCTGGGAACGCGACTCGCCGCCCGCGGCCGAAGAGCTGGCCGACGCGGTGTCACGCGTGCTCGCCGACCGGGACCGCTATGCCGCCGCGGCGCGCAGGCGCGCGGTCGAGCGCTTCTCGCTGCAGCCCTGGCTCGACCGCCACGCCGACCTCTTCGAGGCCTTACTCCCGCGCTGACGCCTCGGCCCAGAGCTCGCCCCACACGTGGCGCGGCTCGCCCATCGTCCAGCCCGCCTCGTCGAGCTCCGCACGAAGGAGCGCCTCGTCGTACTCGACCTGATGCTCGCGGTCGGAGAAGTGCTGCAGCCCGAGCTCCTGTCGCAGCGGGACGGTCCAGTCTCGCTCCAGAACAGGCACGCGCACGAGTAGCCGGCGCGCGCCGGCACGGTCGCGCAGCGCTCGCAGGAGCTCCCCGCGCGGCGCGATGTGCTCGAGGACGTTCGACAGAACGGCGACATCGACAGGTTCGTCGGGAACGTAAGCGATGGCGTCCGCCTCGACGTACGTGATGCGCGGATGGGCGAAGCGCGTTCGCGCGAACTCGATCGCCCACGGCGACCGGTCGATCGCGACCACCTCGGCACCGGCCCGCTCCGCGAGGTCGTGCGCGAGCTCGCCCTTGCCACAGCCGACGTCGAGCACGCGCTCGCCGACCTCGACACGCTCGACGAAGAAGTCGTGATAGCGCATCAGGCGGTGCTTCGCATGCACGCCGCCGTCGTATGCGATCGCGCCGAGGTCGGCGCCGACGTACGCGTCTCCGTACACCTCGAGCAGCTGTCGCATCGCCTTCCGCTTATCCGGTTGCGCGCGGATCGTCCCGAGCCACGTCCTGAAGAGCGGCCTCCACACCGCGTACGGGAACACGACCCGAAGCGGACGGAGCGGAATGCGGCGCGCGAAGCCGCCCGCGATTCGGCGCAGTGTCCACGGCTGTGGACTCTTCGTCACTGCACTGCCTTCGCGTGGTAGCCGTGCAGCCGACCGCGGAGCGTCGCGAGGTGAAAGCCCGCTCCTGCACGGTCGCGCCGTGCCAGCGCGACGCAGGCGCCGCCGAGCGGCCGGATCAGCATGCGGACGACCGTCCGGGACGGGTAGCCGTGCTTGCGCAGGATGTAGCCGATGCTCGCGCCGTCCCGTGCACCGAGCGCGCGGAGCGAATCGGGGGCGGTCTTCTTGCTCGCATGCGTCACGATCAGCCCGGGGTCGTAGTCGATCCGCGCGCCGGCATCGAGCGCGCGGACGAGGTAGTCGATCTCCTCTCCCGACGACCAGCGCGTTTCCGCGCCGAGACCGAGCCGCTCGTCGAACCGGCCGACGCGCGCGACGAGGGGCCGGCGCAGGAAGAGCGTGAACGAGATCGCGCGGTTCCAGAGGTTTTCGCGCGTCAGCGTCGCGGCGTCACGCGCCCATGACGGCGGCGACTTGCCCTGGTCGTCCGCCTCTCTCCCTGTCAGCCCGTCGAGCGACGAATTCGCTGCGAACCTGCGGGCGACGCGCTCGAGCAGGTCGTCGGCGTAGACGCAGTCGTCGTCCGGAAACGCGACCACGTCGGCGTCGATGTCCACCAGAGCAGCGTTCCGCCCGCGTGAAAGGCCTCGCGCCGCACGGACGTGCACGATGTCGAGGGAGCCATGGCTGCGCAGGACGTCCTCGACGCGATCGTCCTCGTTCTGGTCGGCGACGAGCACCCGGAAGCTGCGGTAGGTCTGTCGTTTGAGCGAGGCGAGCAGCCGGTTCAGCGCGGCCGAGCGGTCGACCGTCGCGACGACGAGGTCGAACTTCGGAAGCTCCGGCGCCGCCACGAGTCGTACGCTAGCGCCGGTGAACGCCGGGCCAACGCCGCTCGTCTCCGTCCTGCTCGCCACGCACGACGGCGAGGAGTTTCTCCCTCTCGCCCTGGAGAGCGTCCTCCGTCAGACGGTGGGCGACCTGGAGCTGATCGTCGTCGACGACGCCTCGACCGACGGAACGGCGGCAATCCTCGAGGCGGTTGCCGACGCTCGGCTCGTCGTCGTCCGGAACGACGAGCGCCTCGGGCTCGCAGCCTCGCTCAACCGCGGCCTCGACCAGGCGCGCGGGCGGTACGTCGCCCGGCTCGACGCGGACGACGCCGCGTTCCCCGAGCGCCTCGCGCGCCAGCTGGCGCGGATCCGGCGCCAACCACTCGTCGCCGTCGTCGGCACGGCGGTGGTCGACCTCCCCGCCGACGGAACCCTCGGCAGCGTCCACCGGCTGCCGAGCGGCGCCACCGCTCTCCGCTGGCACGCCCTCTTCGGCTCGCCGTTCTTTCACCCCACGGTGCTCGTCGACCGCTCTGTGCTCGAGCGGCACGAGCTCCGGTACGACCCGCACTACCTCGAGAGCGAGGATTACGACCTCTGGACGCGCGTGCTCCGGGTCGCGGACGGCGACAACCTTTCGCGCGCGCTCGTCGCGAAGCGCGTGCATGCCGGACAGGCGTCGCTGCGCCGCGGCGATCTTCAGTCGTCCTACGGCCGGGAGATCGCATTGCGGGAGATCGAGCGCATCGCTCCCGCGCACGGATCCGACCGGGCCGCGCTCGCATGGGAGCTCGGGACCGGTCGCGCCAGTGGCCGAAGTCACGATGCCGCGGCGGCGTTCACGGGCCTTCTAGGCGCCTTCGAAGAGCTGCACGGAGTCGACCGCGGCGTCCGTGCCGCAGCCGCCCGTGCGCTCGCACGGTCGGGCCACGTGCGCGAAGCCGCGAGGCTTTCGCCGGAGCTGCCTGCCCGCGTCGCCTTCGACCGGGCGCGCCGCCGTCGCGAAACGGGTCGCGCACGCCGCCTGGCGTCGTCTTTGCTGCGGGATGTGCCGGCGGCCCCGGAGCCGGCTCTACGTGTCACGGTCGTCTCGCCCGAGCCGACGCCGTACCGGGCGCCGCTCTTCGACCGCCTCGCGCGGCGGCCGGACCTCGAGTTGACCGTCGTCTACGCCGCGCGGACCGTCGCCGGCCGCACCTGGTCGGTGCAGCCGAGCCATCGCAGCGTGTTTCTTCGCGGCGTCGCCGTTCCCGGTCTGCGGCGCATGTTCCGGCACGACTATCCGGTCACGCCCGGGATCCGGCGCGCCCTTCGCGCGAGCGCGCCTGACGTCGTCGTCGTCTCGGGGTGGAGCACGTTCGCGGCGCAGGCGGCGATCCTCTGGTGCCGGGCCGCGGGAGTCCCGTACGTGCTCCTCGTCGAGAGCCACGAGCTCGACCCGCGCTCGGCGTGGCGGCGCCTGCTCAAGGGTGCCGTTGTCCCGCGGCTCGTACGCGGTGCTGCGAGCGTCCTGGTCGTCGGCACGCTCGCGCGGGACGCGGTCGTCGCTCGGGGCGCGGACCCCGACCGCGTTCGCATCTTCGCGAACACGATCGACGTCGCCGCCTGGGAGGAGCGGGCCGAGCGGCTCGGTCGCAAGCGGCGGAAACTTCGGGCCGAGCTCGCCGTCGGCGACGACGACATGCTCGTCGTCTCGGTCGGACGGCTCGCGCCGGAGAAGGGTTTTGACACGCTCCTCCGCGGGGTCGCCGAGGCCGGCGGTCCGCGGTTCGTCGTCGTGATCGCAGGGAGCGGAGGCCAGGCCGCGCGACTGATGCGCCTCGCGGACGAGCTCGGCATCCGCCTTCTGCTGACGGGCGAGCTCGCCGAGGAGCGGCTCGCGAGCGCGTACGTCGCGGCCGACCTCTTCGCGCTGCTGTCGAGCGACGAGCCCTGGGGCGTCGTCGTCAACGAGGCGGCCGCCTCGGGATTGCCGCTCGTCCTCTCCGACCGGGTCGGCGCCGCCTACGACCTGCTCCGGGACGGCCAGAACGGCCTGCTCGTTCCCGCCCGCGACATCCGTGCGGCCACGCAGGCGCTTCGCAGGCTGGCCGACGACCCGACGTTCCGTACGACGGCGGGCGGTCGGTCGCGCGAGCTCGTCAGGGCGTGGAGCTACGAGCCGTCCGTCGAGAGCCTCGTCGCCGCGGTGCGCGAGGCGACGGCGCGGTAGATCTCCTCCTGCCGGTCGACGACGCGGTCCCACGTCATCCGCCTCGCAGCCTCGGGCCCTCCCCGCGCTAGGCGCTCCCGTAGCTCGGGCTCCGCCAGCACCCGCTTCACCGCGTCGACCACCGCCGCGCGGTCGTACGGGACGACCAGCGCCTCGCCGTCCGCGAAGAACGAGGCGATGCCGCACCGGTCGGACACGATCACGGGCGTCCCCGCCGAGGCGGCCTCGGCCGCGACCATGCCGAAGCTCTCCCCCGAGGACGGCAGCACGAAGACGTCCGAATCGAGGTACACGTCGAGCGGCGGCTCGTTCGTCACCGGCAACGTGTGCACGCGGCCTGCGGTCGCGGCGGCCGAGGTCGCCGCGCGTACGAGCGAGGCGACGCCGTGCCGGTCGTCCGGGCCGACGAGGACAACGTGCGCCTCCGGGATCTCCGCGGCCGCGTCGAGCAGGTGCTCGATCCCCTTCCCGGCGGCGACACGGCCGACATAGAGGATGACCGACGCCGCCGCGGGGATCCCGAGCCGCGCCCGAAGCGTTCCGCCGTCGCTGGCACCGTTCGCCGGTTCCGGGAATCCATTCCCACGCACGTGGACGCGTCCGGGCGACACGCCGCAGGCGACCACGTCGGCACGCTCGTTCTCCGACGCGACGACCACGGCCGCGGCGCCGCGTGCCACGCTGCGGTACAGGGAGGCGTCCAGCACGCGCTTCAGCCTGATCTTGCGCAGACGCGGCCGGAACATCCCCAGCGGCTCGAAGACATACGGGATGCCGCGGGCGCGACACCAGAGTGCGGTGCCAGTCGTCACGGGATCGCGAAAGCCGAACACGTGCGCGACCGCCGGCCTCGGCAGGCGCGCGAGCGCGGCCGGAAGCGTCGGCGTGATTCCCATCCATCGGTACCGGACCGGCGTCGCCAGGTAGCGGACCTCTGCGCCGTCGACGACGCCGATTCTTGAGCGGTGTGAGGGACGTTCGTGGAGATCGACGATCGTCGTCGTGACCACGTCGACGTCGTGTCCGCGCGCGGTCAGCCGGCGCACGAGCTCGCGAGCCGCGACGACCGGGCCGCCGAACGCATGCGAGGGCCACCAGGTCGGAGCCGCAAAGAGGATCCGAAGCGGCGTGTCCGTCACGCGTGAGAGGCTAGCCTCCCCCCGGTGCCGAGCACGCGCAAGCCGCGCCTTCTGGTTCTGAACCAGTACTACTGGCCCGGCGTCGAGGCGACGGCGCAGCTCCTCACGGATCTCTGCGAGGCGCTCGCCGACGACGTCGAGATCACGGTCGTCACCGGCGTCCTCCACGGCCACGAGCAGGAGCCGCGCAGGATGATTCACAACGGCGTCCGCATCGTGCGCGTCCCCTCGACCTCGTACGAGCGTTCGCAGATCTTCGCCCGCGCCTCCAACTACGTCACCTACCTGACGAGCGCGTTCGTCCGTGCGCTGCGCGGACAGCGGCCCGACGTTGTCCTCTGCATGACCGATCCGCCGATCGTCGCCGACGTCGCGCTCCTCGTCGCCCGGCGCTTCGGCGTGCCGCTCGTCGTCATCAGCCAGGACGTGTTCCCGGAGATCGCCGTGCAGCTCAAGCGGCTCGAGAACCCGGTCGTGATGAGCATGCTGCGGCTGCTCGTCTCCATCTACCTGCGGCGCGCCGACCGGGTGGTCGCGATCGGGGACACGATGCGCAGCCGCCTCGAGGCGAAGGGGGCGCCGCCCGACCGGCTGCGGGTGATCCCGAACTGGGTCGACACCACACGGCTCGAGCCGCAGGCGCGTGACAACTCGTGGGCCCGCGGCCTCGGCTTCGACCGGAAGTTCGTCGTCATGCACTCGGGCAACATCGGGCATGCACAGGATCTCGACTCGCTCATCCGTTCGGCGACGTTCCTGCGCGACCTCGACGACCTCTTGATCGCAATCATCGGGTCGGGCGCGCGGCATTCGGAGCTGATGGCTCTCGCGGAGCTGCTCGAGGCCGACCAGGTCAAGTTCCTCTACTACCAGTCGCGCCAGGTTCTCCCGCAATCGCTCTCAGGCGCCGACGTGCACGTCGTGGGTCTCGCCGCCGGCCTCGCCGGCTACGTCGTCCCGAGCCGCCTGTACGGGATCCTCGCCGTCGCCCGACCGGTGATCGTCGCGGCCGATCGCGAGAGCGAGACGGCGCAGGTCGTCGAGAGCGTCGGCTGCGGCGTCGTCGTGCCACCCGGACGGCCCGAGTTGCTCGCGCGCGCGATCCGCGATGCGCACGACGGCGTCTACGACCTGGCTGATATGGGTGCGCGAGGACGCGAGTGGGTGGAACGCGAGGCCGATCGCTCGGTCGCCGTCCGTCGCTACCGCGACCTGCTGTTCGAGCTTGCGTCGTAACGCGGTCGTCGCGGTCCTCGTGGCCGCGTTCGTCATCGTCACGGCCTGGAACACCGTTCGCTACCCGAGCTCCGGCGGGTACGACGTTCGGCAGCACCAGGAATACGCCGATCTACTCGTCCACCACGGCGAGATCCCCGGGCCCGGCACGCGGAGCGAGTACTACACGCCTCCTGGCTTCTACGCGCTCGCCGGCGTCGCCACGGTGATCGGGGAGCACGTGCACGCGGGCGACCCCCACAAGCTCGGTCAGGCGCTGAACTGGCTCGTCCTCGTCGCCACGCTGGGCGTCCTCTGGCTGCTCGCGGGCGAGCTCTTCCCCGACCGTCCGTGGGCGCAGGTCGCCACGCTCGGGTTCTTCGCCTTCGTGCCGGTCGTCCTCCGGGTGGGCGCGATGTTCCATCCCGAGCCGCTGTCCATGCTCCTGTCGGCGGTCGCGCTGCTCCTGGCCGCGCGCATGATCGGGCGCCGTCAGTTCGGTTTCGGGCCGGCGGTCGCGTGCGGAATCGTTCTCGGGCTCGGTCAGCTCGTGCGCGCGTTCTCGCTGTGGACCTTCGCCGCGGTCGTGATCGGCCTGCTCGTCGCGCGCGCTCCGCGCACTACGCTCGCCGCCGTCGTCGTTGCCGCGGTCGTGGTCGCGTCGCCGTGGTACGTGCGACAGGCGGTCAAGTACGGCAACCCCGTCTTCGACCGGCCGACGCCGCACGAGGCGATCTGGGCTCGTCGCCCCGCGCGCTTCTACGTCGGCCTCGGCCTCCCCGACGTCTTCACTCGGCCCGTCCGCCCCCACTTCGTCAACGAGGCGATACCGACTACCTACAGCGACGTCTGGGGCGACTACTTCGGCGTCTGGCGCGGGAATCGCGAGCTCCAGAGCTTCCTCGGACTGCTGCCGACGCTCCTCGCGCTCGGGGGCTGGGTCGCGCTCCTCGCCCGCGCGCGCCGCGTTCCGGCGTGGCTGCCCGCGGCGCTGCTGCCCGGGCTCGGGATCCTCGGCTATCTCTACTTCACGATCAGCTACCCGACGCCCGACGGCGACGTGCTCAAGGCGAGCTACATGCTCACGACCGCCCCGGCGTGGGCGCTCGCCTTCGGCTTGGCGTTCGACCGGCTTGCCTCGCGTGCACCTCGTCTCGGCGTCGTCCTCGCCCTCGTGCTCGCGGCGTCTGCGCTGGTCAGCCTCCCGTTTCTCCTCTACTGAAACTAACCTCCCCCTCGTGACGGCCGTCCTTTTCACGTGCGCCGGCCAGCGCGTCGACATCGTCGGCGCGTTCCGACGAGCCGGCGCGACGACGATCGCCGCGGACGCAAACCCGCTTGCACCCGCGCTCTACCACGCCGACGAGTACGCGCTGGTGCCGCGGATCGACAACGACGGATATGTCCCGGCGCTGGCGGAGCTCGTCGACCGGCACGAGGTGAAGCTGGTCGTCCCGCTCACCGACCTCGACCAGACGACGCTGAGCCACGCACGGGACCGGCTCGCGGCCCTCGTGCTCCTGCCGGATGCCGACACAGTGGCGGCCCTGGGCGACAAGTACCGCGCCCATCTCCTGTTCGAGGAGCACGGCATACCGTCTCCGCCCACCTGGCTGCCCGAGGACGTTCCGGCGGACGCGTCGTATCCGCTGCTCGTCAAGGCCCGCGAGGGCTTCGGCTCGCGACACATCTACCGTGCGGCCGACGCCTCGCAGCTCACGTTCTTCCTCGCCTACACGCCGGTCGTCTCGATGGTGCAGGGAGAGCTCCGTGGCGAGGAGTTCTCGATCGACGTCTTCTCCGATCTCGACGGCCGGTGCCTGAACGCGATCCCGCGCACGATGATCGAGTCGAAGGGAGGCGAATCGATCAAGGGGATGACGATCCGCGACGAGGCTCTGATCACATTCGGGTGCGACGTCGCGCAGAAGCTCCGCCTCGTCGGGCCCGCGAACATCCAGTGCTTCCGCGATAGCGACGGCTCGCACCTCGTGACCGACATCAACACCCGCTTCGGCGGCGGCTTCCCCCTGCCGCTCGCCGCCGGCGGACGGTACCCGGAGCTGGCGCTGGCGCTCGCGCGCGGCGAGCGGCCCGAACCGCGGCTCGGCGACTTCCGCGAGGGCATCGTGATGACGCGTTTCTTCTCCGATCTCAGCCTGACCCGAAACGGAGACGGGACGCTGAAGCCGCTGGCACGCACGGAATGAAGCTCGTCGTGACCGGTGCGGCCGGCGTGCCGCTCGACGCCGGCTTGCAGGCACAGTGGGACTGGGCAGCGAATAGAGTCGCCGCCTCGTGAGCGCGCGCGACCGCGAGCCCGACCTCGAAGCCGAGCAGGAAGTCGACCTCGGCAGCTACGCGCACGCGGTCGCATCCCGCTGGTGGCTCCCGCTGGCCGGGCTCGTGGCGGGAGCGGTGATCGGCTATCTGATCTCGCTCGGCGGCTCCCAGGTGTGGAAGGCGAGCTCGTCGGTGTACCTCGGCCAGCCGTACAGCGTCGTCGGCGGCGTCGCGCTCCAGGCGAAGCAGACGAACCCGTCGAGCGTCAGCACGATCATCCACTCGGAGTCGGCGATCAAGGCCGCGGCGGCGGCCGCCGGCATGCCCGCGAGCCGGCTGCGCGGCACCGTCTCGAGCAAGTCGGTCGCGACGGGCGCGGCCGGTGTCGGCACCGCGCGGGTCCAGCAGACGCCGCTCGTCCGCATCACCGTGCAGGGGCCGACGCGCCGCAAGGCGACGATCGCCGTCAACTCGCTCGCGCGGCAGGTCGCTCGGTCGCTCTCCGGCTTCGCAGAGGGCAAGATCGGGCTCCTCCAGCAGCGCGTGTCCTCGGACCAGAAGGTGATCGACCAGATCCAGCGCTCGATGCGCACCGCCGACCGGGCGACGGCGGCAGTGTTCGCCGTCCAGCTGGGCCAGGAGCTGCAGGACCAGCTCAACGCCAAGCTGCAGCTGACGCAGGCGCAGGAGGTCGAGCTCCCGAGCGTCCTCACGCGGGGAGCCGCAACGAGGACGACCGCTCGGAGCCGTCGCAACGACGTCGTGGTGGCGGCCTTCCTCGGCCTGCTGCTCGGCGTGATCGCGGCGCTGCTCTGGGAACCCCTGGCGCGTCGCCGCGCCTGAGCCGTGCTCGAGGGCAAGACGATCGCGGTGGTCGTGCCTGCGTTCGACGAGGAGGCGCTCATCGTCGCGACGCTCGCCGGGATCCCGGGCTTCGTCGATCGTGTCTACGTCGTCGACGACGGCTCTCGCGACGGCACGATCGCCGCTGCAAACGGCGCGGGGGACGAGCGCGTCGCCGTCGTCACGCACGCCCGCAACTCCGGCGTCGGCGCCGCCATCGTCTCCGGCTATCGGCGTGCGATCGCGGACGGCGCTGACGTCGCGTGCGTGATGGCCGCCGACAATCAGATGGATCCCGGCGACCTCGAGAAGATCGCGCGACCCGTGGCGCGCGGCGAGGTCGACTACGCGAAGGCGAACAGGCTCGTCTCAGGCGAGGCGTGGCGCGTCATGCCTCGGTCGCGCTACATCGGCGGCGCGGTGCTCTCGCTCCTGACGAAGATCGCGTCGGGCTACTGGCACGTCGCCGACTCGCAGTCGGGTTACACCGCGGCGAGCCGCGACATCCTCGAGCAGCTCGACCTCGAGCGCGTCTATCCGCGCTACGGATTCCCGAACGACATGCTTGTCCACCTCAACGTGTGGAACGCGCGCGTTCGCGACATCCCGTCGCGACCGGTGTACGGCATCGGTGAGCGGAGCGGGATCAAGATCCCGCACGTGGTCCCGCGCATCTCGTGGCTGCTGATCAAGGGATTCTTCTGGCGGATGCGCGAGAAGTACGTGATCCGCGACTTCCACCCGCTCGTGTTCTTCTACGCGTTCGGGTTTCTCATGACCCTGATCGGGCTCGGCCTCGGGATCGCGGAGGTCGTGCTCCGGATCATGGGCAACGCGGTCTCGGTCGGAACGGTCGTCCTCGTCGCACTCCTGTTGATCTTCGGATCGCAATTCACCCTGTTTGCAATGTGGTTCGACATGGAGTCGAACAAGGACTTGCGCTGACGGGCCTGAGATGGCCCCCGACGCGGGACGCGCCGGGCTCCTGGTTAAGGCTTCGTAAGCATTGCGACCCGCCCGAAGGGCCCCTGGGTAACATCGCGCCCCGATGCCCACGGCAGTCGTCACCGGCGGGGCCGGGTTCCTCGGCTCCCACCTCTGCGACCAGTTGCTCGCGCAGGGCGATCGCGTCGTCTGCGTCGACAACCTGGAGACGAGCTCGCTTCGGAACATCGAGCACATCCGCGACGCGAAATTCGAGTTCGTCTACCACGACGTCATCCAGCACATCGAGATCGACGGCCCTGTCGACGTCGTCTACCACCTGGCGGCGTTGGCGAGCCCGATCGACTACCTGCGCCAGCCGCTCCACTCACTCAAGGTCGGCTCGCACGGGACGCACAACGCGCTCGGCCTGGCCAAGTGGAAGCGCGCGCGGTTCCTGCTCGCCTCCACGAGCGAGGTCTACGGCGACCCGCAGGTGCACCCACAGCCGGAGACGTACTGGGGGAACGTCAATCCGATCGGCCCGCGTGGCGTCTACGACGAGGCTAAGCGATACGCGGAGGCGATGACCATGGCCTACCGCGGCCAGCAGGGCGTCGACACCGGGATCGTCCGGATCTTCAACACCTACGGCCCGCGGATGCGGCCGAACGACGGGCGTGCGATTCCCACGTTTGTCCGGCAGGCGTTGGAGGGCAAGCCTCTTACCGTGTTCGGAGACGGAACCCAGACCAGGAGCTTCTGCTACGTGGACGATCTCGTCCGCGGGCTCGTCGCGCTCGCGGAGTCGGCGGAGCACCTGCCCGTGAACCTCGGAAACCCGAACGAGTTCACGCTCAACGAGCTGGCGGAGAGGGTTCTGCGCATCACCGGCTCGAAGAGCGAGATCGTGCACGAGGCGCTTCCGGTCGACGATCCGCAGGTGCGGCAGCCGGACATCACGCGCGCACGGCAGCTGCTCGGCTGGGAGCCCGAGATCCAGCTGGAGGAAGGCCTCCGGCGCATGCTCGGGACGATGGGACGGGAGCCGCTCGTTGCGTAGGCGAATCGGGGTCATCGGGGCGGTGCTCGTTCTCGCCGCCGGGCTCGCCGTACCTGCCGCATCGGCGGCACGGCACCTGCTCGTCGGCCTTCAGGACGACGCGCAGACGCTGTATGGGAATCCGACGACGACGTTCCCGCTCCTGCGCCAGCTGCGCACGCAGATCATTCGCGTCAACATGATCTGGGGCGGCGCGCCGCATGCGGTCGCTGCGCGGCGACCGGCGCACCCGCAGGACCCGTCCGACCCGGCCTACGACTGGACGCTCTACGACCGGGTCGTGCGCTACGCCGCGCAGAACCACATCCAGGTGATGTTGACGATCATGTTCACGCCGAAGTGGGCCAACGGGGGCAAGGCGCGGAACGTCCCTCCGACGAACTCGAACGACCTCCGCAACTTCGCCTACGCGGCGGCGGAGCGCTACAGCGGGCACTACATCCCCGTCGACGACAACGGCGACGAGGAGGTGCTGCCGGCGGTGAAGCGCTGGCTCGCCTGGAACGAGCCGAACAACCCGAACTGGCTCAAGCAGACGAGCGGCGGCCGCTTCGTGAGCCCGAGGAGCTACGCGAAAATTTGCACGGCGATCTGGACGGGCGTCCACCTCACGAACTTCGCCGGGGAGCAGGTCGGCTGCGGCGCGACCGGCCCGCGCGGCAACAACCGCCCGCGCTCCTCGCGGCCCGAGATGTCACCGCTCGCGTTCATGACTGCGGCGCGCAAGGCCGGCATGAAGCACATGGACGCGTACGCGCACCACCCCTACTACGGCCGTCCCAATGAGAGCCCGTCGACGAAACCCCGCGGCGGCGCCGTGACGATGGCGAACATCCGCACGCTGATCGCGCTCTCCAACAAGCTCTTCGGCCGCAAGCCGATCTGGATCACCGAGTACGGCTACCAGACGCGGCCGGATCGTCTCTTCGCAGTCTCGTACACCAAGCAGGCGCGGTATCTGTCCCAGGCCTACGCGATCGCGCGAAGGACGCCGCAGATCGCGCTGATGGTCTGGTTCATGCTCAAGGACGACACGAACATCGGCTCGGGCTGGCAGTCCGGCTTCCTCACCGCGCGGGGGCAGAAGAAGCCGGCGTTCAACGCGTACCGGCGACTACCTCATTAACCCCGACGAAGTCCGGCTCGGCTGCGAGTTCAGCCTTGGCGTCGGCCGCTGAGCAAGGATCGGTAGAGCCGGTCGACGTCGTCGACCAGGCGCTCGACGGCGTAGCGCGTTAGGACTCGCTCCCGGCCCGCGGCGCCGAGCCGTTCGCGGAGGCCGGGGTCACGCGCGAGCTGCTCGAGCCGGTCCGCCAGCGCGCCGGCCGCGCCCGGCTCGACCAGGAAGCCGTCCTCGCCGTCCCTCAAGACGTCAGGAACGCCCCCGACGCGCGTGGCGACCACGGGCGTCCCCGCGGCGAGCGCCTCGATCACGCTGACTGGCGTGCCCTCATTGGCCGAGGGCAGGACGAGGGCGTCGAAGGCCGCGTACAGGGAGCCGACGTCCTCCTGGTAGCCGAGGAAGAGGGTGTCGCGCATGATCCCGAGCTCGTGCGCGCGCTCCTCGAGGTGCGTGCGGTCAGGCCCGTCCCCGACCAGGCAGAGCGTCGCCCCGATCCCGCGCTCCGTGAGCTGCCTGAAGCTGTCGAGGACGTCGTCCGTTCGCTTCACCGCCGTCATCCGCCCCACCCAGCCGACGGCGAAGCGCCCGTCCGGGATGCCGAGGTAGCGCCGCGTCTCCTGTCGGCCGTTCTCGGCGCCTCCGACGCGTTCGTCCAGCTCGATCCCCAGGCGCACGACGGCGAACTTCTCGGGCGGAGCAACGCCGAGCGCCACGAGGTCGTCGCGCACCTCCGGGCTGACTGCGATGAGCGTGGTCGTCCGGCCCGCGAGCCAGCGCTCGAGCAGGCCGAAGAGGCGTGAGCTCAGCGGGCCAAAGTAGCCGTGCAGCACGTGGCCGTGGAACGTGTGGACG
>Ga0066652_100001116_pt1 | contig 13535 bp, 9 predicted proteins | sample GraSoiAngelo_101_FD_71413 | JGI IMG/M metagenome (GOLD analysis project Ga0066652, IMG submission 71413) | Grasslands soil microbial communities from the Angelo Coastal Reserve, California, USA - 14_0903_02_30cm | ecosystem: Environmental > Terrestrial > Soil > Grasslands | place: USA...
GGCTGGTCCATCCGAACCCACCCATGACCCAGCTCCGACAGCAAAGGCAGAACACTCGTATCCGTTTCACCGGTCAGCTTGTAGAGACTCGGCTCCCGAACATCCAACCGGGATAGCTTACTGGTAAACGAGGCCTCCTTCGAGAACTTGAGATCCGCCTGGAACGCACGAGCCAGCTGCTCCGTCAACGCTCGCACCTCCAAGAAACAGTCAGGCAACATACCCAAGAGAAGATTCACACGAAGGCTCTGCGATAAGGGATGAAGAACCCGAACGAGATAGTTTGGAACCGCATGGCGAGAAAAAGTCTCCGAAAGACGACCCAGCCCCATAACCCAGGCTAGATGAGACTTGAAATCCTCACGTAATCCCAAGACCTCGCTCCAAGCCTTACTCCCATCCCCAGATTGACAGAAATCCAGGTTTCGAGTTAACGACATGCTCACCTGACGAAGGACGTCAACATCCACTGACGAGACTAGTGGGTCCTGAGCGGGCAAGGATATCCAGCCCTGAGTGCTGATCACGGTGGGAAATAGGTGAAATGTTCCCTCCGCATGGCCATCGTCGTTCATGACTGCCATCTCAAAGGAATACGAGGATTCGGCCAGGAACCCTGTTAAGTTGGCAACTAACACGTCTGGGGTCGTGAAGTCCGTCCTATCGATTAGCGAAGAAGGCGTAGCACGGACTCTGACATTCCAGAAGTCCATTCAGCTTGCTCGGCGAGCCTACGTCCTTCGAGCAAAGAAAAAGGTGCTCGAACCACTACGCATATGGTTCACGGTTCGGAGGGGCGCTTCTTTCTATTTCATGCCCGCCCACGTCTCTGGCCTCGGCACGGTATCCGTGAAAGTGGTCAGCGTAAACCCTAGAAACCGCAACGGCTCTCTTCCGTCGACCTCAGCTACGATCTACGTCTTCGATTCAAAAACCGGATCGGAATTGGCCCGCGTCGCCGGAGACAGCTTGACCGCGATTAGAACTGCAGCCAGTTCCGCATTGGCTACCGAGCTTCTAGCCCTCAGATGGACGGATTCCCTGGGAATTATAGGAACCGGGAAACAAGCTCATGCGCATCTCCTAGCGATGCTGGAAGCGAGAAACATCTCACAGGTCCTAGTTTATTCTCCATCAAAGGCTCATCGGAAGAGGTTCGTCCGAAAGGCCTCTCAGATCACCCCGGTACCTGTATATGCTGAACGTTCTGCCGAAGAAGTGGCCCGAAGATCCCACGTTCTCGTCCTTGCTACAAGCTCTCGTGTTCCTCTCTTCAGGGGCAGTGCGGTTCGGCCCGGAACCCACGTGAATGCAATAGGAGCTTCTCTTCCAAGCTCACGAGAGATGGACACGGCTCTCGTGAAAAGGTCCATTCTTGTTGTTGACTCTATCGAGCAGGCGGTCTCAACCTATGGAGATATCATGATTCCGCTCAAGCTAGGAGCGATTACGAAATCGCAAATCAAAGCGGAGCTGGGCGAGTTGCTCCTCGATCCCAGCATCATAAAGAGAAGAGGGAACGACATTACGGTTTTCAAGGCTGGAGGGCTAGGAGTGTTGGACGCGGTCTTTGCAGACTATGTGGTCTCGCAGTTTTGACGTTCTTGATGAACTCCTAGTTGAGTGTTATGGATTCTGGCAACGTGAGTTCTGGCAACCCTTACGACAGAACCAATTTAATAGTGGGTCTTAGGTTTCGCGGTCTCCGTGGGCCGGTAGATCAGCCTGGTACACAGCGCGTTAGGGCTGGCCGAAGATCGCCCGCTTGGCAGGTCATCCTCGACCCTGAGTGCGGGAAGGCACTAACCCTGCTCCGTAGGGCCGCGGGTTCAAATCCCGCCCGGTCCACCACGAACAGGTTCAGGTTCTGGCGCGCGAGGTTCGGGTAGGGCCCCGGGGGGTCCGAAAGATTCACGAAAGCCGTCTCAAGAACCTGTTTCAGGAGCATGGTTCACGAACCCTGTTTCAAAGAGCGATTTCAGGAACCCGAATTCAGGGGTGCGATTCCGAGGCGATTCGAAAACGCGATCCAAAATCGGATTCAAATGACTCGTTCTGGGAAGCTGTTTGGGATGATCAGTTTCTCAACCTTTTCTGAGGCGCATGTCCCCCTTGTCGGCCAATGGCTTGTCGAGCAGTGTTTACCCTAGCCCCGAAGCCCCGCCGGAAAATGTTAGTTGGTCTTATAGGTAAACGCAGAATGATGCTAAAGCCTGCGGGAGTGTCCTTTGCCGAGCAGACAGCCCTCTTGGTTTGAGACGATCAACCCGGCCACAGGCAAGACCCTCAGACGATACAAATCGTCGACGAAGAGCGACGTTGACAAAGCGGTTACGAAAGCAAAAAAAGCGTTTGAAAAGTGGCGCCAACTCTCGCCTAACAAACGCGCAATCTATCTGGAAAGAACAGCGAAGACCCTTCGGGCGCAGAAAGAGAAACTGGCTCGAATAATCACCCAGGAAATGGGGAAACCAATCAAAGAGTCATTACCAGAAGTTGCAAAATGCGCCTGGGCTTTGGAATACTATTCCGAGAACGGCCCGAAATTTCTGAACCCAGAAGCGACAAAGACAGACGCGACAGACAGCTACGTAGCCTTCGAACCGCTAGGCGTCATCGGTTCCATCATGCCCTGGAACTTTCCGCTCTGGCAATGCATCCGGTTCGCAGCACCGGCTTTAATGGTGGGTAATACGACAGTCTTCAAACCCTCCAGCGTAACACCCCAGTCAGGACTGGCCCTCCAGAATGCGTTCGAGTCAACCGGATCCATCCCCGGATGCTTCAATATAGTTCTAGGAAGCGCGCAAGTAGCCAACTACCTAATCGAATCCGACACCGTCGCTATATCGTTCACAGGCAGCGTCAACGCGGGACGAACGGTAGCTCAATCAGCGAGCAGTCAGTTGAAGAAATTCGTTCTAGAGCTGGGAGGCAGCGACCCCTTCATAGTTCTCGAAGACGCGGACATCGAGGCAGCCTCAACAGGCGCAGTTGCAGGCCGTTTCATCAACAATGGCCAGAGCTGTATCGCCACCAAAAGAATCTTCGTGGTCAAGCAGGTTCTAGACAAGTTCTTGGAAAAATTTGTGAAAAAGACTAGATCATTGAAAGTCGGAGATCCTCTGAGCCCGGAGACAGACATCGGACCAATGGTCAGGCAAGAAGCCGTCAAGACTTTGGATGCGCAGGTCAAAGACGCCCTGAAACGGGGTGCTCATCTGGAACATGGTGGCGAGAGACTAAGGCGTAAAGGTTCCTTCTATGCTCCCACCATTCTCACAAACGTAACACCAGAAATGAGAATTATGAAGGAAGAGACATTCGGACCAGCTGCGCCTGTTATTGTTGTCAAAGACGAAAATGAAGCGATAAGACTTGCCAACCGCAGCGAGTTCGGGCTTGGAGCAACTGTTTGGGGAATTGATACGAGGAGGGCAGAGAAGGTAGCGAGAGAAGTCTCCTCTGGACTTGTAACAGTCAACAATGTTGTCGTCTCAGATCCCCGAATGCCATTCGGCGGGGTTCGGCACAGTGGGATAGGTCGGGAACTCTCAAGGTACGGAATGCTAGAGTTCACGAACATAAAATCGGTCCGAGTATACGAAAAATCGCCCCTAGCTCACGCTCACGTAGAATGATAGCCAACTAGGGACGCTTCTTGGGCGGCAGAACGACTCTTCTCTACTCCGAGAAGTTTCTGGACTACAACCTCGGACCCTTGCACCCTCTCCGTCCAGTAAGAGTCAAGCTAACCCATGACCTGATCCAGTCGAAAGGATTACTCAGCGAGGACGAGATCAAGATTACCGTGCCACGAGTCGCGTCTGAAGAAGAAATTCTTCTCTTTCACGAGAAAGAGTATGTTCGGTTGGTTCAGAAGTATAGCGAGAGGGGCTCGGGGCTCTTGGATGCGGGCGATACTCCCGCTTTCAAAGGATGCTTCGAAGCGACCAGTCTAGTCGTTGGTGCTTCCCTAGAGGCCTGTGATAACATAATGCAGGGAAAATTTGCTCACGCCTTCAACCCTTCTGGGGGACTGCACCACGCACACCCTGAACGCGCCTCAGGGTTCTGCATATTCAACGATCCCGCAATCAGTGTGAATTACCTGAAGACGAAATACAAGATCAGCCGACTAGTCTACATAGACATCGATGCGCATCATGGCGATGGTGTCATGTACGGGTATTACAGCGACCCATCACTATTGGATATTGATTTTCACGAGAACGGCAAATACATTTTCCCCGGAACTGGTTTTCCCGACGAGATCGGAGAGAACGAGGCGAAGGGTCTCAAGCTAAACATTCCATTACTCCCTGGCACAGGGGATGAGGCCTATCTGATGGCGTTTCACAAACTTGTTCCAGATATTGTAAGAAGATTCCAACCCGAGATGATTCTCGTCCAGTGTGGTGCAGATGGCCACGCGGATGATCGTCTCGCCCATCTTCGATTGACTACAAACGTGTACAGAGAGGTTGTTTCCGAGATGCACTCCCTCGCACATGAGCTTTGCGAAGGCCGCCTTTTGCTGTTCGGTGGAGGAGGATACACTCTTGCCAACGTCCCGAGGGTCTGGACCACTGCCTTCGCGGCTCTCGCAGAGAAAAAACTGGACAATCAGATTCCCGAACACTGGTCAAGAGGGTTTCGCGAACTCACAGGTGAGGATCCTCCGAACGTCTTTCACGATAAGCCTACGAGCGACGATTCGAAAACGATCGGTGAAGTGGATAGTGTGTTGGATGAGCTGACGTCCTACCTCACTAATTGACTGCGTGAGAGTGCAACGTTTATCTTTCAACGCATTGAGCCTTCGCGAAGAACCATAGTTGGGTAGCAAAGGAACCACATCACTGGGGAAAGCTGGCGGAAAGGGGACTCACATTAGGTGCCGAAGATGTGGCCGACACGCCTACCATGTACGCAAGAAACGTTGCGCAGCCTGCGGCTTTGGAGAGATTGCAAAGCTTCGACGGTACGCTTGGCAAAACAAGAAGATCAATCGGACAAGAATAGTCTAGCAACGGCGGTTTCCCCTAGCATATCTTCGGGCTTACTTGAGAATGGAGCTTGACCTATGGTCAAGGTTGGATGTCCGCGTTGCAACCGCCCAATGCATTGGAATGGCAGATTGAAAATATTCATCTGCGATACGGATGGATTCATTCTAGGTCCTAACGACCCTTATGTAAAACGTTTGGAATACGAGAGCAACCCAAGTTCCCAAGCACCATCCGGTCATTAGGGAGCGAACTTGACCATTGTGCAAGAGTGGGCTCGGCAGGATTCGAACCTGCGACCTTCGCCGTGTCAGGGCGACGTCCTAACCAGGCTTCGCCGACGCTTCAAGGGCGTCTTAGACGACGAGCCCCAGTTGCCGCGACTCATGATAGCGTATCAAGCTTTCCTGCGGCCGTACTCCAGCTACTTATCGACTGTAGCCATACAACTTATACGAGTTCCTCGGAAGGCACGTGCTTTATGCAGAAAAAAATTCAGCGCTCCGCTCTGGCAATCTCGCTCCTAGCACTAGTGCTCGCCGCTGTAAGCCTACCTGTCCATGCACAACCGCAAGTTAACACGCGCACCGATAAGTCAGCCTATGCACCCGGCGACTCGGGGACTTTAACAATCTCTATAATCAATACAATTGGAAGCCCGCTACTGATTCGCAACATCACGATATACTATCCATGGGCCGGTTACGATACCAACGGAAAATGGTTCACCGCTAATTACACCTACCCTGTCTCTCCACCCGTGGCCTTAGCCACCAAGGGAACCAACAACTACTCGTACACTACACCCAGCTTCAACATTCCCTCCTGGTGGGGAGGTAGCAGCACACAGCAGTTTCCGTGCCCGCGCAGCACGAGCACAAAGTTCGGTTTGTACTCCGCATGCATTCTTCTCGGATCGAACTCTACGAGGAGTTATGACGGGTTCCATTTCGGTGTGCCCATGGCCCAAGCGTTTTACAACCCGTCAACTCTGTCCGCTATTCAAGAGTGGGTACCTGTTGCCACTCTTATCGTTCTTGTGATCGCAACTGCAATCCTAGCCATGGTCATGCTTAGACTCGGCAATCTTTCAAAGAAATCGTAGACCCCAACGCTGCTCTTTTCTCTCCATCTTCTTTCTCTTTTTTCATGCCCTAGAGGATGCTTTGTTGGATTTCGGCGTCGGAAGGCATTTTACCGAAGAGCTTGTGGGCTCCCTGCTGGGCCCGTAGCTCAGTACGGACAGTAGCGTCGGCCCTCTATCATTTAGTGGAGAGCCGAAGGTCGCGGGTTCAAATCCCGCCGGGCCCGCCAGAGACTATCCGTGACCATTCTCCTTCTTCCTGCCTACAATCAGATGCTCGACAGCCCTCAACTGTGGATGAAACCGATGGGGCAATGCATCTTTCAATATCGCAAAGTCGGATGCCCTGAAGATCCCGAAAGCTCGGCTCATGGAGAGAAAGGCCGCCGCAAATACTAGTATGAGAATTGGCAATCTTAGCAAGGGGCTAAGGTGACCAATGAGAGGTATGTTTAACACAATGAGGAGGTAGTCGGCGATTGCAAGCGGAGCCCCAACACCGACTGCCAACATGATCGCGGTGGGCAGCGCATTTCCCAAGTGCGTCTTCGCGGAAGACTCCATGCTCCGACGGGCCAAGAGGACTGTTCCCGCTCCGAGAATAATTCTCCCTGCAGCCGCTCCGAGAGTTCCCAATACGCTAACGGTCGAAGCGACTGTCACCAGACCAACCACAGTAGATGCCAGTGTTACTATGAGTACTTGCCGGGCTCGGCCCACAGCTTGAAGAGACGTCGTCAAAATGGCCGCTTGAGCTGTGAAAATTGTTGCGAGCGCTAAGATCGCAAAGATGTCGGCTTGAGCTACGTACGGCGGCTTGAACACTAGTCCTATCACGGTCGGTGCGACTGCCGCTAGGGCGGCGCCGAATGGGAGAACTGCAAGGTTTGTGAGTCTGAATGCGATTGCTAACCGTTCGGAAATGGCCTGGGCCCCGTTGTTCGCGTGACTCGCGGAGAGAGCAGGATACAAAGCCTGGGTGACGGGAATCCAGAGAACAGATAGTGCGCTTACACTGGAAACGAGTACATAGTAGACTCCATTGGAAGGTAGATGTCCGAGAATCAGATTCAAGATGGTGAAGTCGCCATACTGCTGGCCGAAAGTTATGAGAGCAGCCCCGAAGACTGGCAAGCTAAATGCCAAAAGCGGCTTCAACGGATGTGGAGAATGCGAGGGGAGCTGTCCGTGCCAGAGGTACGCGGAGAGAGAAAGGGCTGCCAGACCGCCAAATACCCAGCCGAGAATGATTCCAAGCACGCCGTAACCCAGGAGAGCGAGCAAAAGACCAAGCCCGCGACTGAGGGGTGCGTACAATGCGTTCTGATAGAGACTCCTGGCGTACGAGCCTACCCCGACAAAATATGCTCCGAACAGAAGAACGAAGTCTGCCAATAGTCCAGACGCGAACGTTACGATGAGCAAGTATCCACCGTCAAGAGTGCCGACGTACGATGGCCCTATGAACGGTGAGACAGTTGTTGCTACAAGAAAGCTAGCTGTTCCTACTAAGATGGAGAGCCTCAGAATTGTTCTCGCCGCCGCCCCAGCGGTCTGGGGGTCATTCCTCCCGATTGCACCAGAAATATATCGAGTGGCGGAGGCAGGCAAGCCTAGTTGTGTCAATGCAATGAACGCTGCCTGTGCAGTAATAAGCAGGGCGACCACAGTTACATCTCCTGGATCTAGGACCCGGGCAAGCGCCACGTAGAAGATGAGGTACGTAGTGTACGTGATGATCTGTTGAGTTGTTAGATAGGCTGTGCCTCTTGGAACGTTGTAGACCTCGCTTTGCTCGGACATGATTTGTTAACCGTGCGGCCGTTGGCGGAGTTCTTCTAGATTACGGTCGAAAATGACTAGCTAGGTTCGGTGGGTTCTTGAAGACTTTCCAAGACGGTCGTTACCGGAGAGAGTCATTGGTAAAGTGCTGCCAGCCACGCGCTTTAACTCTGATCCGTTTTCGCCCGATTTGGGCTAAGACTCCGAAACGCTTCTTCTCGGCTGTCCCTATCTTCCTCAGCAAGGGAACACGTTTTTTCAACTCGTTGAATCTCTCCGGTCTAATCGTTACGACGAGCTCGTACTCTTCTCCTCCGTAAAGCGCGAGTTCCAACGCGGACAATCTATGTTCTTTCGCGAAGCTCTCCACCTCGGCAGCGACTGGAATTGTGTGGAGGTTGATTCCGACCATGCTTGCCTGGGCGATCTGATGGAGGCTCCATGCCAAGCCATCGCTTGAGTCGATGGAACTACTAGCTCCATGGCTTTTGGCTAGAATGATTCCTTGTGTTAGCCGAGCCTTGGGCAGGCGTGCAGCTCTGATGAGTGATGGATATTTCGCGAAATCCGTCTTTTGTTTTGACATGAGGATCCTTAAGCCGGCAGAGGATTTCCCGAAGGATCCAGTTACTGCAACAACATCTCCAGGCCGTGCTCCATCTCTTCGAACTAGTTCTTTCGGCTTGGCAAGCCCGACTCCGATTACGTCTATTAGGAGATCGTCGGCTTGGTTTGTGTCGCCACCAATGATCTTGCAGTCATATTCTCGTGCTGCTCGGCCGAGACCTCGGGCTATGTCATGAACTGTCCTCTTTTTGACGGGTGCTGGAAGTCCTATTGAAACCATCAGGGCCTGTGGTTTGACGCCTTTTGCTGCGAAGTCGCTGATGGTGGCGACAACTGCCTTTCTTGCAGCCTCCTGAATAGTCATTCCTGGTGGGACATCAGTGCTGCCGACGAGCATGTCTGTCTTCACGATGATCCACGTCTTCGATGAAAGGGGAATTGCAGAAACGTCATCGCTGAATCCGAGTGGGACTCTTCGTTCGCCAGCGAATTGGTTCGTGATCATACGGATAATTTCTCGCTCTGTTAGATCTTTCATCGAGGAGCAGGATGGTCGATTATGATAGGAGCTTTAAGTCAAAGCGTGGTCGAGCGTTGGCTTGGTGCCTCGGTGGCTCAGCCTGGTAGATGTTTCTCACACCGGAGAGCATCCGCCTCGTAAGCGGAAAGGCAACATCGCTCGCTTGCCCCGCAGGGTCGCGGGTTCAAACCCCGCCCGAGGCTCCAAACCCATTCCCTTTAGACCAGACTGTTTCTCGTGCTTCTGGCAAAGAGCACGTCTATGGCGGTATGCTCGCGTGAGCCTAGTCCCAGAGCGTCCCGGCGTCTGGCACCGATTCTCTACGTCTTCGTGAAGAGCGGGGCGCGCGAAAATCGACCACCCCGGGGGGGTCATAGATTAGTTAGCAGAAAAGAAAAGCTACAAGGAAAAAATAGTTAGCGGAAAGGAAAAGTTATGATCGAACGTGGTTTGTTCTGAGGAAGGGAATATGCGGCTCTGGGAGGAAGATGGCATTTGTTTGCTTTCGCCAGCGTCGTGAGAACCAATCACGCCATACTGGACCCCCAAGGTTCCTTGGCTTGATAAGCCGTCGATAACAAGACCGCGCTCATTTTTGAGCTTCCCCAGCTACAAATGGATATAACCGGAAATCCTCTCGAATCTTTTCCAATCTTTTCTTGTAGTGAAGATAAATAGATAGATGTAGACAGGAGACATTGCCTTGAACGTTAGACGGGTGAAAGTACTTGTTTTTCTCCTCCCTGTACTGATCTTCGGCACAGGCTTTGCATTGTCCCAGATCACGTTCAACAACACAACACTCATACTGGCAGGTCAAAACATCTTCATAACGCAACCAACTCTAACGAGTCAGATCTGTCCTGCGGATGGCAATGCCCTGTACAAGAACAGTGGTTTCACTTCACTGGCTTGGACGTTGACTCAAGGCGGACCGGCGGCCCAAGCATTCTTTTGCATGGACAACCAAGGAACCTCGGCTGATACTCCGAGTGTTACTGCCTCCGGCACTGGAATCGCTAACGGAGTATGTCCATCAACCGCCAGTACCCTGACATGGGCAGCGCCTTCCGGAGTTCCCACAACTCTCGCGGCACATACTGTAACCTCAACCCCAATTACTATCACCGTCTGCGCGGGGAGTGGCACATCCGCGGGGACTGGCCCCTCCTTCACCGTGACAGTAACGTAGGGGTCGAAGATGCGTCGATCAGTCGTCCTACTTGTCAGCCCGCTTCTTCTTCTCCTACCAGCTGGGATCGTGTTTGCCTCGACATCAGTTTCTTTCCAAAACAATACAATCATACTGCCCGGCCTCGCCTCCTCACTTACTGCCAGTCCTAGCGCAGTTAGCATAGGGCAACCTGTCTTGTTATCCTGCTCGGCCGAAGGCGGAACTGCACCCTACGTCTACTTCTGGACGCTCGGAGATGGGAGCACTGGGACCGGACCGAATCCCAGCCACGTGTACAATGTCCTTGGTCTAATGAGAATCGTCTGCTCCGTGACGGATGGCTCCGGGACATTTGCAAGCAGCGTTGGTTACGTGACAGTCGGTTGAACTCGATTGCGTGGGGCTTCAAAGCAATAGGTATTCCCATCTGAGCGAGCTAGATCCTCACACCTTCATTGAATCAGGAGCACTGGTTTGGTGAGAGAATTTGGAGGCTTTCATGATGCTATCTGGGCAATTGCTGGATCGAGAGCAAAGCTTGTCTTGCAGTATTTCCAAAACCGGGGCATCTCGAGAAGGAAGCGCGAGTTGGCAAGTCAGCGCGAGTATCAGGTCGTAACCTTTGACTGCTACGGGACCCTTATCGATTGGGAAACAGGAATCCAAGCCTCTTTCAAACAAGCCCTAAGAGATCTAGAACTAAATCAATCTGAAGAGGCCAAAGTGTTCGATCTATACGAGGAGGAAGAGAAGAGAATTGAAGCCCTGAAGCCCTACAGGTCCTACCGCACAGTCCTATCCGAAGCGGCCTCAGCGGCGGCCATAAGATTCGGAAAGAACATTCCCAAAGAATTGTCAACTCTTCTAGCAGAACAACTTCCAGGATGGAATCCATTTCCAGACACTAACCCTGCCCTTGAAAGGCTGGCAGGCAAATACAAGCTGGGAATATTATCGAATGTGGACAATAACCTTCTAACCGGGACGCTGAAGCATTTCAACATCCCATTCGATCTTGTCGTGACTGCAGAACAGGTGAGATCGTATAAGCCCGGAAGGAAACATTTCGAAGAAGCGCAAAGAATCATAGGAGACAAAGACTGGCTTCACGTGGCAGCGAGCCTCTACCACGACATCGAACCTGCGTCGAAGCTCGGAATCGAAAGCGTGTGGGTCAATAGAAAGAAATTGATCGCGGGTCGAAACTACCTGGGGCTAGCGAGAGAAGTCGAGAACTTGACTCAGCTGGCGGATTGGCTCGCTCCTTCAGAATTGACTGCGAGTGGCTAGCCTACTGGGGTTTCCAGGCTATTCCTCTAAACTGGGAGGTTGTGAGGGGAGTGCTCGGGAGTTTCGATAAGGTCCCGTTGGCATAGGTCAGTATTGTTCCGTTTCCGCCGAGAATGTAGGCTGTTCCGGACGATGACCAGCTGACCGCGTAGAGCCAGCTACCAGTTATGATGGGAAGCAGTGTCAGCGTTGACCCGTTATATGTTAGGACCATGCCGTTGTCTCCCACGAGTAGGGCAAGGCTGCCAGTGGGGTTGAACGCGATCGATTTGATCGCATTCGTTCCCGTCAATCCGTTCGTATTGAGCGGCGCAACCAGTGTACCGTTGAACGTGAGGACGACCCCGTTGAGTCCTCCAATCAACGCGTACTGGCCGTTGGGGTTCCAGGCGACCGTGTTCAAGTCGCTAGTCGTGCCGGTAGAAAAGGGTCTGATAGTAGTTCCGTCATATGTCCTGACAACGCCGCTCTTGCAGGCCATTACCACATAGGCTCCACTGGGATGCCAGCTCATCGAGAGAACCGTGGTTCCACCGGTGTTGCTGATCGGTGTTACAGAGACGCCATTGTATTTTAGCAATAATCCCGAGGAGCCCCCGATGAGAGCGTATGATCCATCCTGTTTCCAAGAGACGGACCAGAAGTTGTTGCCGGTCGAGATGCCCGTCGGGACTGGAGAGAGCTGGTTTCCGTCATACTTCAGTAGGACAGCGGAGTCTCCTGCGATTAGCGCGTAAGAGCCATCGGGCTTCCAGGCCACTTGTCGGAGTGGTGTCGTAACCGGTTGGCCGATCAACGTCAGGGTCCCGTTCTGATAGAGCCGGTAGACTTTTCCTTCGGCAGTGACGACCAAGGCATAAGGCTGCACGATAGGAGGGGTAACCGTCACTGCACCCGTTGCTTGTCCTGTCGAACCGCCGTTATCGGTCGCAGTTACAGTGATTGCGAAGCTGCCGCTCGTCGAGTAGGAATGAGTGTCCGAGGTCGCCGTCCCGGAGAGGCTGTCGGGAGTTGTTCCATCACCCCAGTTGACAGTCATGGATGAGACAGAACCATCAACATCACTGGCAGTGAATGTTACCGTGACTAGCTGCCCTGTATTAGCTGGATTCGGTGAAACATTCGTTACACTGACAGCCGGTGGCCTGTCGCTAACTGTCTCAGTTGCCACGGACGCGCCTGTTGAACCACTGTTGTCAGTTGCAGTGATGCTGATAGTGAAACTCTTGGTCGTAGAAGTGCCCGTTGAACCATACGTGTGAGTATCACTTGTAGCAGTTCCAAGAAGATTGTCGATAGCTGTGCCGTCGCCCCAGTTTACAGTCATTCCTGAGATGGTGCCATCAACGTCTGTCGAGGTGAAAGTTGCAGTAATAGTCGAGCCTGTGCTGGCTGGATTTGGCGTGACGCCAGTAATGGTTACGGTAGGACCTCGGTCGTTGACTGTCTCCTGTGTTGACGCGGAGCCTGTTCCAGCAGAATTGGTCGCGGAAACGGTTATCGCGAAGACCTGTGACTTGGAGTTGCCAGTTGAAGCGTAGACGTGTGTGTCGGAGGTGGCAGTGGCTCCGAGACTGTCGGCCGGTGTTCCGTCCCCCCAGTTGACCGTGATGGCGGTGACCTTTGTCGAGCTGGAAACGGTGAACGAGACAGTGACGGTTGCACCGGTATTGGCTGGGTTGGGTGTTGGAGGGTTCACGTTGACAATTGGAACTGCAACGGGGGCTACAGAGACCGTTTTCGATGCCGTTGCGGTCTGCCCGCCAGAATCCCTTGCGGTGACTGTCACGGTGTAGGTGCCGTTCGTAGAGTAGGCATGAGTCACAATGCTCCCGCTAGCTGAAGCCCCATCTCCAAGGTTCCAGCTGAAAGAGTAGGAAGGTGTCCCACCGGAAGCTGTCGCGTTGAATGTCACGACCTGCCCCACAACCGGGGAAGAAGGTGAGAAGGTGAACCCCGTCGACAGTGTTCCCGTCAAGGTCTGGCTTGTCGTGGCCGTGCTGCCCTTGGAATCTGTGACAGTGAGCGTCACTGTGTAGGGCCCTACGTTTGAGTACATGTGGCTAACGGGGTTGCCTGTTCCGGTGGTTCCATCGCCAAAGCCCCAGC
>Ga0066652_100001117_pt1 | contig 13532 bp, 13 predicted proteins | sample GraSoiAngelo_101_FD_71413 | JGI IMG/M metagenome (GOLD analysis project Ga0066652, IMG submission 71413) | Grasslands soil microbial communities from the Angelo Coastal Reserve, California, USA - 14_0903_02_30cm | ecosystem: Environmental > Terrestrial > Soil > Grasslands | place: USA...
GAGCCGGTGCGCGTGTACCGGCTCCGCGTGCCCGAGCCCGTCGGCGTCGGCGCCTGACGCGCGGGGCGTCGCCGCGCTGCCGCCGCCGCGTCTCGTCGCGGCCATGGGACGAAAGTCCGATTGCGGTGCGGACACGCCGCGGTCAGCGTCGTAGCGTGAGCTCAGTGCAGCCGCATGCCCGTGATGGAGTAGACCTCCCAGCTGCTGGTCACCAGGTGCTCGATGCTCCGCTGCTGCTCGGCGACGAGACGCGCCAGCAGGGAGCGACCGCGACCGATGACTTCCTCGCCGGTCAGCCGCGCGCCCGAGACCTCGGCTTCGGCCACGACGACGACGAGCATCACGCGATGGCGACGATCGGGCGAATAGACGTCGGCTCTCGCGATGGTGAAGGCGTTGAAGAGCGGATTGTATTCGATCGTTGCCGGCTCGTACTCGTAGTATTCGACGTTGTCGACCCATCGGCGCTCGACCATACGACGGCAACGCTAGCGGGTCCTCGGGCCGCGCGTCTTGACCGACGGCGACATTCACTTGACCGCGGGCGCCGCGCCGCGGACGCGCGGTGATGAGCCGCGGGGCGCGGCGGGCGATGATCTCGCTCACCGCGGCGACCGGGCTGCTCGAAATGATCGAAGCCCGCGGCCGCGATCCGGACGAGGTCCTCGGACCACTCGGGCTGGATCGCCGCACGCTCGGCGATCCTCACGGATTCATCGCCGACGCCGACTTCGCGCGCGTGCTCGAGGCGGCGGCGCGGGCGACCGGCGATGACGCGTTCGGTCTGCACTTCGGCGAGCACTACCACCCCAAGAATCTCGGCGCGCTGGCCTACATCGTCGTGAACTCGCCCACGATGGGCATCGCGTTCGAGAACGCCGCGCGCTACCTGCGCGTGCACAACACGGGCGCCGAGGCGTCGTTCGTGCGCGAAGAGAAGTGGGCGTATCTGCGCCATCGTCTGACCGACGTCCCGGTCGAGATCCGCCGGCAGCACCAGGAGTGCAGCATGGCCGTCGGCCTCGGCGCGGTCCGATTGATGGCGGGCAGCAACTGGTCGCCGGTCGAGGTGCAGTTCGAGCATCCCGAGCCCGTCGACGTCTCGGAGCTGTACCGCGTGTTCAGCGCGCCGGTGACGTTCGGGCGCGAGCACAACGCGCTGGTCGTCGAGAGCGAGCTGTGCGAGCGGGCGATCCCGGCGGCCGACGCGCGGCTCTATCCGATCATGCAGCGCTATCTCGACGATGCGCTCTCGGAGCTCCCACCCGGGGACGATTTTGTTCAATCGGTGCGGCGCGCCATCGGCGAGTCGGTCCGACATGGCGAGCCGTCGCTCAGCCACGTGGCGCGGCGACTGGCGATCGGCGGTCGTACGCTGCAGCGGCGGCTCCGCGAGTACGGCGCGGACTTCAAGGGACTGGTCGACGACACGCGCCGGCGATTCGCCCTGCGTCACCTCGCCGACTCCGAGATCACGCTGACGGAAGTCGCCTACCTGCTCGGCTACTCCGAGGTGAGCGCCTTCAACCGCGCCTTCAAGCGCTGGACCGGCTCAACGCCCTCCGACCACCGCCGCCAGCGCGTCAGCCGTTAGCGCGACCTCAGCGCGCGCCGATGAGCCGGTGCGGGTGTATCGGCTCCGCGTGCCCGAGCGGGTCGCGGCCGTGGTGTAGCTTCCGCTCTTCGGGCCATCACCACCGGGGATGGACTCCACGCGCCGAATCTATTCGACAGCGCGCACCGGCGCGCGTACGGTCGCCGGTGTACGGGGTTTGCGCGGACAACGCCGAGCCGATGGAGGTCGAGATGGCGGCACGGACGATCCTCAATTCGACAGACACCTGGATGGAAGCGCTCGAGGTCTCGCGCGACCGGGTCCTGGCGGCCGCGCGATCAGGACCGCACGGCGCGGCGGTGCTCGCCCACGCGGCCGCCGGTCGCATCGTCGCGGCGTGGACCGCCGATCCGGCCCCGATCGATCCCGTGGCTCATGTCGAACAGACGCACGCGAAAGGGCGACGCCATCTGCGGCGGTTGCTCGAGCAGCGGTCAGACGCCGAGATCCGGTCACCGATGACGGGCCAGCTGTTCACTCGTCTCACGCAGCCGGCCGACGGCCCGAAGCGGAGAAGCATCGACTACACGTCGGTGACGTCCTACACGTACACGCCGCGGAAGCCGCTGCGACGCGTGCTCGACCACGCGCTGGATCACCTCAACCAGATCGACCAGTGGCAGCTCTGGCATCGTCAGGGCGTGGTGCCCACACCGACCGACGGCTGGGCCCCGTCGACCCTGACATTGCCCGAGGACCGTCTGCCGCTGACGGCGACCGATCTCGATGCGTGGCTCTGGCGCATCGACCAGGCGATGCGCTTGCTCGTTCAGCGCGCAGCGGCGCTCGGAGGAGATGATCTGGATTGGCAGCCGCCCGACGCCGGATGGCCGCTGCGACGCGTGCTGCACCACGTCGCCCGATCCGAGGTGCTGTATGCCGCGTCGTTCGACGAGGCGCTGCCCGAGGAACCCGCCGCCCGCTACGCGGAGGCCGACGCTCGTTTGAGCACGCGCCTCGTCGCCTCGCGCGCGGCCGCCGACGATTCCTCCATCGTCTTTCCCGATCCGTATGGGACGTTGTTCACGCTGCCTGAGGTCATCGCCGAAGTGCTCGCCCTCGAGGGCGAGCTCGTCGCACACGCTGCCGGCTAGGGCTCAGGACGCCGCGCCAAACCGCGCGAGATGGTGATCGGCGTCGCCGAATGCCTGGGCGATCATCGTCAGGCGCCGGAACGTGTGGCTGATCTTCAGCTCTTCGGTCATGCCCATGCCGCCGTGGAGCTGCACGGCCTCCTGACTCACGTGGCGCGCGGCATCCGCGATCTTGATCTTGGCCGCGGAGACGACGCGCCGCCGCTCCGCGGCGTCCGCGGTATCGATTTTGACGCAGGCCAGGCACGCGATCGAGCGCGCCTGCTCGTACGAGATCAGGATGTCGACCATGCGGTGCTGCAGCGCCTGGAACGAGCCGATCGGCACGCCGAACTGCCGCCGCGTCTTGAGATAGTCGAGCGTCGCGTCGTGCGCGTACTTGATGGCGCCGACGGCCTCCCCGCACACCAGCGTCGTCGCGTAGTCGACGACGTCTTCGATCAGCCCGAACCCGTCGCCCTCGGGACCCAGCAGCGCGTCGCGGCCCGCGCGCACGCCGGAGAGCCGCACGTCGGCGACCCGCAGATTGTCGAGACCGCGGTAGTCGGTCACGGCCACGCCGGGCGCGGTGCGCTCGACAAGGAACAGGCTGATGCCGCGCGCGTCGTCGGGCGCGCCGCCGGTGCGCGCGGAGACGACGAGCGTGTCGGCCGAGCCGCCGTGCAGCACGGCGCGCTTGTCGCCCTCGAGCACCCAGCCGTCGCCGGACTTCGTCGCCCGCGTGGTCACGCGCCGCAGATCCCAGCGCGCGTCGACCTCGGTCTGCGCGAACGCCATCTTGTGCTTGCCCTGGATCAGCGCCGGCAAGATCCGCGCGCGCTGCTCGGCGCTGCCGCCGCGCGCGACGAAGCGGCCGCCGAGCCCGACGGTCGCCAGATACGGCTCGACGACGAGCGCCTCGCCGAACGCCTCAAAAACGATCAGCATGTCAATCGTCGTGCCGCCGAAGCCACCATAAACCGCGTCGAACGGCACGCTCAGGATGCCCATCTCGGCGAGCGCGGCCCAGACGTCGTCGCTGAAGCCCGCCGGCGAGGCGATGATCTTGCCGCGCGCGTCGAACGAATAGCCGGTGCCGAGGAACTTGCGCAGAGTGTCGGAGAGGAGCCGCTGCTCGTCGCTGTACTCGAAATTCATGTCGCCCCTCCGCCTACAGGCCGAGCGTCGCCTTGGCGATGATGTTGCGCTGGATCTCGTTCGAGCCGGCGTAGATGGTGGCCTTGCGCACGTTGCAGTAGCGCGGGAACAGCGTGGCCGTGAACGCGTCGAAGGGCGCATCCGGCGCCACCGGGCGGAAGATCGGCGCCAGCGGCCCGGCCGTCTGCATCATCAGCTCGGTCAGCGCCTGCTGGATCTCCGTCCCCTTGATCTTGAGCAGCGAGACCTCGGCGCCGGGCGGCCGGCCGCCGCGCAGCTGGTCGAGGAACCTCAGATTTGTGATCTCGAGGGCCATCAGCTCGACCTCGACGCGCGTCAGGCGATCGGTGAAGCGGGGATCGTCGAGCAGACCCGCACGCGCAGCCAGCTCTTTCACGCGCGCCAGCTCGCGTTTGCAGACGGCGATGTTGCCGGTCCCCATCCGCTCGTAGCCCAGCAGGAACTTCGCCACCGTCCAGCCCTTGTTTTCCTCGTGCACGAGGTTTTCGGCCGGCACTGCCACGTCCTCGAAGAACACCTCGTTCACCTCGCGGCTCTGATCGAGCAGCACGATCGGCCGCACCGTGATGCCGGGCGATTTCATATCGACGAGCAGGAACGAGATGCCGTCCTGCCGCTTTTCGGTCTTGGGATCGGTGCGCACGAGGCAGAAGATCCAGTCGCCGTAGTGGCCGAGCGTCGTCCAGATCTTCTGGCCGGTGACGACGTAGTGGTCTCCGTCGCGGACGGCGCGCGTCTTCAGCGACGCCAGATCGGAGCCGGCGCCGGGCTCCGAGTAGCCCTGCACCCAGAAGTCGTCCCCGTTGTATATGCGAGGCAGAAAGCGCTGCTTCTGTGCGTCGGTGCCGAAACGCAGCAGCACCGGCGCGCACATGCGGACGCCGAACGGCACGATGGGCGGACAGCCCGCCGCTCCACATTCCTCCTCGAAGATGTAGCGCTGCACGACCGTCCAGTCGGTGCCGCCCCATTCCCTGGGCCAGTGCGGCGCGATCCAGCCCTTCTTGGCCAGCGTCTTGTGCCAGCCCAGCAGCTCGTCCTTGGTCAGCTCGCCATAGCTCAGGACCTTGTCGCGCAGGTCGCTCGGCAGGTTCGCCTCGATCCAGGCATGGACCTCGTCGCGAAACGCGGTCTCCTCGGGCGAGTAGTTCAGGTCCATCGTCAGGCTCCTCTCAAATGGTCCGCGCCAGCTCGAGCAGGCGCCCGAGATTGGCCAGCCGCGCGTCGAGCGTATCACCGGCGGGCTCGACGCGAATCGTCGTGATGCCGGCGCGGCGGTACAGCGCCAGACGCTCGCGCACCATCGCCGTGGTGCCGAGCAGATTCGTCTTGAGCACGAGCTCGTCGGGCACGCGCGCGGCCGCGTCGTCGCGACGCCCCTCGAGCCAGAGCCGCTGCACGTCTGTCGCCACCTCGGCGTAGCCGGCGCGCCGATAGGCGTCGTTGTAGAAGTTGTGGCGGCGCGATCCCATCGCACCGAGGCTGAACGCCAGACCGGGCTTGCGCGGCGGAATGAGCTTCTCGAGGTCGTCACCGAACGCGAGCACACCGGCCGAGACGTGCAGATCGAGCGCGTCGAGCGCGCGCCCGGCCCGCTTCGCGCCGGTCGCGAGATGGTCGAGGAACACGTGCGCGTGCTCGGGCATGAACGACGTGCCGAGCCAGCCGTCGGCGACTTCCCCGGTCATCTCGAGGCTGCGTGGCGACAGCGTCGCCAGATAGATCGGGATGCCCGCGCGCGGCTTGGCGGCGACGCGCAGGGCCTTGCCCTCGCCGCCGGGCAACGGCAGCTCGTACACTTCGCCCTTGTAGCTCAAGCGCTCGCCGGCCGCCGCGCGCCGCACGATCTCGACGGTTTCGCGCAGCCGGCGCACGGGCCGGTCGAACCGAACGCCGTGCCAGCCCTCGATCACCTGGGGTCCGCTGACGCCGAGACCCAGACGAAAGCGGCCGTTCGACATCGACGCCAGGCTCAGCGCCGTCATCGCGATCAGCGCCGGCGTGCGCGTCCCCGCCTGCATGATCCCGGTGCCGAGGCCGATGCGCGAGGTCCGCGCGGCGAGAAACGCGAGCGGCGCAACGGCATCGTGCCCCCACGCCTCCGGCGTCCACACGGACTCCGCGCCGAGCCGTTCGGCCTCGACGACGTACGCGCTGCCCTGCTCCCAGTCCTCGGTCGCCAGCCGCAGCGAGATCGCGACGTTCATCGCGGTGACGCGCCGGGCGGCGGGGTCGCGCCGAACGCCACGGCGATCTTGCCGAGCTGACCCGCGTGATCGAGATCGTGCAGGCGCGTGAACAGCAGCGTCTCGCGCCAGTTGAGCGGGCCGAAGAACGGATGCTCGATCGTCACATCGAGCCGGGCGGCCGGATCCGCGGCGCGCGCGCGGTCGAAGAGCGGCTGACGCTGGCCGCGAAGGATCTCGAGCCACGCGTCGACCGTTCGCAGCGGCGCGTTCTCGAATCCCCGCCCGCCGCCGCGCGGCGGCGCCGCCCGCCCCTCGAGGATCGCGACGATCCCGCCCCCGAAATAGGTGTCCGCCGCGACGACGTGCGCCAGCACCTCGTTGGCACTCCACTCCTCGGGCTCCGGCCGCTCGGCAAAGCGCGCCGCCGGCACCGCGCGCGCGGCCTTCGCGAGGTCCGCCATCGCCGCCTCGACCTTGGCGACGATCTCGGCCGGCGTTTGCTTGGCGCCCTGTGTCTGGAGATACCCGCGAATGCGTGTCTGCTCGTCAGTCATCGGCCAGCGCTCCTTCGGCCGGCACGACCGCCGCGCGACAACACGCGCCTGCCGAATCTCGTGTCGACAAGATACGTGGGCAGAAGGTCGGGCCGCCGCGCGCGATGGCCTCGAGTCTCGGCTTCCGAGACTTCATTTGTCGGCTGCGAGGCTCAGTAATCCGGGTCGCCTGGCATCAGAATGCGCCGCGCTCCGTCCGGCCCGAACACGACGCGCGGGGCGATCGTCGTCACCTTTCGCCCGCGCAGTCGCGCCAGCCCGTCGGCCGTCGACGTCGCGTCGGTGAAGAGCATCAGATTCCGCACGGTCGGATTGCGCAGGGAGATCTCGCCGCGCTTCTGTGCGTGGAGCGCCTCGGCCGGCGCGAGCCAGCGCAGGTCGGTGACCTCCTTGTCGTCGCCGGTCGGCGTTTGCTCTGGCGGCATCGGCGCAGCGAAGAAGCGCGTGTCGAAGCGTAGCGGGTTGCCCTCGGGCGTGATCCAGTGCGCGAAGTACGCGAGCCGATCCGTCGCAAGCCGCAGCTCTTCCTGCTTCACGAGCTCCCAGAACGCGCGATTGTCCGCCTGGCAGGCGCGGCGACACGCGCTGAGCGTCGCGGGCGCCACTTGAACGGGGCCGCCGCCGGCCGACGTCGCGAGCAACACGCCGACCTCCTCGAACGTCTCGCGGATGACGCCGATCCAGTGTGCGACCGCCAGCTCGGTGTCCGAAAGGTCGAGCGTCTTCGCGGCGGTCGCCGCATCGAGGCCGGTGCACCAGCGGATCGCGTCGGGCGGGTTGTCCTCGCGCGTGAGCTTGCCACCCGGGAACACGAAATCGCCGGCGGCGAACTTGCTCTTCGCGTGTCGCTGCATCAGAAGAATCTCGACGCCGCCGGCCGGACGATCGCGGAGCAGCACGAGCGTGGCGGCGGGCACCGGAATGACGGCCGCAGGTTTGACGGACACGGCGTAGTGTGACACGATGACGCGCGGTTGTCAGTCCCCGCGAAGGAGGCTCACCTCCATGGGCGCAGAATCGAACCTCAAGTCGAAGAACATCACCTTACCTGCGCCGCCGTCTCCGATGGCGAACTACGTCACCGCTGTGCGCGTGGGAAATCTATTATTCCTCGCCGGTCACGGTCCGGTCCGAGGCAGCGACGGCAAGATGGCGCGCGGCAAGGTGGGCAAGGATCTCTCGACGGAGCAGGGCGCCCAGGTGGCGCGCGAGGTCGGCCTGAATCTGCTGGCGACGACGCGCGCGAGCCTCGGCAGCCTGGACAAGGTCAAGCGCGTCGTGAAGGTGCTCGGCATGGTCAACTGCACCGACGACTTCGGCGAGCAGCCCAAGGTGATCAACGGCTTCTCCGACCTGATGGTTGAGGTCTTCGGCGAAGCGATCGGCAAGCACGCCCGCTCCGCCGTCGGCATGGGCTCGCTGCCGATGCAGATCCCCGTCGAGATCGAGATGATCGTGGAGGTCGAGTAGATGACGGTGCTGCTCGACCTCGCGGTTACCGCGATCTCGCTCGCGTTCCTGTCGATCCTCGGTGTCATCAGCGGCGTCGCGCTGCCCGGGCTCTTCATCGCCGCCGCCGCGCCGTGGCTCGACTGGATCATCCCCACGCGCGACACGAAGCGCTGACCGCCGGCCGCTGAATGGGCGCCAAGTACTTCGGCGCCGCCGTCCGACGCCGCGAGGACCCGCGCTTCCTGCGCGGCGAGGCCCGGTTCGTCGACGACGTCACCCTGCCCGGTCTGCTGCACGCAGCGTTTCTTCGCTCGCCCCACGCGCATGCGACGCTCGCGCACATTCGCACCGAGGCCGCCAGGACGATGCCGGGCGTGGTCGCCGTCTTCACGCACGCCGACCTCGCGCGTTGGATGAAGCCGCTGCCGCTCTTCGGTGCGCCGCCGCCCGGCCTCGCGGCCGCGGTGAAGTTCGAGCTCCGCCAGGCGCCGCAGTACGCGCTGGCCAAGGAGCGCGTGCGCTACGTCGGCGAGATCGTGGCCATGGTCGTGGCCACCGACCGCGCGCGCGCCGAGGATGCCCTCGCGGCGATCGAGGTCGAATACACCCCGCTGCCGGCGTCGGTCGACATGCTTATCGCCGGCGAGCCCGGCGCCCCGCTCGTGCATCCCGAGTGGGGCACCAACGTCGCCGTCGGCTTCCGGCACGCCATCGGCGACGCCGACCGCGCGCTGGCCTCCGCCGAGGTCGTGATCGAAGAGACGTTCCGAATCCAGCGCTACGTCGGGATGCCGCTCGAAGGCCGCGGCGTCGTCGCCGTCTGGGATCGTCGCGACGGGACGCTGACGACGTGGAACAGCACGCAAGTGTCGCACTTCGTCCAGCAAGGCCTCGTGAGCACGCTCGAGTTGCCGCCGCACCGCATCCGCGTCATCGCGCCGGACCTCGGCGGCGGCTTCGGCACCAAGGCCTCGGGCTATGCGGAAGACGCGCTGATCCCGATCGCCGCACGCGTGCTCGGCCGGCCCGTGAAGTGGGTCGAGGACCGGCGCGAGCACATGATGAGCGCCGCCCACGCGCGCCACCAGACGCACACGATTCGCCTCGGCGCCCGGCGCGACGGCACGATCCTCGGACTCGTCGACCGCATCTGGCTCGACCTCGGCGCCTACAACGCCTGGGGCGTGGTGCTGCCCTACAACACCGTCGCGCATCTCATCGGGCCACACCGCATCCGCGACATGCAGGTCGACGTCAAGGCAGTCGTCACCAACAAGACGCCGAACGCTCCGTATCGAGGCGCCGGCCGGCCCGAGACGGTGTTTGCGATGGACCGCGCGGTCGATTGCCTGGCGCGCACGCTGCGCCTCGATCCGGCGGACGTACGACGCAGGAACTATATCCGTCCCGACGAGCTGCCATTCGACTTCGGCATGCCGTACCGCGACGGCAACCCGATGGTCTACGACAGCGGCGACTTCCCGGCCGCGCTGGAGTCCGCGCTCGCCGCCGCCGAGTACGATCGCGTGCGCAAGGAGCAGGATGCGCTCCGCGCGCGCGGCGTGTGGCGTGGCATCGGCATCTCCGGCTACGTGGAGGGCACGGCCATCGGCCCGTTCGAGGGCGCGCGCGTCACGCTCGACGCCGCCGGCCGCGTGCAGGTCGCCACGGGCGCCGTGTGCTCGGGCCAGGGCCACGAGACGTCATTCGCGCAGGTGGCCGCCGACGCGCTCGGCGTGCCGCTCGACTGGGTGACCGTGACCGGCGGCGATACGGCGGGCGTGCCGTTCGGCATCGGCACGTTCGCGAGCCGCAGCGGCGTCACCGCGGGCAACTCGATCGCCGACGCCGCGGGCCAGGTCCGCGCAAAGGTCCTCGCAGCGGCCGGCGCGCTGCTCGAAGCCGCGCCGGAGGATCTCGAGATCGAGGACGGGCGGGTGTTCGTGCGCGGCGCGCCGTCGTCCGCCGTCGACTTCGCGCGGATCGTCCAGGCGGCCATTCCGACGTTCGCAAAGCCAGGCGTCGTCACACCCGACTTCGACGCCACCGCCTATCATCACGTGCCGACCGTCACGTTCGCGAGCGCGGTGCACGTCGCCGTCGTCGACGTCGATCGCGAGACCGGCGCCGTGAAGCTGGTCCGTTACGTCGTCGCGCACGATTGCGGCAAGGTCATCAATCCGATCATCGTGGACGGCCAGGTGCACGGCGGCGTCGCCCAGGGTGTGGGCGGCGCGCTGTTCGAGGACATGGCGTACGACGCCGAGGGGCAGCTGCTGGCCGGCAGTCTCATGGACTACGCGGTGCCGGCCGCGAGCGACCTGCCGCCGATCGAGACGATCCACCTGGAATTCCCCTCGCCGCGTAACCCGCTCGGCATGAAAGGGCTCGGCGAGGGCGGCGCCATCTCGCCGCCGGCGGCGATCGCCAACGCCATCGACGACGCGCTGGCGCCCCTCGGCGTGCGCGTGACGCAGACGCCGGCGCTGCCATGGCGCGTGCGCGCGCTCATCGCTGCGGCGAGCGCGAGTCCTCCGGCAGCTCGCCGCACAGACTCTTGACGTTGTTCCAATCGTCCTCGCCGAGGAGCCGACGCTCGGGGCGGGGTGCGGCGGCCGCCAGCCCGCGCAGGGTCGCGATGCGCTCGGCGGTCGTGGGGTGCGAGCGGAGGTAGCGCGTCAGCGAATCGCCGCCGTGCTCGCGCTCGTACTTCGACAGCTTGTCGAAGAACGTGATCATCCCCTCCGTGTCGATGCCCGCCTCTTGTAGCAGCCGCATACCGTCGCGATCGGCCTCGCTCTCCGCGGCACGGTTCATCTGCAGGTCGCCGAGCGTCCGCGCGCCCTGCAGGCCGTAGGCGACCACGCCGGACACGTCGCCGACCAGCGCCGCCATCAGTACGCCCGTGGATGCCTGTTGGAAGATCGCGCGCGTCACGTGGCGATGCAGCACGTGCTGTACCTCGTGCGCGAGCACGCCGGCCAGCTCCTCCGCGCTATCGGTGCGCTCGAGCAGGCCGCGGAAGACGATGATGTGACCGCCCGGCGCGGCCACCGCGTTCACGATGCCGCTGTTGACGATGGTGATCCGAAACGTGTAGGGCCGCGGCTGTACGCTCGCGGTGAGCTGCGCGACGATGGCGTCGATGCGCGCCTGCCGCGCCGGATCTTCGCAGCGACGGCTCGGCGGCGCGAAGTGGTCGACGATCGCGGCGCCGAGCTTTTCCTCCCACGCCACGGGCACACGCGCCGCCGCCACGCCTGCGAAGGCCGGGATGGCGACGTAGTAGATGCCGACGGCCAGCGCGACGGCCGCCAGCAGCGCACCGAAGGTCAGCCCGACGCGGAACCGCCGCCGCCCCGGCTCGTGCAGATGCGCGGCCTCGGGCGAGGCCGCCCGTGCTGCGGAGAGGAAGCCGATATCGCCGACGAGCAACACCTCGGCCAGGTCGCCGCCGCGCTCGAGACGGACCTGCTCGCCGGCATACGCGCCCTGTGTCTGGCGGATCTCGCGAAACGGCCAGAAGAACCGCGTGGCGCTCTCGCGCAGCGCGATGTCGATGCCCGTGCGCGTGATGTGCACGCTGGCGGGCCGACGGGCCGCCGTCCGCCCATCGAGGTAGGCCGCGTCCCAGTCCAACCTCATTAGGTGTCTCGAGCCATGTAGCGGGATCGAGGGGCGCCACGGCTCCGCCGGGGCGCCCCGAGCGTTTGGGGGGTGTGGGGGGCCATTTCGGGGCCCCCCACCTCAACCTCCGGCGCGCACGGCGTCTTCGAGCAGCTTCAGCGCCGCGCGGGTGAAGGCCCACATGTTGCGCTCGCGGTCGGCGTCGCCCGTCTCGACGGTGATCACCCGCTCGACGGGGCCGGCGACGGCGATGCAGGCGTGGCCCGCGGCGTCGCCGTAGCGGTTGCCCGTCGGCCCGCTCGCGCCCGTCTCCGCCAGCCCCCACGTCGCGCCCATCAGCGCGCGCACCGCCTTGGCCTTGAGCTGCGCGTAGGGCTCGCTGCTCGAGCGGATGCCTTTCACGGCATCGTCGCCGACCCGTAGCAGACCCCGCCGCGCGGCCTGGGTGTAGATCACGCCGCCGCCGACGAAGTAGGCCGACGCGCCGGGGACGGCGAGCAGGGTGGCGGAGATGAGGCCGCCGGCCGAGGACTCGGCCACGGCGAGGGTCTGCTTGCGCTCCTTGAGCAACGCGGCGAGCGCGGCGGCGATGGAGAGGTCGTTCGGCATGGCCGAGAGCATAGCGCGTTCAGCGGGCCAGCGTCGGCTGGCACTCGCGGTGGATCGCCGCGCCGAACGCCACGACGACGAGCGCCACCACGCCGGAGAGGCCGGCGAAGACCGTCCACGATGCGCCGTACGAGTCGAATGCCTGGAGCACCAGGCCGAAGGTCGGCGCGCCGGCGAGCAGGCCGATCACGATCGCCGCGAACGACACGCCGCTCAGCAGCCCTGACTGCGTGGCGCCCCCGGCCTCGGCGCTGATGATGAAGTAGATGCCGACCCAGCCGTAGGCGCCGATGCCGGCGAAGAAGGCGAGGAGCGCGGCGCCGAGCGGATCCGCCGTCGGCACCCAGGCGTAGACGAGGAAGATGACGGTGCCGAGGGCGGACGTGAGCACGAGCCACGGCGGGCGGCGACCCGACGACCAGCGATCGCTCGCGATACCGAGCCCCAGGCGCGCGACGGCGCCGCCGATCTGCGAGGCGGCGATCAGCACGCCGGCGCCGACGGGCGTGAAGCCGAGCGCCTGGACGCTGAAGATCGGCAGGTAGGCGAGCACGGCCGACTGCACCATGCCGAGCACGACCCCGGCGCCGAACAGCACGAGCAGTGCCGGACGCCGCGTCCACCACCACTCCATGCGCGCGACGCGGCCACGCGGGGCATCCGCGTGGGGCCGGATCAGCGCGCGCAGCGGCCGCCACGCGAAGACCACCGGCACCGTCATCCCCGCCGCGCACGCGGCGACGGCGGCGCGCCAGCCCCAGTGCGCGGCGATCGCGGGCAGCACCAGCGCCGACAGCCCTCCGCCGAGGGTGAGCCCCATTTGCTTGATGCCCATCGCGATGCCGCGCTCGGTGACGGGAAAGAGATCGACGATGGCCTTGCCGAGCACCGGGTTGACGATGCTCCAGCCCGAGCCGGCGAAGGCCAGGCACAGCAGGAACACGACGAAGTGCGGCGCCAGCGCCGCCGCCAGCAATCCCACGCCGCCCATGGCCAGCGCCCCGAGCAGCGTCGGACGCACGCCCCACTGATCGGCGAGGTGGCCGCCGGGCAGCGAGAAGAGCAGCCCGCCGACGTAGACCGAGGGCACGATGAACGCGACGTCGAGGCGGCTCAGCCCGAAGCCGTGCATGAGCGCGGGGGACAGCGGCGAGACGCCGAGCATGCCGAAGGCGCCGAGACCGTAGGAGCACGTGAGCACGACGAGCAGAGACCAGCGATCACGGACCATGGG
>Ga0066652_100001119_pt1 | contig 13527 bp, 13 predicted proteins | sample GraSoiAngelo_101_FD_71413 | JGI IMG/M metagenome (GOLD analysis project Ga0066652, IMG submission 71413) | Grasslands soil microbial communities from the Angelo Coastal Reserve, California, USA - 14_0903_02_30cm | ecosystem: Environmental > Terrestrial > Soil > Grasslands | place: USA...
GTAGGCCTCGCGCGCGAGGAACCGCCCCGCCGCGCGCAGCACCGCCTCGGCGTCGGGTCGCCGGCCGATCAGCTTTGCCAGCGCGACGGCCTCCTCCTGCGCCGTGCGCTGGTTGCGCCGTACCGCCTCGGTGTACCGCTTGATCTGCGTGTACACCGTGTCGCTCAGCCCCAGGCGCTTGTTTCGCAACTCGTCCACGAACTCCGCCTCGAGCACCTCCTCGGGCGTGTCGACATCACGTACGGCTTCGAGGAGACTGAGCGGAAGAAGAGCGTCGACGGTGGCAAGCATCTGCGACTTCGGGTGTGCGACTTCTGGGCGCATCGGCGGGATGCCGACGAAGCCGGGTCTGACGGGCGCGACCATCGAGTCTAGTGGGAACCGGAGGCGCGCTCAATAGCTTCACCTCGTGAGCTTCGCCTCGTGCGCGGCGCTTGCCGCCACTCGGGGCGCGGCTCACATTCGCCGCGCCTCGGCGTGAGGAATGACCTGCCATGACGCATTTCGTCACTGACATTCGTGCTGTCCATCGGTCCGCGAGTGCGCCGACCATGCACACCGCGGCCGGTGCGCGCGCGGAGACACCGCGCGCCGTGACGATGGCACCGAGGGAGTGATCGCGCGGGCACTGGCCGGACTGCTCATCGCTGGCACGGTCGCGCTCGCTGCGCGTCGCGCGCATGCACTCAGCTTGGGCGGCACCACGGCGGCAGTCGCGGTCGGCGCCGTCGCGGTGACCGCGGGATGGGCGTGGGGGGCGCTGCTCATCGCGTACTTCATCGTCTCGATCGCGCTCTCTCGGATTCGCGGCGCGGAGAAGGCGGCGCGCACGGGAGACGTGGTGGCCAAGGGGGGCGCGCGCGATGCCTTCCAGGTCGTGGCGAACGGGGGCCTGTTCGCCCTGGCCGCGCTCGCCGGCGCGGCGCTCGCGCCGGAGTCGCTCGCGGCGAGAACGCTCGCCGCCGCGGCGCTCGGCGCGCTCGCCGCCTCGACGGCGGACACGTGGGCGACCGAGATCGGCAGCCTCGCGTCCCGCCCACCACGCTCGATTCTCACCTGGCGTCCCGTGGCGCCCGGCACGTCGGGCGGCGTGAACGTGCTCGGGATGCTCGCCATGCTGGCGGGGGCGGCGTTCATCGCCTACGGCGGTCGAGCGCTGTCGATCGAGGTGCCGATCGCGGCCGTGGTGCTTGGCGGGTTCGTCGGAGCGATCGCCGACTCGGTGGTCGGTGCGACGCTCCAGGACCGGCGCTGGTGCGACACATGCCAGAAGAGCACGGAGCGGCTGGTCCACGCGTGCGGCACCACGACGCGCCACGCCGGTGGCATCACGCTGGTGGACAACGATCTCGTGAACCTGATCGCGACCTTCGCCGGCGCGGCGATCGCCGCGCTCCTCGTGTACTCGACGGTTTCGTCATGACCTTTCGCTCGCGAGCCGTGGACGTGATCGTCGTCGGCGGCGGCCCCGCGGGCGCGTCGACGGCGTTTTTCCTGGCGCGCGGCGGCGCACGCGTTCTGGTGCTCGACCGCGCGCGCTTCCCGCGCGCGAAGCCGTGCGCCGAGTACCTCAGTCCGCAGGCGTCGCGCATCCTGAGCGACATGGGGGCGCTCGAGGCGGTGGATCGTGCCGGTGCGGCGCATCTCACGGGCATGGTCGTGCGCGCGCCGAACGGCGCGACGCTGCGCGGTGATTTCGCGGCCGAACACGGGTTCCGCGCATTCCGCGATCGCGGGCTGGCACTCCGCCGCGTCGCGCTCGATCCGATCCTGCTCGATTGTGCGCGCGCGGCGGGCGCGGAGGTGCGCGAGGGAACACACGTGTCGGACCTCGCTCGCGACGATGGTGGCCGGGTGACCGGCGTGCGCGTGCGGCGCGACTCGGGTGAGCTCGAGACGATCCACGCGTCGCTCGTCGTGGGAGCAGACGGGCTGCGCTCGCTCGTGGCGCATCGACTCGGGCTCGCGCACGCGGCGCGCTGGCCGCGGCGGCTGGGGATCGTCGCGCACTTCGAGAAGTTCGGCGGGATGCAGGAATGGGGCGAGCTCCACGTCGAGCGCGACGTCGGCTACGTAGGGCTCGCGACGGTGGACGGCGGGCTCACCAACGCGGCGATGGCCGTGCCGGCGACGTTCGCCCGCCAGGTGAGCGCCCAGCGCGAACGCTTCTTCATGGACTGGCTGCGCGCACGCCCGCAGCTTGCCTGGCGAGTGCGCGGCGCGCGGCTCGCGTCGCCCGTGCGCGTGACGGGTCCATTCGCATCGCATGCGCGCCGATCGTGGGCCCCCGGTGCGGCGCTCGTCGGCGACGCCGCCGACTTCTTCGACCCGTTCACGGGAGAGGGGATCTACTGCGGGCTGCGCGGCGGCGAGCTGCTCGCGCCACACGCACTCGCGGCGCTCGGCGCATCCACGAAATCCGCGTCGGATCGCGCACTGGCGCGCTATCATCGCGCGCGGCGCACGGAGTTCGCCGGCAAATGGATCGTCGAGCGGCTGATCGGCGCGGCGGTCGGCTGGGCGCCGGCGATGAACTACTTCTCGCGCACGCTCGCCGCGCGGAAGGACATGGCCGATCTGCTCGTGGGAGTCACGGGGAACTTCGTGCCAGCGCGCGAAGTGTTGCGTCCAGCGTACCTGCTGAATCTCTTTCGCTCCTCGAACGGCTCTCCCGCACCCGGCGCATGACGATCGATCCCGATTCCTTTCGCAGCGTTCTCGGACGATTCGCCTCCGGCATCACCGTCGTCACGACGCTCGATGCGGAACGGCGCGACGTCGGGATGACGGTCAGCGCGTTCTGCTCCGTCAGCCTCGGTCCGCCACTGGTGCAGGTGTGCGTCGATCACGCGGCGTCGCTGCATGCCGCGCTGGTGCGGAGCACGTGCTACGGCGTGAGCATCCTCGCCGCCGAGCAGGAGGCATTGTCGCGTCGCTTCGCCACGGCTGAATCGACGCGTCGCTTCGACGGCATCGGATATCGTCGCGGCGAGACCGGCGTCATCCTTCTCGACGACGCGCTCGCGCAGCTCGAGTGCCGCATCGTCGCGTCGCACGAGGTCGGCGACCACACGATGTTCGTGGGCGAGGTGGAGAGCGCGATGGCGCGGAGCGCCCGCCCACTGCTCTACTATCGCGGCGGCTACGCACAGCTCGAGCGATAGCCGAGCGTGCTGACCCCCGCGCGTCGTCGCGGCGTCGAGATCCTCGACGACCCGATGGTCGATCCCGCGCTGCGCGAGCGATCGCTTCGCGACGTCGCACGGTCGAACACGCTGTTCGGCGGGACGCGCGCCGTGCTCGCCGCCCTCGCGCGGCTCTGGCCGTCGCTCGGCACCAACGTCACGTTGCTCGACGTCGGCACGGGCCTCGCCGACATCCCGCGTCGCGCATGCGAGCGGGGGCGTGTGCGCGGGATCACACTCCGCGCGTTCGGAGTGGACGAGGCACACACATTGGTCCGCGCGGCTGACGAACTTCTCGACGGCGGAGCCTGCGCCGACGCGCGTCGGCTCCCCTTTCGCGACGGCGCCGTAGATCTGGTGACTTGCTCCCAGCTGCTGCATCACTTCCCCGACTCCGAGATCCCTGAAGTCCTTCGGGAGCTCGACCGTGTGGCAGGACGCTGGGTCGTGGTCGCCGATCTGCGACGCAGTTGGCTCGCGGCATGCTCATTCTGGCTCGTGTCGTGGCCACTAGGCTTCCACCCCGTTACGCGGCACGACGGGTTCGTCTCGGTCCTCCGCGGCTTCACAGCGGACGAGCTTGCCCGCCATGTATTTGCGGCGACGGGCCAGCGAGCCGAAGTGCGGCGCCATCTCGGGTTCAGAGTCACCGCAGTCTGGCGAGTCCGAGACGCGCGAGCCTCATAACTACGCGCACTGCCGTTACTGTTCGCGGGGATGCGGGTGCATCTGGCGAGCGAGAGTGCCTTGCAGCGAACTCAGATGATCGCCTCACACGAACTCTCGGACACGGCATTGGCCCAGCGCGCGCAGACGCTGCTCCGCCTCACCCTCGACAGGCTGTCGATGGTGCGAGCGTTTCACGTCTTCGTCCTCGCGCTCGCGCTGCACCTCTCGGGGTTCGCGCTTCGTCACGGACGTGAGCTCTTCACCGAGAATCTGCGCACCGGCGTCACGCTCGCCGAGAAGGGATATCTCGGCGACCCGTTCATGATTCCAACCGGACCGACGGGACATCTCGCCCCAGCCTATCCGGTGGTCGTGTCGGCAGTGTACAGGCTGACGGGAGAAATGGGCGACGCGCGGTCGGTCCTCGAGCTCATCTGCGCCGTCGTCGCATCGTTCGCCACCGCGTTGCTGGTACCGCTTGCTCGCTTCCTTCGTCTCCCGCCGGGAAGCGGTGCGCTGGCGGGTCTGTTCTGGTCGGCACCGCTGTTCGCCCTGGTCGAGCTCAGCGCCGAGCACGAGACCGTATTCTCGGCCGCAGCCGTCGTCGCGCTCATGACGATTGCGGCCCGTCGGCTCGACACGAGGACACTGCGCATGCGGGACGGCGCGGTGCTCGGCGCGCTGACGGGAATCGCCGTGCACTTCACCCCGCTCGTTCTCTCGATGATGGTGCTCGGCATCGGGGCGAGCATCCTCGCGCAACGGGGTCGCATGCGCGTGCGGCTCGCGTTCCCCATCGCGTTCGCGCTCGCGCTGGCCGTCGTCGTCGCGCCGTACACCGTGCGCAACTGGCGCGTGATGGGGTCGCCCTTCTTCATCCGCGACAACTTCGGACTGGAGATCGCGGTGTCGAACGCCGACAACGCGAAGGCCACGGCCGAGGAGAACATCCTGCGGGGCTCGGCGATGGACACGCATCCGTTCAAGTCCATCGAGGCGGCGCGTCAAGTTCGATCGATGGGCGAGGTCGCCTACAACCGGATGCGCCTGCGCGAGGGCTGGTCCTGGATCCGGGCGCATCCCGATCGTTTCTTCGCGTTGACGGCGGAGCGTACCGGCTTCCTCCTCGTGCCCGCGTCGCACCGTCCACTCCAGCGGATGCTGACGCTGCTGATCGCGGCCGGATACTTTCTAGGCGTGATCATGCTCTGGAGGGCGGGAAACCGCATGGCCGCGGCGCTGCTCGTCGGCACGGTGCTGGGCTACGACGCCCTGTACCCGTTCGTGCAGCACGACGTCCGATACGTCTATCCGATGCTGCGCGTGCAATCGCTCGGCGCGGCTGCGATCGCGGCGACGGTGCTCGCGCGACTCGCGGCGTGGCGGCCGGCGGAAGCCCTGGAGGGTGATCGGAGTCCAGCTCCCCAGGGCGTTCTCGCGTGAGCGACGCCATTCTCCCTCCCGACGCCAGTCCTGTGCGACCGGCTCGCGGGAGGGACATGGCGCCGCGATGGCGCGAGCGTCTCGCTCGACTCGACTGGCGGCTCGTCTTCGTCGTGTCCCTCGCCCTGCACCTCGGTGCGCTGGCGGTGCGACACGCGTCGTTCACCCGGACCGAGAATCTCCGGGCCGGATTCACGCTCGCCGAAAAGGGATACCTGGGCGATCCATTCAGCCGACCGACCGGTCCGACGGCACACGTGTCGCCCGTCTATCCGGTGGTCGTGGGCGCCGTGCAATCGGTGACGCGGAACGAGCAGCGCACCGTGACGATCCTCTCGATCATCGGCGCGATCGTCAGCGCATGCAGCGCGGCGATGCTCATCCCTCTCGCCAGGCGCATGCGCTTGCCGGAGGGGAGTGGCGCGCTGGCCGCTCTCCTGTGGATCGTGCCGCTGTTCGCCTGGATCGAGCTCGGCGGAGAGCACGAGACGACGTTCACGACCGCCGCCGTCCTCGCGACGCTCCTCGTGCTCTTCTCGGTGCTCGATCGCTCGGAACTCGCGGGACGCCATGGGGGCGTACTCGGCGCGGTCACCGGCGCCGCCGCGCACTTCTCGCCGCTCGCGCTGCCGATGGTCGTCGGCGCGACGACGCTCGGTGTGCTCGCGAAGTGGCGCTCGCTGCGCGTGCGCCCGGGCTTCGTCGTCGGGTTCGTCGCCGCACTGCTCATCGTCGTCGCGCCGTACACGATCCGGAACCGACGCGTCATGGGCTCCACGTTCTTCATCCGCGACAACCTCGGTCTCGAGCTCGCCGTCTCGAACGCCGACGATGCCAAGCCGACCGCGGAAGCCAACGCGATGCCCGGCGCGGCGATGGACCGGCACCCGTTCATCACGCCCGACGCGGCCGACCGCATGCGCGCGATGGGCGAGGTCGCCTACAACAAGAGCCGACAGCGGGAAGCCCTCGACTGGATCGGCTCGCACCCCGCGGGGTTCATGCGGCTGACGGCGCAGCGGGCGGGATATCTGCTCCTACCGTTCTCTCGCCGTGGCTACCAGCGCGTCATCGCCGCCGCGCTGACGATCGGCATGCTCGTGGGACTGGTGCTGCTCTGGCGCGCGGGCCAGCATTCGACCGTGGCGATCGTCGTCGGCGCGCTCGCGGGCTACGAGGTCATCTACCTCTTCGTGCAGCACGACGTGCGCTACGTCTATCCGATGCTCTGGGTCGAATCGCTCGTCGCGGCTTCGGTACCGGCGCGACTGCTCGGGCGAGCACGCGACCGCGCGCCCGTTGGCGACGTGGCTTCCCTGGTCGATGGCACTCCCGCATGACGGATCTGCCGCCACTCGAGTTGGGTCCGATGCCGGTCGGCCGTCCGATGACGACGGTCGACGAGCAGCTCGTGCGCGCGCCACTCGAGCGAATCTTTCGGCTTGCCGCCGAGGTCGAGCGGTGGCCGGCGCTGCTCCCGCACTACCGTTACGTCCGCTTTCTGGAGCGGCGCAGCGACGGTGGGGGGATCGTGGAGATGAGCGCCTCGCGGCCATTCGGCGTCGTCCGCTGGCCTACGTGGTGGAAGTCACGGATGCGGGTCCATCCGCTCGGCGGCCCGGTGCCGCCGTCCGTCCGATTCGCGCACATCGAGGGAGTGACGACGGGGATGGAGGTGGAGTGGAGCTTTCAGGCGGTCGCAGGTGGTACCCACGTGCGCATCGTGCATGTTTGGGAGGGACCAGGATGGTCCAAGGCTGGTGAGAGCGCGGCGACGCTCGTCATCGGGCCGGTGTTCGTGCACGGGATCGCATCGCGAACCCTCGCTGGGCTCGCGGCACACGCGGAGCGCGGACTCGTGACGGCTGGCGGAACTTGAACGTTGATGGAGGTCGTGGTGCCTGAACGGCGGCGAGTAGCGGTGACGGGAATCGGCGCGGTGACGCCGATCGGATCGGGGCGCGAGGGATTGTGGAACGGACTTCGCGCCCAGCGCTCGGCGGTCGGTCGGCTGACGCGCTTCGATCCCGCGATCTACCGCAGCCACAACGCGGCCGAGGTGAACGACTTCGACGCGAAGGACTACGTCGAGGCGAAGAAGGTGAAGCGACTCGATCGCTACGGCACCTTCTCGGTCGCGTGCGCGAAACAGGCGATCGAGGACTCGGGGATCGACATGGCACGCGAGGATCGCGAGCGCGTCGGCGTGATGATGGGAAGCGCGCTGGGCGGGATCCGTATGGCCGAGGAGCAGCTCGCCGTCTTTCTGTCGCAGGGGTTGCGCGCAGTGGAGCCCGGGCTCGCGCTCGGCGTGTTCGGCGGCGCGTCGAGCTGCAACATCGCGATCGAGCTCGGCGCGATGGGGCCGAACAGCACGAACGCGATGAGCTGTGCGTCGGGGTCGATCGCGATCGGCGACGCGTTCCGCGCCATCCGCGACGGCTACGCCGACGTCATGTTCGCCGGTGGTGCCGAGGCGCCGCTCGCCCCGCTGTGCTTCGGCGCGTTCGCGATCATCCGCGCCATGTCGACGCGCGACGACGACCCGTCGGCGGCGTCGCGCCCGTTCGACAAGGACCGCGACGGCTTCGTGATGGGCGAGGGCGGGGCGATCCTCATCCTCGAGGAGTTGGACCGTGCTCTGGCGCGCGGCGCGCACGTGTACGCGGAGGTCGTCGGCTACGGCACGAGCAACGACGCACATCACATGACCGCGCCGCGTCCCGACGGCTCGCAGGCGGCGCGCTCGATGCGGCTCGCGCTGCGCGACGCCGAGCTCGCGCCCCACGAGGTGGCGTACGTCAACGCGCACGGCAGCTCCACGCCGCTCAACGATCCGACCGAGACGCTCGCCGTGAAGGCGACGTTCGGCGATCACGCGCCGAGGCTGCAGCTGAGCAGCACGAAGGCCTACTATGGGCATGCGCTCGGAGCGTCGGGCGCGATGGAGCTCGCGATCACCGCGCTCGCGCTCGAGCAGCGGTGGCTTCCGCCGACGCTGAACCTCGACAGCCCCGACCCCGTCTGCGATCTCGATTACATCCCGAAGGTCGGTCGCGACGCCGACGTGGAGTACGCGTTGAGCAACAGCTTCGGCTTCGGCGGCATCAATGCGGCGGTGGTCCTCAAGCGGCACGACGGGGTCTGACGCGACCTACCTCGCGCGGCTAACGTTGTGGCGCGCAGGCTTCGTGGTCAGGTCGGCGCGCCGGTGGTCTCACGAGAAAGTCGCAATCGCAATCGCGACGCACTGCAACGACAACAGATTGACGCGGAGGATGCGGAGGGTACCGAGAGCCCGAAGAATGGCTCTCGGTGTCGAGCTTCACGGCACTGCGCACGACCCCGCTCCATACCACCGGCGCACGAACCCACTCTCACCCCGCTCCCTCATGCGTGACAGCTGGCGCCACTTCGCCGCGGAGTTCATCGGCATCTTTGCCCTCGTGTTCGTCGGGGGCGCCGCGATCATGACGGCGCAGATGGCGCACGCGGAGAACGTGCTCCTCGCCGTCGCGGCGGCGCACGGGATCGCCCTCGCCGTCATGGTCACGGCGACGATGCGCATCTCGGGACATCTCAACCCCGCCGTGACGCTCGGCTTCCTCGCCGCGCGGCGCATCGAGCCGATGATGGCGATGCTCTACATCGTCGCGCAGCTGCTCGGGGCGACGGCCGCCGCGTACGTGCTCCAGTGGATCTTTCCCCACGACGCCGCGCTCGGCGCCCGGCTCGGCGGACAGTCGCTCGCGCTCGACGTCAGCTTCGGCCGCGGGATCGCGCTGGAGGCGATCGCGACCTTCTTCCTCGTGTTCGTCGTGTTCGGCACCGCGGTCGATCCGCACGCGCCCAAGGTGGGCGGATTCGCCATCGGGCTCACGGTCATGGCGGACATTCTCGCCATCGGACCGCTCACCGGTGCATCGATGAACCCGGCGCGGTCGTTCGGACCCGCGATCGCGAGCGGCGTCTTCGAGGCACAGGCCGTGTACTGGATCGGGCCGATCCTCGGCGGCATCGCCGCGGCGCTGCTCTACGACGCGCTCTTCCTGCGCCGCGGCCGAGAGCCGGTGGATCACGGCGCCATCAGCCCGACGGACTGAGCGGGTGCGCACGGAATCGATGTCGCGCTGGGCAGCGGTTGGACGGGCGCTGCTCTTCCTGATCGTCACGTCGCCCATCTGGGCCCTCGGGATGGGAAGCACGGTGTTTCGTCCGGCGGGTCTTCTCGTGATCGCACTCGCGCTGACGCTGCTCTTCCTGTGGTGGGACAAGCGCTCGCCGGCCGTGCTCGGCCTCGACCCGAAGCCGCGTCGCCTTGCGGAGCTCGGGCTCGGATTCGTTGGCGGGGCACTCTTGGTCGGAGTCATCGCCGTGGTGATGTACTTCGCCCTTCCCTATCCGTGGCAGCGCAACCCCGACTTCCATCCCGAGCTCGCCGCGTTGTCGGCGTTGTACCTGCTCGCCGCGAACGGATTCGAGGAGCTCGTGTTCCGCGGCTACTCCTTCGAGCGGATGATCGCCGCGATCGGGCACTGGCCGGCACAGATCGTCACGGCCCTGATCTTCGCCGCGTACCACGTGCTGCACGGCTGGACCTGGAGCACGGCACTCGTCGGCACGACGCTCGGCTCGATCCTGTTCGGGCTCGTGTTCGTGCGCTGGCGGAGCGTGCCGGCCGCCGTCGGCGTCCACGCCGCCGGCAACTGGACGCGCGACCTCCTGCTCGCGGATCCGGCGACCGCGCGCACATTCATCGCGCCGTTTTCCTTCACGCGGTGGACGGCGCTGGAGGTGTTCACGGCGCGCGTCGCGTGGAACGCGGTCGTATTTCTCGCGTGCGTCGTGATGGCGATCGTCGTGTACCGGCAGCGAAGGCGCGAACGCGCCCTGGAGTTCGCGGTCTAGACCGGTATCGCCTTCCGCGCGCCGTACATCACGTCATAGCGCGCCATGGACTCCGAGATCACGCGGCACGCCTCGTCGCTCTTCCCCCACCCCGTGATCTCGACGCGCTTTCCCTCGAGGTCCTTGTAGGTATGGAAGAAGTGCTCGACTTCCTTGAGGACGTGCTGTGGGATGTCGGCGATGTCGAAGAACTCCTGCTGATACGGGTCGTGCACTGGCACGCTGAGGATCTTGTCGTCCGGTTCGCCGCGATCGAGCATCTTGAGCACGCCGATAGGGCGCACGTCGATCTGACAGCCCGGGAAGGTCTGCTCCTTCACGAGCACGAGCACGTCGAGTGGATCGTTGTCCTCGTGCAGGGTGCGCGGGATGAACCCGTAGTCACCCGGATAGTGCACGGCGCTGAACAGCACGCGATCGAGCTTGAGCATCCCGGACGCCTTGTCGAGCTCGTACTTGTTGCGGCTGCCCGATGGGATCTCGACCACGGCCGAGACGATCTCGGGAGGGTTCTGCCCGCAGGGCAGGTCGTGCCAGAGGTTGAGCATCAGCTCTCTCGCGCCGCCGCGGCGTGCAGCGCGGGACGGCCGGTGGGGTTGCGCGCGGTCTGGAGATCCAGGTTGGCACCGCGCTCGCGCGTCATCGCGCCTTTGTAGCTCATCGGTCCTTCGTCGACGCCGAAGTTCGTCTCGTCCAGCTCGGCCACGCGCGCGAGCTGCTCCGCGCCGAGGTCGGGTTTGTCGCTCGCGGCCGCGAATTCGGCGAGCTGCTCGTCGTCGTACACGTTCGGCAGCGTCGTCACGACGAGCGGCTCGGCGAGCAGCCACTTGAGCGCGGCCTGGCCGAGCGTCATCTCACGCGTGAGGAAGTCGAGCGTCTTCACCTTCTCGACGCCGTTGACCAACCAGCTCCGCGGGCGATGGCGGCGATGGTCGTTCTCCGGGAAGACGGTGTCGGCGGTGTACTTCCCCTCGAGCATCCCGCTGGCGTGCGTGACGCGGATGTTGAAGCAGCAGTCGGGCGCGTGGCGCCGCGCCGCCTCGATCATCGCCGAACCCGGGTGCTGCTCGAGCACGTTCCAGATCATCTGGATCGTGTTGACGTCGGGCTCGCGCTCGACCAGCTCCACGGACTCGTACAACCAGCCAATCGCCGGACCGAACGCCGCGCCCCAGGCGCGAATCTTTCCCTCGCGCTTGAGGTCGCGGAGCGTGCCCCACAGCTCGGCGTCGCGCACGTGCTCCATCTTGGCGTTGTGGATCTGGAGCACGTCGATGTAATCCGTCTCGAGCCGCTCGAGGCACTTGTCGACGGCGAAGCGCAGGAATGCCGGATCGGTGCGCATCGGCAGCTCCTGCTGGCCGCGGCGCGCCGCGACCGCGGCCTCGTCATAAATGTCGTAGCCGACCTTCGTCGCGAGCACCACCTCGCTCCGCCGGCCGCGGAACGCCTCGGAGAGCTGCCGCTCGGCGCGCCCGTTGCCGTAGGCATCGGCTGCGTCGAAGAACGTGACGCCGTGTTCGTCGAGGGCGCGACGCAACATCGCCACCGCCTCGTCGTCGGTCTTCTCCCCCCACCACCCGGTGGACAGCGTCCAGGTGCCGAAGCCGACTTCGGAAACGGAGATGGAGGTGCCGGGGAACTGACGGTACTTCATGAGACGGCGGATTGACGGTTCAACAGTTTGACGGCTTGACGGTTCACGTCAGCGAGCAGCAACGGCGAGCGTGATCAGTTCGGTGTGCCGGCCGGAAACCGTGCAACCTCAAAACCGTCTAACCGCGCGCGCGCAGCAGCTTCGCTGCTGCGCGCGCGAAGTACGTGATCACCACGTCCGCCCCGGCGCGACGGATGCCGATCAGGCTCTCCATCATCGCCCGGTCGCGCTCGATCCAGCCTCGCTCGGCGGCCGCCTGAATCATAGCGTACTCCCCACTCACCTGGTACGCGGCGAGCGGGTAGCCGGTCTCCTCCTTCACGCGCGAGATGACGTCGAGGAACGGGCCTGCGGGCTTGACCATCACCATGTCGGCGCCCTCGTCGATGTCCTGCCAGGTCTCGCGCAGCGCCTCATCCACGTTGGCGACGTCCATCTGGTAGCCGCGACGATCGCCCGACTGCGGCGTGCTCTCCGCCGCTTCGCGGAACGGTCCGTAGAACGCCGACGCGAACTTGGCCGCGTAGCTCAGGATCGACGTGCCGGAGAAGCCCGCGTCGTCGAGCGCCGAACGGATCGCGCCGACGCGGCCGTCCATCATGTCGCTCGGCGCCACGATGTCGGCACCAGCGCGCGCGTGCGAGAGCGCCTCGCGTGCGAGCAGCTCGAGCGACTGGTCGTTGTCCACCTCGCCGTTCACGAGCACGCCGCAGTGCCCGTGCGAGGTGTACTCGCACATGCACACGTCGGTGATCACGACGAGATTCGGCAGCTCGTGCTTGAGCGCGCGCACCGCCCGCTGCACCGGCCCGTCGTCGTCCCACGCGCTCGATCCGGTCTCGTCCTTGTGCTCGGGGATGCCGAACAGCAGCACGCCACCGACCCCCGCCTCGGCCGCCGCCGTCGCGTCGCGCACCATCTCGTCGACCGACGTCTGACTCACTTCCGCCATCGACGACACCGGCGTCCTCACCCCCGTACCAGGCCGCACGAACAGCGGCAGCACGAGCTGCGACGGCGCGAGCACCGTCTCCCGCACGAGCGAGCGCAGCGCCTCGGTGCGACGCAGACGGCGAGGGCGGTAGGTGGGGAAGGAGGGCATGGGATTGAAGATAAAGGCGTGCGACGGTCGACGGATTGACGGTTTGACGGCCGGCAAGCTGTCAAACTGATGAACCGCCGGAGTGATCGGCCGCAGGCCGATCACTCCGGCTGCGGCGCCGGCAGGTGCTCCGCCCGCCGCAATTCCTCCAATATCTCCGACGCTCCCTCTCCCCGGAGCTGATTCGCCAGGCGCACGCCGCTCAGCTCCGGCTCGTTCACGTCGAGCGGGATCGTGCCACGCACGACTCGGGTGCCGCGCACGTCGGCGATCATGCCGTGCAGCACCGCGCCGCCGTCCGTCGGGGCGGCGAGCGCACCGATCGGGACCTGGCAGCCTCCCTCCAGCGCCTGCAGGAAGGCGCGCTCGGCGCGTACGGCGAGCATCGTGGGGACGTCGTTCAGCGATTGCGCGATCGCACGCACGCGTTCGTCGTCGTCGCGCACCTGCACCGCGATCGCGCCCTGCCCGGCCGCGGGCAGCCATGCGGGCGCGTCGAGGTAGCAGGTGATGTGCTGGTGCGCGCCGAGCCGGTGCAGTCCCGCCGCGGCGAGGATCGCCGC
>Ga0066652_100001120_pt1 | contig 13525 bp, 10 predicted proteins | sample GraSoiAngelo_101_FD_71413 | JGI IMG/M metagenome (GOLD analysis project Ga0066652, IMG submission 71413) | Grasslands soil microbial communities from the Angelo Coastal Reserve, California, USA - 14_0903_02_30cm | ecosystem: Environmental > Terrestrial > Soil > Grasslands | place: USA...
GTATAGCCGAGCCGCTGAAACCGGCCCAGCGGAAAACTGACGCTGCGGTTCAGAATCAGGACCGGAAGACGCACGGCCGCTGCCGCGATCATGGCGAGGGTGCGGGCCTTGCCCTTGTGGGCGTGAACGACGTCGATGCGATGCGCTCGGATGATCTGGGCGAGGCGCCAGGCCGAGGGCAGGTCCAGCTCGGACCTCATCGGAACGCCGTACTGCACCAATCCCGTTCGCCGACAGCGCTGCGCCCAGTGATCGGCGGGGCGCGTTGCGATCACGACGTCATGGCCGCGACGCGCCAGTGCGTTCGCGAGCTCCCACAGCTGGATCGCCGCGCCCGTGAAATAGTCGTCTTTGGGATAGACGTGCAGGATTCTCATGCGCTTCCATCGCGCGGCAGGGCGCCGCGGTTACCGACTTACGTTCGCGAGCAGGACCGCGCGACCCGCAAGCTCCGTCCGTTCGAGGATGTGCAGCCGCAATCCGCTGGCGTCGAGGGCTCGCCACGCCCGCTCGTCGGCGATGACATAGACCGGACGGGCGCTGCTGATGGACGCGGCAAGCTCCTTCCCATCGCGAATGCCTTTGACGGGGCGTCGCAGATAAAAGTCGTACGAAAGGCGGGCGCTTTCGAAGGCGACGAGATCATCACCGGGGCCCACGTGGTCGGCGACCCTCCTGGCGAAATCTTTCACGTCATAGCGTTCGTTGTAGCGCTGCCCGACGGTCCAGGCCTCGTAGGTCAGGATCGAGGCGGTGGTGAGTGCCATGATCGAGACGGCGAGGCGCGCCCTGCCCGCCGATGCGGCCCAGAGCCCGACGGCGCCCGCGACGACGATGCCAGCCGCGGCGACCAGCTTCAGCGTCGGAGACGATGGCAGCAGGATCGCTTCCTCCGTTCGGAGGCGCAGCGGCAACAACAGCGCGATCCCCGCCGCCGTCGCCAGCGCGCCCCAGAGCCACGCATGAATTCTCAGGGCCCGACGATCGGGCGCTGCAATCCAGCGCTGCCACAGCCAGCCGACCATGAGCGCGCCCGCGGGGTAGACCGGGAGCAGATATCGTTCGCGCTTGTGCGTCATCAGCGTGATGACGACGACGTACGCGAGCGCCCAGCACGTCAACAATCTGAACTTGCGTCGCGTGGCCGCGTCGGCGTCCCGACAGCCGAACCACACGGCCGCCGGAAGAAACAGGCTCCACGGCAGAAATTTGACTCCCAATGGTCCCGCCGCGAAGAACAGCTCGCTGACCCGCTGCCACTTCGCAACGTGAGGTCCGAGGTAGTCGTCGCGCAGCACCGTTTGCAGGTAACTCGCCTCGCGTTGCAGGGCGAAGGCGATCGCCCAGGGACTGGCGATCAGCGCAATGATGGCGATGCCCATGGGAAGCCGGAGCCGTGTCAGGCCACGCCATCCGTCCTCTGTGACCAGGAATGCCGCGAAGGCGAGAAGCGGTGTCAATCCCGCCGGGCCCTTTGCCGAGAGCGCCAGGCCGAGACACGCATAGCACGCGAGCATGGCGCGGACGCCCGAACCGGACGTCTCGACCGCGCTCCAGAACGCCCAGACACTACAGACGATGAACAACGTCATCGTCATGTCGGCCAGGACGGCGCGGGCCAGCGAGAAGTAGCCGGACGTCGTCGCGAGAACGATGCCGGCGAGCAACCCGCCCGCCGGACCGAAGAGGCGTCGCCCCAAGAGGAACGTCACGCCAACGCCGGCGATGCCGCTCACGGCGGCCGGCAACGCCGCCGTCAATTCGGTCACGTCTCCGGGAATCAGGGACAGGACAGCGATCGCCCACATGAAGAGCGGCGGTTTTTCCAGGTGGACGTCGCCACCGATATGCGGCACCAGCCAGTGCCCGCGCTCGATCATGTTGCGCGCGAGCAGCGCGTAACGTGCCTCGTCGGAGATATAGATCGTGCGTCCCCCGAGAGCGGGCAGGAACAACGCAGCGGCGAGTAGCACCGGCAGGAGCAGCCAGCCTGTTCGATTCACACCCATCTGAGACCCGGCAGGTACGCCTCGCGCCAGAGCTCGAAGCTCACGAGCGTCCACAGGGCAGAGGCGTGATTGGCCTTGTTGCCGATATGCTCAGCCACCAGGCGTGCAACCGCGCGCGGCGAGAAGAGCCCGGTGCGCGTGAGTCCATCGGGGTGCAGGACGTCTTCGAGGAATGGCCGAAGCGGACCTCGGAGCCAACGCGCGAGCGGCACCCCGAAGCCCTGTTTGCGCCGATGCACGATCGAGGCGGGCAACCGCCCGGCCATCATCCGCTTGAGCAGGTACTTCGTGGTCCAGCCTTTGAGCTTGAGCGCGGACGGAATGGAACACGCGAGCTCGACGAACTCGTGGTCGAGATACGGCGCGCGCGCTTCGAGGCCGAACGCCATCGTCGCGCGGTCCATTTTGACGAGTGTGCGACCGGCCAGGTAAAGCTTCGCGTGATGATAAATGAGCCGGTCGAGCTCGTCGTGCGCCGGCGCGTCGGCCAACACCCCGGCGACGTCACTGTACGCATCGATCGCGTCACACGCGACACGCGCCTCGTCGGACAGCAGCTCGTGCTGTTCCGCCGGCGTAAATCCGCCCATCAAAATCTGCGTTCGAACGTCCGGCGGATGGGCGGCGGCACGGAAGAGATGGCCGAGGAGGAAGTCGAGACTACCGTAGCGAGTCGACCGCGGCAGGCATCCGACGATTCGCGCGGCGGCATCGAACACGCCGCCCGGCAGCCGGTACAAGAGCGGGGTCCGAGCGACGGCGAGCGACGTCGGGTAGCCGCAGAAGAGCTCATCGCCGCCATCGCCGTCCAGCAGGACGGTGGCGCTCTGCCGCGTCTGACGCGCGAGCTCGAGCGTCGGCAGAAAGGCGGGGTCTGCGAGCGGCTCGTCCTGCGCGTGGCCGAGGGTGGCCAGGAGAGCGGCCGCGTTCGCCGCGGTGAAGACGAACTCGTGGTGCTCCGTGCCGAAGTGGCGAGCCACCTCACGGGCGAAAGGCGTCTCGTCGTACGTGGCCTCGGTGAAGCCCATGGAGAACGTCGCCAGCTTCCGAGCCGGGGCGACACTCGCCGTCGCCGCGACGATGGAGCTCGAGTCGAGCCCGCCGCTGAGAAACACGCCGAGCGGAACGTCGGCCACGAGCCGGCGGCGGACGGCGGCGCACAGCCCGTCCCAGGCGAGCTCCGCCCACTCCGATTCATCTCGACGCTCGGATCGCGGGAAGGCGATGTCCCAGTAGCGCATGAGTCGCGTCTTCGTCCCGGAGACGGTGAGCAGATGTCCCGGCGGCAGCTTCTGCACGCCGCGCACGATCGTGTGCGGGTCGACGACGTACCCGTTGCGCATGTAGCTCGCGAAGCCGGTGAAATCGAGCTCCCGCGCCACGCACGGATGGGCCAACAACGCTCTCAGCTCAGACCCGAACACCAGGCAGTCGTCGAGCTCGGCATAATAGAGCGGTTTCTCGCCCATGCGATCCCGCGCGAGGAGAAGAACCTGGCTTCGCGCGTCCCACAACGCGAGGGCGAACATGCCGTTGAAATGTTCGACACAGGCTTCGCCGAAGTCCTCCCAGGCATGGACGATGACCTCGGTATCGGACTCGGTCGTGAAGCGATGGCCGCGCCGCAGAAGGGCCTCGCGGAGCTCGACGTAGTTGTAGATCTCGCCATTGAGGATGGCCCACACCGAGCCGTCCTCGTTGGACAGCGGTTGGCGGCCGCTCTCGGGGGCGATGACACGAAGACGCCGATGGCCGAGCGCCACGGGCCCGTCGACGTAGTAGCCCTCGTCGTCGGGTCCGCGGTGACGTAACGTCGCGGTCATGCGGCGAGCGATCTGCTCGTCCGCCGGCTGGCGTCCCCAGCCGAGGAAGCCGCTAATGCCGCACACGTCGTCGGGGACCGGAGGCGTCAGGATCCATCGGACACCGCCGGAAGGCGAATGGTCACCGTCGTGCCGGAGCCCGGCTTGCTGTCGATGTCGATGGCGCCGCGCTGGCGCTGCACGAGCGTCTGCGCAATGGCGAGACCGAGCCCGACTCCGGACGCCCCCATCGCTCGCGGGCTCTTGCCGCGAAAAAACCGCTGGAACACGCGAGGCAGCTCATCCTCGGGAATCCCGGGGCCCATGTCGCTGACGGTCACGCAGATCTCGTAGGGGGTGCCCGTGATGTCGACGTCGATCGTTCCGCCCGGCGGCGAGAACTTCACCGCGTTGTCGAGGACGTTGCCGACGACCACGTCGACGATACCGGGCGCCGCCTCGACGAGAGCGTCGGTGGCGTGCGGCGCGATGCGGAGCGCAAGACCACGCGACGTGGCAAGCGGCTCGAACCGACCGACGATGGCTTCGACGATGGTCGAGAGCCGATGCGTTCCCGTGACGGCGGCGCGACCTTCGCCGGCGTCGAGGCGGGCCAGGATCAGCAAGCTTTCCGCCACGGCGCCCAGGCGCTCGATCTCCTCCAGCGTGGTCGCCAGCGTGGCGCGGTATTCGGCAGCGTCGCGCGGCCGGCGCAGCGTCACCTCGATCTCGGTGCGCAAACGCGTCAGCGGTGACCGCAGCTCGTGGGCCGCGTCGGCCGTGAAGCGCCGCTGCGCCTCGACGCTGTCATGGATTCGCGCGAGCATCGCGTTCAGGGTTTCCACCAGCCGGGCGAGCTCCCCGGGTTCGCCCGGATGCGGCAGCGGCTCGGCGAGGCTGGCATCGTTCAGGCGCCGGGCCTGCCGAACGATCGCGTCGATCGGACGCAAGACCTGACGCGTCAGCGCGAGGTCCGTCGCGACGATCGCGATGAGAATCGCGAGGGCGGCGGCGGCCAGCAGCCAGCGGATGCGTTGCAACACGAGCTCGATGTCGTCGAGCGGGTGTGCCACCTCCACCGCGTACGCCTGCCCGCCATGCGACGCACGCAGCGCGGCGACGCGAAGCAGCTTCGAGTCGGCGGTGGTGACCGTTTGGAACGCGATCTTGCCGCGGCCCATCACCTTCTTGAGCTGCGGCGGATCGAGCTGCAGCGGCACGTGCGAGCCGAGGAGCGTCACGATGCCACCGCGCGCATCGACGACCTGAATGATGGGCCGAAAGGTCCACAGCAACCGCCGGACAGGCTTGGTCGACAGCGCCTCGACGGGGCTCGTCGGTCCCTCTTCGTCAATCTCGGCGCCGACACTCTGCGCGGCATGCAGCAGTGCCGCGTCGAACTGGTCGAGGATGATGCGACGAACCGTCCAGTCGAGCACGATGACGGAGAGACCGAGCGTGACGGCGAGAACGATCGCGTGCCCGGCCGCGAGGCGCGTCCGGTATCCGAGGCGTATCACTCGATAGCCGGCCCGAGGTAGAACCCGCGGCCGCGTGCCGTGTGCAGGAGCCGCTTCGCGCCCGGGGGGTCGACCTTGCGGCGAAGATGACTGACGTGGGCATCCAGCGCATTGCTCGTCACGTCGCTGACTTCGCCCCAGAGCTCTTGCTCGATCTGCGACCGCAGCACGACCTCGCCCGGATGACGCATCAACACCTCGAGGATCTGGTACTCCTTCAGCGTCAGCGGGACCGCCACACCATTGCGCGTCACACGGTGTCTGACCGGATCAATGCACAAGTCCTCGACCGACAGGACCACGGGCCGACTGAGGTCGGACCGTCGGAGCAGCGCGCGCAGCCGCGCGAGCAATTCCGCGAACGCAAACGGTTTGGTGACGTAGTCGTCGACACCGGTGTCCAGCGCCGCCACTCGATCGGCCAGCGCATCACGGGCGGTGAGCATGAGGATCGGCACCATGACCCCCTGGCGTCGGAGATCGCGGCACATCGCCAGGCCGTCTTTCGCCGGCAGATACCAGTCGACGATCAGCAGTCGGTGATCCCCCGCGGTCGCGAGCGCCTCGGCGTCTTCGGCCGATGTCGAGATGTCGACGACGTACCCCTCTTCGCGCAAACCGCGCGCAATCGCCTGCGCGGTGCGAGCGTCGTCTTCCACGAGAAGCAGCTTCACGGGGTTCGGGTCACGGCCGGCGACCGACGGCGACGTGTCCACACCGACACGCGTAGAGCGTAGAACCATCGCCACGGTGTGGCAATGAAAACAGCGTGAAGAAAACTTCAGATTGGCTTCAGCGTTCCTTCAGCTTCGGAGCTCAGCGACGAGAGTGCTCGGCGAAGTGGCAGGCGACACGACGACCGTCGACCTCGCGCAGTCGCGGTTCCTCGACGACGCAGATGTCCTGGACGAGCGGACAGCGCGTGCGGAACCGGCAGCCGCTCGGCACGTCGCGCGGGTTCGGTGGCTCGCCCTCGAGTGTGAAGTCCTGCGTGATCCGGCGGCCGCCGATGCGCGGCACGGCGGCCAGCAGCGAGCGCGTGTACGGATGGCGCGGCTCGGCGAACACCACCGCCGTGTCGCCCAGCTCCACGATCGTACCGAGGTACATCACGGCGATGCGCGCGCACATCGCGCGCACGACGGCGAGATCGTGCGAGATGAACACGTAGGTCAGCGCGAACGTGTGCTGCAGGCTGCGAAAGAGCTTGAGCACGCTGGCCTGCACCGAGACGTCGAGTCCCGACGTCGGCTCGTCCAGGATCACCATCCGCGGTCGCAGCGTCAGAATCCGCGCGAGGCCGACGCGACGCTGCTGGCCGCCGCTCAGCTCGTGCGGATAGAGGTCGAGGTGCGCATCCGGCAATCCGACGGCGGCGAGGATCGCATTCACTTCGCGCTCGCGCTCCGCGCGCGACAGCCGCGTGTGGATCTTGAGCGGCTCGTGTAGCGAGTGGACGACCTTCCAGCGCGGATCGAGCGAGGCCCCGGGGTCCTGATAGACGTACTGAAGATCTCTGGCGACCGCGCGGCGTTCGCGCGGCGGCAGCCGCCCGATCTCGCGGCCGGCGAAGCGGATCTCGCCGGCGGTCGGCGCGTAGATGCCCATGACGGTCTTGCCGAGCGTCGATTTGCCGCAGCCGCTCTCGCCGACGAGGCCCAGCGTCTCGCCCGGCCACACCGCGAGCGAGACGCCGTCGACGGCGCGGATGCGACCGACGCGCCGGCCGAAGGCGTCGCGCACGGGAAAATACCGGACGAGATCGACGGTCTCGAGTAGCGGGGCCACGGCCACGCTCACGGCTCGGCTCCGACCGGCGCGTCGACGGGATGGTGGCAGCGCACGCCGTGGCGCGGCGCGAGCGCGCGCAGCGGCGGGCGCCCGGCACTGCATTCGGCGGTGGCGTACTCGCAACGCGGATGAAACCGGCAGCCCGAGGGCGGGTTGACGAGGCTCGGGACCTCGCCGGGGATGTCGCGAATCTCGCCGTCGGGGCTCGGGACGCTCGCGAGGAGCCGGCGCGTGTAGGGGTGCGCCGGCCGCGCGAAGAACGCGTCGGCCGGCGCCGCCTCCATCTCCTGACCCGCGTACATCACGACGACCCGATCGCAGATCTCGTGCGCGGTGCCGAGGTCGTGCGTGGTGAAGAGCACCGACACGCCGCGCTCCTTCACCAGCGTGCGCAGGAGCCGGAGGATCTGCGCCTGGATCGTCACGTCGAGCGCGGTGGTCGGCTCGTCGGCGATGATCAAGTCGGGTTGCGGGAGCAGCGCCATCGCGATCATGAGCCGCTGGCGCTGTCCGCCGGAGAACTCGTGCGGCAGCCGGCGCAGGGCCCGCGCGGGCTCGGGGATCTGGACCGCGCGCAGCGTCTCGAGCACGGCCTCGCGATCGGCGCGCCAGCGCTCACGCGGATACCGCGAGAACGGCGACGGCCTGGCGCGGCCGATGCTCGCCCGCGGCGACTTCCACTTCATCACGTCCATGATCTGTGTCTGAACGGGAAATACGGGGCTGAACGAGCCGTACGGATCTTGTGGAATGAACGTGATGGCGCGGCCGCGCACGCGGTCGTTGACGACGGCGGCCTCCTCGCGCAGCAGGTCGGCGCCCTTGAACCACACTTCGCCGCCGCGGATGCGCGCCGCGGTCGCCGGCAGGACGCCGAGGATGGCGCGCGCGAGCGTGGTCTTGCCGCAGCCGCTCTCGCCCACGAGGCCGACGACCTCACCGCGCGCGACGTCGAGGTTGATGCCGTCCAGCACCTGCGCGACGCCGCCGTCGGTGACGAAGTCGACGCGCAAGCCGCGCACGGACAGGAGCTCAGTCATCGCGTGCGATGCGGGCGCGGCGCAGGCGCGGATCGAGGACGTCGCGCAGGCCGTCGCCGAGCAGGTTGAAGCCCATGACGGTGAGAAAGATCGCGAGCCCGGGGGCCGTGGCGTACCACCACGCGTCGGGCAGGAACTCGCGTGACTCCGCGATCGTCCGGCCCCACTCAGGCGTGGGCGGCGGCGGCCCGAGCCCGAGGAAGCCGAGCGCGGCGGCGGTGAGGATCGTGAAGCCCATCCCGATCGACGCGCGCACGATGATCGGCGACGCGATGTTCGGCAGCACGTGCAGCACGGTCAGCCGCCACGGTGACGCGCCGAGCGCCGCCGTGCTCTCCACGAAGACCTCCTTCTGTAGCGCGCGCGTCTCCGCGTAGACGACGCGGGCGAACCATGGCCAGTACGTGGCGGACAGGGCGAGGATCACGTTGGGCAGCGAGGGGCCGAGCGTCTGCGCGATCGCGATGGCCAGCACCACCTGGGGCACGGCCAGGAACACGTCGGACACGCGCATCAGCGCATCGCTGAGCCAGCCGTGGTAGTAGCCGGCCACGAGGCCCACGGGCACGCCAACCATGAGCGAAGCGCCCACCGCGATCACGCCGATCAGAATCGTGATGCGCGCGCCGAAGAGCAGCCGGCTATAGACGTCGGCGCCCATGCGATCGGTGCCCAGCCAGTGCGCCGCGCTCGGACCTCGGAGGCGCTCCGCGGGATGCAGCTCGAACACGTCCTCCGGATGCGTGGCCAGGATGGGCGCGAGCAGCGCCGTGACGAGCAGCGCGGCAATGAGCACGAGCCCGAACAGCGCCGAGCGATCCCGCGCCAGCCGCGTGAGCACGAACCCCACAGTCTTCACGTCGTGCGCTCGCGCGGATCGACGAGGGTGTGGGCGACGTCCACCAGCAGGTTCACGACGATGAAGATCGTTCCCGCCCAGACCGTGAAGCCCATCACCGCGTTGTAGTCGGAGCGCAGAATGGAGTTCACCGCATAGGTGCCGATGCCCGGCCAGTCGAACACCGCCTCCGTGACCACGGCGCCGGCGAGCAGGATGCCGAAGAGCAACCCGATCTGCGTCACCGTCGAGGTCAGCGCCGAGCGCAGCATGTACTTCCAGACGATCACCGCACGCGGCAGCCCCATCGCGCGCTCGTAGAGGACGAAGCTCGATTGCATGACGTCCAGCACGCCGGCGCGCGTGAATCGAACGAGCGTCGCGAGTGCGGGAAAGGCGAGCGTCGCCGCCGGCAGGGCCAGATGCAGCAGCGCGGCGCCGAACGTCGGCCAGTCGCCGGTGAGCGCGGCATCCGCCAGATAAAATCCGGTGATCGACCGCGGCGGAAAGCCCTGCAGTCGGCCGTTGAGCGGCGTCCAGCCCAGCCGCATCGCGAAGAGCAGCTGCAGCATGATGCCGAGCCAGAAGCTCGCGATGGCGAGGCCGGACACCGTGACGACGCGCAGCCCATGGTCGAACGGCGAGTTGCGCCAGATCGCGGACAGCACACCGAGCGGAATGCCGACGAGGACGGAGACGAGCATGGCCACCACGGTGAGCTCGATGGTGGCGGGCAGGCGGTGCGCGAGATCCTCCGCGATCGGGCGCCGCGTGAAGATGCTGGTGCCCATGTCGCCGCGGGCGAGTCGCGCGACGTACTCGACGAACTGCACGGGCAGCGGCCGGTCGTACCCGAGCTGATGCCGCAGCGCCTCGACCTGGGCCGGCGTGGCCGTCTCGCCCGCCACGAGCGCCACCGGGTCGGCCGGAACGACCCGCGAGATCACGAACGTGACCACGAGCAGCCCGAGCAGCGTCGGCACGAACCAGGCGAGCCGATGCAGCGCGAGCGCGAGCAGCCTCAACCGCTATTTCGCGTAATAGACCCAGCGCATTTCCTGGCCGTTGCCGATGGGGCTGAAGCGAATGCCCTCGAGGTTTTTCGCCCAGGGACCGAAGTACTTCGTGTTGTAGATCCACACGCCGGCCGCGTCGTCCACCACGATGCGCGCGGCATCCTGATAGGCCTTCTCCCTGATCTTGCGGTCGGTGGACCGCAGCGCCACGTCGAGCAGCTCGTCGACCTTCGGGTTCTTGTAGAAGCTCGACGCCTTGAACGTGCCCCACTGGCCGGAATGGAACATCTCGCCGATCCAGTTGTTGGGGTCGGCGTAGTAGGTGCTGATCCAGTACACGACGAGGTCGGGCGACGTCTCCGGCTTCTTCATGCGCTCGACCATCGCCGGCCACAGCTCACTCGTCAGCTTGGTGTCGATGCCGATCTTTCGCAGCCCGTTCGCCATCACCGTCGCCGCCTGCTCCGTCTGGCTGAAGCCCTGCAAGTAGCCGACGGTGAGCGGACGGTCCACCTTCGCCGCGGCCTTGCCCAGCTCGGCCTTCGCTTTGTCGAGGTCGTACGCGTAGCCCTTCACGTCCCTGGGCACACCCCAGAGGTTGTTCGGGATGGGCACGGGATTGCGCTCGACGGAGCCGCCGAGGATGTCCTTGTTGAAGCCGTCGTAGTCGAACGCATAGCTGATCGCGCGCCGCACGTGCACGTCGGTGAGCGGCGACCGCTGGTTGTTGACCTGGAACATCATGATGCGCATCGACTCCTGCTCGATGATCTTCACGTTGGGCGCCTCGCGCAGGCGCTTGACCTGGTCATTGGGCAGGTAACCGCCCGTGCCCTGGTAGTCACCCTTGATCATGCCGAGCACGCGCGTGTTGTCTTCCTTGACCAGCCGGAACTCGATCTCGTCGATGTACTTCGGACCCCACGGCATGAAGTGCCCCGCGAAGCGCTTGGCGATGAAGCCGACGGCGGGATCGTAGCGCGTCAGCATATACGAGCCCGAGCCGGCATCGTTGCTCGTCAGCCACGCCGCGCCCCAGTCGTTGTCCTTCTCGTTCTTCTTGAGAAGGGCGGCGTTCACCACGTGCACCTCGGGCACGACGGCCACGAAGATCGCCGAGGGCTTGAGCAGCGTGAACTGCACGGTGTAGCGATCGAGCGCCCGCGTGGCGCCGGGCGCCAGCATGGTGGCCAGCAGCGCGGCCGCGCCCTTCTTCAGCGCGAGGATGCGCTCGGCGCTGTAGCGCACGTCCTCCGCGGTGATCTCGGCGCCGTCGTGGAATTTGGCGCCGCGGCGCAGCTTGAAGGTGTACGTGAGGCCGTCGGGGGAGACGGTGTGGCTCTCGGCCAGCCACGGCTCGAGCTTCGGCGGATTGTCGAGCCAGCGGTAGAGCCCGTCGTAGAGGTTGAGGCGCACGGCGACGCGTCCGACGTCGAAGGCGGCGTGCGGATCCATCGTGTCGTACGGGCTTTCGTTGGCGAACACGAACCGCGTCTGGGCAGCGGCCGGTATCGAAGGCATCGTCGCCAGCACCACGAGGGTGAGGAGGACGATCAGCCAGGTACGGCGATCAGTCATGGACGACCTCCACGCGCTGCGGAATTTCAGGGACGCCTGCGGCGTGGCGCGGATCATACCACGCGCTCTCACAGCACGTTACGGGGCCGCCCGATCGCGCCCTCGGCGAAACGCGAGAAGCGGAAGCCGCTGATGTCGAGCGAGGGCTTGCCGTCCACGATGAGCTCGGAGACGAGCCGGCCGGCGATCGGCCCCATCGCGAAGCCGTGGCCGCTGAAGCCCGTCGCGAACACGAAGCCGCGCAGCTGCGGCGCTTCGCCGAGCACGGGAACGAGATCGGGCGCGGCGTCGATGTAGCCGGCCCAGCGGCTCGCGATGCCAAGCGGTGGCAGCGCGGGCAGCAGACGCTGCAGCTCGGCCAGACTGCGCCGCACTTTGGCGGGATTCGGCGGGGGCTCGAGGTCGCGATCCCACACGAGCGGCTGCCGGCGCGCGGCGGAGCCCGGCAGGGCCGCGGCCAGGCTCGCGAGCAGCGGACGGCCGATGTGAAAGCGAAACATCGCCTTGTTCTTCCAGAAATTCGGCAGGAAGAACCGCAGCTGCCGCAGCGAATCGAGCGTGACGTCGTGGTCGAGCGCGCCACCGGCGGCGATCGTGAAGCTGCCGTCACGCCGCTGGCGGAACGCGACGCCGGGGCCCCAGACCGCGCACGCCGTGACCGCCGGCCCCGGCGTCGTCCGCGCGACCGTGCCACGGACCCAGCGCTGCGGCAGGGCGAGGCCGAGCGTGCGCGCCAGCCGCGACGACCATGCGCCGGCCGCGCACACGACCGTCGGCGCACGGATCTCGCCGTGCTCCGTCACCACACCGTCCACCGCGCCCGCCCGCGTGGTGACGCGCTGCACGGCGCACGCGAATCGGAGGCTCGCGCCGTGCGCGAGCGCGGCGCGCGCGAACGCGTCGGTGGTTTTTTCGGGATCGGCGTGGCCGTCGCCGGGCGTGTGCATACCGCCGACGAACCCCCCCGCGAGCCCGGGCACGACGGCGTTAAGCTCGTGCGCCCGCAGCAGACGCGTCGGCAGCCCGAACTCGCGCGCGACGGGCAACCACTGCTCGAAGCGCGCCATCCGCGTCTCGTCGGCGGCGAGCGCGAGGTTGCCGCCCTGGATCCACTCGATATCGGCGCCCAGCTCGCGCTCGAGGCCCCGCCACATCCGATTCGCCTCGAGCATCAGCGGCATCTCCAGCGGATCGCGGCCCTGCTGGCGCACGAAGCCCCAGTTCTTGCGCGACTGCTCACCGGGCACGCGACCGCGCTCGACGACGACGACGCGCATGCCACGTCGAGCGAGGAAGTATGCGGTGGCGCAGCCGACGATGCCGGCGCCCACGACGACGACGTCCGCCTCACGCGCCCGAGCCTCCATCACCATGCCCTCCGTCCAGCCGCCATCGCCTACCCGCCGAGATAGTGGTGGCGCACGTCGGGATTGTCGAGCAACTCGCGCCCGGTGCCCTCGAAGCGGTTGCGTCCCAGCTCAAGGACAAATCCACGATCCGACACGGCGAGCGCCTTCTTCGCGTTCTGCTCGACCATGAGCACGGTCGTGCCCTCGCGGTTCATGGCGACGAGCGTGTCGAACACGAGCTCGACCATGCGGGGGTCGAGACCCAGCGACGGTTCGTCGACCATCAGCACGCGCGGATGCAGCAGCAGCGCGATCGCCATCTCGAGGATCTGCTGCTGACCCCCCGAGAGCGTGCCGGCCGGATCGCCGCGCTTGGCCGCGAGCATCGGGAACCGGACAAAGAGCGCCTCGATGTCGCCGCGCACGCGCGCGTCGCGACGCAGATACGCGCCCATCTCGAGGTTTTCCTCCACGCTCATCGCGGGGAAGTTGCAGCGGCCCTGCGGCACATAGCCGATGCCGCGCTTGAGCACCTCCGTCGGCGGCCGGTTGGCGATGTCCTCACCGCCGAAGCGGATCGTG
>Ga0066652_100001123_pt1 | contig 13511 bp, 16 predicted proteins | sample GraSoiAngelo_101_FD_71413 | JGI IMG/M metagenome (GOLD analysis project Ga0066652, IMG submission 71413) | Grasslands soil microbial communities from the Angelo Coastal Reserve, California, USA - 14_0903_02_30cm | ecosystem: Environmental > Terrestrial > Soil > Grasslands | place: USA...
TCCGCGAGCGCCGCGATCAGGTAGGGGCGAAGCGACGGGGAGACGAAGGCGCCTCCGCCCTCGCGCGCGAGCGCGGAGGCGGCGGGATCGTCGGCGGCGTGAGCGAGGAGGGCTCTCAGGGGCATGTGGGCACGCGGAGCGACCGCGCGGGGCGCGGCCGGCTCGAGTTGCATTCTAGGCCCGGATCAGCGGCCCCGGGGATGCCTTCAGGCGAGCTTGAGACCCTCGAAGCGCGCCATGTCCTCGCGCTCACGGCGCAGCCCGGACTCGGCGCGGGACGGCAGCGGCGCGAAGGGCTCCACATCGAGCGCCAACCGGTCGCCGCGGCGGATCGCCCGCCACCTGCCGACCACGCGCCCGTCGACCGTCGCCGCCGGCCCGATGAGGCCGCCCACGTATACCTTCGGCACGTGCTCACGGGAGACGGCGAACGCGCGGTCCTTCCACCCCAGCAGATACGGGTCGAAGACCGGCAGGAGGCGAGCGCCCGTACGGTGGGCGCGCTCCGGGCCGGCCGCCAGGTCCACGAGGCCGCGGTCGAGCAGGGCCAGCTCGCCGGCGATGGCCTGGAGCCCGGTCCGCGCGTCACGCAGCGGGAGGCCCACCCAGTAGGCGAGATCGCGCTCGGTTGCCGGGCCGTGGCCGGCGAGATAACGACGGGCGAGCTCGGCCAGCGCCGCGTCGCGCTCGGGACCTGCCAGGCTCGCCGGCGGCCGCGCGCCGAGCCAGTCACGCGCCAGCACGACGGTCTGCTGCGCGCCCCGCATTGGGCCGAGCATGGCGCTGCCCCGCAGCACCGCGCGCCGGAGCAGGTGCGGCATGGCCTGGCCCTCGGTGGCGATGCCCCGCGCGGAGACGCGCTCGGCCAGTTCCCGCCGGGTGAGCGGACCCTCGTCGGCCAGCGCGACCTCGATGGCCCGCATGGCGCGGTCGGAGTCACCCTCGGAGACGCCCTCTTCGACCAGCCGACGGCGGCTGTCCGTCGTCTGCGTCGGGGCCGTGAGCGCCAGCATCCAGGGGTAGTCCTCCGGAGCGACCATGTGCAGCGTCCCGCGCCCCAGCCAGCCCCGAACGATGGAGCGTTCCTCCGACAGGGCGGCGTTCACCGACTCGGCGGTGCGCCCACGGGTGCGCGCGCGCAGGGCGCGCCGGGCTGCGGGCAGGTCCTGCGCCTGCACGGCGAGCAGCCGGCGCACGACCTCACCGGGGGTCAGCCCGGCCGGGCGGTGCAGGAGCTGTCTCGCGGCGCGCGTGCGGCGAAGCGAGGGCACGAGGGCTACTCCACCGGGCGGTGCAGCAGCTCGAGCTTGATCCCGTCGGGATCGAGGAAGAACACAGCGTAGTAGCCGGGCGTGTAGTCGTACTCGCGCGGCCCGCTCTCGATCTCCGCCCCCTGGTCGGTTAGCCACGCCGCGCGCTCGTCCACCACGGTGCGCGAGGCGACGTCGAAGCAGAGGTGGTGGAGACCCACGGCATAGCGGTCGAAGGGCACGCCGTGGGCATCCGAGCGTTTCTGGCGCAGCCCGAGCGCCGTGAACGAGCCGGGGACGGAGCGGTAGACGACCCGCTCCCCCGCCTCGCCGACGATCTCGCCGAGGCGCGTCCACCCCAGAGGCTCGAGCAGACCGTCGTAGAACGCCAGGCTGCGGTCAAGGTCGGACACGACGAGGTCGACATGGCTGAACTTCGATCCGAGCGGTCCGGCGGCCGAGGTCATGCCGGCTCCGGGCGCCGCGCCGTCATCGTCAGGCGCACGTAGTCCAGGGTCACCGGCTCATCGAGGCGTGAGAGCACCCGCTCGACGAAGGGAGCGCGCTGCTCGTCGGGGATCCGCGCGAGGTGCGAGCCGAGCATGATCGTCTCGAGGTACTCGCGCGGATCCTCGGGCCGGACGCGCTCGTCGTGCAGGCCCGCCTCCGCGTCGACGAACCCGGCGCGCTCCAGCCGCGCGACGGTCTCCTCGGGACCCGCGTAGTTCCACGGCCCGCGCCAACCCGCGAAATGCTCCGCGAACGGGGCCTCGGCGGTCACGACGTCGAGCGCCTGCACCACCATCGCGATGTTGCCGGCACCGCCGCACTGGGCCAGCAGGCGACCGCCCGGCCCCAGCGCGGCGAACAGTCGCGCGAACAACCGGTCGTGGTCGGCGATCCAGTGGAAGGTCGCGCTCGAAAAGACGACGTCGACGGGCTCGTCGAGGTCGAGCTCGAGCAGATCGCCCACGCGCAAGTCGGCGCGCGCGCCGAGCCGCTCGCGAGCGCGCTCGACCATCGACCGCGAGCCGTCGACGGCGATCACGCGGCCCTCCGGCACGCGCGCGATGAGCTCCTCGGTGACACCGCCGGTTCCGCAACCCGCGTCGAGCACGCTCTCGTCGCCGCGCAACTCGAGTCTGTCGAGCAGCCGGTGTCCGAAGGCTTCGACCGGCGCACCGGCGCGGGCGTACGAGGCGGCGTTCCAATCTCGTGTGTGTGTCATAACGTACGAGTGTACGTTATCCCGGACTGCACGACAGCAACTGGTCGGGATTGTGTCCCTTGTGGGTACTCAACACCGACCAGTTGCGACGGTGTCCCCCAGGTCCGCGCCGGATCCGAACCCCCTCGATGCCCGTCGTTCCCCACGGTCTCAGCCCGCCGGTGACACCGAGTCGTCCGAGACGGCGCGCTCGGCGGCGTCGGTGGCCCGCTCGATCAGGCCCCGGACATCGCTCGCCGGCTCGCGGAACTTCGACAGCACGTAGCTCGCCACCACGTCCGGATCGGTGGAGTCCGGACGGCCCACACCGACCCGCACGCGGGCGAAGTCACGGCCGCCGAGCCCCTGCGCGACTGACTTGAGACCGTTGTGACCGGCGAGGCCCCCACCCACGCGCGTGCGTACCTCGCCGAAGGGAAGGTCGATCTCGTCGTGGATCACCAGCACGTGGTCGAGGGGGATCTTGAAGGAGCCGCGCGCCGGGCTGACGGAGCCGCCCGCGTCGTTCATGTAGGTCTGCGGGCGGAGGATCGCCACCCGCGGCCCACCGGGGCCGGCGCGCCCCTCACTCAGCAGGCCGCCGAACTTCTTCTTGGCGCGGCCGAGCTGCCAGCGATCGCCGAGCGCGTCGGCCACCTCGAACCCGACGTTGTGCCGCGTGGCCGCGTACCGGTCACCCGGATTGCCCAGGCCGACGATCAGCCAGTCGATGGGGGCGCCGCCGCCGAACAGGCGCAGGGGCCGGCCCCCGGCCTACTCGCCGCCCGAGTCGCCCTCGGCTTCGCCGCCGCCCTCGGCCGGCGCCTCGGCCTCGCCCTCGGCGGCCTCGCCCTCGATGGGCTCGCCCTCCTCACCGACCAGCTCGGTCTCCTCCTCGATCTCCTCCTCGGGCTCCTCCTCCACCCGCGGGGGCGACAGCGTGGCGACCACGGTCTCTTCGAGGTCGTCGAGCAGCGACACACCCTCGGGCGCCGTGATAGCCGCCAGCGTCAGCGTGTCGTTCATCTCCATCGCGGATACGTCGTGCTCGATGTGGTCGGGGATGGCGGTCGGCAGCGCCTCGATGTTCAACTCTCGCGTGACCTGCTCGAGGACGCCGCCCTCCTTCACGCCCGGCGCCTCGTCGCCGCCCACCAGTTCGAGGATGGTGGTCGCCTCGATCGCTCGGTCGAGGCGAACCCGCAGCAGGTCTACGTGCAGCAGGCTCCCGGTGACCGGATGGTGCTGCTCGTCCTTGACCACGACGGGCTGGGCCGAGCCGCCCTCGACGCTGAGGTCGATCACGGCACCGCCGTGGGCGAGCGCGTTGCGCAGCACCCGGGCGTCCACCTCGAACGTGATCGGATCGTCGCCGCCGCCGTAGACGACGCCGGGAACGCGCCCGGAACGACGCAGCCGCCGGGTGGCACGCGAGCCCTCGGGCCGGCGCCGGTCGACCTGAAGGTTGGTGGTGTCGGAGGCGGCCATCGGCGGTCGATGATGGTAGTGCATTCCGCCGTGCGAACGGTGGTGCACAGCCGAGCAAACCGCCCCGTTCAGGCGGGCGCGCGAGCACTGGCAGCCGAGGCACCGGGCGCGCTACTCTGAGCACATGCCAGCCGATGTCAAGCTGGTCGCTCTGTTCGCGGGCCTGCACCTGCTCGGGCTGATTCTTGTCTGCGTGCTGCTTGTGCTCTTCTTCCGCAGCGACGCCACGACGTCGTGGAGCCCGGGTGACGAGGAGGGTGAGGGCGGCGGTGGCGGTGGCAACGACCGCGTCCGCCCACGCGATTCCGGCGGCCCACGCGGCGGCGGGCTGCCGCTGCCCGACGCGGTCCCGGCCCGCGTACGCCTGCGAGACCACCGGCGCCTGGCCGACCTGATCCCGCGGCCCGCGCGTCGCGCCGCGCCCGAGCCCCGGCCGCATCCGCGGCGGGTTCCGACCCACTGATCGGTCGGGCCGATCAGCAGGGCTCGTCGAGCGCCGTCGGCTCGTCGACGCGGGTGATGCGCACCGTGTAGCCGCCGACCGGGTCTCCGGTCGTTCGCAGCCGCACGCACTGAACGACGGGGAGCGCCGCGCCGACCTTCCAGGCCACCCGTGCGGATCCGGAACGGCCGGTCACCGCGATACCGCCGGGGCCGTCGAAGCGCAACAGCTTCGCCGTGCCCGGACTTTGGACACGGGCGATCGTGCGGCGCACACGCGCCACGCAGGCCGCGTTGCCGGCGCACCCGTGCACGCGGCTCAGGACGGCCGCTTGGTCGCCCGCCGCCTCCGCACGCACGAGCCGGTAGACGGCGTCGCGCTCGGCGTTTCCGATCGTCAGGACTCTCGCGATGATGAGGCTGAGCACGACGAACACCGCCACGGCGGCGGCGAGGAGCCCGATGCGACCGGCCCGTGACACGGGCCGGGATGATGCCGGACCGACGACCCGGGGCGGGCTATTCGTCGCCGTTGAGCTCCAGGAAGCGCTCGACCGAGGCCTCCCGGTGCTCGAGCGCCGCGGCCAGCCGCTGCGCGTGATCGGCCGCCAGGGTGAGGAAGTCCTCCAGGCAGCGCTCCGGGTCATCCGGCAGTGGGTACACGCGCGCGACGTCCTGCTGCGCGCAGGCGATCCCCAGCGGCGGCCGGCCGTTGGCCAGCGTGCGCGCGCCGCAGACCGGTGCGACGACCAGCCGGCGCTCGGGCGCCACCAGCGCGACGGGCAGCAGCCGGTGGGCGGGAAGCTCGACGTCGAGCTCCACCGAGCGCTCGACGGCGACGTTGGTCCCCGCGATGTCGGTGAGCGGCTCGCGCCACACCTCGAGCACGGTGTCGGCGCCCACGAGCGCATCGCGCATCGCACGCGCCTGCTCGGCGTAGAGACGCTCGGCCTCGTCGCGGTCCTCCGCCTCGGCGAGATCGAGGTCGCACGGGACGCGCAGCAGGTCGCCCGCACCGACGGACTCCCCCGCGCCGTGTCGGCCGGGCGCGACGTAGGTCTGGATCGTGCCGATGTCGCGCCGGCCGTGGAAGATCACCGTGACCTCCTCGCTGACCGGCAGGCCGCCCACGCTGAGCGCGACGGCGGCCGATGCGTCGGCGTCGATCAGGGCCCGCCGTAGCAGGTCATCGGCGCCGTGATCGGGTGCGTCAGGGTCGCTCATGCTTGTTCATCGGACGGGTCCGCGTACATCATGACCCTCCTCCCGGCGGGTTTCCATCGACAACCGGGCGAAGATCAGCGCGCTAGGCTCGACACCGTGAAGCTCCTCTACAAACCCGTCGGCATCGTGCTCGGCGTGATCGCGGGATTCATCTCGCGCAAGCTGTTCGACCGCCTGTGGGCCCTCATCGATCGCGAGGACCCGCCGAAGCCCACCACGCGCGAGACGACCTGGCCGAAGGTGCTCGCCGCTGCGGCCATCGAGGGCGTCACCTTCAAGGTCACGCGCGCCGCCGTCGATCGCGCGGGGGCGAAGGGCTTCTCCTCGCTCACGGGGTCGTGGCCCGGGGAGAAGCGGCCAGATCCGGAGTAGTCGCTGGTCGCTAGTCGCTAGTTACGCAGGATGAAACCGCGCTCGGCCAGCATGGCGAGGTCGTTCTCGAACGCAGTGAAGTCTCGTGCCAGGAGGTTGTCAATCGGCCGGCCGCTCGGACCGCCTGCCCGCACCCATCGCCGCAGCGTCGATGCTCCGGCCCGCTCCTCGGCCTCGGTGAGTAGGTCCAGCAGGATCGACAGCTCGGGCCGATGATCGAGCTGGCCCGAGAGGAGCGTGAGCGGATCGGCGTCGAGCACGCGGCAGAGCTCGTCTTCGGACAGGCCGAGGAGGTCCATCAAACGTTTGGCGTCCGCAGCGGCCACGAGGTCTAGCGACCAGCGACTAGCGACCAGCGACTAGAACAGCTGGTTGTCCCCACCGAAGACATCACTGACCGAGTCGTCGGTGAAAATTCGCCGGATCGAATCCGTGAGCAGATCCGCGCAGGACAGGACCTTGACGTTGTCCGGCGCACCCGCCCGCAGCGGGATGGTGTCGGTGACGACGATCTGCTCGAAGCGCGACGAAGCCAGGTTGACGAAGGCCTCGCCGGAGAGCACCGCGTGGGTCGCCGACGCGTAGACCCGGACCGCGCCCTCGTCGAGCACCGTCTGGGCTGCCGCCTTCAATGTGCCGGCGGTGTCGATCATGTCGTCCACGAGCACGGCCGTCTTGTTCTTGACGTCGCCGATGACGTAGCCGATCTCGGCCTCCTGGTGGGCCGGGCGCTCCTTGTTGAGGATGGCCAGCTCGGCGCCGATCTTGGCGGCAAAGTTCCGATTCAGCTTCACCCGGCCGGCATCGGGCGAGACCACGACGATGTCGTTGAGGCCCTGGTCGAGGAAGTACTGCGTGAGCATCGGCAGCGCGGTCATGTGGTCCACCGGCTTGGAGAAGAAGCCCTGGATCTGGCCGGAGTGCAGGTCCATCGTGAGCACTCGGTCCACGCCCGCCGCCTCGAGCATGCGGGCCGCAAGGCGCGCGGTGATCGGCTCGCGCGGGGCGGACTTCTTGTCCTGACGCGAATAGCCGTACCACGGCGTCACCGCGATCACCCGGTGCGCCGAGGCGCCGACAGCGGCCTCGATCATGACCAGCAGCTCCATCAGCGCGTCGTTGGCCGTGATCCCGGTGTCCGGGTTGCCGCACGTGGGCTGCACGATGAACACGTCGGCGCCCCGGATCGACTCCTCGTAGCGGCAGTAGACCTCGCCGTTGGAGAACGTCTTGAGCGTGACCGGGCCGAGGTCGACGTCGAGCTTCTGGGCGATCTTCGCCGCCAGCCTCGGGTTGGCCCGCCCCGAGAACAGCATGAGCCGCTTGTCGTAGCCGACCTCCAGCCTCGTCCTCGGCTGAGAGGTGGTGGCGGGCTCGAGCTGCTCGAGCAGGCTCATGAGGATTCGGAGTCTACGGGTCCGCTCCGACGGCGCTCGTCGTATCCCTCGACATTGCGCTGGCGCTCGCGCGCCACGCCCAACGCCCCGGGCGGAACGTCATTGGTCACGACCGACCCGGCCGCCGTCCAGGCACGGTCGCCGACCTCGACCGGCGCGACGTAGGCGACGTCGACGCCGCCGCGGACCTCGGCGCCGATCGTCGTGCGGTGCTTGGCGAAGCCGTCGTAGTTGGCGGTGATCGTGCCCGCGCCGAGGTTGGAGCCCTGTCCCACGTCGGTGTCGCCTACGTAGGACAGGTGCGGAACCTTGGTCCCCACGCCGATGTCCGAGTTCTTGATCTCGACGAACGTGCCGGCCTTCGCACCCTCCCGCAGCAGCGTCTCGGGGCGCAGGTACGCGAAGGGCCCGACGGTGCCGCCGGCGCGGACCTCGCAGCGGTCCAGGTAGGAGTGGCGAATCGTCACCTCGTCCCCGAGCACGGCGTCGATCAGGGTTGTGGCCGGCCCGATGTGGCAGCGCTCACCGGCGCGCGTCGCCCCTCGGAGGTATGTGGCGGGCTCGATCAGGGTGTCAGCGCCCAGCTCGACATCCACGTCGACGAGCGTCGACGCCGGATCGACGACGGTCACGCCGCCGCGCATGTGGCCCTCGAGGATGCGGCGCTGAGCGAGCACTCGCACGCGGGCGAGGTCGACGCGATCGTTGACGCCGAGCGTAAGTCCGGGATCGTCCACCTGGAAGGCGGCCACGGGATGGCCGCCGCGCGCGATCGCCTTGAGCGTGTCCGGCAGGTAGTACTCGGCCTGGGCGTTGTCCGCTGAGACGTTCTCGAGTGCGTCGAGCAGAGCCCCGGGCTCGAACGCGTAGATTCCGGCGTTGACCTCGCCGATCGCGAGCTCGGCGGCGCTGGCGTCGCCGGGCGACTTGGTCTCCACGACGTACTCGACGTTTCCGTCGGACCCGCGCACCACCCGTCCGTAACCGGTCGGGTCCTCGAGCTCCATCGTCACCATCGTCGCGGCCGCGTCGGTGGCAACGTGCACGGTCGCGAGGTCGCGGATGAGCTCGGCGGTGACGAGCGGAACGTCGCCCGACAGGACGACGACCGGCGCATCGGAGTCCAGCTCCCCGGCCGCGGCGCGAACGGCGTCGGCAGTGCCGCGGGGCTCCTCCTGCACCAGCAGCGTGACCCCGTCGGGCAGCGCGCCTTCGAGCGCGCGGTCGGGCCCCCCGACCACGACGAGCTTCCCGGCGCCGGCCTCGCGCGCCGCCGCGAGCGGCCATGCGACGAGCGGGCGCCCGCACAGGTCGTGCAGCACCTTGGGCGTCGCCGAGCGCATGCGGGTGCCCTCGCCGGCGGCCATGATCACGACTGTGGGGACGGCCACTGGCGGATCGTAGCCGCGATGTCGCGCCGTGCCGCACTGGGGGGCAGGGACTCGAACCCCGATCGCCAGGACCAAAACCTGGTGTCCTGCCTGTTGGACGACCCCCCAACGGTTGCCATGGTATGGGCAAGGGTGGTTGGCGAGGGTCAGCGTACGGGCGCTGCTCGGGGGATTGCAACGGCAAACGGACCCTCGTGTTTGAAGCGGCGGCCCTACCGCACCAGGCGATACAGGCCCGCGAGCCTCCGGGCGGGTACCCCGGCGATGTAGAGCCAGCGGATCAGGACCCACGAGACGATCGTCCGCCCCAGGCCGATCCGCTGCCAGCGGCGGGCCGAGGTCACCGCCGGGCCCGGCAGGCAGGCCGTGCGGCCGCGTCGCTCGAGTCGCCGGACGAAGTCGTAGTCGTCCATGATCGCGAGCTCCCGGAAGCCGCCCAGTGCGTCGAACGCGCCACGGCGCGCCCAGATCGCCGAGTCTCCGTAGTAGATCCCCAGCCGGCGCTGCCCCGCATACCAGGCCCCGAGCGCGCGCGAAAACCGGTCGCCGCCGTCGAAGCGCAGCGCGAAGTTCCCGCCGATGACGGCGAAGTCGCGCAGCGCAGCGCACAGCGACGTGTAGGCGTCGGAGGGCAGCCGGGTGTCGGCGTGGAGGAATACGAGCGCCTCGCCGGCCGCCTCCTCCGCGCCCGCGTTGAGCTGCCGCGCCCGCCCGCGCGCGGTCACGACCCGGGGCGCGATGGGGTGCACGCGCGCCAGCTCTGCACTCCCGTCGATCGATCCGCCGTCCGCCACGACCACGTCGAAGCGCCCGTACAGCTCGGCGAGATGGTCGAGCAGGCGGGGCAGTGCCGCGGCCTCATCGAGTACGGGCACGACGATCGACACGAGTGGGCCGGTCGCCCCGGGGCTCACCGCAGCATCTCCGCGATGTCGTCGGGGAAGCGCGGGTCGGCGAGCGCGGCGCGGGCGTCCGCGGGCGTGTCGAGGTCGCGCTCGCCCCGGAGCATGCCCAGCGAAAGGCCTGCCTCCGCCGCCGCCTGCAGCGACAGCTGGAGCACGCGCGGGCCGCCCCACTCCTCCGCGGGCAATGCGAACACCTCCGGATGGGGCTCGCGCAGTCCAATCAGGTAGTAGCCGCCGTCGAAGGCCGGACCGAACGTGACCTCGATCCCGTCGGCCAGGTCCTCGAGCGCTGCCGCCGCGTGACGCGGGTCCAGCGTCGCCAGATCGGTCCCGATGGTGAGCAGGGGGCCGTCGTGCATCGCCAGCACCCGCCCGGTCGCCGCCGCCAGCCGCTCGCCGAGGTCCGCGCCCTCCTGCGGGAAGAGGTCGGTGCCCGCGGGGACCAGCTCGCCCACCTCCGCTAGCGCGTCGTCCGGCGTGAAGGCGACGAATGCCGCCCCCGGCGCCACGTCCGCCGCCCAGCGGGCCGCACGCGCCAGCAACCGTGCCTGAAGACGCGCACACCCCTCGGGACCGAGCAGGGGCTCCAGCCGTGTCTTGGTCTCGCCGGCCCGGGGCGCCTTGGCCATCACGAGCGCCGCGGGGCCCACGGGCGTCACTGCTCGAAGCGGTACACGACCCCGGGAGGCGAGAGCTCCGCGGCGTCGATCCGCGGCAGCACCGCGAGCAGGACCGAGGCGAACGTGCCGGTGCTCTCCCCCATCAGCCGGATCAACTCCTCGACGGGGGTGGCATTCGCGGCGATGCCGTTGGCATAGTCGGTCGCGCACCCCATCAACGCGTAGGGCAGCTCGGCCTCACCGCACAGCACCGCCTCCGGGCCGCCGGTCTGGCTGACCGCTGTCACACCCGCACCGCGTAGGGCCGCGATCTCGGTTCGGGTGTTGAAGCGCGGCCCGTCCACGTGGCCGTAGCAGCCGCCGTCGCGCGCGGGCACGCCAACCTCGTGCGCGGCGGCGGCCAGCAATTCGCGCAGCGGCTCGCAGTAGGGCGGTCCGATGATCCAGTGGCCCCGTCCGGGGTCCCCGGGCGCGGTGAACAGGGTGCACAGCGTTCCGTCGGCTAACCGGTTGGCGAGGAAGTGCAGCTCGTCGAACACGATCAGCCCGCCCAGCGGCTGGTCGGGGTCCAGCGCGCCGCAGGCTGTGCACCCGATCACGCAGTCGGCGCCCAGCTCGCGAAACGCCCACACGTTCGCGCGGTGATTGACGTGATTGGACAGCCGCATGTGTCCCTCGCCGTGGCGCGATATGTGCAGGACGGTCTGATCGGCCCACCGCCCCTCGGTGATCAGCGTGGCCCCGAACGGGGTGTCGAGGTCGTGCGGCTCGGGATCGGCGAAATCCGGCAGCGCGTAGGTGCCCGAGCCGGTGATGATGCCCACCCTGGCCATGCGCGAGGATCCTAACCCGGGCCAGACTGCACGATCAGGCGCCCTCGCACCGGAGTACGGTTACCCGATCCCGCCCCGGCTGCGATTGAGCGACTGCCTGGCCCGCCTTCACGAAGGCCTGCGCAGGCTCGACCTCGCCACCCGCCCGGTCCACCCCGACACCGAGGCCGCGCTGCGGCGGCGGTGGGACGAGCTGCCCGACCACGTCAAGCACGACGGGCAGTGCCTCGGGCGGCGGACCGCCGGGTGCGAGGGGACGCACGGCGTGTTCCCGCGCTGCAACCTCGCCTGCACCCCGTGCTACCACTCTGGCGACGCCAATCGGGTGCGGGTCGACGGCGCGCACACGCTGGTCGAGATCGACCGGCAGATGGCCTACCTGCGCGAGCAGCGCGGGCCGGGCCAGTACGCCCAGCTGATCGGCGGCGAGGTCACACTGCTCGACCCCGACGACCACGCGGAGGCGCTTCTGCTCATGCGCCGCCACGGGCGCAAGCCGATGAGCATGTCCCACGGCGACTTCGACTACGAGTACCTGGAGCGGATGGCGCTTGCGCCGGACGGCTCGCCGCGCTTCTCCCAGCTCTCCTTCGCCGGCCATTTCGACTCGATGATGTTCGGGCGCCGCGGGGCCAGGCGCGTCGAGGACGAGCGGGAACTCAACCCGCACCGGCGGAGGTTCTGCGAGATCTTCCAGCGGCTCGAGCGCGAGCACGGCGTCAAGCACTACCTCGCCCACAACATGACGGTGACGCCGCGCAACCTCGGCCAGGTCGCCGAGGTCGTCCGCGACTGCCGTGACATGGGCTTTCGCATGTTCTCCTTCCAGCCCGCTGCCTTCATCGGCAATGCCAACCGGTGGAAGGACGACTATGAGGACGTGACGGCCGAGCGCGTCTGGGCCGAGGTCGAGCGCGGCGCCGGCGGCCACCTCCCCTGGAACGCCTTCCAGATCGGCGACGAGCGCTGCAACCGCACGGCCTACGGCGTCTACGTTGGCGACCGCTACGTCCAGCTGCTCGACGACCGCGATCCGCGGGACCTCGAGGTCCGCGACGCCTTCCTCGAGGCGTTCGGCGGCATGGACTTCGAAGCCCCGCATCTCGTGCCGAGGCTCGCGCGCGTGTTCGCCGCCTATCCGCGCGGCGTCCCGATCCTCCTGCGGTGGATGCGTCGCTTCTTGCGGCGGGCCGGGCTTCCGCGGCTGCTGCGCCACGGCGCCCGGCCGATCACCTTCGTGATGCACTCGTTCATGGACGCCAAGGACGTCCGGCCCGCTTGGGACCTGCTCCAGCGCGGCGAGATGTCCGACGACCCGCGCGTGCGGGCCACGCAGGAGCGCCTGCAGTCGTGCTCCTACGCGATGTCGCACTCCGAGTCGGACATGCTGGTCCCCGCGTGCGCACAGCACTCGGTGCTCGACCCGCAGGAGAACCTCGAGCTGATGAAGCGCCTGCCGCTCGAGGAAGTCGCTAGCCGCTAGCCGCTAGTCGCCAGTCGCTCGAGCTCGCGTTCGACGTTTGCGACGACGCGCGACCAGTCGTGCGCGCTCGTGCGCCGCCGTCCGCGAGCGATGAGATCGCCGACCAGGTCGCCGTCGTCGAGTACGCGCTCCAGTCCGGCCGCCAGGCCCGCCGCGTCGCCAGGTTCCACCATCAGCGCCGCGTCGCCCGCGACCTCGGGAATCGAGCCGGCCGTCGTGGCGACGACCGGCGTGCCGACGTGGAAGGCCTCGAGCACCGGGACGCCGAAGCCCTCGAAGCGCGAGGGAAACAGGAGCGCTCGAGCGCCGCGGAGAACCTCCGCGAGCACGGGATGCTCGACGAAACCGAGCATCCGCACGCGGCGCTCGAGCCCCAGCGAGCGCGCCTGCTCGGCTACGTCGGGCCAGCCCGTCGCCGCGGCTCCGGTCAACACGAGGGCGACGTCGCCGCGCGCGCCGTCCAGCTCGAGCAGGGTGCGCAGGGCGGTCGCGTGGTCCTTGTGCGGCCAGAAATTGGCCGGGTAGTGCACGTAGCGTCGTGGCAGCCCGAGCGAGGCGACGAGCTGCGGCTGCGGAGACGCGCGGAAGGCCCCGTCGACGTCGCGGCCGCTGATCGCGATGCGCTCGCGCGCTACGCCGTAGCGGTCCACGATTGTCCGCCGGCTGAAGTCCGAGGGCGTGAGGACGACGTCGGCGCGACGGGCCGCGGCCGGGTAGCGCTCGCGCCTGAAGGCCAGGTCCTGCGCCCGGAACCCCCCGGGCAGGAACTCGTGCAGAAGGTCGTTGAGCTCGACGGCGCAGGGCACTGGCGGGTCCTGCGGGTCGAGGAACGCGGCCGGGCAGAAAAGCACGTCCTGGGCGCCCGGGTCCAGGCGGTCCGCGATGGAAATCCCGATCCGG
>Ga0066652_100001124_pt1 | contig 13508 bp, 17 predicted proteins | sample GraSoiAngelo_101_FD_71413 | JGI IMG/M metagenome (GOLD analysis project Ga0066652, IMG submission 71413) | Grasslands soil microbial communities from the Angelo Coastal Reserve, California, USA - 14_0903_02_30cm | ecosystem: Environmental > Terrestrial > Soil > Grasslands | place: USA...
TCCTTTATATATATGGATATATAGGTTCAAAACGTCGTGGTTAGGCGTCAATCCGACACGCGTTTGAGGATTTTCAACAACTTACTCTTGCTCGTCGGCCGTGAGGCGGCCAAACTATCGAGGGGTTTCGTGATGCGCTCCAGCGTGAGGCATAGGGGTCGAGCATTTGTTGGATCCTTTTTCTTTCATTGACCCTCCTGGCTCCAACACACTCAGCCAAGATCGTTAATCCGCCGTCAATGGGTAGTGAATTAAATCAGTTCGTCAGTTATCGAGAATTCCGAATCTCCGGAGAAGGGTTGTCCGGTTTTCGCGAAGATTTTTGCCTGAGCGGATTTGCGGGTATGGCTTGCGGGCCATCATTCCAATCCAGAGTTCACGATTGAAACGAGGCGAATCCAGCTTGTCTTCCTCGTCGTAATCCATGTCTCCAAATTTCTTCTGCCAGTAAGTAGCGGGATGAATGTCTTTCGCGTAAAGAAGCGCTCGATTGCTTCGGGGCAGAGAGTTGTCCGCTGTTCGCGCGGGTAACGACACGTGTCGGAAAGGGCCGACACCTTTGGCCCCTTCTGCTCTCGCACCGTCAGCGCTCAGTCGATTTGCAGATCTTTTAAATTGTCAACAGAAAATTGAACAACATTGGAACAACGCTTTTCTGCGGGACTGCGGGAAGATATTGCGAGGCGGATCCATTGCCTGCGCATTCGCTGAACCGCATGCTTACGGCGATACCATGCCCTGATGCCAGCACCCGGCTATTGCATGCACGCATCTGCCTCGTGCTCGCTCGCCCCTCTGCGGGCACGCCTGCATGAAGCTGGTGCTGACGTGCACGGCGGCGTGCAGGCCGCGTCTGGCTCATGATTGATGTGGGCGCAGCGTGAACGCGTACATCTTCTTCATGCTGAGATCCACGCGTGAGTGCAGACGTCGAGCAAGCTCTTGCTCGCGTGCATCTCCGCTAGCATACCTCCAGATGGCACGTGCCGACTGGCAGAGCCGAGCTCGACGCGGGCATATTCTCTTGTTGACGTGGGTACGTTTGAACGCAGGCTGCGGCGAGCTCATGCTGGTCTGCATGCCAGCCAGCATGCGTGCGGCTGCCACGTGCTGGTTTGCGCACGCGCGTGCGCGCCTGCACCGTCGCGTGCTGGTTTTTTACAATTTCGTGCGCGAGACACAGGCCGCGATCCTGACGACTCCTAGAGCCGGACGACTTGCAGGCCGACAGCTTTCGCGGCAGCGCATTGACGCATGTCGGCGGAAACGAACATATCGGTTCCCCAAACCAGAGCGCTCGATATCTGAATGGCGTCAGACGCGCGAAGCGGATAGGACTCCAGCAGGCGGACGCCTCGTAGCAGAACTTCATCGATCAACACGATTACGGCGGCATCGGCGAGATCCGCCTCTAATGCAGCTTTTGCGGCGGCGTATTGTGATCTCGTTAGAAAACGCTCCCTCCGGCGCTGGCAAAGAGCCGAAATGATTTCCGGCAGGCAAAGCACGGACACTGCCAAGCTGGCCGCCCTTTCGAGCAACCGGTCAAGTTCTTCGCTTTTCTCATCGAAGATGTACCGCTTAGCGAGCGCGGAGGAATCCGCGAAAAGATTCACCTTCGGTCCTCAAGGACAGCCTTACTGAGGGAAGGAGCCTTTGTGACCAGTCTCGATCCAGGTTTGCGCCACGCCGGGTCTTTGCGGGAAACCGGGGGAACGAGCCGGGCGACAACCTTGCCGTGCCTTTGAATCTCAACCTCCTCGCCTTTTTCGACAAGATCCAGGAATGACGAGGCATTGTTTCTAAAATCCGTAAACGAGACAGTCTTCATGTGAATATTGTACAGGTCTGTACAGAACTGTACAATTCATTTTTCCCGGAGATACTGTTGACGTTACCGAAACTGGAACAAAACATTCCGTATGATCAGTTTTCGATTTGATGTGCGCGCAACGTATCATCCGGTTCAGCGGCTCGCTCACGCTAGATGCGCTCCGGCGGACGGCCGAACTCCTCTCCTTGTATACTGTCTGGCAGTTTTGCGAGGTCGATAGGTTGAAGAAATCCCTGTCCGCAATCGGAACAGATTTATTGGAGACAGACCCGGTGAGAGGACGGCGAACCGGTTTGGCAGAGCAAGCGCGCCGAGCATTGCGGGCGCTCAAGGCAGCAAGAATCGCTTGTTGTTTCTCATACCGAAAATGTATCACAGCGCACAACGCCCCTGCGGTTAGAGTAATGGTTCAGTTTGGATAACAGCTTTGATCTGGAATTCAGCGCTGCCCTGCTTGCGTTCAATAGCGAAGCGGTGGGCAAGTGCTAGAATCCAGCCCAAGCGTATAGACCTATTATCGGCGTCAGGTTTTGCGGCAATTCTTTCTTCGATCGGAATGGTGAAGGGATCGATTGTGATGGCCCTCACTTGAGAATCCATGCAAATAATTTTTAGCCACGCTAAACTGCCGTCCCGGACATCTCCGCTGAGGAGCTAAAACGTATCGGTGGAGGGAGGGAGTCGTTATGTCGTCGATTCGGACGCTCAATGACGTAAATCGAGAACGGTCTGCTGTGTTCACTGGCGAGATCCATTCGCGTTCCGGCTTAATCGTCTTCCGGTGGTTACCTGCTGTTGCTCCTGTCCTGGCGCTAGTTTATCCAGCGTGCTTGACGCTGTTGGAACGAAGTGTCGCAATGGTTCGCCATTCCGGTGTAACGCAGACGCCGCCTGCATGGATTGCGGTGGTGGTTTTTGTTGCGCTGGTCTTCGCCGTTCCCACCGGCAGTCTCATGGTTGGACATGTCCTTGGTAACGTGCAGCCCGTAACGCGCCGGCAAAGACACGGACGATGGGCCGCGCACCTGGCGTTTACAGCACCTTCAATGCTGGTGGCAATGGGCAATTTCGCACGCTTGCTCAACGCCCGGAGTCTCGTTACACCGGCATGGCTGGTTCTGTGGTCTGGAGCGGCGTTGTTTGTGCTTCTAAGTCCGCAAACTGTGGTCACACCGATCAAAACGCCAGGCCTCCGGCGATTACCGTTGCGGACCTTCCATGCGATCTCAGCGGCCGGTATCCTCGTAATGTTTCTGGTTCCTCACATCTCAAATCACACGACCGCAATATGGAGCGGGGCAACACATATGGGCGTTATGCGAGTGTTGAGAACCGTTTACCGGTCCGGAACGGGCGAGCCGATTCTTGTCGGGTTGCTTGCATTCCAGATGATCAGCGGCCTCGCCTTGCTACTTCCGCGAGTGCGCATCAACAAGAGCGGCGTATTCGATACCCTGCAGACCATGTCGGGCATCTATCTCTTCGTCTTCTTAACGTCGCACATGACTGCCGCATTCTCGGCCCGAGCGGCCAACGTAGACACGAACTGGCTATGGCTGGTCGGCCCTTCGGGCACGCTGCTGGCGGGTCCGAGCATGACTGTTGTACCGCATTACTTTCTTGGTCCACTCATCCTATTCACACACGTGGCATGCGGGTTACGTAATGTACGCTTCGCCGGCAGCGGTTCGCGTTTGCTCTCGGATCGATGGGCCGTTGGAATGATCGCCACCGGGGCTCTTGTTGGGAGCGTCATCCTCGCAGCACTATTCGGCGTCCACGTCCGGTCCTAGATTCTTACCCGGTTGCGTGAAACAAACTGCCTATCAGAAATCCAACCGCCGCTGCGCCCAATCCAATCGCGACCATTTGCAAACCGCTCTTGCGCCAGTCCCCGATCAAGGTTTTTGCCGAATATACTCCTACCCCAAAGAGTGTGATCGCGCTGAGCATGATCGCGGTGGTGATAGCGGTTGTTCCTTTGAAAGCCATAAACGGAACTAATGGGATCAGGTGACCGATCAATGTGGCGAATGTGACGATTATTGCGCTACGCAGCAAGCTCTGTCCCTCGATGGGCTGAAGGTGCAACTCTTCGTCCATCATCGTATTTACCCAAGTCTCCCGGTTGGACGTTATGGTGGAAACGACATCATCGAGCAACTGCCCGCTGAAGCCCTTTGTTGCGTAGATTTTCCTGATTTCTTCACGTTCTTCGTCAGGCACCGACGAAATTTCAATTTGCTCGGTCTCTTTCTCCGCGAGATAAAAGTCGCGGTCCGTGCCGAACGACGTATACGCTACGGCTCCCATCGAAACCGATTCCGTGATTGCCGCAGCAATTCCAGTCACAACCAGAACGTGATTTGACCCGCCGGCCGCCACGACGCCAAGAGCGATACCCAACATGTTAACGAGGCCATCCTGTCCACCTAGAATCACGTCTCGCAGAGAATTCTTGGTTCTGTGTGGCTTATGCCTCCGCGGAGGACTCATGACGCGGTTGCCGGACAATTGCACCGATTGTCCCAGGCGAGTTGTCGGCTTCTTTTGCATGCTTCAAAGGACTGCCGCTTGCCACTAAATAACATAGCAGCAGACCCGGTGCCTATAGGAACGCAGACGCGATTAGCTCAGCTTCCGTTACGCCTGAGCACGATCATTGTTTCATCGTCAAAGGGGGGCGAGGGGCTCCGGAATGTCTCGACGCGCGCAAGCAGAGCTTCACCGGCGTTGTCAGGCACTTCCACCGGCACGGTCGAGGCCAATGCAGCCAACCGCTCGGAACCGAGTTGCTGTCCGGCAGCATCCCTCGATTCCGTGAGCCCGTCTGTGTACAAGACCAGCAGGTCCCCCGGGCTTAGTTGTATGGCTGTTTGTGTGTACGGAGTACCCGCGATGATTCCAAGGGGGAGGTCGGCGATTTCTGTTGCGTATGGAGTCGAATGGCTGATGGTCAGCCATTTGCGCTCCGCCGCCCAGTACCACAAAGGGGGAACATGGCCGGCATTCGTGAAAACCACTTCACCCGACTGGACGTAGTGTCCCAGGACGAACGCCGTCGCGAATTGAACTCCTTTTGCGCCGGCAAGAAACGCGTTGTTGAGTTCCTGTACCAGGATCGACTGGTCCCAGGTATTGACGTGTTTGCGGAGTCCATCCCGCAATCTATCCGCAACGGAGCTGACTAGTTGGCCGTGCCCCGCCACATCGGCCAGGACGACGCGGGAGATTGCTCCCTTACTGCAAACCGTCATATAGTACAGGTCGCCGCCCTCGCTTGCAGGAGGCAGTGGCCGGCACGATATCCATGCCGACAAACCCGGTAATTCCACGGAATAGGACTCCCTGCGATTGCCGCCGCGAATTTCCAGACACGCCATGCGATGATCGCCAGTTTGTTCATCAGTCATATCACTCCACTCTTCGGCCCGAAAAGTATTGATCGAGACCTGTAACAATCTCTGAGAGTCCCCGGCCAAGGTTCTGATCCAGCGAGTGGACGACGTCCGGCACTTCCTTCCCGGTGACGGATTCTTCATGCGTGTAAGTGCGCGACCAGACGGTTCGGCCGGTCTTTGCGTCGTGCAGTTCGATTTCAAGCGACACGCGCGCGGAGACATCTGGATTGTCGATTTCCGAGAATTCGTAGATCTTACCTTGAATGATGTAGTCCGGCCTTAAGCTGTTGCGCGGTGTATCCACAGACTGAAATTTGCCGGATGAGCGCAGGAGGCGGACGAGCGAATCCTGAACCACGCGATCCGGTGTTTCCACCCATCGATGATATTCGTACGCGCCCATTTCATGAATACCGACCTGATAAAGAATCCGGCCGTCACGCATGATTGCAGGGGCCTCGATATCTCCGACCTGAAGCGAGACGGGAAATCCCGCTCCCGCTGCAGCAAGCGCCGCTTGCGGAATCTCGAGCCGATAGTACCTGACCGGGCGCGAAGCTCCGCAGCCGGTGGCCGCCACATTCAGCGCCGCAGCGATCAGCAAGGACCAGGCTCTCATTTGCTCGGTCCTCCCGGTTTGCGGTCTTCCACTCGAACTCCGCGAATGAGACTCGCAGGGCTCCTCTTGACCGTTTCGGTCAAACTTCTGATGTTGGACGTGGATGCGCGCACGTTCTCGATGATGTCATAAATACTGACCGTGTTTTGATTCAGGATGATTCGCAGCTGGTCCACCGTGGCCTTCGACGTTTCCAGTACCTCCCGCAATTCCGCCATCGAGGCCTTGAGGTCCGGACGGTCTTCGGTCAGCAATGAATCGAGATTCGCGAGCGTCTGGTCCGCACGGGCCGCCGTCTTGCGGACATCTTCAAGCAACGGCGTCAGGTGTTCCGCCGCGTTGTTGATGTGTTCCGCGGCGTTGTTGATACTGTCCAGGCCGGTGGAAATCTTCGGCCGCGTTTCGGCCAGCAATTGATTGATGTTGCTGATCGACTCCGCAATGTTGGATCTATTTCGGTCGTTCAATAAGTCGTTTGTGCGCGCAAGCGCCTGCCCGAGGTTCGCGCGATTCGCATCATTGAGCACGTCATTAGCGCGAGTGATCGTGGTTTCGAGGCCGTCGAGATTGGCTGTGAGCTTATCCAGTGCGGCATGAATTTGAGGAACCAGACTGTCGAGAGTATCCCCGATATTCGCCAGACCTGTCGTCTCGACCGAACGGAGCACGCTGCCGGGCGGCGCCCTGCCGGCCTGTGGCGTACCTGTGGAGATTTCGATGTAGTAATCGCTTAAGAGGCCGAGAGTGGATAACCGGGCGACGCTGTCTGTCTTTATCGGCGTCTCCGGATCGACGACGATATCCACCTGTATGCGCGTGGAATCATCCGGATCGATGACGGCGTTTCGAACCGTACCGACTCGCAACCCGCCGTACCGGACAGGTGTTCCCGGCTGTACGCCCCCGCTGAACTTCAGGTAAAGACGATGTGAAACGCCCGAGCGGCCCATTCCGCCCCAGACAGCGATTGTTGTGACGGATAATACGGCCGCAGCAATCAAGACGAAAAGCCCGACCAGTGCGCGTTCACGATTCGGCGTCATCACAGCTCCAGACTTTAACTATCTGTAAACAATTGCAGATTATCGACGTCCTCTTCAGCTTCGCTATCCGGCACACGATTCAGAAATTGCCGAATACGCGGGTGCGTGCTCTGTTTCAACTCCTGCGGCGGCGCTATGTTCAGGATATTTCCGGCGTCGAGGACAAGAATCCGATCCGCAATCAGAAAAGCGCTGGCCAGTTCGTGAGTGACGACGATAATCGTGACGTCGAGCGCCTGCTTCAAATTCAGAATAAGCTGGTCGATGCCGGCTGCGGTGACAGGATCCAGGCCGGCCGAAGGCTCATCGAAGAACAGAATCTCCGGATCCATCGCCATCGCCCGCGCAACGGCCGCCCGCTTTTTCATTCCACCGCTGAGTTCCGAGGGCATGAAGTGTTCAAATTTGATCAGCCCGACCTGTCTGAGTTTGATGCGGACGATCACCTCAATGGTGGACTCTTCCAGGTCCGTGTGCTCGCGCAGCGGCAGGGCGATGTTTTCTCCAACCGTCATCGAACCGATGAGCGCGCCACCCTGAAACGAGAGACCGATCCTTTTTCGCACTGCGTCCATTTCGGCGGCTGAAGCGGTTGCGAGATTTGTGCCGCCGACCCAAACGCTGCCGGAAGTCGGCTTTTCCAGTCCCACCATTGTTCGCAGCAGCGTGCTTTTGCCGGATCCGGATCCCCCAAGAATAACCAGGGTCTCGCCAGCTTTGACCTCAAAGTTGATGCCGTGAAGAATCTCGCGATCCGCGTACTGAACCCGCAGGTCTCTGGCGGAAATGACCGGGGCCTCGTTCGACGACATCACACCCGGCTCGTCATGTAGAAGATTGCAGTGAATACCAGGTCCACGAAAACAATGAGAAAAATCGAAGTAACGACGGCCGCCGTTGTTGAACGCCCCACTTGCTCGGACCCCGTACCGGTTGAAAACCCTTCCTGGCACCCGACTCCTGTGATGACCAGTCCAAAGACGGCGCTCTTTACGAGTCCCGTGATGATGTCGCGTATGAAAAGCGCATCGCGCGTAGCGGCGAGATAGGTTCCAAATGTGTAGTTTGCGCCCATCATTCCAAAAACGCTTCCGCCGAGAACGCCCATGAGATCGGCCCATATTGTCAGGCAAGGCATCATCACCAGCATTGCGAGTAATTTGGGCGCGACCAGAAACGCTATCGGATGCAATGCCATTGTCTCAATCGCGTCCAGTTCCTCGGTCACTTTCATCGTGCCGATCTCTGCCGCAAATGCCGAGCCCGAGCGGCCGATCACGACGATGGCGGTTACCAGGGGTCCAAGTTCGCGGGTGATGGATATCGCAACCATGTCCGCGACCAGATACAAGGCGCCGAAACGCCGCAATTCGTAGGCCCCCTGAAGGGCCATGATAACGCCGATAAAGAACGTTATGAAGGAAATGACGGGAATAGCGGTGACCCCAACCGCCATGGCCTGATGGATGGCGCGCTGAAAACTCAGGCTGCGCTTCAACGGCGAGACAACCGCATCTACCATGGCGCGCCCCAGCAATTGAGCCAGACTTCCGACGTAAGCCAGGCACTCTTCTGTCGCGGCCCCGATATTCAGAAGAAGTTCCACGTGTTCAGTTATTGGCCTGCCAAGGCATGTTCTTCCGAGTCGAATACCTGGAAGACCCCGACCAGATTTGTCAGTCTCAGCACGTCACGAAAGGTCGTGCCCACGCCGAACAACACAAAATCCTTTTGCAGAACCCGCGCCTGTTTTAACACTTCGACCAACGTTGCGATGCCGGCACTATCGACGTACCGGATTCCGGACATGTTCAGAACAAGCCGCGGAGTAGCGGCAAGTGTTTCGAACAATTTGGTGCGCAAACCGTGCGAGTTGGAGAAATCGATCGCTCCATCAAGATCGACCACCGTGTTCCTTCCATCCAGAACGCGGACGGAAATGTTCAGTATATGTGTGCGACTCATAGTGCGGGCGAATTATAGCTGTCGACGTGTCGTCTGGACTAGTAGGTACAGGACGCGTCAGCCAATCCGCGCCAGCAACTCCCATTACTGGAGCCGGCTGCCGGCGCGTTAAGGTCTGCGCGTGCGCAGCCGGAAGCAGCGCTAAGAAAATAACGAGGAATACGAATTTTGAGCACGCGCAATGTTAAACCAGGACGCAATCAGTTATCTACTGATGTGGACATACTCGTCTCCGCGCTGGGACTCTTCTGTTCCCTCGCCTACATCGAGAATGGCCAATGCAATCTCGCCTGGCGAAATGGAACTACCGCCCGCTCGAAATCGGTCCTGTGATGTTGTGGATCATTCTTCCGCAGTTCGTCATGGGATGGATTTCCCTCCAACTCATGAAGCGGCTGGATGGAAGGCTGCCCCTGGCGCTGGGGTTTACAACGGTTGCATTGGCTTGCTTATTGGATGCGCGGCTGACGAGCGCATGGTCAGGCGACAACTTCTGGTGGCCTCAACTGGTGATGGCTGCCGGCCTTGGCCTCTCCTTCACCTTTGTTGCACTGATAGGTGGAATCGTCCAGCAGGCACTGGAGTCGGGGGCCCTGGCGAGCCCCCTTAATTCGCTGACTTTCAGCGCGTTCTTCCACGGCATTCGTTTGTTCGGCGGCGAAATCGGCGCGGCGCTCATGCAGAGAGTTGTCGCGGTGCGCGAGCAATTCCACTCGAACATGATCGGGTTGCACGTAAACGTCGGGAGCTGGTTGACAGACGAGCGGCTCCGTCAGTTTGCCGGCGGATTGTTTTCAGGCTCATCCGGCATGGAAGAGGCGCAAAGCCGCGCTCTGGTAGCGCTGAACGGTCAGGTACGGCAGCAAGCCTATACGTTGGCGTTCGCGGATGGTTTTGTCACCATCGCGTGCGGGTGTATTGGCATCGTCCTGATGATTGCGCCGATCAAACGAACCAAGATTTACTTCGATGCACCGCCAGGAACTTGAGATGCGTGCGTCAGGCGTTTCAATACCTCGATAGAGGTACGCCTCTCATCAGGTTAATGCCGACCTGCTTGCGTTCCTGAAACCATAACCGGTCAGGAGTTCTTGTTGGAGGCTTCCCATGTTCTTAGCGATTTTTACATTGGTGCACGTCGCACTGAGCTTGATCGGCATCCTTTCTGGACTGGTGGTGATGTAGGGTCTGCTCGCACGTAAGCGGCTCGACGGCTGGACCGCCACGTTTCTCACAACGACAGTCGCGACGAGTTTGACGGGATTCGGCTTTCCATTCCACGGTTTCACACCTGCCCATGCGCTCGGCATTGTATCCCTATTGTTTTTGGCATTCGCGATTGATGGGCGGTATCGTCACGTGCTCGCCCGATCATGGCGTTGGATATACGTGATCAGTGCCACGATATCCCTCTACTTCAACGTGTTCGTTTTGATAGCTCAAGCCTTCCAGAAAATACCCCTCTTAAAGGAAATGGCGCCGACGCAATCGGAGCCACCGTTTGTCCTGACGCAACTCGTCGTGTTGACGCTGTTCGTGGTGCTCGGCGTTTTGGCGGTGATCCGATTTCGTATCGAACGGGTGGTGCACATTGTCGTGAAACCAATCGGGATCGCTAACGTCACACCATCTCATCGTTAGCGTCAACTGTAGCGGCGGTCAGCAAAAGACGCCGAATATTCCCGAAAGCGCTAAGCCGTCGCCGGGGTGATGATGTCGGTCCTTATTTCAGCGCCTGTGGAATAAATGAGTGATTTTTACGGTTTGGAAAGAAGCGGTTTTGCATCGCCCCTGTTGTCTCGATCCCCTTTCATGAGATCCCACACCGTGAGTGCGCTGCACCGAGGACAACGTGGAAGCATTTGACCTTTCATAACGCGGATCTCGACAAGGCAACATTCTGAACTGTACTGACCTGGTTGATTGGCATCACGTCCGGTTTTCATCTTTCCTCCAACATTTATGGTTTGATATCCAGCGTTTCTGCGTAATACCCGCTCTTACTATGGACTGAGAGGTTCGGGAGTCCTTTGGGCTGATTGATCTTGACCCGGATCTTGCGCCACTTGCCGTCTTTGGTTTCGTTCGTGGAGTGATATCCGAGGACGTACTGGTCCCTGAGTTCGAGGGCGATCTTGTTACAGATGTCTTCCAACTCATCGGCGGAGTCTGGGAAGAACGCTTGCCCGCCGCTGATTTGCGCGAGTTCTTCAATAATAGCCGCGCCGCCCGGGTCGGAACCGAGTTCTCCGCTTGGATTGACGATTGCAATAATAAAAATCTGAACATCCTGCTCTTTCACAAACTCTTTGGTGTCCCAGAACGAGTACCGGCTGTGGTTATCCTCACCATCGGTGATTAGTAACAACGCCTTTCTTTTGTTTCTGGCGCTCTTCATCGTTTCGAGACCGAGATAGACGGCATCATAGAGAGGTGTTAATCCTTTGGCCGGCGTGAAAATCATGTGACTTTGCAGGCGCGAAATGTCCGTGGTAAATCCATCGGCGAGCCGAGGACTTTGACTGAACGTTACCAGGAAAAACTCGTCATCGGGATTGCCTGTTTTGAGGAAGCTTACGGCTGCATCACGGGCTCGGGAGATCTTGTCTTCCATGCTTCCGGTTGCATCGAAGATTAATCCGATGCTCATTGGACTATCTTCACTGGAGAAGTACTCCACCTTTTGCTCAACTTTGTCCTCCCAAAGCCGAAAGTTCTCCTGCCGCAGCCCGGTGACCATTCGCCCTTTCGCATCGGATACGGTCGCGTTGACGAGGACCAGATCGACATCGACTTTGATTGTCTGATTCCGGCCCTTCGTCAAACGCTCCTGAGCACGAATTTCAGTCGTGCACAGGAAGTGGAGAGAGAAGAGGATCATCGGCAGGAGAAGGCGCGGTTTATTCATAAGGTCGGTCGGTCGAATGGCCTTAATTTGCATCATAAGAGCGAATCCATTACCGGTCGTCGGCATCCCGTCCGGTCGAGGCGGGCACGGCGGGATTGACCGATACTCTGGTGCCGCTCAGGACCCAGGCCTGCGTACTAGGTGAAAAGCGGGGTGCGAGCAATCCATCGTTGATCTCGCGCGTGACTGCGAATCGGTTGAAGGCCGTTGCGGGAAGGAACCGGAGCCCGGAACGATGGACTGGATTTTGCCAATCTCCCCATCCTGAAAAGCGTCCGGTGCCCGGCCGAAATCATCGGGGAATCCTCCCGTAAACGGCAGTTCGTAGAGTGGATGAACCCAGTCGGTTCCGAGATAATTGAATTTCGGTAAAGACGTCGATAAACGCTCGCGGGTCATTGGGATCGGTGGGAAGATCAGGCTTCGGCTCCAGGACAACGCGCACCGTGCCGATCGTAGGTAGCCCGCAGTTGGTGCCCGTCGCGGTGAGTTGCACGTGATCGTTAACGCCTGGAAAGATCGTGGTGAACACGTTCGGTTCAAAGCCGTTGGTGTCGAGTAGATAGTATTGAAAGAGCTGGCTGGCGCCGTCGGCCTCGTTGAAGGCCTGCGTTGGGAGCTGGCTGTGTGGCCGTCCCGCAATCCTCACGATTTGACTTTGGAGAGGCGCTGGCAGACTGGCGATGTCTCCTCTTGCGGCCACGGCGGCCATGTCCTGATCGGCATTCGGGTTGGGATGACATGGGAATGGTGGTTGTTCGGCATATCCCCGGTTCGCTCCCAGCATCAAGACGGCGAGCAGTGCGATCATCAGCATAGTCGTTCTATTCATCTCTATTTCTTCACTCCTTTAAGGTTCAGTTTGTGCGGCCTCACTCGTGTAGACTCGACTACGCCGGTTTTTATTCCGATGACCCTCGAGTCGTGGGACTGAACAGAGATCGGTCGCCACACTGGAATCGCGAACATGAAAGAACGGGTTAGGATATGAAGACGGAAAGGAAGAGGCAGGCTCCGCCGGAGGCCTGTCCAGTAGCTGCTCGCGCGAAACAGGAAGTCCGAGAAGGTTTAATTAACTCGGATTTGCGCTCCTGCTTGCCACTTAGGACATTCGCGCGAGAGTTGCCACCGTTTCAGTTTATTACGAAAAGCCTTGTACGATATGTGCAGCCGTCGCGCGGACTCTTTCCGGTTCCATCCCGTTTGCTGTAATACGGTGAGGACGACGTTTTTTTCCGCTTCTTCAGCTGCACGACCTCCGATCTCCTTTAGAGATGGCTCACATTGGATGGGTACTTGTCTGCGCGGGCTGCGCAGTTCGGAGATGATATCGCCGTCAGGAAGGATCAGTTGTCGTTTTACGATATTTTCGAGTTGACGGACGTTGCCCGGCCAGTCATACCAGACACAGGCTTCCAGCAGATCCTGAGGGAATGCTTGGACCGAACTGGCGTATTTCTTTCTATACTTCTCGAGAAAGTATTTGCACAACAGGAGGATGTCGCCGCGCCGTTCACGGAGCGGCGGAATATCTAACGTGATGACATTTAATCGGAAGTAAAGGTCATTGCGGAATTCGCCTCTTAGAACTGCTTCCTGCAACTTCCGGTTCGTAGCCGCCAGTATCCTGACGTTCACTTTGATCGGCCATCTGGCGCCCAGACGGCTGAACTCTCCGTCCTGCAGAACGTGCAACAATTTCGCTTGAAGGTGAGGACTCATCTCGCCAATCTCGTCG
>Ga0066652_100001125_pt1 | contig 13507 bp, 6 predicted proteins | sample GraSoiAngelo_101_FD_71413 | JGI IMG/M metagenome (GOLD analysis project Ga0066652, IMG submission 71413) | Grasslands soil microbial communities from the Angelo Coastal Reserve, California, USA - 14_0903_02_30cm | ecosystem: Environmental > Terrestrial > Soil > Grasslands | place: USA...
TACACAAATGCCTCCTGGTTCTCATTGTTGATCACCAAATCCAAATCTCCATCATTGTCTAAATCGCCATAGGCCGCACCATTTGAAAAACTGGGCTTACTAAATCCCCAGGCGTTGGTGGCATCTGAAAACGTTAGGTCTCCATTATTCTTAAATGCTTTATTGGGCACAGGATTTATCGGTATATGGCGAAGCACTGAATCGGTACTTTGTTTCTTGCCTGATTGCACCATATTCTTGATGACATCGTTAGCAAAAAAATCCATGAAGTCAAGATTTGTTACATCATGATTGATACCGTTGCATACATAGATATCGTTGTAGCCGTCATTATCGGCATCGAAAAAAAGAGCTCCCCAACTCCAGTCGGTTGCCGAGACACCGCTATAATAAGCTGTTTCGAGAAACTCATTGTTCCCGTTGTTCACCATCAGGCAATTCTTCATGAACTGCCGGTATAATCCAACTTCGATACGTTTGTTGTACAGATCGATATTGTCGAAGGCGCCCAGTGTCTTTAGCCGGTAGTCGTTCCCGGGCAGCATGTCTGTTGTAAAGATGTCCGGGTAACCATCGTTATTGATATCAGCTATATCAGCTCCCATGGATGAAAAGCTGTTTTGCTCTATGCATGCTTCCATTTCATCTCTGAATGTGCCGTCTTTCTGATTAATATAGAGATAGTCTCTCTCGTATGAATCATTGGCGACATATACATCAGGATAGCCATCATTGTTGACGTCGCCGACCGAAACCCCCAGGCCAAAGCTGATCAATGAACCATGAATCCCCGCTTTTTTTGTCACTTCGGTATAATGATCACCCTCATTACGGAACAGATGATCGCCGCCGCCTTTTAAAAACGCGGCTATTGTCCAGTCTTTTTCGGGTAGGTCACGCCGGTTGTCATAACCAAGATTATTGATCGGCATGGGACTGTTATTGATCATGAAGCAATCAAGGTCCCCATCGAGATCATAGTCAAAAAATGAAACCTGGGTTGTATAGGCAATAATATCCAGTCCATATTTCTTTGCTTCTTCAGTAAACGTGCCGTTCCGGTTATTGATATAGAGCTTGTTCTTGCGGTTGCCATTTGCCATATGACCCGAATTACAAACATACACATCGAGCCAGCCGTCGTTATTAATATCAGCCATTACGGCACCTGTGCTCCACATGCTGTCCTGCCGCATGCCACTGGAGCCGGTAATATCTTCAAACTTCCAGTTGCCTTTGTTCAGGTAGAGCTTGTTCTGGCCCATGTTGCTTGTCAGGAACACATCGCAAAACCCATCATTATTGATATCTCCGACTGCCACACCGCCTCCATTATAATAATTGCGGAAATAGAAACTATTTTCCAGGGAGCCGTCAATGACCCGGTTGTTGAAATCGATTCCTGTATTTTCCTGGAGAGTAAATAATGCTGGTTTATGCTCCTTGTCAGTGTTTCTGCAGGCAGCTATCAAAAAAATAAGTGAGAGAGGTAGCAGGCATTTGATCATAGTCGAAAGCAGGTTTCAAATTTACCTCATTTTGGTCCGTGTATCAGAAGATTAACGATACAATCACTATAATAGAAAAAGCCATTTTTCAATGGCTCTTTCAGAATTGCTAATTTACTAACTGCTTGCTCGAAAAAGTTAATATCCCGGATTCTGTGTCAGATTAGGGTTGACAGCGAGGAACCGGTTAGGTATCGGGAACAATACATATTTGTTGTCGCTTGTATAATTCTTTTCCTGGAAGGGTGTCAGGTATTTCCCAAAACGGACCAAATCCTGTCTTCTCCAGCTTTCCATATATAATTCTCTTCCTCTTTCATCAAGTAGATTATCCAGTGTAACGGTTGCCAGCAGAGTAGCGCCGCGGGAAGGAAGTGTGCGAATATAATTTACCAAGGCAAGTGGTGTGCTGCCATAAGGTCCTGCTGCGGTTCCGGTACCACCCCTGAGGATAGCTTCGGCTTTCATCAACAATACATCGGCAAGCCTGAAATAGACGTAATCATTATCCACGTTACCACCACCATCGTTTACAAAGTCGATTGGGTATTTATAAACTCTGATTCCAGTTACTTCAAGATTGTTTCCTACTTCGATGTTTTTAACCGCGGCGGTAAATGCAAGAGGAGCTCCTGTTCTGTCCTTCAGGGGCTGATCATTGCTTAAATTATACTGCTGTCCGAGGAAGAAACCGACTGTATTCCTGTTGCCTGGATTGGCAGGAGAGGCAGGAGTAGGATAATTTACACCTCTTCTTTTATCGGCGGCTTCAAACTTGCCATAGAAATCGGACAAAGTTGCAAAGCCATTCCATCCACCGGGGTTTTGGTTGTAATGCATAGTAGAATGCCATCTAGAACGGATGTTCCCTGCCTGCACACCACCTTTATTTTCCTCTGTGAAAATGTTTTCACTTCCGATAGTGCCATTATTCGGGGCAAAGTTGTCAAAGTAGTTTGCAGTAAAACTTGACAGGCCCGAATTGATGACTTGGTCGGCGAGCGCTATTACCTGGTTCATATCAGCGGCAGCGAATGTAGGAGCAACTCTTGTTGCAGTGCTTGCCCATACACCTTTGTTCAAATAACACTTCATTAAAAGAACACGGGCTGCGTTTTTATTCGCTGTGTATTTTGGTGCATCTGGAAGATCTGGTATTATAGCAGCCAACTCTGTCATAATGAAATTGAGAGCATCGGCATCCTTTCTTACTCTTGAAGGAGTTAGTACGCTTTCTCCCGGATCGCGGTAGTTTACCTGGCCCCATCCGTCAAGCAACATAAAGTCGGCTAACGCGCGAAGAAAGCGGGCTTCAGCTTTTTGTTGGTTAGTCGGACTATATCTTAACAGGTCTGTCGCGCCGAAATCAATACCGTTCAAATTTTTGAAAGCATCAATAATTCTTTGGTTCTCGCCATCATATTTCTGGGCATGCAATACTCTCCATACACCATTATCATCCCAGTCGGGTCCACGGGTGGGTCCGATCAGTTCATCTGTGGTCATTTCCCAGAGGGCATAGACACCGGCCTGGTCCTGGAAAATAGGCTGCAGGTTATTGTAAATACCGGTAAGAAGAGCGCCGGTATTGGTGTTGCCGCTTGAACTTACCTGGCTGGACGTCAGCTCACCCTCGAATTTCTGATCCAGCTTGGTGCAACTGAACATTACCAGGGAACAAAATAGGAGTGCGATAATTAGTTTGCGTTGCATATGAAAAAGTTTTTTGAATTTCTTACAATATTTCTTTCCTACAGTGAAAAACTGATACCCAGGATTATCGTCCTTGCGGAAGGATAAGGCTGGTATTCGATACCTACAGAAGGTACAAAATTACTTCCTTTATCCACGTTCACTTCAGGGTCGAATCCCGAGAATTTAGTGATAACGAAAAGATTTTGTCCCGTCAGGTAAATATTCGCTCCTTTAATCACTTTACCCATGTTGCCTATCCCATAACTTATTGTTGCATTGCTTAATTTCAAGTAGCTACCGTCTTCGATAAATCTTGATGAAGCCGTTACCGGGTTAGCAAAAGATTCCTTTATCGGATCTTTGAAAACGGACAGCGCGATATTTCTTCCGCCGTTAATACTGCCAACATTGATTACGTTGTTCAATGTATTATTGTAGACATCCTGGCCAAATGCGCCATTCATATTGACACTAAGATTGAATTTTTTATACCGTAAGCTGGTGCTGATTCCTAATACGGTTGTTGGATTTGGATTACCTACATAATAGAAAGTGTTGCCTTCGTCCTGGTAAACCGCAAGACCTGTATTCTTATCCATGCCGAGGAATTTGCGGGTCCAGAAAGCGTTTATCGGCAGACCGTTCTGCAGGGTCTGAACCAAAGTTCCTGTTATACCCTGTCCGTGCAACCCACCCGTAAAAATAGGAGCCTTTATTTCATTCATTTCATTGTGAATAAAAGAAGCATTGACTCCGAAGTCCCAGCCAAGATCTCTTTTGTTGATGATGGTTGCATTGACCGTTGCTTCCAGTCCTTTATTTTCTACGAAACCGGGCAGATTCTGCCACTTATAGGTGCTGCCGGAAGGGCCATTAGGATCACCAACTACCGGGTAAAGCAGGTCGGTTGTCTTTTTATTAAAATAATCAACTGTTATGTTCAGCGTATTCTTTAATATGGTAGCGTCTACGCCAATATTATACTGCCTGTCTGACTGCCATTTCAGGTCAGGATTGGCGTAGTTAATTATCCCCGTTAAAGCGCCGTTGTTAGAAAATTGGATTCTTTCCACTGATGATCCTGAAGGAATATCCTGCTGACCTGTTTTACCCCAGCCTGCTCTTACCTTCAATGAATTGATAAGTTTAGCATCTTTTAAGAAACTTTCCCTACTTACATTCCAAGCTACGCCAAAAGAAGGGAAATAACCGTACTTGTTATTTGCACCAAACTTGGTAGAGCCATCGGCGCGGACAGTCCCCGTCACAATGAACCTGTCGTCGTAATTCAGATTAACCCTGGCAAAATATGATTGTAGCTCGTACACCGGGTCAATATAAGAAGATATTGAACGGGTTGTCTGGTCACCGTATTGGATATAGTTGGTATAATCCAGTCCATATTGACCGAACCCGCCAGGAGGACCATTTACACCTTCGTTTGATCCCTTATTGGTAAATTTCACATATTCATACCCCACCACCGCATTTAAATTCATGCTTGAAGTAATCTTTTTATCAAAGGTTAACGTGTGGGTAATTTGTTTCGTTATAAGTTCGCTTTGACCGATGAAAGCATAACCAACACCGGTAAATCCATTTGTATTGTTCAGGTTGATGTTCTGATTCCTGCTCGTTCTTCTCACACCCGAGCTGTAAGTAATACTGACCAAAAACTTATATTCCAGCCAGTCAGTGATTTTGAAATAGGGAGCCAGGCTACCTAATACCGTTGTCACCGTTGCCCTGTCGTTGATTGCATTTGAAACACCAAGCGGGTTGAAGATAGAGTTGCCGCCGATGTTTACAACTGAATCGCCAACTTTGAGAGGTTGAGTGGGGTTCCATTGCAATGCCATCCCGATAAGACTATTGCCGGCACCTGCATCATTTGAAATTGGAGCAATATCTTCTATGCTTTGGCTGGGCAGCACATTTACGTCCAGCCCGAGTCTCCTGCTGTTGAGAAATTTGAAATTTGCATTCAGGTTAGCTGAATATCTCTTTATTCCTGATTTTTCTACAATGCCGCGTTGATCGAGATAACCTAATGACAAGCGATATTTGCCATTTTCACTCCCGCCGCTTAAGGCGATATTATAATTTTGAACAGGCGCTTTTCTTAAAATAGCGTCCAGCGCGTCTACATCGCCTCCTTTATCGTTAGAGGGATTTACACCATAGTAAGTCATGGCCTGCCGGAATTCGCTGGCGTTTAATACTTCGATCCTTTTCATGATAGAAGCTACCCCCGCAGAAGCATTGAAATCAATTTTCGCTTCGCCGGCTTTTCCCTTTTTAGTAGTAATAATAACAACTCCATAAGAAGCCCGGGAGCCATAGATCGCGGTAGCCGATGCGTCTTTTAAGATATCGACAGAAACAATATCCGAAGGATTGATAAAATTAAGAGGGTTAGTGGCCGGGTTGCCTCCGCCAAAACCGATATCGCCGACGCCAGGTCTTGCCGATCTTCCATCGAGTTCTACCCCATCAACTATAAAAAGCGGCTGCCCCTTACCTGTTACAGCCGAGTTGCCGCGTATCTTAATAGTGGCTGCACCGCCGGGTTGGCCGCTGTTATTTAGCACCTGTACGCCGGCAACCTTTCCCTGAAACAGTTGATCCGCGGACGTGAAAACTCCTTTGTTGAAATCTTTTTCTTTTACAGATCCAATAGACCCTGTAAGATCCTTTTTCCTCGCAGTACCATATCCTGTTACTACCACTTCATTAAGGTTAGCACCAGCCGAAGGAACAAAAGAAACTTCTACACTCGATGTTCCGGCAATTTGAACCTCCTGGGTCTCATAACCAATTGAAGTAATGATAAGTGTTGTAACGCTCGACGGTACCGTTATACTGAAAGTACCATCATTTTTTGTGGATGTGCCTACCCGTGTTCCTTTGCCTTGCACTGAGGCGCCGAAAACAGGGGTCCCGTCTTTTGAGTCAGTTACTTTACCTGTAACAGTTTTATCCTGGGCATTAGCAGTAGCCTGCAGGACTAAAAAGGAAAAGGTAAAAAAGAATGCCGATAGCAGTTTTTTTGCAGACATAAGCAATCGTTTTTTGAAGTTATAAGTCGTTATTGGGTCTTTCTTATTCCTTTTGGGAATATTTTTTTCCGCGTTCGAATATTAGCTATTGACTGGGTGAATTCTAACTCGCTGAAAATAACCTGTCTCTATTCCTATCAAGGCAGCCTGACTGAGCAAACTGCTGCACAAACGATAAACAAAGTTAAAAATCACTCAACCCCATAAATTTATACTTTAATATGTGTACAAAGAACACCTGCCATGACATTTAAACACTTAAGCTAAGCCGCAAACATTTCCGCAAATGTTTTCGGTGGAAAAGATTTTAAAGAGCTCGCCTGAAAACTAGCGTGTTAGTACTGAGTTGATCTACTTCTCTCCTTTTCCCGCCTCATTCAAGGACCAGTGTTTTAGGACCCTTCCGATGATGTTGCTTTTTTAAAGCATATAATTTACCAGGCCGGTGCGGAACATTATTCTCCATCTCGTTCAGGTCTACCAGCCAGCCCTTGATAGCGATTTTTTTCCTGAAATTTCTCCTGTCCAGGTCCGTATCGAGGATGGATTGATACAAATCCTGCAACTCCCGCAACGAGAATTTTTCGGGCAGGAGATTAAATACGACAGGATGATCCATCACCTGCTCGCGAAGACGACAGAGACAGGTGTCCAGGATGGTCTTGTGATCGAATGCCAGTTCCTTTATGTCATTTACAGAATGCCAGTGAAGATCATTGTGGTTGAGCTTCAGCTTATGATGCTTTATATCGATCAAAGAATAATAAGCCGTGGTAATGACCCTTCCTGAAGGGTGACGCCCCAGGCCGCCAAATGTATGCACTTGCTCCAGGTAAACATCTTCCATACCTGTGCGATCGCGGAGAACCCGGTAGGAAGCGCTTTCCAGGTCTTCATCAGGACGCACCAGGTCTCCTAGTAAAGAATAAAGCCCTGAAAACTCTTCGAGATCCGATTTTATCAATAGCACTTTAAGCTCTTTGTTGTCATAACCGAATATGACACAGTCAACCGAGATAGCGATATTGAAATAATCGAGGTGACTGATCTTTTCAAGAGCAGCCGTTTTGAGGTTTTGTTCTTTGGACATAAAAAAATTTTAAGCCCTACTTTATTAAAATTTTTAATGACTGGGAAACAGTTTGCGTTTGGGCTTTCAAAAGATAAATTCCTGTGGGCAAATTATACGTTTTTGCTGAAAACGTTATCGTATGCTTTCCCTGTGCTAAAACACCGGTGAATATAGTTTGAACTTTTTGACCGCCCGCATTAAATAAATCTATTTGTACGTTGCTGTTCTCTGGCAATGTAACATTTGCTACTGAAGTATTATCTACCGGGTTGGGATAAACCGACAACTGCAAAGCTCCCTGGCCATTACCGGTCACAGGCACATTACTTACATTCCGATTAAGATATATATGATAATCCCCGGGCTGTAGTGTGATCGGTTGCGAATTTCCCGTTGCCGCAATAGTAGTGCCGCTGATATAATCATACCATGTCCCGGCTTTCGGGAAAGTAACCACCGCAATCTTACCAGTAACATCAAAATTTCCAACAATTACTAATAGCGATGTATCGTTAGCCGATCTTACTATCATTGTTTTTACAGCGCCACCCAGGTCTTGATCGATTGAAATATTATTAGCCGTAAACACGTCTTTATACCATCCATTGCTCCTGAGTTTCGCCAGGCTGCTATATGTATCAAACAATTTTTGTCTTCTTGCCTGCAGCTTATAATCCCAGCGGATGGGTTTTTTATCCAGGCGACAACTGTTATTTATTGTGCCATTCTCGCAATAATTGATTGGGTAATCATATCCGAGCTCGCCAAATTGCCAGATCATTTTGGGGCCGGGCATGCTCATTAAAAAGGCGGCGCTCATCGCATTTCGCAGGAGCGAGATAGTTGTGTCTTTAATATTGTAGGCGCCGGATGAGTTCCCAAAACTTATATTCTTGAAAGCCATTCTTTCTTCATCATGGCTTTCCATATATGTCACCAGGTAAGGTTTGTTCCATCCCCTGACTGAATAAAGACCGCGGCTTATATCGGAAGTATTGATAAAACCCATCGAGGCTTCGTTAAAATTGTAATTCATATTACCCCACAGAAGCATCCCGTAGTTGGACAGTTCGATCTCTTCATTGTCGGCGGCAAAATGTTCAAGTATTGCGTAAGCACCCGGCGATTTCAGTTGTACCGTATCGTAATATTTTTTCCAGATAGCAACTCGGCTTGCATCATAATTGCTCCAGCCGCCAACATTGCAATTATTGCCACTGGCATCGCAGGTTTGTGTTTGCGTAAACCCTTTTGACAAATCAAACCTGAAACCATCCAGCTTGTATTCCTGCAACCAGTGTTCAACTATCCGGCTAAAATAATATTGCGTGGCTGCGCTTTCATGATTCATGTCATAGCCAACATTGAATGCATGTTTGGGAACAGGATTAAACCAGGGGTTGTTGGCTGCCGGCCGGTTATTGGCCGCATCCCAATATAATTGAACTAAAGGTGACAATCCGAATGAATGGTTCAAGGCAATGTCCATTACAACCGCTATTCCATTGCTGTGGCAGGCATCGACAAACTCTTTCAACGTATTTTTCGGTCCATAATATTTATCAGGCGCGAAATAGAAATCCGGGTTATAGCCCCAGCTGTTATTTCCTTCGAATTCATTGAAGGGCATGATCTCGATAGCGTTTACACCCAATCTTTTCAGGTAGGTCAGGGTGTCTTTGATCGTTTTCCAGTCGTGGGTGGCTACAAAATCTCTTACCAGCAATTCATAGATAAACAGGTTACGTTTATCAGGTCTCGCGAAATTGTTATTTACCCAGGTATAGGTAGGCGCATTGGTTTGTAAAACACTTACGATGCCGGTTGTTAATCCTGTAGGATAAGGTTTCAGACCGGGATAAGTTGACGCCGGTATACCCTGGTCATTATTATTATATGGATCTAAAATCTTTTCCGCATAAGGATCCGCAATCTTCAGGGTGCCATCTACGAGGTATTGATATGCATATTCCGTCCCCGGCGTAAGACCAGTGATCTTTAACCACCAATAATTGCCATCCGGTGTATTATTCATCAGGAATTGTGATTGCTCCGTCCAGTTACTCCCGGCAAACTCGCCTATAACGGATACCCTTGTCTTTCCCGGTGCATATAAAACAAGCGTAGCCTCCGTGTTATTTGCTGCATAATTGATCCCGTTGCGCACTCCTGCCGGCAACGGTGCAATGTTTATGTTGGATGAAACAAAAAACCGGAGAGTATCATTTACGGTTGAGGGTCCCACGACTCCTTTCAATACGATCTCATTATTACCTGCAGTGGTTAATACCGGGTTAGCTGATATTGAACTTCCTGGACCATTCTGGATCATGGTACCGTTCAAATACAGTTGTAACTCGGTGGTGCCAGTTCCTATCCCGGTAACGCTGATATTGTCTCCGACCTGTTTAGTGATCGGCTCCGGTACAGGCACATATTTCGGTTGAAACGGTGGAGTTGAAAACCTGACAGCTGCACCCGGATAAACGGGTACATACATATCGCTTGCATCACTATTACGTTGCGCCATATTGCCCGGACCATCGCGAAAGAGCAAAGCGATCTTAAGGATTGTTTCGCCAGCCGGCACGTTGAAGAAGCTGCGTATATTATTTATTGTATAGCTCCATTTGTTTGTACCCGCTGGAGTCGCCTGCGCTGCCGCCGGTGTGGTTCCCCAGGTAAATGGCGAATAGAGCCAGTTGGAGCTGCTGGTGCTCGCACTTGTTATCAAACCAATATGAACATATACATTTCCGGAAAAACCTAGTAATCCCTGGTTGCCTTTTGTGGCATCAACCGTTATTGTTATATTGTCATTGTCCTTCGGAAATGCCGGGGACCATGTAAGTAGCTGGGACTGGCCTAAGAGAGAAGTCAACAAGACACAGGAAAGCAGGTAAACTTTCTTCATAGCAGCAATCGTTTAGAAGGCTAAGATAGTAAATATGTACTTACGACACATTAATTTTTGCTTCTTTTTGCGGGTCTTTTTTGATAGTGCTTCGTTTTGAAAATTTGGCCACGGATGTTCAGTCTTCCAATCCGCGATGGTTAGTCGATCCTAGATACTGGATGCTGGATGCCAACGTGAAGCGACCAGCATCCAACATCTAGCATCCAGCATCTAATACGTCTCGATGCCGTTTTCGACTTACACATTAACTTTACCCTGAAAGACAAGTTTATGTATTCCGCCCAGGACACTAAAAGCCTCCAGAAGGAGACGGCCGGCTTTATGAAAAAAGCCGAAGCTGAGAATATTACAGCTAAAGAAATTGAAGCATTGCGTACTATTCTCCGTTTTCATGAATATCGCTATTATATATTGAATGATCCCCTGATCACCGATTATGAGTATGACCAGCTTTTTAAGGCGCTTGAAAAAATAGAAGCCGGTAATCCCAAACTGGTCACCCGGGATTCACCAACACAAAGAGTGGCAAAGGGGTTGACCAAAGCTTTCCCAACAGTTCCTCACCTGGTACCTATGCTTTCCCTGGACAATTCATACAATAGCGATGATCTTATTGCCTTTGACAGGAAAGCCCGCGAAGCAACGCGTCTTAGCAAAATTGAATATTGCGTTGAACCCAAATTTGACGGAGGCAGCCTTTCCCTGATCTATGAAGATGATATGCTGGTACGAGGGGCTACCAGGGGTAACGGAGTGGAAGGTGATGAAGTAACGACCAACATACGACAAATTAAATCCATTCCTCTATCTGCAAAATTTTCAGATTACGGTTTGCAAACGGTGGAGATACGAGGTGAAGTGCTGATCAATAAAACGAATTTCGCTAAATACAATGCACAATTGATCGAACAGGGATTTGCGCCATTAGCGAATCCAAGGAATGCTGCAGCCGGTACTTTGCGCATTAAAGACCCCGAAGAAGTAAGAAGAAGAAACCTGGAGATCTTCGTTTATAACATCAGCTATTTTACTACGACAAAAAAAACGAATAAAAAATCGGATGTGCTACAGAGCCACTCCGGTTCACTGGAAATGCTCTGGGAGCTTGGATTCAGAAGCCCGAACAAGGAGAAAAAAGTATTCAAAGGAATTGATGATGTCATAAAATATTGCCATGAATTTGAAGTAAAACGCGATGAGCTGCCTTACGAAATAGATGGGATGGTTATCAAGGTAAACAATGTAGAGTTGCAGGACAAACTGGGAATGACCTCTCATCACCCGAGATGGGCAATCGCTTATAAGTTCAAGGCCAGGCAGGCCACGAGTAAATTATTGAATGTAGAGTTCCAGGTAGGAAGAACCGGTTCCATCACTCCCGTCGCAAAGATCCAGCCGGTGCACATTGGTGGGGTCACAGTATCCTCGATCTCGCTGTTTAATGAAGATGTGATAAAAGAAAAGGATCTGAAAATTGGTGACACAGTTTTAGTAGAAAGGGCTGGTGATGTCATTCCTTACATTGTTAAATCAATGGCAGAATTGAGAAGCGGTACTGAAAAGAAAATTTCTTTTCCTAAAAATTGCCCGGTCTGCGGAAGCAAATTATTCAAAGAGGAAGGCGAAGCGGCCTGGCGATGTAATAATATTGAATGCCCGGCACAGGTAGTGGAGCGTATCATTCATTTTGTGAGCAAGGATGCAATGGATATTCGAGGCTTCGGCGATGCCAATGTCCGGAAATTTTATGAGCTGGGGCTGCTTAACGATATTCCTGGCATCTATAAATTAAACTTTAAAAAGATTGGTGAGCTCGAAGGCTTTGGCCAAAAGTCAATTGACAACTTGCAATCCGCGATAGAAACTTCGAAGAAACAACCTCTCCACCGACTGATATTCGGACTAGGGATCCGTTTTATCGGTGAAACATCTGCAAAGACCCTGGCACAGGCAGTCAATCACCTGCTTGATTTCAAAAAGTTTTCATTGGAAGACCTGCAAAACCTCGACGATGTAGGTCCGAAGGTGGCGGGCAGCATCCATCATTTCTTCGGAAATAAAAGCAATATTGAAATGCTGGAGGAATTGGAAAAGCTGGGTCTGCAATTAAAAAATGAAAAGAAACAGCATGTCACCGATGGAAACCTGGGTGGCCAGACATTCCTGTTTACCGGCACTCTGCCCACATTAAAAAGAAGCGATGCCGAAGCGATGGTAGAGGAAAATGGCGGGCAAATATTAGGTGGGGTCAGCGCCAAATTAAACTACCTGGTCGTAGGTGAAGATGCCGGAAGCAAGCTGGACAAAGCCAAAAAATTAAATACAGTCAGGATCATTTCGGAAGATGAGTTTCTGAAATTGATAAAGAAGAAATAATATCTGCTGCCAGGTGTCAATACTGGTTTATCCGTTTATTGGTTAATTCGTGTATCTGTGGCATCTTCTCAATGCTGTTTGTCGCATCCATAATACCAACTACTCATGAGTTTCCTCAAAAAAATCTTTGGAAAAAAAGAAGAAGTCAAATCATTTGACGATTTCTGGAACTGGTTTCAAAAAAATGAAAAGAATTTTTCCATCACGGTTAAATCCGGGAAAAACATCGAAAAAGATTTTTTTTAGCCAACTGTCACCGATGCTTAACCAGCTTAGGGAAGAAATCTATTCTGTAACCGGGATGTTTGATGAAGACACGGTTGAATTAATCCTTACTGCGGAAGGTGCAGTTAAAAATATTCCGTTTGTGGAAGAACTAGTCGGTGCAGCTCCCAGGATAGATGGATAGGAATTTACAGCCGTGAAATCCTCGTTGGATATAAAGGATGTCAACATTGAAATGGGCAGCCACCGGTTCAATAACGAAACTCTCAGCTTCTACGCCAACAATCTTCTTGAATACCCGGACGAAATAGATATTACAGTTGTCCATAAAAACTGGGACGAAGAAGATAAAAGAGCATTGACCAATGGGACTTATATTTTTCTTGACAACTACCTGGGAGAACTTGATCAGCTTCTTAGGCCGGTCTATTACGTTTTTTTCTATTTTTTTGCCGTCTTTTTCACTTTGCGCTGGCTTCGCGGCGATTGATATTTGCGTATGATCTGAGCTTAGAATATCACGATGACCTTATGAAGACTGTAAGTGTTTGTTCGTCAAACACGGTGGAGGGCCGGTGCTGGCAACCAGCGATCCTGATCTACCAGGGTCAGTTGTCCATAACACTATGGGGTCCTGGTTGATCGGTTGGCGTGA
>Ga0066652_100001127_pt1 | contig 13496 bp, 13 predicted proteins | sample GraSoiAngelo_101_FD_71413 | JGI IMG/M metagenome (GOLD analysis project Ga0066652, IMG submission 71413) | Grasslands soil microbial communities from the Angelo Coastal Reserve, California, USA - 14_0903_02_30cm | ecosystem: Environmental > Terrestrial > Soil > Grasslands | place: USA...
GTACAATAAGAATTGGATAGCACCAATGAACTCCGGAACGTATAGCTGGTAATAACCTGGCCTGCCAATCCAGGAAAAGAAGCAACCGCTGTATTACATGAAACATCATGGTTTATTTCAGGACCTGCGCTACCGCCACTAGCTGTTGCTGTAACACCACCTGGAACTGATCCGGAAAAATAGATTACACCGCCGCTTCCACCTCCGCCACTTGCATAACATTTATTTATATTAAGTCCGTCATCTTCTATTCCACCCTGACCGCCATTTGCAGTAATATTCATGGTGCCAGAGTAGCTACTTGCACTAAGTATAATTGTACCTCCTGCTCCTCCGCCTGAAGCGCCATCGGATAAAGCGGGTCCGCCTGTTTGACCATTTGCGGATATTTTATAACCATTGCCGATAATATTGAGCGCTCTTATAAAAACAATTCCGCCGCCATGACCTCCTCCATTGGAAGCGGCAAAACCATTGTTCGCATGACCGGCGCCGCCTCCGCCCCCCATGAAAATTTTTTTCCCCCCGTAACTACTCAATGCTTTACCTGCTTTTCCCTGTATTGGCGTACTACATCCTGAAGAACTGGAATTTCCACCTCCATCACCGCCAGCTGTAAGATTTGCTCCACCAGCGCCGCCATTGTTGTGATTATTACCACCGCCACCACCATTAGCAGGTGCGCCCCTACCCCCAGCCTGGGTAATAACAACGTCCGCTACACCTTCTCCTTTGGTTGCGCCCAATTGTGTGGCTGATGTAGGGTTGTATGCATAGGCTGTGGCACCCGGTATATTACTACATGTACCGTTGCTCAGCCGGAATATTCCTCCCCGGTAGCCAATAGTATCTGCCGATATAGGCTTATTCAATACGAGATCCTGGTCAACAAATATGGCTAACACGCCACCAGTACCGGTTGTATTGTTCCATGGTGCTGCTTTCAATGTGTCCACTACCGTTGCAGAATAGTATTCGGGAATTCTTACCAGTTGCACCTGTCCCGTCACGGTATAGTTATTCAAAAACATGTAATCAAAGAAAACAGAATCGCCGCTTATGCTGCAGATCGTTCCGATCTCATAGTTCCCCGCGTCATTGAGACTGGTTGTATCGCCAAATGAAGAAGAAGTAGAGCTCGCGGTATTGATACTCGCTCCTTTCATCTGGATGATCATGGCTTTGTCGTTGTAACCTAAACCAATGGTTGTATTCAATCTTACGCAGGCTTTGGCAGGAATGACCTCTATGACTTTATAGTAGCTGTTGACAATGCCGCTAATATTGGATTGTGCAGCCAAAAGATGAGAAATAAGGATAAGGACCGGCAGCATCAGGAAGCTCCGGGGTGATTTTATCATTGGTACTGGCATGACGAGGTGGTTAGCTTTCGCCATGGGTATCAAAATAATAATTATATTTTGGTTATAAAAGAGTAAATATCTGGGTTCGGAGACGTCATTTACTCAGGTAAGTCGCTAAAGGCTAAGGGAAAAGGCCTGTGGATCGATAAAATTGAGCTTAGGAAGCAAAAATCTATTCTTATAGAGGGGCAAAGCACCTTCTTTTGGAGCAATTTTCAAAAATTCTAAAGACAGCTCAGCTCAAGTGAGTCAACTACGACATAGCGACAGCCCGTTTGGGCCCTCCCAAGCCTGCCCTCCCCCACCACCGCCACCATTCAGACCGTCTGCTATCCGCAATGAGAGACGTGCCCCGTATTGGGGCTTGATTTATTTGAATAGCAGACATCGCCAATCGCGTGGCAAGTTTATTCTCATGAATACAGAACGCTAGCAAAATCGGAACGTCCGACTAAAATGCATCCGGCTACAAATGTCGCTCTCGCCAGAAGCCCGGCCATGGGAAAAAGACGGAAATTAAATAGAAAAAAACGACCGATAGCTGTTGATCAGCCAAACTCCGTCGCGTCGACTAAATTTGTCTGCCAGTTTAAACCTTAGCTTCTAACCATGATACCAAAAATCTTATGGCTTACCGGTTCAGCCATCTTCTTTATTCTGGGAACCTGGCACTTGTGGTACACTTTTTTTACATCAAAATTTAATCCCCGCAACAAGACTGTAATTGATGAAATGAAAAACACCTCACCGGAGTTGACCCGTCGTACTACAATGTGGAAAGCATGGATCGGCTTTAATGGCAGCCATAGTGCAGGCGCGATTTTTTTGGGGCTGGTAAATGGTCTGCTTGCTGTGAAATATTTTTATGTTATTGAGGATTCTTTTCTTTTTTCCTTTCTCACGATCGCCAGCTCTGTTTTTTATGTGTGGCTGGCCAAAAAATACTGGTTCAACGTTCCGTTTTATGGGTTACTCGTGGCCTGCTGTTGCTTTTTGGCTTCACCGGTGACCAGCTTCCTTTTATAGCCAGCTTTTTGCTTCCGTCTAGCTAAGTTGTAAAGGAGAAGAACTCTTTGTTTTTACCACTCCGGGCTGCCAACGGCAGGCAGCCCCTGTTCCTCGCTCTGGTATTCAGTTTTCCTTTGTATTTTTGTGGCAAATAACAAGCAATGAAACGCAGGCTGCTGGCATATTTTCTCCTTTTATGTTTTTCATTGGGCATTTCCCTGTTCTCGCAGGCCCAATGTTCGATCTGTACAAAGACAGCCCAGCAGTTAGGTGAAAAACCGGCGAAAGGATTGAATTCTGGAATTCTTTATCTCGCTTTTATGCCCATGGCCATCGTTGGTGTGATCGGGTACCGGTGGTGGAGAAGCAACAGGCAGGCTGATCCCCAATAGCAATTTTATATTTTTTATCTTGCTGTCCGCTGTTGCACAGCGATAATCATCCATGAGTCATTCTCCGGTTTCGGGCATATCTGTTGTTATTCCTAACTATAATGGTCGTTATTTATTGGAAGAGATCCTGCCTTCAACAGCCGAAGCATTGCAAAACACGAACCTTCCTTTTGAAATAATTGTTTCAGACGACAAATCGACAGATGATTCCATTTCATTTTTACAATCCTTCTGGCCACAGGTGAGAATAACTGCAAATGAAGAAAACCTTGGTTTTGCCCCTACCATCAACAGGGGAATATTCCTGGCCCGGCATTCACATATTCTACTGCTCAATAGCGATGTAAAACTTACTCCAACATTTTTCCAGGCTTTACCCCGGTATTTTGAAAATTCAGATACGTTTGGAGTAATGAGCCGTATCATTGGCTGGGACAATGATATTATCCAGGACGGAGGGAAATATCCCTCTTTTCATGGTTTGAAAATTAAGACCTCAGGTAATTATATTCCTCTCAGCCCGGACCCTGGCCATTGGTTGTACAGTATGTATCTCTCCGGCGCCAATGCTTTTGTTGATAAAGAAAAGATCCTTCAACTGGGTGGTTTTAATGAAATGTTTGCCCCGTTTTATGTCGAGGACTATGAGTTAAGCGTCCGGGCCTGGCGTTTTGGATGGAAATGCTACTATGATCATGACAGCATTTGCCGGCATAAAGAATCGGCGACGATCAAAAGCAAGGCAAAGAAGAACGAGGTTAACGTGATTTATTACCGCAACAAGATGTACCTGCATTCACTGCATTTACCCGCAACCTCACTATGGCTGTGGCATGGCCAACTCTTCTTTGAGTGTTTGTTTAACACGCTTCTGCTGCGTTTCTATTTTGTACGATCGGTGACTGAATATCTTCGTCACTGGACTGCGATATTTGCCAAAAGAAAATCGTTTGCAAAACTGGCTGCCCAATCCGGAAGAGAGCTTCTCTCATTGAAACAGGTTACACGAATTGTTTTGGATGATATAAACAGTGTTGAAACAAAAAGGCTGAGATAGCATCAGTTCGATAAAGCGGAAATATAAAAAGCAGCGCAGTCACTCTTCCCTTCCTCATTCAACTTTTTTATCTCCTTCTTAAACTCTTTGATCTTGCTTTTGGAAAAGATGGACTTCTTCCTGTTCCTGGCATAAGAGTTTTCATCGCCTGAACAGATGTCATGAATATATTCTTCGCTTGCCCAGAATGAAAACTCGTCGGCATCGTAGTCAATCTTATCAATGGTAAGACCGGCTTCCCTGACAAGAATATTCATACTTTTTGCAGAATGAACAAAGAAATGTCTCGGGGCGTCCAGCGAGGCCTGGTTGATCCCGTATTTTTCCAGCAGCGGCTGACTATATACTGGGATGCGGATTAGTATCTTACCTCCCGGCTTTAATAATTTTTTTGCTTTGACCAGGACAGGTCGTTCATGTTCCATGTGTTCAAAGCTGTGGTGCATCATGACACAATCAAACTTGTTTGATTCATCAAGGTCCAACGGATCTATTTTATGGATCTTAAAACTACCGGAAAACGAATAATCTTTTTCGATAAAGGGATCGGCACCCGTGAGATTGATGTAACCTAGCTGGTGCATATGTTTAAGGTTTGAACCCGTACCACAACCGATATCGAGGATATTATCATTCTTCGACAATTTCAGATTTCGTATCCAAGTAAAAACTTTTGGAGCAGGAAAACCTATCGTGAAGAGACTTCCAAGGAATTTACTTTTTCCGTGGATCAGGTAATCGGACTGCGTCTTCCTGAAAAAATCCAGCTTTTTCTCCATGTATTTATCGCCGCCGTGATCATTGAAAGCATAATAGTCGGGAGGATAATATTTACCGATATCTGCAGGTATTTCAGAGATCTGGATGCATTCGCACGCGGAACATTGAAAATAGGAGAACAGCTCTCTTGTGGCATGCAGGTTTTCCCGCAATTCCATAGGTTTATTATTGGCTGCATTGCCACAAATTCTGCATTTCATAAGTGCGCAAAGATAAGTATTCAAAAGCAGGTCAGGCCAGCGTTTTCGCCCTGGCAGCCCTGAAAGAATGCTTGATGTAAGAGAACCAGGGAAAGGATCTTTTTTTATGCGCAAAAACGATCTGGGCATGCCTGAACAAAAACATAAATAAAGGCCATGAAATTTTTTTTTGCGGGAAGACAGAATAATATTTCAAAAGTTGTGCGGCAAATTCTTTCTCTGCCGGTTTCATCTCTTTTATCGTCATTAGTTGCGGGAGGATAATCATTACCTGTTTATACAATTCCAGTTTGGGCTTTGCTGCTCCTGTCGCATTCGAGTCGTGCATGCGATGCCATACGAGTATTTCAGGTACTGCTTCTATTTTTCCGTTGCAGCTCGCAACAGCGGCCAGCCACCAGTCATAATACACAGCGCCGGGAAAAGGCAGGGCTTTTTCCAACAGTTCTTTCCTGATAAGCATATTGTGACCCGAGATAAAATTGAAAAGAAAAAAATTGCGGACATCATGGCCTGCATCATAGTTTACCAGCTTGTAGCTTTTCAAATGGAATTTGCCAAACTTTTCGAAACGGGCCGATATGCAGTGTGTTAATAATGTATCCCTGTTCATGCCGATCTTTTGCAGCAGCTTTTCAATCTTAGCCGGTTCCCAGATATCGTCCTGGTCCGCTATCGCGATAAAATCACCGGTTGCCAGTTTGCAGGCTTTACTGAAATTGAGATTAAATCCCAGGTTCTTTTCATTCTGGCGAGCTTCTACGCGCGGATCTTTAGCAGCATATTGCTTTACGATCTCATAAGTATTATCTGTTGACGCATCATCTACAATTACTACCTGCAGGGTTTGGTGAGTTTGGTTACAGATAGATTCAATTTGTTCTCCAACAAACCTGCTGCCGTTATACGTACACATCACAACACTTACCAGGCTGTTGCTCATGGGTTGTTTTTATTTATCTCTTCCACGAGGCGGAACAGGTTGAAATTATCTTTTTTGGTTGCTTCGGCTACCTGTACACTGATTTTTTTAAAATCAAGGTCTTTCATTCGCAAACGCTGCAGGATGTTCCAGGCTTTATGTGCCATCAAATACGTTTTCTTTTCATTATTTGCATGAGAACTTTGCCGGAGGATTTCATCGGCCAGCCTGTTCACTCCCGTTTTTTCAGAAGCAACAGTTTTTATGATAGGTATTTCGTGTGTTTGGCGACTATAAGCAGGTGCCAGCAGGAGCCTCAAATTTTTTACAAAATGATCAGCATCCGGGCGGTCGCTTTTATTGACAACAAAAATATCTGCAATCTCCATCAGTCCGGCTTTCATCGTTTGTATTTCATCGCCCGCTTCCGGGACAAGCACCACTACTGTTATGTCTGCCAGGCCAGCGATATCTATCTCACTTTGACCAATACCCACGGTTTCTATGATGATGTGATCAAATGCGGCGGCTTTCAACAGCGCGGTTATTTCTATGATCATGGGATTTAGCCCACCCATGTTGCCATGCGTAGCGAGGGAGCGAATAAAAACATTTGGATGCGTGTACCACTGGCTCATCCGGATCCTGTCGCCAAGCAGCGCCCCGAGATTAAAAGGAGAAGAAGGATCCACACAAAGGACCCCGACCTTTTTATTGCCTTCTACCAATACATCTATCAGGGTGTCCACCAAAGTACTTTTTCCAGCGCCGGGAGGCCCGGTAATACCAATGATCCTGGCATCATTTGACGGTAATTGTTGCAGGAACGTAAAATAACCTTCCTGTTCATTTTCGACAAGCGAAATAGAACGGGCCAGCGCTTTTATATCGCCTTTCTGCAATGATGTCGCCAGCTCCTGCCACATAAAAAATAATTCTATATCTACAAAAATATGGGGATTCTCATTCAGGCAAGGTTTCTCAGTTTGAAAATAAATATCATCCCGCCAGATGCCGGGACAAACGCGCAACGTATCGTCCGCCATAGTTAGCGCGTTGCGTCACCGCATCGTGGCGTGGAAATAAAAATGAGACACTTTCCATTCAGGAATCAGTTTGGCATTTTTATTTATTGTTTTCAATTTTGTGGCGGAAATAATTAAAGCATCAAATTAAATAACTTTGAATTGTGACTAACTTCATTCCTATATTCCCTTTGGGCATCGTTGTATACCCGGAAGAGAATCTTAACCTCCATATTTTCGAACCCCGGTATAAACAACTGATCACTGAATGTAGCGAACAGAAAAAGGCCTTTGGCATCCCTCCAGTCATCGAAAACAAAATGCAGGATTATGGATCATTGGTTACGATAATAGAGATATCCAAAGTGCATGATAACGGGGAAATGGATATAAAGACAAAGGGAGAACGAGTGTTCAGGATACTGGAGGTAATAAAAAATGTACCTGACAAATTATACAGCGGCGCTATTGTCAACTACCCCGACACATATGAACGGGGTAATATTGAACTGATGCGGAAGGTAATGGCCGGTATCCGCGACCTGCACAGGCTTTTAAAAGTCACAAAAGAATTCGATAAACCAGATGAAGAAATAAGGTGCTTTGAAGTGGCTCATCATATCGGGTTGTCTTTGGAAGAAGAATATGAGCTACTTGGATTGCTCGATGAACGGCAACGGCAGGAATATGTCAAAAGACACCTGACTAAAGTGATACCAATGGTTGCAGGACTGGAGCAACTGAAAGAAAAAATAAAGCTGAACGGTCATTTCAAGAACCTGCCTGGCTTCGATGGCTTCTAAAAACCACTAATAACTACATGTCCATTACACTCTGCCTTGATTTTGGTAATACAAGGAAAAAAGTAGCCGTTTTCGATGAAGATAAAATCATTAAAAGCATTGTCATTGACGATGATTCAATGACAACTATCCAGGCACTGCTGGATACTTATAAGCCCCATAAATCTATTTTATCATCCGTCATTGATCACAATGCAGCGATAGAAGAATCACTGGCAGCTAAAACGAAGTTTCACAAGCTGAATCATCTTACAAAACTCTCTTTTACCACTCCTGTCGGTAAACCAGCAACGATTGGTGCGGACCGCCTGGCCCTGATAGCAGCGGCCGTTCATTTTTACCCCAACAGGAATAATCTTGTTATAGGAATGGGTTCCTGCGTTACTTACAACTTCATCAACAAATATCATGAATTCCTGGGTGGAGCTATTTCGCCGGGAATGGAAATGCGGTTGAAAGCAATGCACCAGTTTACCGCTAAACTGCCGTTAGTAAAAGCTGACAGCAATGTTCCATTGATCGGTTATGATACGGAAACAAATTTATTGAGTGGCGCTGTACTTGGACTCGCAAAAGAGATCGATGGATTCATCGATGCTTACCGCGAAAGGTTCGGGAACTTTAACGCGCTTTTAACCGGGGGTGATTTAGTGCATTTGGCGTCCCACCTTAAAAACAAGATATTTGCAGACCCTGAACTGATCTTCAAGGGCCTTTATGGTATTAGCGAAGTTAACAACCCCTAAGAAAACCAATGCTTTGAGAAAGATTTTTTACCTAACATTCAGCGTATTATTCATAGCCTCTTGCACCCCCGGTTTTGGCCAGGATAACTCCCCTTATTCCCGCTATGGGCTGGGTGACCTGGTTCCTTCAACCAACATAAATACCCGCGCGATGGGCGGCATTTCGACAGGTTACAACGACATCTATTCTATTAATTTCAACAACCCGGCTTCTTACAGTTGGTTTTATGCTCAAAAGGAACCGAAATCAAATAAGTTACTTTATGGAAGAGCTATCCTGGATATAGGTCTAAATTTCGAGAACCGCACTTTGATCGAACCCAATAAACCGGGAAAGTTCACTGCCAGCAATGCCCTGTTCTCACATGTGCAGGTAGGTATTCCTCTTCGCAAAGGCTGGGGTTTGAGTTTCGGGCTTCGTCCTGTGACAAGGATCAGTTATAAGATCATCCAGGGAGGAAGAGTTGAGAATGGCACGGACAGCACCAGTACTTTAAGCGAAGGCGATGGGGGCGCTTACCTGCCAACGATCGGCACTGGATTCAAAATAGGACATCTCAGCCTTGGTGTGAACGTGGGTTACATGTTTGGTAAAAAAGACTATAGCACACGTAAATCAATTATCAATGATACAGTAAGCTTTAATGCCGGCAATTTTGAAACAAAGACAAACTACGGCGACTTCTATTTTAATATGGGCGCCCAGTATAGGGCCAACCTCGACTCATCGACCTTTCTCACTTTAGGGGCTTATGGCAACCTTAAACATCATATCAATGCTACGCAGGACCAGGTCCGGGAAACATTTTATTATGACCCCAACCAGGGTTATGTGAGATTAGACAGTGTTTATGAAAAAACTGGTACCAAGGGCGTTATTGAATACCCGGCTTCTTTCACAGTAGGTGCTACATTGGAAAGAACGCCCGGCATTAAAAAAAGTGGATGGCTTATTGGCGTTGATTTTAGCCGGACCAACTGGCAGGATTACCGTTTTTTTGGACAGGTGGATTCACTTCAAAATAAATGGGAATTAAGAGTAGGCGGCGAGTTAAGGCCTGCATTTGATGCTGCGAGAAAAAGTTATTTTGGAAATGTAGCTTATCGTGCTGGCTTTTTTATCGGCCCCGATTATATCAAGGTCAAAGAAGTAATGCCACAGTTTGGTGCAACGCTGGGCCTCGGTTTACCCCTCCGCAATTTCAACCGCCTGAATAACCAGGCAACGTTCATCAATATAGCTTTTGAATACATCAAGCGCGGAAATAACGACAACCTGCTCAAGGAGAACTTGTTTCGGTTCTCGGTTGGATTTTCGCTCAGCGATCTTTGGTTTTCCAAAAAGAAATATGAATAACCTTATTTCCATATTGCCGAAATATTTTTCTGCAGCAGCTCTTATTACGGGCTGCTGTTTTGTTATTTATGGCTGTGAAAATGATGAAGAGGTGATCAAAAGGATGAATGAAAACAGGAATACAGAAGAACGGGGAACAAACATTGAAAGTTACCTGAGCCAGCAAGGATCGGTAAAGGCTAAACTGACCTCGCCGCTTATGTTGCGGGTAATAGATACGGCCCCTTATGTTGAATTTCCTAAAACCCTGCATGTTGATTTCTATAACGATAGTCTGACGATCGAGACACGGCTTGACAGCAAGTACGGAAAGTATTTTGAGAAATCGGATAAAGTATATCTGCGTGACAGCGTTGTTGTGATCAGTGTAAAAGGAGATACATTGAAAGCGCCCGAATTATGGTGGGATCAAAATTCAAAGCTTTTTTATACAGATTCAGTGGCAGAATATCACTCAATTGACAAGCGAATAACAGGCGGCAAAGGACTGGTGGCTACCCAGGATATGTCCGAAGTGACTTTCAGGTATCCCACAGGCCCGGTGAAGGTTCCTAAAGACATGCAATGATCACAAACTCGAATACCAGAACCTGGAATTCGAAAAAAATCCTGCAGTAGCGAACATCTTTTTCAAATGGAGACAAAAACAATCCCGTCCTGGTATGATCGGGACGGGATTAGTTACTTTGAGGGCTAAACCGTGTGTTTTTCAGTAGTTGGTTTGTCTCAAGGTTGGTGTTCTCATACAGATATTTGGATTTAAACGGGGCTCTTACGGAAAGTTGGCTAATGGGTCGGACTTTTAGTTTTAAGGGTTTAAATTTAATTGGGACGGTTAAGTTCTTCTAGTGATATTGGACATTGCCATCAACCAACTTCTTCTTCAAATATAGTCTTCACATTCCTTTAGCACTAGCGCACAACTTGCCATTTTAACAAAGGTTGAAAATACTGCACCTACCGTAGAACTACTGCGATAAGATAGGTTGGCGATGCAGGTTTCCCTAACTTCATTTTTAAATTGTATAAATATGTCGTTGAAAAACAAAACCGTTTTTATTACGGGTGCCAGCCGGGGCATTGGAAAAGCGATCGCTTTAAAGTTGGCGCGTGAAGGAGCGAATATTGTGATCGCAGCCAAATCAACCGAAGAAAATGCAAAATTGGGGGGTACAATTTTTTCTGCGGCCGCTGAAGTAGAGAAAGCCGGCGGGCAGGCTTTGGCGGTTCAATGCGATATACGTTTTGAAGACCAGGTGCAAAATGCGGTAAATAAAGCGGTGGAAAAATTCGGGACGATCAATATCCTGGTGAATAATGCCTCCGCCATTTCTTTGACTCCTACAGAACAAACAGAGGCGAAACGATTCGACCTGATGCATGATGTGAATGTCCGGGGCACTTTCTTTGTTACAAAGGCATGTATACCTTACCTGAAAAAATCACCCAATCCGCATATATTGACGTTGTCTCCACCAGTCAATATGAACCCGAAATGGCTGGCCGGTCATATAGCATATACACTTTCGAAATATAATATGAGCATGATGGCGCTGGGATGGGCAGCCGAATTGAAACAATACGAGGTTGCCTCTAATGCCCTTTGGCCAAAGACAACAATTGATACGGCGGCTGTAAGAAATTTACTCGGCGGTGAAGTGCTGGCCAAAATGAGCCGCACACCAGCAATACTGGCTGATGCAGCTTATTATATCTTATCAAAACCTTCCGGTGAATGCACCGGTAATTGTTTTATTGACGAAGATGTACTGGCTCGGGAGGGGATTACTGATTTGGAAAAATATTCTGTGGTACAAGGGGCGAAATTGTACAAGGATCTTTTTGTGGACTGAAGAAAAGAACCAAGAACCAAATAGGAATCCCGCCAATTGGCGGGACAAAAAAGCGCCAAGGAATAAATACCCAAAACCAAATCCTGTATGTAGGTTCTTTTAGTTTTAAGATTTAATACCTGTAATTTATTTGGTTCTTGGATCCTGTAATTTGGATCTTAGCAATCATTTCTTTCCGCTGCTTCCAATAATCAACGCACACATCGCCAAAGCAACATCTTTCAGCGCATTTACATGATCGTGGAGATGCACAATAAGCGCGAAGATCAATAACATAGTGGCTAAAAGATAACAGGCGATTATCTTTTTCAGGTCAGCGAGAATGCCAATAGCTGCCAGGATAAAAACACCACCGGTAATATAGATCCACAAACTTCCCGGCCCGGGAATAAATGCGGGAACAGTCCTTCCCATATTGTCGGCATGAGTAAAATGCCAGTATCCAAAATAAGCGATGATCAGTGCGAAAATTACTTCGGCCAACTTGGCGGGAATAAATGCTTTCATGTTGGTGGTTTTGACGACGGCTTAAATGATCTTGTAATTCCGGTATTCAAAAGGACGTCTCCCGATTATCTTTCCTAAAATCGTTTTGAAACGGTCTTTGAACGTGTACTTATTTTTTGAAACATCAAATTCAAATTTCCAGTTGACGCTTTTGATACGATCATGCATCACTTTCGGGTGTTTGCCTTTGAATTTGTGCAATGCTTTTACCAGTAAGTAAGGCAATTCTTCTCTCACAACAAAATTGTCTTCGTCCTTCGGGTTATTATGATAGATTTTATCTTTCACCAGGAATTTCGCCTGCATAGTCCTGGGTGTTTGAACCCAGCCATAGTGATGAATAACGGCCTTTAAGGATTTTACCTGCAATTTTTTATTTTCTCCTTTTCGAAAACCCTGGGCATCCTTGTACGACCAGATGCTCTTATCGTTTCTGACGATTCTTATTTCATGCGGGTACCAGTGTCCTTCCGCACCAATATATTCATAGGAACCGAAGAAATGGACATAATTAAACAGCAGGCCATCCACTTCTTTATGGTCTTTCCATTTTTTCATCGCTTCCACCGCTTCGGCATGCCCATCTTCATGCATCACTTCGTCGCCCTGAATGTACACGCACCAGTCCGCGTCTGCAGGAATTGCCTGCAAGGCCTTATCGGTTTCTTCGGCAAGCACACGGCCTCCTTCACGGGTATTTTCATTCCATACCGTATCGATTATCTTAACCTTAGGGTCAATAGCAGCTACCAGTTCTCTTGTGTTGTCATCCGATTTGCCAACGGCAACTATTACTTCATCGCAAATAGGTAAGATCGATTTTACTGCCTCAACGATCGGGTATTGAAATTTTACTGCATTCCGTATAAACGAAAACCCAACGACTTTCATGAATGTTTTTTGAATAGCTCCTTTAGATTATTATAAACTTTCCGGCCGCATCTGCGGGAACAACAGCACATCCTGGATAGAAGGCTGGTTGGTGAGCAACATGGAAAGCCTGTCAATACCAATACCGATGCCCGAGCAGGGTGGCATGCCATATTCCAGCGCACGCAGGAAATCATGATCGATGAACATGGCTTCATCATCACCACGCTCCATGAGCTTTACCTGTTCTTCAAACCGTTCCCGCTGATCAACAGGATCATTAAGTTCGCTGTAAGCGTTTGCTATTTCTTTCCCATTGATGAGCAACTCAAATCTCTCCACCAGGCCCTGTTTGTCCCTGTGTTTTTTTGTCAGGGGACTCATTTCAACCGGATAATCAATAATGAATGTGGGTTGTATGTAATGATGCTCGCATTTAGCCCCGAACATCTCATCGATCAGCTTGCCCTTGCCCATTTTTTCATCAACGGGAATATGTAATTGCTTACAAACAGAACGAAGCTGACCTTCATTCATCCTGCTTACATCAAAACCTGTATGCTCTTTTATCGCATCATAAATAGCGATTCGTTTGAATGGAGCTTTAAAAGA